>Ga0209596_1000919_pt1 | contig 26099 bp, 15 predicted proteins | sample M_130807_MF_Meta_FD_187314 | JGI IMG/M metagenome (GOLD analysis project Ga0209596, IMG submission 187314) | Freshwater microbial communities from Lake Montjoie, Canada to study carbon cycling - M_130807_MF_MetaG (SPAdes) (version 2) | ecosystem: Environmental > Aquatic > Freshwater > Lake... | reverse complement strand
AGGGCCTTCTAACTTATCCAGGAAATCTTTATCTTGTGCATAATATGTAGCTGCTTCTTCAGCACTGATGCCAAGATTTGTTTCCTTTTTTGTAGCACCTGATACTATTGGACGAGCAGCTGTATATGATGGTTTGGTGGCAGTTAGATATTTTGATAAGGAGTCCATCTTTTCACTTGTACGATTAAGAGCACCGCCTATCTTTCTATAGTTATCAATAACATTACCAGGGAACCAAATCATATCTATGGCAGTCTTAGCAGCAAGACCGCCTCCACCAGCGGCTAAATTACTTTTAGTAAATAAAAATCTTGCAAGAGCAGTTAATCCCGCAAGCTCAACTGGCCCTCTTGTGCCACTTTTAACTTCTGCTGCACGTGATTCCGCTACGGCTACATCGGTAGGGAACCCAGTACGAAATTGTGTAAACTCAGCAGGATATATACCAGTTGTGGTAACATTAAGTAATCTATCTGAAAAACCTAATTGGTCTGGCAACAGACCTGCTTGCATCATTGTGCTACCAGCTTTACGAGCATTAAATAAATTAAGCATTCCTGTACCAGTAGGCGCAGAACCAATATCATTTATATTTTCCATTACCCATACTAAAGATCTTTCTAGTTTATTAATTTCATTTTGTAGATTTTGGATAGCAGCTGGAAATACAAGGCGTGGAGTTGTTTCGCCAGTTGGGCCACCATATACAGGGCTATCTACTACTTCGCCTTTATAAATTTCATCAAGAACGCTTTGGCTTTTAAAAACAGGTTTACCACCTATCTTTGTCATATGTGCATCGCGAACATCGTCTAATGCTTTTCTTAATCCACCTAAAGGGTCAAGAATTTGTGGTGCACTAGCAAAAGTTAACAAATCACGTTCTTCGGGAGTCATTGTACGCATAGCATCATCAACTACGCCTTGTAGATGAGCAGCATATCTCTCAGCATTATCGTATTGTGCTTGTAGACCTGTAATTAATTGCTTCTCTGCTTTACGAACATTTATTTTATTAATACCTGTTACTGCATCTACAGCAGCACGTATTTCACCTGATGTTGCGCGAGTACCCTTAGAGCCTAGAAATGGCAATAAGTTTTCTGTTATCTTTTCCATTCCATAATTGACGCCTTGAGATAATCTGCGTAGCGAAGCTGGAATAAAGGGTACAACTAAACCTAATCCCGCTCCTGCTCCACCAGCGGTTAGAGTATCTTTAAGCAATTTAGAAGTATATGTCTCGCCAGTACTGGCAACTTCTTCGGGAGTCATTGTCTTTAAATCACGTATCGTACTGCTACCTGCATAGATTGCACTATCAACAGCAGGAGCAATAAGTCTTGGAAGAGTTAACTTACCATAGTCTATGACTTTTTGGAAACCTGGAGTTGAACCAAGATTTTCAAGACCAACTGAGACTTGTTGTGACATCATACGTTCGGCTAATACTCTATCTGCCGCATCACGTGATATCTCAGCAGCGTTGCGACCTTTTGCAAAACGTGGTATTTTTTCTAAACCTTTTTCAACAAAGGTGGGAGTTGCACGACGCTTCCAAGTATCTAATAATATTTTTTCGGCTTTTGAAAGCGCTTCGCCTCGGCCCTCCATAAGAAGAAGTTCATCGGCAAGAACGGTTGCTTTATTTACTTGATCAGCAATAGTTAAACTTACTTTTTCACCGCTTGGCAATATTTTATCAAATGCTCTGGCAGCGGCACGTTGTCCTAATCTTTCACCAACTGATGGCGCACCTAATAGACGAAATGATCCTCCAACCGCTCCTTCACCAAAACGACCAATAGGAGATCCAAGATACCCTAATTTATCACCAAGAAATCCTGCTGTTTTTTCGGCAGCTTTACTGGCACCTTTGGCAAGTATTGACGAACCAGCATTAACAAGACTACCTGCTACTTCGCCAGCAAGGAATGTTCCTGGATTCTCTTCACGACGTTGTGCTTGCGCTTCCATTGATAAATCTTCTAGTCCTGGAAAATAACTAAATCCGCCTTCAATAGGTGGCAGCACAAGTGGCCCAATACCAAATGGTACCATTCCTTGTAAAGTACCTTCTATGAATGTTTTTGTCCTACTAGGAGCTTCACCTTGACGTAGTACTTGTTGGTCAGGGCCAGCTTTCATTAATGCCTGCGTATTACGGGCACGACGTATTGCTTCCTCACGGCTAACCGTAGTACCAACACTTGCGGCACTATCAATTATCTTTTTTACAGTACCCTCATCGTAATCAGCCGCCCCTGCTTCTACAGGAGGTGCGGCTACAGATGGGGCAGGAGGTACCAATGTTGGTGCCTGTGGTGCATCAGGAGCAGAATCAAATAAATCTTGTGCGTTTGGTTCTGCATCAAATAATTCTTGTGCTGTTTGTGCCATTATTGAACCTCAGAGAAGTTAGGGTCGGCTAATATCGCTTTAGCTTGCTCGGGAGTAAAAGGCTTTATCTTACCAGTTCTACCATCTTTTATATTAATCATTTTAATTGTTGCTGATTGAGGAGCAGGAGCAGCAGCAGCGGCAGTACCACCACGACGAATTGGTTCAATTGGAGCAACGCCAGTATAACGCGAAGGTGCAGAGGATGCGGCATTAGGACTAAATAGATATGCATCTTCTAGATTCTTTGCTGAAGATGCGAATAATCTATCATACGTTTTTAATTGCTCAAGAGTATATTCTTCACGTTTCATTGAATCTAAACTTGGGGTTGCCGCTGTAAGGTCTTCACGTTCTTGACCGCTTGGAACACCAGTATTAAGGAATTCTTTATTAGATAATAATCCGCGTAAGAATGTGACTCCCGAATCAAGACGGGCACGTAACTTGGCATCACTAATTGCTTTATTCCAATCACCACCAGCCGCACGATAAACATCGCGTAACTCTTGAACTTGATGTGCAGCTTGCTTAAGTACTTTAGCTCCATCATCGTATGCTTTTTTATCTTGTTCACTTTTAGCTAGAGAATATCCAGGAATTTCTGTTGCTTTTCCTGTTTTCTCATCAAAAGCCACACGGCGTGATAGTGTTTCACGTAGTTTAGGATGACGTTTCATGAATTCGGATAATTCTGATGTAGCAACAGGCTGACCAACAAGGGCACCTTGTAGGATTGGGTCGTTATATTCATCCAATTCAAGATTAAACTTACGCTCTGCAAGGGATAATTCCTGCTTACGTACACTGCGGTCAGCGGCTTTACTTTGACGTTCTGCACGCTTATCTTGAAGGTCGGCTTCTAACTTCTTAATATCGCCACCTTCCTTGATGTATTGGAAGATACTTTGTGTACGTTGCAACGTAGCAGCAGCTTGGGCTTTATAGGGTTCATAGCGTGTTTTAACTTGCTTATCAACCAATTCTTCTTGTGTCTTAGCAGATTCATAAATTAATTTATTTGCAGCTGCAAGACCATCTAGACGAGCTTTTTCATCACGTAGTGACATAGAAGCTTTTGCAAGTTGGAAACCAAATAATTGTTTATAAAACGCATCTGTTTCTTTAATAGCGTCTTCAAAGTTCTTGCCTTCAGCGATTAACTTACCAAGATAGGTATCCTGAGTTTCTAATTTCTTTATTTGGTTATTAACTTCATCGTTGGCACGAACGCGAGCTAACTCGTAGGGATTAACTTTACCGCCAATAGCTGTACCAATAAATGCCATTACCTGAGATAATCCAGTTAATGTGTTACGGGCACGTACATCGGTAACCATTGTATCAAAGTTAGCCACGCCATCCATAACCATCTTGCGTACACGATCACGATCAACCTTTAATTTGGCACGTTCTGCTTCTGAGGAGACAGCTTCTTGTAATAGTAAATCGCTTTGGGCTTGACGTAATTGAGTTGTTGCCCTAGCTTCATCATCAGCAATTTGACTTTGACGTAATTGTATCATTGCCTGATTTTGAGCAGCTTCACGCATGGCCCGCAATTCGGGAGTTTCGCGTGCAAGATTAGCCGCTTCATCATAACCTGGCATCGCGCCTAGTTTAGGTGAAGTCAATTCAGCAATTGTATCATCAATAGCCATTTTACGTGCAGCAGTTGGGTCAACGCCGTCTCTAATAGCAGTTGACATAACCATCTGTGGACGCGAACTTAATGTGGCTAGTGTATTAAATGTATCCTGGGTATAACGTGTCTCAGGATTCTGTACCATTGCTTGGAAATCGGATGGGAGTTGGACATCGCCTGATGGAGCAGATTTAGCAATAGGAGCAGTTGCACCCATCCCCATGCCTGATGGAGATGCCGCTACAAGAGTACTAGCAGCAATATCGCCAGCAACAGGAACATTAAGATTTGTGACTCCTGGGCTTTGCGTTGATGATTGAGGGGCAGCCATACGAGCGGCTTGCTTAGTTTCAATAGCAGTACGTGCATCGCCAGCTAATAGATTTAAATTATATACTTGTAGGGCATCTGTAGCAGCAGCATCTGCTTTTGCTTTTAATGATTCAAGTTTGTTTGGGTCTTGTGCATCTTTACCGCCAGCTGCCATTACGGCTTCACGCTGACGAACATACTCAGGATAAAGAACTTCAACTCGGTCTTTGCCATAACGACGACCAATTTCATCTTTTGTAGCTTTTTCCACTAGATTTGTATAAAGTGCGCCTAATGCTCCACGACCCTCGCCAGCGGGATTAACAAATCCCTTAGCATCTGCCCCACCTGGGAATGAGGTGCCTCCAAGTTCGCCAGCAATATCTTTTGTATCCTTTTTGATATCGGCGGCTGGGCGTGCAGTTATATCAGTTGGGGTGCCCTTGACAGCCTCTGGAGTCTTTGATGCGCTTGTAGGGGCACTAGCGGCTGTTTTAGCCCTACCCACAGCATCAGCACCTTCTTTGATTGCTTGTACTTTAGTTGGAGTAGCTGATTTCTTTGCTTTAATTGCATTAATCTCTTGCTTAACAGCAGGATAAATATCGGTTACTGCAACAGCTTTAGATGTTAGTGAATTTGTAGCTCGTTGGCGTAATGCAACTTTATCTTCTTCTGAAATATCAGAAGCTTCAACTTCGGCAAGAGCATCAGATACAGCTTTTTGACGATTAGCTTCAGTGTCAGAACCAGTATCAGTACCACTGCCATCCATAATACCGCCATCAGCCATGCGTTTAGGTTGCGTTAATGGTACTGAATTTCCTGGCATGTCATCTTTATAGGTAGCAGCAGTTGGAATCTCATCAAAATACATTGTTTTTAAATTAGGATCCATTGAAGCTAAGCTGCCGATAAGACCGCCATCGGCAAGTTGACTCATAAGCAAACCAGCAACGGTACTAGCGGCAATACCACCAATAGGGCCACCTAACGCAGTACCAATTGCTCCTGCTGCTAAAGGTATTCCTGATTTAGCAATAGCCATTCCAGTACTATCAACATCTTGGACTTGTGGGGTTGGAGAGTTTTGGATAGAAGCATATTCTTTACGTCCTCCTAACTCAACAGGAGCAATAGACTCTGGAACATCCATCTTTTTTAAAGGTGATGTTTCAGGACTATCAACTTCGCCACCATCAGCATAACCTCTATGCTTTTTAGACATTTGTAGAGCTTTTTCAGCTGCTTTCATATCAATCATTTTTATCTCCTATTATTTCTTACCAAGAGCAGCCATTAGTGCAACCTTTTTAGCATCTTTTTTATCACGATTAGCTAATAGGGCTTCAACAAAGCGGGCAGCGGCTACTGGAGCATTAGGGGCGGCAACAATAGAACGTGGCAATACAATCTCTCCAGGACTTAACATAGCTGGAACTGTATCATTTTTCTCATTGTCCATTTTAGTTAGTTTGCCCATTGCGGCATTAATCTTGCCACCCTCGGCATAATTCTTACGCTTAATATAACCACCATTATAGGCAGCGGCAACATTAGGAGTCGCAGGAGCAGCAGGAGCAGCAGGAGACGAACCAGCTTTTTGATTAATTGCAGTACCAACTCCGCCTGCAACATCGCCAACTAATTCATTGTTTGCACGTTGATTGGCAATAGCAGTATTTGCGGCTTGACCACTGGCAGCTTTAGCAGCTTCTTGGTTAGCACGGGCAACCTCTAATTCACGACGCTTTTGGTCTTCTTGAGTTTCAACACTTAATTTTTCTTGTCCTAATCCAAGTTGTCCGCTTGTGCCATACATACTTGTTTCGCTATTACGCATATTGGCTAATTGATTAGCATACGCAGCTTGAGCATCAAGTTGTTCTTTGGCACGTAACATTGCTGCATCACCAGCAGTCTTGCCTTGTAGTTGACTTTGTTGATTTAGGAGTAGACGTTGTGCAAGGGCAGGATTAATACTTCTTCCTGCTGCGGCAAGAGCACCTGCTGCATCACGTTTATTTTGTTCTAATGATTGCTGTAGCTGTAGTTGGGCAAGCGATGGGGTACCGCGACCTTGGCTACGAGCTAATAAGATATCTGCTAGCCCCTGTTGCTGACCATAGATATTTTGTCCCTGTTGCTGTGCTTGGCGAAGATAATCATAAAAATCTGCTGTTTGGAACTGACTTTGACTACCTGCTGCGGTTGGGTCTAGGTAATAAGCATTGATAGGAGTACTATCTGTAAACATACCTCCTTCTGTTCTACCAACCTCAGTAGCGGTAGGTTGAGCGTTAGCAGCATTAGCTAGACTTATCTTACGCTTCTTTTCCTCTTCATCTCTTAAATATTGCTCATTAGCTAATCTACTTGCTTCATTTTGAGCCGTACCTGGTGCTCCATACATTGCCATATTTTTATCCTCTTATATCTTAATTAGTTAGTTATAGCATTAATTGCCGAATCCTTGTGCAGCTCTGATGCGATTACTTCCACCAATGACGCCGTATGATAAACGCATATTGCTTAATTCATAGCCACGACCTAGTGTTTCGCCTTCTACGGCTGTATCTCTTATTTGCATCTTAACTGACATACATTTCTGTCTTGCATTATATAGTTCATATTGATAAAGGTCAAATTCGCCACCATAAGGGCTTTCTTCGCCATATTCACCGCTGCCATACACGCTTGGTACTTGTGGTTCTACCGTTATTGTTTGTGTTATAGCATTATTAAAATCATAGTATAAGTTACATTGTAAGTTATGTGAACTATTATAGTTACCTAATAATGTAATTTTATAGAGCCTTTGGAACCCTTGTATACCTCCAAAAGTTAACCAACCAGTTGTTAATTCCATCTGGTAGCCAGTACCATTATCTGTCCAAATCGTATTATCTTGTTTCTGGACACGACCATTGCTATTGATAAAAGTGTGAGCATCGTCCCAAACAACGCTATCAACAGCTGTTAATGGAGTAAATGTGGCCCAAGTATCAATAAAGTAATCATAAACAAGTATTACATTGGTATCAAGAGTAAATCTTATTTGATTATTATCACTCATTAGCACTGCACTGGTAATAAAATCACTATTAAACTTCTCAACTGGAGCACCTAGATAGCTAACCTTTAATCCACGATCTATAAAATAAATCCCCTTGCTACTTTTAAACATAACTCCATCAGGGGTTGTTACGATACTACGGCTATTAACACAGCCAGCATCGGTAGTAATAAGCGTAGTGCTACCATAGTCATCGTTAGTGCCATCAGGATTTGGGCCTTGTCCGCTAATATAGCGAATGCTATCTTCTTTAAAAATAAGAAGCTTATCATCCATTGCTGATAAACCTGTAACAGGGCCACCAGTAGGATCTACGTTGATTAACTGACCATCTGAGAAGTCTACTGCTGATGCAAAATTAACCTTTTTGCTGTAATAGATAACAAGTGGATTGGTACTATCAAGAACAAAAAGTCTATCACGATAAACAACCATTGCGCCTACTGGTGGAGGAGCATCATTACCAAGCACGTTCCCAGTTGTATAAAGTGGAACTGTTATGTTTGCATCAAGCGTATTATCATTAGCAGGAGTGATATAGGTGCTTGTAGTACTATTTTGATTGGCACTTGTTACTGGAAGGCGATAAAACACATCTGCATTATCTTCTTTTGTACGATATACGACTCCAACAACAGGAGTGCGAGAGTTGGCTGCTGTTTTATAGGTTAAGGATAGTGGATAGATAGAAATATCTGTAGCTGTTGCTCCTGCACCAATTGGGGCACTTGTATTAATTGTAATAACATTGCTTGGGCTACTACGATGGACATTACCAATATTATCTACCCATTCCCATACAACGCAGTATTGATACTCATAGCTTGTTCCTGGTGCGCTTGTAGAAACGTTTTGGAGTACTGGATTCCAGTTAAATCCGTCTTCTACGAGATTCTGACCATCATATTGAAATAACATGCCACCGCCTACATATAGGCTGCTTGCAATCTCTGCACGGCTATAACTGCGTTCGGGTTCAAAGAAATCAAACAGGGGGCTAAATAAACCTGTTTGTAATTGTCCACTTACAGATGGGAATGACGTAACATTACGTAGACCTGTAATAAATTCTGTAGTTGATAGAGTATCAGTATGTGGACGCCATACAACTGCTATTGGGACTCCAAATCCAACGTCAAATGCCACGTAATTTAAACCTGCCGCAGTATTCATATTCCATCTACCAATAGCTTCACCTACATCATTGATAAGAAAATAGGTACTAGTAGAGGTAACATCATATGTTATTAGATTAGCAGCAGCTACAACTGGTACATAACCACGAGAATTATAAATAAATGCATCTGCTGCAATAGCTGTTTGCTGAATGTCAAATAAGTATTCGCTTGTTGAATTAAATACATCATATGTAAGTGCCATTGTATGCATTTGTGCGGTATCAAATACATAATCAACAGCTATAAAGAATAGCTCATTACTTGCATCTGGGAGGCTTTTAATAGATAATTGACGGGCGCTAACTGATAATGGTGAACTCTTTACAATTAAATTAACATTCCATTGCTCTACAACAAGATCGTCTGACCACCCAACGAATTGGATAGTATCAGCGCCATTTTTAAGAGTACAACCTAAGCCAATAAGTGGATTTCCACCTAACAGAAAATTTGCATCATTAGTAACTAATGTTGCGCTTAACATAGTATCAGTACTTATAACTATTTGATTTGCTGCGATTGTTGTATAGGGGTCATCATAATAGGCGATAGTTGTGTCACCTACAATATTATAATTGTTATAGGCGACATAAACACGGTCTGTAAAGCTAGCATCAGGAGCAGTCCAACAAAGAATATCATATACAGGAAATTGTGGGTCAACGCTGTTAATATTGGCGCTGTTGTCTGTAAAGAAATTAAATGCTATTGTTGAAGTGATATTGGCTACTGGTAAGACACCTTTATAAAGACGACCATCTGCAAGGTTGTAGTAGGCAATAAGGAATCCATTGCTTGTTGGTGTTACACGTGGAGATAATGCAGTTGTACTAACAGCTACTGGCCCAACTACAATTTGTTTTGTTGCAATATCGTTAACCTGATAATACATTGTGCTGGTAGTACCATCGTCTCGTAAGAAGACATAACATTCCAAGCCATCCAGCAAGGCGTTATCGTTCATATAATCGCGTAGCGTACCATTTGTGACCGTATTACTGCGTAGATAGATGCTCTGGAAGTCACCTTTATCTTTCCACTGAGATAATCCCCCAATGTAACTATAAACGTTACTTTTATCAAATGCGAGCAATTCTTTATTGTAGGTCATAATAGCTTGACCATCAACTATCTCATTGCCATTGTCAGCAATAACATTATTTAGGTTATTAAAACCATTACGCTTCATTATCTTGCCAGGTTTGCGAAATTCACAATTCTGAGCAGATAGGAGCTTACCAACTTTTACTTGTTTATCGTCAGTCTTTGTATCCAAGCCATTGATAAGTGGTAGTTCAAGACTCTTTTTATTTAATGCCATAATATCTCCTTAGAAACCACCGTTTAAGCCACCAATTACTTCAATTACGTCAAGAGTATAATACGTAAGGTTAACAGTATAATTATTACTTGATTTAGTTCCTACCAATTCATAGGTAACAGTCCCCGCAGATGGTGGCTGGTAGAAGAACGTAAAGTTAGGACTAATTCGGACACCTCCAGCAGCGTTAGTATAAACAACTGGGTCATAAGCTCTATATGCTTGTACGAAACCATCAGTATAAGCGCCTCCTATTTTTAATCCAAGCGTTACATCAATTGGCGTATCTTCAGTACTAACAGCATTATTTTTTAATGATAGATAAGCACTTGAACCACCATCAGTAGGACGCAGCACAAACATAATACATTTACCACTGCCAACAATACTGCTACTAACAAGACTTGTGCCAGTAGTAGTAAAGCTAGTGCTGATATTATTTGTACCAATATCTGAATAAACAGGAGATGCTGCCATGATTCCTGTAGTACCAATAGACATTACCTGCGTTTGAATTAGGGGATATGCTGTTGGAAGATAAAGATTAATATCAGGTAATTGTAATACTTTATTGGCAGTTAGTGTGTTTGGTTGAGATATTACAGTGCCATAAATAGGATTAATATCACTAGTACTAAATACTTTTAGTGTGCCTGCATTCATATCAGCATATTGATTACCGTTTGTTTTCTCCCATGAAAAGACGCCGCTGTTATAAGAAGCTTGCCCATCGCTAGCAGCAAGACCTGTAATACTACCAACTGAAACTCCTGATAAGGCAGCTCCATTCGTAATTTGTACAGCTGCACCGCTGCTATTTTTATAATAAAGATTGCCGCCCTGATTATACACGGTACCATTTTCAGATGGAGCGGATCCTTGTGAAGCAAGTTGAACAGCTCTGCTATTTGCTAGCAATTCGCCATTCATATTAACGGAATCGTCAATATTAATTGCAGCCTGAGTTAGTGCAACTCCACCATTTGGGCCTACGTGATTGTGTTCGGCAATGGTAGTTGTTAAAATATCATTTATATCACTTGCCCACTCTGGCCCTGGCGTAGTACCTGGTACTGGTGGAACAATGTTCATACTATTTGGCATTTTTATTTTCCTCTTATATTAATTAGGTCTTACGTTCTATTGATAGCAAATATTTACGCCCTGCACGCGAAGTATTTGCGTTAGATAGGGTTGGCTCAAATGTTGCTACGAAAGTTCCTGCGGCGGTGTTATTTCTTGCACGGATACGATATGTGCGTCCTGCCGTTAGTGTTTCGGGTCTATCAAAAGAAAATTCATAACTGTCTGTAGCGGCATATGCAGTGCTATTTCCAGCTGTTGCAACTTGTTTAAAACAAGAAGTTGTGTATAGAACCGATGGTGTTGTTGCATCATATAACTCAAATGCAATCCACCAAGTTGTTGCTGGCACTGTTGTAGCACGGAATATACCGTTAAATGCAACTCTATACACGCCTGTTACTGGCACCGTAAAGTCGCCAGTTGCGTTATTTAGCGAAATACCATTTGCCGACGAACCGTTATAAACAAGTGTTGCAGGAGCAGATGTATTTGTAATATTAATGTTTGATGATGGCCCTTCGGCATATAAATAAGTTCCTAAAACAACAGGAGTAGTTACGCCACCATTTACCGTTGTATTAAATGTGCTTCTTCCGATAGTTACGGCACTTGTAGCACCAATTATACTTGCTCCTGATGGTGTTACGCCTGTACCAATATTGATAGTGCCGTCAGTAGCGGCATCGCCGCCTTCTACATAAACATTTCCTGCTGTGCCAGAGGTTGAGTTTCCAGCGGCTATTTGAACGTGACCACCACGGAAACCAACGGCATTGCCTGTGTTAGCCTGCACAATGACTTCGCCACCGTTATTGGCAGTTGATAAACCGCTCTTTAATGTTAGCGCTCCACCAGGACTTAAACCACCTTGTCCTGCGGTGACCGTAATGGGCCCACCGTCTGTACCTGCGCCACCAGTAATAGTAACGCCACCCGCAGTAGTATTACCAGCACCGCCTGAGATAGATACGGTTCCGCCAGCGGCACCTGAGCTAGCACCACCATTTATGGTCGTTGATACACCAACACCCGCTACCGAAGCTGGCGTGACATTTAAACCAACGCTGGGAACTACGGTGTTTATGTTCGCCGTTCCTAGTATGGTGCTTGTGATACCTGCACGACCTACTGAAACAGAATTTGCATTTGTCGTGCCAATATTTAGAGCAACCGCAGTTGCTGTATCAAGAGTTGGAGTTAATACGCTTGTTGTCGCAGTAGTTTTATTAAATATTACGTCGCTTGTAGTTCCTACGGCTTGCCCGATTGCTACAGAAAAGTTATTTGTTGTAGGTTCAGTTACGGTTACGCCTGTGCCACCAGTGATATTAACACCTGATGCGGGATCGGTGTTGGTAATAGTGAAGTTTGGATACGTGCCTGTAACTGATATGCCTGTGCCGTTTGTTAAGACAACTGTTTGGTCTGGAGCCGTATTTGTAACAGTAAAGTTTGGATAGGTACCAGTATTACTTATGCCAGTACCATTGGTTAATACAACTGTTTGGTCAGGTAAAGAGTTAGTAACAGTTACTGCCCCTGCAACGTTGCCTACGTTAATACCTGTTCCTGCTAAGATAGAACTTACTGGGAGACCAGTATAGGTAGTGGCTGAAACAGTATTTCCTGTAATTGTTCCTAAAACTGTTGCATCGCCATTGTCAAGTCGTAGGCTTCCAATATTAGCATAAAAAGCATTTGTAGTGGAAAGACCTGCATTTACTGCAACTTTAGCAGTAGAACTTGGGCTTGTAGTGCTTCCAACAATTAGTTGGCTATTGACGTTTGGTAGATAAAGATCGCCACCACCCTGGACATTCATGTATAAATTGCCAGAAAAGCCTAACGCTGGCGATATTACTTCAAGACGACCTGTGCCTGTGGTTCCACCAAGCGCAACACCATATCCGCTTGCATTTAGAGCATGAAATCCATAGGTTGATAGGACACCCGAGTTTAGAGCAGTTGTATTGGTTGCTTTAAGTGGTAAAGCAGCATTAGTAAATGTATTTGTTCCCGTCCAAGCATTATTAGAAGCTAATAAAGAAGAACCAGGACTGCTATTTGTTATTGTAAAGTTTGGATATGTGCCAGTTACGGTAATACCTGTGCCGTTTGTTAATACAACTGTTTGGTCTGGAGCTGTATTTGTAACAGTAAAATTAGGATAAGTGCCAGTATTAGAAATACCAGTGCCATTTGTTAATACAACTGTTTGGTCTGGCAGAGTGTTTGTAACAGTAAAGTTTGGATAGGTACCAGTATTGCTTATGCCTGTGCCGTTTGTTAAGACAACTGTTTGGTCTGGAGCTGTATTTGTAACTGCAAATGTTCCAGTTGGGCTTTCAACAACAGAGATTGCAGTGCCAGCCGTTACATCTATGGCACTTGCAGGGTCGGTGTTGGTAATAGTAAAGTTTGGATAAGTGCCAGTTGTTGAAATTCCAGTTCCATTTGTTAATACAACCGTTTGATCTGGCAATGTATTGGTTACAGTAAAGTTTGGATAAGTGCCAGTATTACTTATGCCAGTACCATTGGTTAATACAACTGTTTGGTCAGGAAGTGTATTGGTTACAGTAAAATTAGGATAAGTGCCAGTATTACTTATGCCAGTACCATTTGTTAATACAACTGTTTGGTCAGGAAGTGTATTGGTTACAGTAAAATTAGGATAAGTGCCAGTATTACTTATGCCAGTACCATTGGTTAATACAACTGTTTGGTCAGGTAGCGTGTTGGTAACTGCAAAGGTTCCTGTGGGAGCCTCTACAACAGAAATACCTGTTCCTGCTGTTACATCTATGGCACTTGCAGGGTCGGTGTTGGTAATTGTAAAGTTTGGATAAGTTCCGCTTGTTGAAATGCCAGTTCCAGGAGTTAATACAACTGTTTGGTCAGGAAGTGTATTGGTAATTGTAAAATTAGGATAGGTGCCAGTATTAGAAATACCAGTGCCATTTGTTAATACAACTGTTTGGTCAGGAAGTGTATTTGTAACTGTAAATGTGCCAGTTGGGCTTTCGCTTACAGATATACCTGTACTGGCAACAACGTTGACAGCACTTGCAGGATCGCTATTGGTAACAGTAAAGGTACCAGCTGGTGCCTCTACAATAGAGATTCCAGTACCAGCAACGACGTTTGTATCTTCGGGCAGCGTGTTGGTGATCGTAAAGGTTCCAACAGGGGCCTCTACAACGCCTATACCTGTTCCTGGGACGATGCTAACACCGCTTGGACTTCCTGTAAAGGAAACGGTATAAACGCCTCCTGCGGTGCTTGTAACGCCAATATCAACACCACCAATTATATCTTGTACAGGTGAACCGCCTTCATTGATAGCTACAGTAGCCTCGTCAACAAAAGGATTTATTGTGTTGATGATATTATCAAGAGCACGGTTAACATCAACAGCTTTAAGTGGTTCGTTTAAGCGTATATTTGGTATTTTACGATTTCGCATTAAGGCGTCCAACCCCAATAACTTCCGCCAGCATTGCCCCAACCAAGGTCGGTAACAGCACCAGTAGCATAAATATCACTTACCGATGGAGGTGTACCGATATCACGATTTTGGGATTCATTACGGATACGTTCGGTTAATAATGCTTTAGCACGAACAAAAAGTGAAGCATCAGTCTCTTCCTTGGCCTTGCATTTGATGCTGACATCAACAATAACGTATTCAAGCCAATTATTTAAATTAGAGTTATTTTGGAATGTTTGTTCTAGGTCAAGTGGGAGAGTAACATCAAATTGTGGAGCTACAGGAACGTACCAAACAAGTAATTCCAATGCTCCTGCTGCTGGAGGTTGAATCTGTAGTGTTTGATTAAAGAGTCTATAGCGATAATTGGTTGTATATTGTGTTGCATAGCCACTCATATTGCTGGAGTTAGCACGATTGCGTTCATTAAAGTTATATGGTTGTAGGGTAATGCGATTGGTGCTTGGAGAGGGGCTAATCTGTAGGTCTATTCCTAGCACTTTATAGAGATCGTCGGGTAGGTCGGTTGTTAATGCGGTGCCATTGGCAGCAATATTTTTTACAATACTAGTTGCAAAATAATCGCCTCCAAAGCTGTTAACAAGCAAGCCATATAGTTCACCTAATGAGAAATTAATATAACCTGCCATCTCATCGTCGGTAATAAATTCACTGCTATTAAGGTCACAGCGGTTGCGTATTTGAGTTATTAATTCACCTAATGTAATTGCCATTTATGTTTACCTCGTAAAAAAAGGCTGGCTGGGCAAACCATACCAGCCCCGAACTTAGATAGATGAGGAGAGGCACCTATCAAGCTCTTAATCGTCCATATCGCCACAGCAAGAGATAAAGTTTTCTAATGCTCCTGCAAATGCCATTGTATCGCCGCTTTTTAGAGCGCTCATAACTTCATCAGCAGCTGCCATCTTAGCTTCATGACTGGCAGACATCTCACCTTCCATCTGTCCTTCTTCGCCACCCATCATTTCATCAGGGCTTTTACCTACGCTATCCATAGGCTTTTTACCGATTTTAGCGATAATTGCCATAACAGCGTTCTTTTTCTTATCAACTGCGCCGCCTTCAGCCATTTTACAGCCTTGGGCACAGCTCATTCCGCCCATTGCCATCTTCCCACCACAAGAAGCACATTTTACCATGCCTCCTTTGGCAAAATTACCACCATTAGCAGTTTCAGCTTCCATTTCGTCGCTAAACTTCTCATTGCCTTCGTAAGGATTCTTACGTTTGGCCATTATACTTTTAAATTTCATATCGTTGAGTGTGCTCATATTTTTTCCTTAGTTAGGGGTTGCAATTAGTGGAACGTAGATTGGTGGTAGACCCTTTAGTAATGGATAGTCAGTATCAATCCAAGTAATTTTTATAAAGGTTCTTGTTTCTACCGCTACGTTGCTTACGTTAAAATAACCAGCATCTTGGTCGTCCCAAGTAAAGATACCACCTGTTATGCCATCGCCTTGGTTGGTTGCAGTATCAAACTCCATTAGCACGTAGCTGCCACCAGTTTCGTCCTCTACGGTTCCATCTTCATAAATAATAACTGGCGTGCATGTGTAGGTTATAGCACTTGGTGTATAGCGTGCAATAATTGGTGATGTTTCTAGGATACGGAATTGTACTGGGAGACCAACATACAGTAAGACGCCAACACTTGTAGTGGCAGGGTCAACGCTCTGACCAGGCATGGTTGCCTCTAATATTGAGTATATTGGTTCAAAATCATCTGCTTCATCAGGATCAATAGTACAAGCACCGCCGCCACCAATCGTCTGACTATTCCCCCCAGTTGGAAGTACAGCAGGAGGAATAGGAGTAGCTCCATACGCACTTGGGCCTGCAACAACGGTAAGTACTGGGTCTGATGAAGTATAGGTACAAAAACGTGTTACGTCAATTTGGCGTCCATCATCAATATCTAATAGTGCACGAAGTGGGAAATCAAAGTCGGCATATTGTGGATTGCGTCCATATTGAGCAAGATTAATAATATCTGCACCGCTGCCAACAAGGACGTTGCTTGAACCCTTTAATCCAACTGGTACAACACTTAATCCAACTGAAGTGCCTGTGTATAGATATGGATTGACAAAACCTGTGCATAATGGTTCGGTATCGCCTTCTACTAAAACATAAACACCTACCTCGCCATAAAGTTGTACTTGACCTGGAAGTGGTTGAAATAGCGAACCTTGCGTTAATGATGTAAGTTGTGTTGCGTAATAGCATGTTTCGCCAGCAGGAATAAGTACCGAAGTGCTGATGAGTGGGTCTGAAGGAGCAGGAATACCAACTGCTTGACCACCGTATGAGCCGCTTGCATAGTTAATTCCCTCAACGGCAGGAACATAAGAGACTCCGCTTAAGTTGGCAGGGAAATAGATAAGTGGATCGCCATTTGTTCGTTCGCTACTTTGTTCGGGAGTTCCCCAAGCAGGAACTGGGTTTAGTTCTGGAGTGCCAACTGAATAAACATCTTCAGCAACTTTAAAGCAGGGAATGAATGCACCTCCAGTAAAAATGCCTTTATTATCAACCACAGAAATACCACTAATAGTAATATCATTTGCTGTATCGTTCTCTATTGAGATTGCAACTGGTTTGCTTTTGCCTGTCTCTAAGTTGTCTGGAGCACTTAAGAAATCTACGTTAATTGCCATGTTTATATCCTCTTTTATTTAATTAGTCTTTAGACTGTTTTTCTTACAAAGATATTCGCCTGACCTGTTAATGTATTATATCCTGGCGAATAGGTTGCTGTTATAACTGCTGGTACTGCCGAATATGGATTTAGCTGATTATAATCATCTTCTACGTATAATCTACCACGATTGATACTAGCTCCTGGAATAAAATATCCTACTGCACTACTTTCTTGTCCATTTGCCAGCCATACTATATCCTCGCTATTGCTGACATCTTCAACACTACCATTGCTTTTTGTTAATCGTGCTGCATAATTTACGCGATTTACAGAAGCTGGATCGCGTGTAAAATTAAGTAATGGTGGGCTTATAGCTAATGATACTGGCAGTGCATTTACAACAGCTATTTTAACGCTTCCTATTATAGGAAAAGTATATCCCCATCTGCGAACACTTATTTCGGCTTGTACCGTAGGACTATAAGTTCCTACTACGCAACATCCTGCTCCACCAATTATTTTACTATTCTCGCCCTCTGTGGCACCATTAACGCCTTCGCCAATAACTTGTAATATAGACGGGGCACTGGTTGTAAAATACAACTGGTCTTGTGGAACACTTACAATATTACCATTCTCTAATATTTCTTCTACCATTATCTGAAAATCAAAGTTATCGTTATTGGTAGGACGTTGGTTATCGTATAGGCTCCAAACTTTAACAGGAGTTACAATATTATAGCTAACATTTGCGGCAGGATAAACATAGAACTTTGCTATCTCGCCACGATACATCTCGGTGCTTCCATAAACCTGCACAATGGCCCGTAATTCAACGCTGTAGCGATTCTTTCCTAATTGTGCAGTTGGGGTTGCTTCAGCAACAATAGGGGCTTGTAGGGCGTTTATTTGAGGAATATAGAGTACGTCATATATTACCTCGCTATCAGGTGGTATAACATTGTTTGTAGTTGGATTCTGGCTGCTAATATATTTAAATACAGGCATACCCAATGATAGAGCAGCACCTGTACCAAGAGCACTATCGTTTTCGGTTAGGTATATTTGTTTTAATTGTACGCTATTAACTTCATCTTCGTTATAAACCACAATTTGAATAGGAATAGCTAGATTACCCTGTACATAAGGATAATCATCGTGGTATGGCAAATCGCTTGTTATATATACCTGTAAGCTCATCCTGCATTTCCTATAAAAAAGGCTAGTTTGCAGTCCTAGCCCTCTATCTTAGAATACGTTACTGGTAGTGTATTGTAGAGTAAAATGAACTACTTCAGCTACTGAAGTTTCTAGCAAATTAATTTCTGGAACTGGTTCGGTATCATAGAACGCAAAAACAATTTGATTTGCAGAAGTACCATATGTTGCACTAGCACCTTCACAAAATACCTTTGCAACTCTCCAATAAACTCCTACAGGGCCATCGCGACTGATTAGAGTAATTGTTGGAGCGCCTAGGAATTGTACAATTGGCGAAACTGGGTCTAGTGTTACAATATAAACATTTGTTGGAAGATCTGGATATTGACCATCGTTATTTAGTACAACGCTAGATACTCCTTCGCTTTCAGCATTTTCTGAAATCAGCAATACAGCTTCCTCCCAAGATGCTTCCCAACCAACATCAACACCTGGTTCTACATTTAGGTTTTCTGCTATTGCCTTATAAACTTTAAAACCAATATATACATAATTTCCTACCGCGTATGTATAGGCATCGCTCCATGCAGCTGGTATTCCCATAAAGCGACCATATACAGATACGCTTTCAACCTTTGGGGTATGAACAATTGCAGTAGGCCCAATTGCAGTACGTGCAGCAAATTCATAAGGAAAGAGTGAATATTCTTCCCAATATTCTTCCCAACCATCAGCTACCCCTGGTTCTATGTCAGTACTTGCTTGTAGAGCAACATAATATTTGTCGTCTAATTCAACTTTTTCACCAAAGACATAGGCAGTTGCATCATCCCAAGTTGGAGGAATTGGCCCATTTTGGTCTTCCACAACTGGAAGCATACCATTTGGCACTACAGCAGTTGTAACATTTACTGTAAAAAGGCATGTGCCTGGAAATGATGTTAGTTCGTTGTCATAATTAAATGCTGAGATATCAAAATAGGCTAGATTCCCAGGATAGGTACCTGGTGTGCTAACGACATCAGATACGATAAACTGATAGATAGAACCCGCTGCATCGTCATCATCTAGATAAGATACAATTGGCGTACCTAGGAATGTAGCTTTTGGCATATTAAGAAATACGCGAATAGCATCGCCATCTCGTACAACACTATGTACACCTCGGCTTGCTCCATTTGTTTTAATTAATACAGGAGTAGTTCCTTCGTCTTCAAGTACAAAGCGTCCGTGGATTTGTACTACGCCTTGGCGGAATACTTTTTTATTTTTCTTTGCTGTTTTATTAGTCATTTATGTATTCCTCTTATTTCTTATCTGTAGTTGTATAATGCAACGTAACAAGAATTTGTGAATTTTCTGGCGGAACCACGGCACTATAAACATTGCTATCGTCACGCTTTACGAAACCAAACTCAACATATGGACGCTTTTCTGCATCAAAGTTAAGAGCTATGACTTGCGTAATGATTGCATCACCATTAACTAATCCCGCACTTTCAGAAAGATTGCATACAATTGCAGGTGCTCCAAGAAAACTCCAAAACACGTTAAAACCACCCAATCCACCCGAAGAAGGATTATCTTGTTCAGATTGTCTAAATCCTACTGGTGGGATAAGCGTTAATCTATATATAAGTCCATCTACCCTTATTTCATAGGCACCAACGCTTGCACCTTCTGATAAATCAAGCGTAACTTCTCCACCATCACCAATTACATTTATTTTAGCGAAGAGAGTATAAACTTCTTCTTTTGCCGATTTCATTACGGCGGTATAACTTTCTGCTTTTAGTATTTCTGCCATTTTATATATTCCTTTTATTTAAGTAGATGATAAAAAGAAAGGAAGCCGCCCCGCCGTCAATAACGAGCAGAACGGCTCCCAATCATTTACAGCAGAATTAGGCGCTTGTGGTTACTTTAGCGTTCCAACCTGGAGCGGTGCAAGCAAGCTGTGAGTAGGTCTTGACGCGAATTTCGTAGCCGTCATAGCTCTCAACTGTACGCCACATACCCTTACCGTTGTTGTCATCAATGAAGATAGGTTCACCAGAATTTACATGTAGGAGTAACCAAGTATCCATCTGTAGGAGATAAGCGGTATTAGCTGGGCAGTCGCGGTCGGCAAGGACAGTTACTGGGCCCTTTGGGCCATTGAACTTAAAGCCTGAGAATGAAACTTTGCCGTCGCCTTCAAGGGAGGTATAAATAACATTGCTATTTAGATCCTGTGAAAGCTGAGTATAGGTTTCATAGTTGCAGATAACATAATCTGGCGTACCACCTTCGCGAGCAACACGGTTGATGGCGTTAACAAGAGCATCTTTAACTGATAGTGCTGAACCATCATATAGGATACCAGCAAGGCGTTCGGTATCAATTGAGCGGTTAACACCAAAGAATGGAGTTGTAAGTGAAACGTCGGTTAGCCACGCTGATAAACCTTTGTGAACAAGATTTAGCGTTCCATAACCAAGCAATTCAGTACCACCAACAGTAAAGCCAGTTACAGATGCAGCAACTCCGCCGAGGGCGGCTGAAATTGAAATGGTGCCAAGGTTACGATTAACCCCAACAACATAAGCGGTGTTGGGTTGTAGAGCTGAACCAACAAGAGACTGTAGGGCTTGATTTACTTCAAACTGTACAACTGACGCTGGGTCGGTAAGAGTAATAACGCCGCTGGATTCGGTACCGATTGAACCAATTACGCCCGAACCATCACGGAATAGGGCGCTTGAGACGCTGTTTGATAGTTTCTTGATGGCGCTGTCAATAACAAGTTTGGCACCTTTGGCAAACGCTTCTTTTGAGGTAAGTGATGCTTCTAGGGTCAGACCCGAGATACGGGCAACTGATAATAGGACAACAGGAGTAACAAGGAATGCTTCAAGGGTTTGTGAAGCAAGAATTGCCTGCGCCTGTGCAACAGTTGGGGCGTAACCAGCAGAGGTGCCGATAGATAGTGGAATCTTAACGCCCTGACCACCCATTCCGCCACTCTTGGTTACAAGAGCGAAGAAAGGACGATCTGAATAGGAAAGGTCTTGCATAACGCCTGGGGCGTCGTAAATGGTCTTAAGCATTGCATCGGCAGCCACCATATCAAAATTTGTAGAACTCATGGTATTTATATCCTTTGGATGTTCTGCCGCATTGGGCAGAGAAAATTTACTTACGTGATATCTAATCTTTAATTATTTCTATCTCCTGACTATGCCAGTGTCATTCGGTATGCTGTTTTATATAACTAGTGTGCTTATGAAAAAAGTACTACCTATAATATCATAATTTTATAGGGACATTATTTATTTTTTAACACGTGCTACCTGCTCATAGGACTGAATAGCTTTATTTATAAGTTCTTCACGCTCTAAACGTCGTGTTTTAAATGATACTGGACTATTGACAGGAATACTATTATTTAATGATGGACTTGATAGGGTACGTTCACGAAATTTATTTGCTCGCGGTGATGTTGCTACTATATCAGGAATGTTATTGCTATTATAGGCACGAGAAGGGGCAACTTGTTCACTTTGAGCTGGGGTTTCGGCAATAGAGGCTTTTTTATTACCTAATCCGCTATTAAGTTTCTGCCATTCTTCCTGGAAATATGCTTCTGCGCTCTCAGCGGCTGTTTGTAGGTCTAATAATTCACCAGTCTCATTAAAATAATCTCCTATAACTTGGAACATAAATGCATCAGTACTATCGCTGCCAGCAAGAGTGTGCCCTAACTTGGTAAGATGTGGAAAGCTTTCGCCATTATCTTTAATAAAGCTTTTTATTTCATTCTGGAACTGGAGAATGGCATGTTCCTGCTCTTTAAATACTTTCTGAGACTCACGTTGTTCAAATTCCTTGGCAATTTCTTTACGAATTTCATCTACTGAGGGTTGTTTTTTATTAGCTTCTTCATTTTCATAAAACTGAATGATATTTTTAGTGAGTTCTTCGTATGTGATTCCTAATTTAGATAGTAGTTGCTCAGGATTATCTTTATAGGTGTCTTTAGCACCACGGAAATACTGAAGTTCTTTTAGTTGTTCCTCTGCCTCGGCTAACTTGGCTTTGTAGGCAACTTCCTGCTTACGAAAAGTAGCCTCTCTTTTAGACAAGTCCAGTAATTGATTACTGGTGGGCTTTGCTACTACGTTTTCTACTACTGGTGTTTCTTGTACTGACCCTTCAGCTAATTGGGTATTAACAACTTCTGCTTCTGACATTGCCTATCTCCTTTGGTATTCGGCGGGATTGCCTCCCGCCTCTGTGGGCATTTTTTAATCTAATCTAGCAGATGCGTACACCCAGCACCCGAAGGGCTGTATTTCGCAGTACCAACTGAGGAAGAGTAGTATACCACGACTTTCAGGAACTGGATGTACGATTTTTATGATCCTCTATGAAACAAGCACTTTCGTGATAAAGAAAACACTTGACAACATTTGTGACTAGTCCTATCAGACAGGGGGTAATGGTGCTCCAGCAGCGGCTTGTACCGCTGCTTCACTTCCAGGAAGAGGGCCACTGGCCGCTGGTAATGATAATTGGCCAAGTTCTGCTTCACTCATTTGGGCACCAAGCTCAGGTTGAGGGAGGTTTGGAATAACTGGTGCTGGTGGAGGAGTTTGTAATGCCATTACATCACGCATATACTGACGAATAAGTTCTAGTTTATCTTCATCCTCGCCTAGTTTCTTACCCAATGCATAATATTGCATTGCTAGTTTTTGTGCAAGTTGTAGGTTATCTAATGGATCAGGTGCTGTATACTCGCCATCCTCTAACATCTTTTCAAATACTTCTTTTAAATATTCATCTTGGGCAGTGCTTAATTGATTAGCTGCTTCAACGTCTGGAAAATTAAGTAATTCACGGGTCTCAGTTGGGTCAATTAATCCACGTGCTGCAAGATCATCAATAGCTGCTAGTCGTCCAGCAGGTTCTTGTGGCAATGAAGATGCAGGGAATACTGAGATTGAATATTCGTCTTCGGCTAATGCAATTTCTTTAAGGTCTACCTTAGTTAAACTCTTTGGCCCTGGCATATTAACAGGATAACTTCCGCTATTTTCTTCAGCAATACGGCTGGCAAGACGCATAGCGCCTTTGCTTATCTCAACAAAGAAACTTTCTATGTCTTGTGAGAACTCAAGGAATCTCATGCTTTCAGCATTATTAAATTCACGAATAGCTACGCCACTGTCCAAGCCAGCAGGTTTATTAGAGAATGCACTTAGTTCTGAGATACCGCTAATCTTATACGAACGTTCAATAAGACTTTCAAGATTCTTATAGAACTCAGGTGGTAGGATTGGTGGCGTAATATAACTTGGTGCTTGTCCACCAACATACTTGATAATAGTACCAATGTTATTATTAAAGCTTTCTGTTGGAATCTGGCTACCATTGGGAACAAGAATCTTAAAGCTGCCCATAAGGTGATAACTTCTTTGCTGTACAGCTAGCAATTTATTTATTTCTAATTGAGTACTTTTGAGTTGTTCTGCTAGCGATTGACTAAAATAGCCATTAAATGGTTGTGTCCAAGCTATACGAATAAATGGAAATTCTTTTTCTGTCCATTCACCATAGGATAACACGCAATCAGGCACAGCAAGTAGATGGCGTCCATCTGCCATTGACTCGCCTAGGCCCTTGTGGTAACATTCTAGAATCTCAATCTGGTCGGTAGCAGGGCTGGTAACATGCAAATTAACACTAAATAACTGGCTACTACGGGCAATCTCTTCACGCTTGTCAGGAAACATTTCCATTAGTGCTGAACGAGATACAAGTTTAATTCTATACATATGCGATGGTTTGCCACCGCCTACACATTCTAGTTCGTCAACAATTATTTCTGCTGCTGGGACACGTTCCATTCTGACGCGGTTATGATCATTGTATACGTGTACAAAGCCATCGCCAAACACCAATGCATCACGAATAACACCTCTGCTAATATCATAGATAGAATTTTCTTGAAAGATACCATCGCTTATATATCCTAATTTCTTTGCAGCCTTAACAGCACGGAAGTTTCCAGCATTGGTTAGGAATCTTGCACGTGGGCGTAGGCGACTAACTTTACTTACAAGGGTATCTACGTTGGACTGAACAACATTAAATTGTAATCTCTCAGGAAGGATTGCAGCTGTATTCCATGAAGTATTATATCCACGGGTCATACTGCTGTAGTAATCAGGGATACCATATAGGCGAGATTCAACACGATAACGATCAATACGACTACGTAAGTTATTTTCTAATAGTGCAATCATGCTTTTAACAGCACTTAATACTGCACCTGTGTCCTCTTCGTACCACCATTGGGCACGTGGCTCTGCATTTTGGGTATCACGGCTATTAACAGCAATCTTTTTATCGGGATTGATTGCCTTTTCGGGCTTTTCTTTTATCTTCGTGTAATCCATTATTTAGTTTCCTCAAGGCTTGACTCTTTTAAACAGCCATGCAAGCATTCACCTATGCTGTTAGCTTCCCACAGGGAATGTCCACAGGATAGTTTCTCTTCTTCTATATCACGTTCTAGGGCCTCTATAGGCGATTCTTTAAGTGGTGCTGTACCTAGTGTGATACTGGTACCGCCAAACGTTATAGTCCTGATGCCATGACGCCGTAGGATAGATATTAAATCTTCTATATGTAGGTCTTGCAGTTCGTTTATCTTCATGTTATCCTATTAATTAGTCTACTATACTAAACTTATTCAAATAAATGTTCATTTCCCCACAATAACTCATCCATTTCTATCTTTTCACGGCTATAGCGAGCATTCATCTCCTGTATCTCGCGGTCGTAATCGGTCATTGCAGCTTGCTTGGCAAATATATCAGGTTCTGACAAGTAATGATAACAATTACGATAGGAGTACAGGGCAGCATCGGCAATATCAGGATGAAATGAAAAATCTTCTTTGTATATACCACGTTCCATTGCACGACTATCCCACATTGCCTTGCTGTATTCCTCTATCAAGCTGGCACCGGCAACCTTATCTACCTTTATCTTGCCAGCAACAAAGTCGCTATTCATAATACGTATAAAATTAACTTTATCTGCCTTCTCTGCTGCTACCAGTGGTAACTCATGATGCTTAACAAGTTCCATAACGCTTTGTTTGGCCGCACCATCAACAATAAAATAATTAATTGGGTAGTCAGTCATCCAATCACGTATCTTAGCTGCCAATTCAGTTAGTGTTAATCCACGTGCTTTCCATGTACGTACAATATAAACATTTTTATCATAGCGATTAAATGCTAATAGGGCCAATGCAGACGCATCATTCCATCCAAGATCTATGCCAAGACTATACTCATAGGGTTGTTCGCCATACTTTGGTAGATTGCCATCCCAACCATTGCGGTCATCCCGATAGCGATAAATAAGTGCATCCTCTTCGGTTGTCCAGCGGCCACGATAATGTTGCTGGAAATAATTTTGTTCTTCTATGTTGCTGTCGCTTGCTTGCAAATCCTTAATTGTTTCTTCCCATTGCTTAGCCATAAAAGGATTTTGTGTAGTATCCCAACTCCACATGCTCCATCCTTCTTTCATATATTGCTGCGGAGGGGATACAAGCAAATCTTTTGTTAGTTCATAAAACAAGCCAATGCGTCGGTTATCAGGCGTACCCATCATAAGGCATTGTCCACGCTGGTCAGCAAGAGCAGGAGTTAATACTTTAAATACCAAATCCTTTAGGTCTGTACGTGTAAAAGATGCACTT
>Ga0209596_1000916_pt1 | contig 26109 bp, 30 predicted proteins | sample M_130807_MF_Meta_FD_187314 | JGI IMG/M metagenome (GOLD analysis project Ga0209596, IMG submission 187314) | Freshwater microbial communities from Lake Montjoie, Canada to study carbon cycling - M_130807_MF_MetaG (SPAdes) (version 2) | ecosystem: Environmental > Aquatic > Freshwater > Lake... | reverse complement strand
GGGATCAAGTGGAACCAGCGGCAGTTCCGGTATTAATGGAACATCAGGTTCATCTGGAACGTCTGGATCAAGTGGAACATCGGGATCAAGTGGAACCAGCGGCAGTTCTGGTAAAAATGGAACGAGCGGTTCTTCTGGAACATCGGGATCAAGTGGAACATCGGGATCAAGTGGAACCAGCGGCAGTTCCGGTATTAATGGAACATCAGGTTCATCTGGAACGTCTGGATCAAGTGGAACTACAGTAAGTGGAACCAGTGGCTCGTCTGGAACATCTGGATCTTCTGGTACAAGCGGATCATCTGGCACAAGCGGTAGTTCTGGTACAAGCGGATCATCTGGCACAAGCGGTAGTTCTGGCACAAGCGGTAGTTCTGGCACTAATGGAACAAGTGGTAGTTCTGGAACTAGCGGTTCTTCTGGTACAAGCGGATCATCTGGAACAAGTGGTAGTTCTGGAACTAGCGGTTCTTCTGGTACAAGCGGATCATCTGGAACAAGTGGTAGTTCTGGAACTAGCGGTTCTTCTGGTACAAGCGGATCAAGTGGGACTAGCGTTTCAGTTTCTGGAACTTCAGGGTATTTGGTAAAATTCGATTCAGCTTCAACAATAACAAATAGCTCTGTAGCATTTGAAGCGAGTTCTAGTACTATTGCATTTGGAGGAGCAACGATACACACTGCATATCCTGGAGCTTATCGCGCTCAATTTTTTAGTGTTTTAGGCGAATCTAACAAAGGCAGAGTATTTTTAGCTGGTAGTACAAGTACCAGCTCTTATTGTGTTGCGAAAGCCCAATTCGATACTGTTGGGGTTGGAACTTTCAATAAAACTGCATTTGCAGTTGGAAATTCATCTGGTAGTGGAACTATTGATACTGGTACGGGTATAAGATTTGATTTAGGATATGGTGGCGATGGTGGAGTGACTATGGGTACTAGTACATTTGCAGGGTATATAAACGTTGCAAGAGAAGACACCAATGATTGGACAACTACAGCTTTAAGAAATGCTTATATGGAACTTGGATTGGTTTCATTAGGAGTTTTTAGTCAAAAGATGAGAATATCATCTACTGGAAACGTTGGTATAAATCAAACAACCCCATCAAAAAAATTACACGTTACTGACACGGCTGATCCAGTTCGTTTTGAAGGCGTTGCGGTAAGCACTGTTGATACAAATTTTTTAACAATAGATTCTACTGGAGTAGTTCATTATAGAACTGGTGGAGCTAATGGAACAAGCGGTTCATCTGGCACAAGCGGATCATCTGGAACCAGCGGCAGTTCTGGTATTAATGGAACGAGCGGTTCTTCTGGAACATCGGGATCAAGTGGAATTACAGTAAGTGGAACCAGTGGCTCGTCTGGAACATCAGGATCTTCTGGCACAAGCGCCACTCTTTCAGGAGGATCAAATACTAAAATGGTTAAGTGGACTGGCGCGAACACTGTAAGCACAGGTGAATTAACTGATGACGGCACAAATATAAATATTTTACGTCAAATTTATTTATCAGGAGTTTCAGAAACAATAACAAATGTAGGTTTAAGCGCTGGAGTGGCTACGTTAAATTTAAATACCGCTTCAGTCTTTTGTATTAATTTGAACGCTAATATAAGTTCTTTCACTCTAACTAATGTAAATCTGAACACTTCTAGAGCTAATACATTTACAATAATACTAAAGTGCGCTAGTGTTGCTCGTACAGTAAATTTTACTTTTAATCATGACACTTTAAGCAAAACAGTTAGATGGCCTTCAGGAACAGCGCCAACAATAACCACAGGTAGTACTAAATATGATGTGTTTTCATTTCTTTTAGATTATAATGTTTCAGAAGATTGGTTTGGTTTTATTGGAGGTCAAAACTTATAAAAATAATATGCCTATAGGATCATCAAGAGCGCCAATATGGCGACCAAAATCAGTGCCGCCGCCACCAGCTACCACTAATTTCACTCTAATAAGATGGGAAGGGTGGCCCAGTTCTGGAGGTGGAACACCGGGAGACGCTTCTTCTAATGTCTATGAAATATATATTTTTACAAATGGATATGTTGAAATGAGAGTTGGATATTGGGCTTTGACTGCTGGCGTAACTGGTCACTACACTTCTGCTGGTACAGGAGTTGCGTTTCCTAGCTATTTAGGAAATCCTCCAATGGTGGATAGTGTATGTTATGTTTGGGATGCCTCTGTAACAACTCCTACTGTTTCTGTAGACGCTACATATGTAAACGGTGCAATTGTAAATACAAGCTCATCAGCTCCAAGTCTTGGCCGAACAGCAGCATCGTGGCCCCCTCCTACTGTTGGTAGTAGTGGAAGTAGTGGATCTGCTGGATGGACAGTTTTACAAAACGCTTTTGCAGATGATGCTTTTGTAACTGTTCCAATAGCGTCAACAATCATTATGGGAACATCTAGAACGGCTGCATACGTTGGTAGTAACGCTTATATTACTTTTGGAGCAGGGTCAATCGTCTATTCTTCAATATCAACTACAAATCCACCGAATGATAAATTTATGTTTAACGTAGCAGACAGAGGTTACATGAGAGTAGCTTATACAACAGGATCAAAATAATACATATATGAAAGTAGCAACTTATATCGATAACAAATGGATCATAGATTCAATTTTTAAATTATATCCTTATATTGGTTTTCCAGATGTTGGCGTTCAAGACGACTTCTTGCAAGAAAATAATTTATATAAAGTTATTGAATATATTAATTACGATCCAATATACAAAAACTTAGTAAACTTAGAAACTCCAAAATTAATTAATGATTTAGTTTATACGGTAGAGCTTGTAGATAAAAGTGAAGAGGAAATTAATAATATTAAATGGCAAAAAATAAGAAACTTAAGGAATTCTGCTCTTCAGGTTTCTGATGTATATGTGCTTACAGATAGATGGGAAAAATACGATCAAGCCACAAAAGACTTATGGAGTAACTATAGACAATCGTTAAGGGATTTGCCAATTAATTTTATTAAGCCTGAAGATGTGGTTTGGCCCATAAAACCTGTTTAATTATAATTCGTGTAAATATTATATATGCCAATCACTAGAAACAGAGTTATATATGCTGGAACAGATGTTTTAGTTTCTGATTCGCCATCATGGAGCGGACAAACAGGTGCGGCCTCTTTAAAATTGTTAAAAAGAGTTCAATCAAGCAGCATATCTGTATCTAATCCAATCACTCGCTCAAAACAAATTGGCAGTTCAGATTTTGCATTTGAAAAATATATAACTATTCCAGAAATTACTGTTGATTTAAAATATCTTGTTTCTGACAACTCTAATGAGTTAATTTTAGGATTGAATGCTACTGGTAATGAATCTTTTTTGAAAAACATGGCAGTTACTGGTCAAGATAAGAATTTGTTCTTTATATTAACAGATACTAACGCTCAAGATGCCGACAGTTTAACTAATATGGTTGGCAATGATGTTTTTGCGGTTGGCAATACTTTTTTAACTAATTATTCTTTATCCGCTCAAGTTGGATCTCTACCAACTGTTTCCGCTTCTTTCTCTTGCCTAAACATGACATTTCAAACTTATAATGGAACTGGAGCGAACGGAAGTGAAGTTCCGGCAATTAATTTAACAAACGGAATCAAATCAACAGAAAAATACTTATTGACTGGGGCCAACATGCTTCCATCAAATTACTTATCAAATCAAAATTCTAAACCATCAGGTATTAGACCGGGAGACGTTATTCTTCAATTACCGCAAACGTTTATGGGTGGCATCAGATATTCTGGAGATGTTCCAGCTACAATATCTTCTTTAGAGATCAACGTTCCAATAGAAAGAAAAGATTTATTAGGTTTTGGCAGTAACTATCCATACGATAAAAGAATAATGTATCCATTAATTGGCACAGTAAGTTTTAATGGGATTTTTGACGAACCAATAACAGGAGATTTTAGCAATATTTTCAACGACGATACGGCTTATGATTTAACTTTTAATTTAAAAAACCATGATGGTGCAACTGGTTTAAGGGTTGAAATTTTAAACGCAAGAATAGATAGTCAATCTTTTGATTTATCAATAGGAGAAAATATGAATTTTCAATCTAGTTTTTCATTTAAGATTTTTGAAACAGACGGAATGAGAATAAGTGGCGCAGCAAGGTTAATTTAAAATTCAATTGTTGCGCCTTTGGTCTCTATCTTTTTGGGCATGTCTTTTAAGTGTTTTTTTCCATTTGTTTTTTTCTTATAATCATTAAAATATTTGCGTTTCAAAGGGTCTTCGCCACCAGCCAAAGCTGCTCTTCTATCAGAAAGTTCTGAAGAGTAGTCAAGAAGATCGCCGTATTTTCCTGACATATTTCCTGTTTTGTTTACAAATGCTTTATTATCGAATGGATCGACAATTTTAGCATCTCCTAAATTTACTTGCGGTACGTCGTAAATACGTTCCCAGAAATTATCGTTGCCGCTTTCACCACAATAAGGTTTATAATCTTTCATAGACATAACTATATCTACGATTTTGCCAGTCTTTTTGTTCTTAAATTGATAAACCATATCTATTATATGATATGTAGAAAAAATTAAAGCGCGACTTTCGCCGCGCTTTGTTTGTTTATTCTATTTCTATTTGTTTTTCTATTTTTTTAATTTGTGGAACAGTGATTGTTAAAAGGCCATTTTTCATCTTAGCTTTCGGATTATCAAAATCATATTTTAATCTTAAAATATAATCTTCATAGCTAATTCTATATTTGTTGTCATTAACGTTGATGGCTATAGAATAATCTTCCTTAAAGATTTTTACATCTTCTTTAGATTTTCCAGCGAGTTCGACGTTGAATGTTAAACCGTCTTCTGTTACTTGATATTTATATACTAGTTTATTATACATAGTTATTTATGCTGTAGCAAGAATCGTGCCAACTTTTTGTGGCGTTTAAAGCGCCATTAAAGACGCTTTAGAGCGTTTATGACACATAACGCGTCACATCTGGCTACTTATGGCACACAGTATTGTCTCAACTGTTTTTTCATAAGTAAATTGTTTTTGAAGCTTTAAGCCTTCTGGATTTGGTGTTTTCGCATAAGATAAAGACTTTAGAATAGCATTATCCATTTCTTGATCAGAAATATCAAAGAATTGTCCTTGATTAAAGGATTGCCCTTTCTTAAAGAAGACATCATCATAACAATCCTTTAGAGAAGAAGGTTCTATTAGGATGCTGTTATCCTTGGTCGCCCAGTCTTTATGCGCTGTTGCGTTTATAACGACACTCCATTTGCCAAGCGCAGTAGCGTTGAATGATGGAAGATTCCATCCTTCCGCTCCGCTCAATCCCCCAAGATCAATATCAATACTATTTAAGTAATCGTTTACTTCGCTGTTTGTTTGCATGTATGGGACGAAGTTTAAATTATTGTATTGTTTTCCTTCTAAAACTTTTAATAGTTCGTTTTGGAATCTGGCTTTATCGAGAAAAGGATTGGTAATCGCGCAGCTAAGTTGGTATTCTGGCTTGTTGCCAAAAAGCTTAAGCCAAGACTTGATGATGCGAGCAGTGTTTTTTCTGTTTTCGAACTTCCCCAGAATTCCAAAATGAATTTTATCTTGTAAATAAGTTTTATTGGTTATTTGAAAGTCGTTGTCAAAACCTAGTGGCACATGAGTTACATTGTCTAACCCGTTAAGATTAAAAATGTTTTTGGTGTAATTAGAGCTTACAAATATTCTATCTTGCAAACTTAAAAGATTTTTTTCTATATTTGTGACTTCAGAGACTTCGTGAAAAGTAAACAAAGATTGATTCTTTGAATATCTAGTTTCACTGCCAAAAATATGCCACAATTTTAAAGAAGGAATATCTTTTGAAATCTTGCTGTACCTATCGTTTGTGGCTGCTTGTAAATATTTTACAAAATCAGGTTCAATCTTATCATAAGCTTCCATTTCGGCTTTATCGCCAATAGGAAAAAATATTAAATCGATATTTTTCTTAAACAATTCTCTAAGAATATTTACAGATACATTACCGAAAGATAATGCGTTAATTGGAGCGTTGACTAATAATTTCATATTTGGATCTTATGTTTTTAGAAATGGAATTTAAAGCTGCGTTGTGTATGTTTATGCATCCTTGAATACTTAAATTCATTGTTTTGCTTATTTTTCTCCAAGGAATAAGTTTTTTATTACCAGAATAACGCATCGAAAAGATTTTTTGTATTCGCTTGTCTGGGTGTTTGGATATATGTTCATTGAAATCTTTTAATATTTGATCTTGAAGATTTATGGAAGTTTGTTCGTATTCATCTTTTATACATTCAAAATCGTAAGTGTTATCGTTTAATTCTACATATTTTTTATTCTTATTAGAAGCGTTTAGGCATATCCATTTAGCTTCATTGCCGAGAAATGTAGAAAACTTAGTGCCGCGATTCTCGTCGTACTTAAGAACGGAATTGTAAATTGCGTATTCTTTGTCGTTTATTATTTCATGCCTCAATGAATCGTTGTTGCAGTTCTTGAGAAAAGAATTTACTATGTCCAAGTAAATTCCCGAATGCCTGTCTATAAGTTCTTGTAGACATTCATTTATTTTATTCTTGTTTTTAATATTGTTGATTAAATCTAAATCACTTAAAGTCTCCATATGTTGACCATCCTTTCTGATAGAATAACTTGCTTAGATGATAATTGCAAGTTTCTTTTTCATCGGTGAACGTTTTCCACTTGATTGCAAAGTCTGAGTTTCGCTTTACAATCGGATCGTTTAATCTTTCTTGAAAATTAGAAGGTTTTTGACCCATTCTGCTAAGATGAATCATGAACCCGCCGTTCTCTTTTATCCATTTAGACTCGTTTTCGTAACGAACGTCTGTGATGACAACTATGATTTTATTGTTTATAGAAGATTTTATTTGTTTTTCAACTTTTTTTATCCAATAATCAGAATCAATTTTTCTGCAAACGTCAGTTCCCCAACAAACAAGGATTGGTCGAATAAGATCTTTTTCAGAATTGATTTCTGTAAAAGCTGAAACATTAAGTTTCTCTTTTAAGAAGGGATCTAAGTCTCTTTTTAATTCCATAGCGAAAGAGATGTTCATCGCTGGGAATCCAGATTTATTAAGTTTACTTATGAGATGTTTTCCAAGTGTGTCTTTGCCGCATCTTGCTACGCCAGCGATACCGAATATTAAAGGTAATTCTTTTGAAATCATTTTTTTTCTTCTTCGTATTATAAATTTATGAGTCTTGTTCATTTCTCTTAGGTTTCGCTCTTTAGGTTTCGCTCTTTAGGTTAACCTAACTTTTTATTAAGATATTATTTAAGATTTTATGTAAGATCTTCTTAAGATTAATTAAACTCTTTCGCTTCGCTTCAGAGTTTAATGAGAATTTTCTCCTTTGTCAAGGAAAAAATCTCTCAAAGATTCCAAATCTTTTGCCAATTTAAAATAGCCAAGGTCATTTAAAATAGACGAAGTTTGAAAAATGGACGTTTCTATTTCATGATTATTTATTAAATCGACGCTGATCAAGAAAGAAAGGTTGGTTTTTAACCCAAGTTTATTCAAGATTTTTTTCAAACCATTTGCGGCGGCTTCTTCGAATGAGTTTGCTAGAATCATGCATTCTATATCGGCGCATATTACCAAGTAAAAATTATCTTGAAATCCTAAAGTCCTAATCATAAGATTACTATATTCTTTAAATGATAAATGTCAACCAAAAAATATTATGGTTATCTGACTTTGATTTAGATATGTCTCCAGGCGGCGCGCAAAGAAGCGATAAGATAATCATAGATCAAGGCAAGTTGCTTGGTTTTAACATTTTAAAAACAAACCATGAAACTTTTGGAAAGCATATTAATATCCATGATTACGATGTGTTGATCACATCAAATGTTTGCGCTATCTTCCAAAAGAATCCTTGGGTTTTAGACGAGATAACCAAGCATAAGCATCACGTTCGAATTGAACACGATTCAAATGATTATTTAAGCCAAGAAAACAGAGTGAAACTATTTTCGTTCTGTAAGAAGACGTTTTTCTTGACTGATTATCATTTTTGGTTTTTTAAACAATTGTACGGAGATATTTTCAAGAACGTGGAAATTGTTCCAGATCCAATTGAAACAGATAAGTTTTATGATTATAATCAACAACGCGAAGATAAGATTTTGTATGTTGGATATATGCACCCATTGAAGGGAACAAGTAACTTCTTTGAAATGGCTCTAAGAGATCCAGATAAGAAATACGCGATTGCTGGATGGAGCGATTATCAAACTTTTAATTTTCTAAGCACTAATGTTCCAAACATTGAATATCTTGGCCTTATTAAATACGAACAAATGCCCGAAGTTTACAATAAATACAAAACCCTTTATTACGAACCAAATTTAAGAGAACCTTTCTGTAGATCTGTAGCTGAAGCAATTGTCTGCGGAATGGTTGTCATGACAAGCAAGCAGTCTCAAATTGGATGCCTTCATGATATTGAAAAAAATGGAATAGAAAAGTTTAAAGATAATTGTAAAAACGCTTCAATTAACTTTTGGAATAAAACATGAATAACGATATATCAGTAATTTTAAACTGCTACAAAAGACCTCATACAATTAAAATGCAATATGAGGCCATAACAAATCAAACACTACAACCTAAAAACATATTCATTTGGCAAAATAAAGGTGACTATGAAAATTTTAAACCTTTAGATTTGGAAGTCGCCAATAATTGCTCGACAGCCATTTCAAATACAAATTTTGGAGTATGGTCTAGATTTGCATACGCTTTAAATTGTAGGACTAAATATATTTGTATGTTTGATGACGACACCATTCCTGGAACTAAATGGTTAGAAAACTGCTATAACACTATTCAAGAAACAGAAGGGTTATTAGGAACGATAGGAGTTATTTTTAACGATCTTGATTATAGATTTTATAATCGTATCGGTTGGGATAATCCAAATGAAAAAACTGAAAAAGTGGATATAGTTGGGCATAGTTGGTTTTTTAAACGTGAATGGCTTGGAGCTTATTGGAGAGAAGGAGAAATACCTATTAATCACCTTTCTGGAGAAGATGTGCATTTTTCTTATGTTTTGCAGAAATATTTAAATTTAAATACATACGTTCCTCCTCATCCTAAAAACGACCCTGAAATGTGGGGAAGCAAACATGATTTAGCGTATAAGTTCGGAGTCGATTCCGTAGCTCTTTCTTGCAATTATCATGGTAACGATTTTTGGAAAAAAAATCTAACTCATTACAAAGATAAAGGATTTAAATACATTAATAATCTATGAAAATTCTTGCAATATACGGAACACGACCCGAATATTTAAAAATAAAACCTGTAATTATTGAGTCTAAAGGTTTAATTAAAACTTGTTTTATAAAACAACACACCAATATAATAGACTTCGGAAAAAGCGATTTTACAATTGAAATCCATAATACATGTAAGAATAGATTAAATAGTATTTTTTCTGAAATATTTTTAAAAACTGAAGAGTGCATTTCTCAATTTGATTCTATTTTGATCCAAGGGGATACCGCAACTGTTGCGGCTTCAGCTTTAGCAGCTTATCATTTAAAGAAAAAAATAATATATCTTGAATCGGGTTTAAGAACTTATGATTTAGAAAATCCTTATCCAGAAGAAGGTTATAGGCAAATGGTTTCTAGAATTGCAGATGTCAATTTATGCCCAACAAAACTATCCGCTAAAAACTTAAAAAAAGAAAAAACAAACGGTTCTATACACGTTGTGGGAAATACTAGTTTAGATAATCTAATCGAATTAAAAAATCAAACAGTCTATGGCGACAAAGTTTTAATAACTCTTCATAGAAACGAAAACCTTTCTATTTTAAAAGATTGGCTGATAGTTATTGATGAATTCGCTAAAAAAAATACAGATTTAAAGTTTATTTTTCCTGCGCATCCCAACCCACAAATTTTAGAACAAACAAAAATTTTAAAAAATGTTGAAGTCATTTCTCCTTTGCAACATAAAGAATTATTAAATATCTTAAAATATTGCAGATTTGTTATCACTGATTCTGGAGGAATTCAAGAAGAAGCTTCTTTTTTAAATAAAAAAGCTATAGTATGCCGAAAAACAACTGAAAGACCTGAAGGCATAAACTCTGGACACATTATTCTTTGTCAAGAACCATTTAAATTTCGTGAAATAGCTGAAACAACTAAACAAAATTATTCTATAAATAACAAATGCCCATATGGAAATGGAAAAAGTTCAAAAAAAATCTTAAAATTATTAAATATAAAATGAAAAAAGCTGTTTATATTACTGGATGTTTTGGTTTTATAGGGTCTTATATTACAAGACTTGCCTTAGAAAAAGGATGGTACGTTCGCGGAATTGATAAATGCACATACGCATCAAGAAAAGAAATTTTACTTCAAGAGTTTAGTAAACATAAAAACTTTTTTTTTGAAGAAAAAGACATCGTTGATTTAAACAGTCTTTTTGATTGTGATTATATTATTAATACCGCCGCTGAAACTCATGTCGGAAATAGTATCGTAGACAGCGAAGTATTTCTTCACTCAAATATACAAGGCGTACAATCGATATTAGAATCTATTAGAAAATACAAAGTTGAAGGAACAAAGAAGCCAATATTTTTTCATTTCAGTACTGATGAAGTCTACGGAGATATAAATGAAGGCAGTTTCAATGAACAACACTTATTGCAGCCAAGCAATCCTTATTCCGCAACAAAAGCTGCTGCCGATATGCTTATCAAAGCTTGGTCCAGAACATACAATATTAAATACCTTATTCTTAGACCATCAAACAACTACGGAATTGGGCAGTATGTTGAAAAATTGATACCAAAAAGTATTAAATATTTACAATGCAATAAAAAAATCCCTCTTCATAATAATGGATCTCCTGTTCGCGGATGGCTTCACGCTCAAGACACCGCTAGAGCAGTAATACATTTAATTGAACAAAATAAAACAAACGAAACATATAATATTTCAGGAAATTATTACGACACCAACTTAAATATTGTCAAAAAGATAATTAAATGTTTTAATGGAGATAGCGATTATGAAAACTATTTAGATCTATCTTATTCCAGAGTTGGTCAAGACGTAAGATACAGTGTAGATGACAGTAAATTAAAAAAAACCGGATGGGAACCAATCATCAATTTTGAAAAAGAATTGCCTCAAATAGTAGAATATTATAAAAATAATTATATATGGTAAAATCATTTTCTCAAGAATTTAATAAATTAATTCATTTAATATCTTCAAATCAACCTTTCTGTTTTACTCGTTTTTCAGACGGCGAAGTAACTATTTTAAGAAATAAAACAGTTGTTTTAGGAGATGGATATTTTATACAAGGCGATCTACATGGTGAACATAAAAATATAGTTGATCGAAGCTGTTATAATGAAGAAGAACAAAAAGAATTTTATCCTGAAAAACATCAATTTTTTCACAAAAAATTAGTAGAAGCTTTTAAATTTAAAAAAAATAATTACTTCAAAGGTATACCTCCTCAAAACGCTTTAGATGGAGAAAAATCTTGGAAATTTTGTTTAGATTTGTACGGCCCAAATGATCATGAACATTTATCTTTTTCTAACGTCATGATAAACGACAACTATAAAAGATTTGTTACAGAAATGATTCCGCTATTCATTAATAAAAAAATTGTTTTAATTTCGAATGAAAAGTCAGATCTTTCAAAATTACCATTTTCTGTAATCAAGCATTTTAAAATTGGAAATAATTGTATGGTGAATAGCTACTATTTGATTGATGAAATAAAACAATGGATAGAAGATAACAATATAACAGATACTTTATTTTTATTTTCCGCTTCTTCTCTTAGTAATCTGCTTGGTTATGAACTATATAAAAAATACGATAACAATCAATATTTAGACATAGGATCTTCGCTTGGACCATTTTTGGGATTAGAAGGCTGGAAGGCGACCAGAACGTATTTGAATGTTTATTGGTCTAATCCATCAAACCCACCATCACAAGAAGCAGATATATGGAATTAAAACTTCAAGAATGTAATGAAAATTATTGGTCAGATATACTTGATATAAGAAATAATGACAATGCAGGTTTTGTAAATCAAACAAATATATCAACTGAATTTCACATTCAATACATGAAAGACAATTTTCAAAATTATAGAATATGTATTTTAAATAATGAATTTGTAGGTTTTATTGGCGCAGTTAACGACGATATAAGATTAGGGGTAAAAAAAGAATTCAAAAGAAAAGGCATTGGTAAATTCATGATAAATGAATTTAATAAAATTTTTGAAATCAAATGCGCAAAAGTTAAAATAGAAAACACGGCCAGTCAAAAGTTATTTGAGTCTTGTGGTTTTAAAAAAACTTTTTATATTTTAACAAGAAATGAAACGTAATCCTTTCGAAATAGTAAAATGGTTCGAAGAAGAAATAGCTGAATATACCGGCGCTAAATACGCGATAGCCACCGATAATTGTACAGACGCTATTTTTCTTTGTTGTAAGTATTTAAATATTGAAGGCGAAGATGTAACTATACCTACAAGAACTTATCTTTCAATTCCACAATCTATACTTCAAGCAGGTGGTAAATTAAAATTTGAAGAAATAGATTGGTCTGGAATTTATCAATTAAAACCTTTTCCAATATACGACTCAGCCAAGAGGTTAACTTCAAATATGTATATTCCTGGTTCTTATATGTGCCTTTCTTTTCATCATAAGAAATCTTTGAAAATAGGCAAGGGGGGCATGATATTAACCGATGATATAAATGCTATTGAGAAAATTAAAAAAATGAGATATGAAGGGCGCACACAAAACGTATCATATCATACCGATCAACTTGGTGATGGAGGATGGAATATGTATATGACTCCAGAACAAGCTGCTAGAGGATTAACACTTCTTTCCGACTACCCTCAAAACGCTCCAGATCAGATTGAGAATCCTCCATATAGAGATTTAAGAGATTTCAACTTATTTAAAATAAAAGATGATAACTTTTAACAATCTTGGATCATTCGGTAGATTAGGAAATCAAATGTTCCAATATGCCGCATTAAAAGGTTTGGCTAGTAAAAATAATTATACTGTTAAAATTCCTGATATATCAAAGATGGAGTGGCACGGGCAAAAATGTTTATTAACAGAATTTAATATAAAGACGGAAGCCTTAAACCATAACGACTTGTCTTTAATAAATAATTATTATCAAGAACCGAAATGGAATGATTGTGATTTTAATTTTTTTAATCTACCAGACAATTTAAACATAAACGGTTACTTTCAAAGTCTATACTATTTTGAACACATAATTAAAGAAATAAAAGAAGAACTTACTCCAAAAGAAAAATACATAAATGAAGCCAAAAATTATTTACAATTTCTGAAAACAAAGCACAAATGTTACATTGTTAGTGTTCACGTAAGAAGAGGTGACAATATAAACGATCATCAAATAAGCTTAGGAAAAGCTTACAATCAAAACGACATTTATGAAAAATATTTTTTAAAAGCAAAAGAAATTTTTAAAAACAAAAACGTTAAATTTTTAATTTTTACAGGCGGCGCTAGAGGTAATGAAAACAATCAAAAAGACATCGAATGGTGCAAAAAGTTTTTTTTAGGCGATGAATTTTTATTTTCAGAAAATGCCACTCAAATTGAAGACTTTTCAAGAATTATGTTTTGCGACCATAATATTTTATCTCATGTTAGTTCTTTTGGATGGTGGGCTGCTTTTATGAATCCTAAAAATGATAAAATAACAGTTGCTCCAGAATTTTATCATCCAGACGAGCCAAATTTAAAAAGATATAGATTTTATCCTGAAGAGTATATATTATTATAAAATGAAATTAATTTTTGATATTGGTTTTAATAAAGGTTCATTTACTGAAATATGCTTTAATAAACATCCAAACTGTAAAGTTGTGGCTGTTGAAGCAAATCCTAAATTAATAGACAGCGGAAAAGATAAATTTAAATATAATAATAATTTTACACTATTAAATAATTTAGTTTCAAATCTAAACGATGAATCAACAAATTTTTATATATGCGACTATGCTGACGGAGTATCTACAGCATCTTTAAATTTTATCAAAAATTCAAGATTCACAAAAGGAAGCAAAAATTTAGAAGTTAATTCCGTTAGCTGGGCTGATCCAATAAAAGTAACATCAATAACTTTGGATAATTTAATCTCACAATATGGAGAGCCTGATTTAATAAAAATTGATGTTGAAGGGTATGAATTTAACGTCCTTTCTGGATTATCAAGAAAAACTAATCATATATGTTTTGAATGGCACGAAGAAGAATCTGAACAATTATATAAAATAATCAATCATTTAGAAAATTTAGGATATGAAGAGTTTGGTATAATAGGATGGTTTGATGAAGGAGATGTTTTTGAAAAAGCAACTTTTTCACATAAAGGCGATCCACATCTAGAATATCCAAAAAATTTCTATAAAATAAAAGACTTAGAAATAGAAAAACTAATAAATACTGAAAGACGTATCAACTACGGTATGTTTTTTGTTAAATAAAATCATATGAATATAGAACAATATAAAAATAAAAAAATTTTAATTACTGGAGCCAGCGGCTTTGTAGGTAAAAATTTAACAAAAGAATTAAAAAAACAAGGATTCACATGTTTATTGACACCAACTTCATCTGAAGTTGATTTTACAATAGAGAACGATGTGAAACATTATTTTGTATCGAATAAACCAGAAATCGTATTGCACATAGCGGGTTTAGTTGGTGGCATTGCTGCCAATAAAGCAAAACCCGCTGAATTTTTTTATAAAAACGCAATAATGAGCGTGTTAATTAATCACTATTCTTATATCAACGGTGTTAAAAAACTAGTATCATTAGCGGCAGGATGCGGATACCCAAAAGAAATACCAGTACCATTTGCAGAAAATGATTTTTGGAATGGATTGCCTGATATGAATTCTTACGGTTACTCATTAGCTAAGAAAAATTTGATAATTGGTGGATGGGCGTATAGAGAACAATATAATTTTAATACAACAGTATTACTACCAGCTAATATATATGGACCTTATGATAATTTTCATTTAGAAAATTCTCATGTAATTCCCGCTTTGATTAGAAAATTTATTGCAGCTAAAGAATCTAATTCACCAACTGTTGAAGTATGGGGAACTGGTATAGCAACTAGAGAATTCTTGTATGTTGGCGATACTGTTAGAGCTATTATAGACGCTATAGATTGCAATGAAACTGGTCCTTTTAATTTAGGCACTGGCGTAGAAACCTCTATCAAAGAATTAAATAATATTATTGCTAAATTAGTAGGATATGAAGGCGACATTATTTGGAATACAAACAGACCAGACGGACAACCTAAGAGATTTTACAACATGAACAAATTCAAAGAAACATTTGGTTATATTCCAAATACAACTTTAGAAAATGGGTTGAGACAAACTATTGACTGGTACATTAATAATAAACAAGACGTAAGATTATAATGAAACAAATGTGTTTAGACCTCAATGTTCCAAAAAACATTAAGAAAGCAAGAATAGACGTAGGAACAAGCACACATGCGCCACATTCTGCTATGTGGTTAAATAAATATTCTGATATGATGGTTATTGGCATAGAGCCAAATCCATTTAATTATCAAAAAATATTAGATGGCGAGTTCACTGTTTTAGGAGGATATCAAATAGTATCTAATACACAAAGCGTTAAATTAAATAATAAATTTATTTGCAACATATTGGATAAAGGAAATTTTTTTAAACCAATAGAAGCTGCAATTGATAATGTAGATTCGCCTTGTGAAAAATTATTTTACTGTACATCAAAATTAAATACAGGATGCTCATCTTTACATAAACCGCTTGATGGCGCGCCAGGTTTAAATGGCGTCACTACTGAAAAAGAAGTAGTTGTCACTGTTATTTCATTAAAGAATATATTTGATAATTTTCCTTGGGAACAAATACCTGTTATTGAATTTTTAAAAACCGACACACAATCAAATGATTTGAATGTAATTAAAAGTTGTAAAGAGTATTTAAAAAGAATTTGTTTTATTCATTCTGAATATTATGCACAAGGTGTATACTATGGAGAAAAATCACAAAGAGAATGTTTTTATGAATTCGACACTTTTATGAGAGAAAACAATTTTAAATGTTACAGCGTGACTGATACCGATGTAAGTTACGTTAACATTGATTTAATTAAATATATTACCACGCATAATATAATTAACGATATTGAAGCGGCTCCAAATGGAGAAAAATTTCTATAATGAAAAAAATATTAGTTACAGGCGGTGCCGGATTTATAGGATCTCATTTAATAAAAAGATTAGTTAATCAAGGTCATAGTGTTACAATTATTGATAATTTAGAGAGAGGAAAAATTGAATTTATATCAGATATTATTGCTAATATCGAAATGGTAAATGCCGACTTAACTGACTACGATCTATGTAATAAATATTTTACTGGAAAAGATATCGTAATTCATCTGGCCTCTAAAGTTGGAGGGATTGGTACATATTTATCAAAACCATATGAAGTAATGAATGCTAACATTAAAATGGACATTAATGTATTAAGATGTGTTGTAGAGAATAAAATAAATAAATATTTTTATGCATCATCAGCGCATGTTTATCCAAAAGAGTTGCAAACGACAACAGATTCTCCAATGATTAAAGAATCAGAAGCTTATCCAGCTAATCCTGAACTATCATACGGTTGGGCAAAATTAATTGGAGAAAAATTAATTGAATCAGCAATTTTAGAAAATAAATGGTTAAAAGCTTCCATAGGAAGATTCATAGGAATTTATGGCCCAAATCAAGATTTTAATTTAGATACTGGATCTGTTATTCCAGTATTTTCTCATAGAGCCATAAAATATCCTCTAGTACCTTTTAAAATATTAGGCGACGGAAAAGAAACGAGATCATATTGCTATATTGATGATGCTGTAAATTGCATATTAAAAATAATTGAACAAATGGATTATAAAAACGTTTTTGGCCCGTTTAATATTGGTAAGAACGAAAGAAACACAATTGAAGAAATAGCTAAAATAGTTATCGAAATAAGCCAAAAAAACATTGAAATACAATATGAAAAAAACAAAAAAACTTTAATCATGGGTCAGTTTTGTGATGTATCAAAAATAAAAGATGAAATAAATTGGGAAGCTGAAATAAGCTTAAAAGACGGTATTAAAAATGCTTATTTGAATATTTCTAAAAAAATCAATAATCAATAAATGAATAAAGTTTTAATTACTGGAGGCGCTGGCTATTTAGGTTCAATATTGACAGAAAGATTATTAAAAGAAGGCTATAACGTAACGATTTTAGATTGTCTTAAATACAATCAAATTTCATTAAATTCTTTTTGCCATAATAAAAATTTCAATTTTATTTTAGGAGACGTAAGAGATAACAAGCTTTTAGAAAAACTTGTAAAAGAAAATGAAATTATTATTCCTTTAGCAGCTATAGTAGGAATGCCAGCATGTAAGCTAAACCCTCAAGAAGCTATCGATGTAAACTTGATTCAGATTAGAAATGTAATAAAATATTCAAATAATTCTCAAAAAATAATTCTTCCAAATACTAATAGCCAATATGGATCGTCTACAGAGATAATAACAGAAGAAAGCGTTTTTAAACCGTTATCCTTGTACGCTGAAACTAAATGTGACGCAGAAAAAGCTTTACTAGATTCTGGAAATGGTATTGCGCTAAGACTAGCAACTGTTTTCGGAATGTCTTATAGAATGAGGATGGATTTACTAGTTAACGATCTTGTATATAGATCTTTAACGGATGGATGTCTTATTTTATTTGAATCTCATTTTATAAGAAATTATATACATGTAAGAGACGTTGCTAAAGCTTTTTCTTTTATGATTGATAGATATGATAATTGTAAAAATAATGCATTTAATGTAGGCTTAAGCAGCGCAAATCTAAGCAAATTTGAATTATCTCAAAAAATAAAACAACATATTCCAGAATTAATTATTGTGCAAAATGAATACAAAAAAGACCTAGATCAAAGAAATTACAAAGTTTCTAATGAAAAAATTGAATCTTTAGGCTGGTCTCCAGACCACGAACTTGAATCAGGAATCAAAGAATTGATTTTAGGATACAAACAGATAATTAAATTTAAAAATAAAGATTTCACTAATTTATGATAATTTGTAAATCTCCATTTAGAGTGTCTCTTTTTGGCGGAGGAACTGATTATGAAAATTTTTATAAAGAAAACGGCTCTTTTATAATAGGAATGTCTATTGATAAATATGTTTATTTTTCAACAAGATACAGGCCAAAAATTTTAAAAAACGAAAACATAATATCATATACAAAAAAAGAATTTGTTAATAACACTAATAAAACTAAAAACCTTTTATTTAAAACTATTTTTGAAAAATTTCAAAATAAAGACAAATCAATAGATTTACATTATTTTTCAGACATTCCAGCAAGAACAGGCTTAGGAGGCTCTTCTTCTTGTTGTTGCTGTTTGGTTTACGCTTTTCACAAACTAAATGAAATTTCAATAGATAAAAAAGAATTAGCTAAAATATCTATTGATATAGAAAGAAATATTCTTAATGAACCTGGAGGAATTCAAGATCAAATCTGGGCTTCTTACGGAGGAATAAATACTATAGAAATAAATAAAGAAGGAGATTTTTCAGTTAAACCTTTGAAAATAAGCGAATCTTTTAAACAAGAATTGTTAGACTCTATGGTTTTAATTTATTCTAATAATCAAAGAACAAATCATAAATCAGCAAAACATAAAACTTCTTATTCTAAAAAACAAATTTTAGATATAGCCAAAGATTCACATAAATTATTTTTACAAGAAGATATTAAAAATATTGGCAAAAATTTATACGCATCATGGATTGAAAAGAAAAATCTTTCTGACAAAATAGAAACTGAAAAAATAAACCACATCATTGAAGACTGTCAAAGATTAGGCGCTTATGGCAGTAAACTTTTAGGATCTGGCGGATGTGGATTTGTATTAACTATGGTTAACAAAAAAGCGAAACAAAAAATTCTAGAAAGATATAATGAAAGTATATTGCCTTTTAGTTTTGACTTTGAAGGAACATCAACAATATACTCTAAAAAAGATGAATAGAATAATAGGTATTGTATCTGGATATTTTAATCCAATTCATTCTGGGCATTTGCAATATATAAACGAAGCTAAAAAAAAATGCGACTATTTGATAGCAATAATAAATAGCGATCACCAAGTTAATCTTAAAGGATCTAAAAAGTTTATGACAGAATCTCATAGAGAAGACGTTGTTAAAAATTTAAAAAGTGTCGATTATACAATGATTTCAATAGACAAAGATAAAACTCAATGCGAAACTTTAAAATACCTTAGAGATACGCACCCTTCACAAACGATTTATTTTTTTAATAGTGGAGATAGAAAATCTGGAAATTTAATTATTGAAGAATCTATGGTATGTAAACAATATAATATAACAGAAAAAATTTTAGATCTTCCTAAAATTTATTCATCAAGTAATTTATTAAAAACAAAACATGACATTTAAAGAATACTATAATACGTACTTAACTTTACATAAAAATAAATGGAATAGAAGATTGCATGTGCTAGGACAGCTTATAACTATCGCATATTTTGCAGCATGTATTTATTTAATTTTTTGGAAATCTGTAATGTTTTTGCCAATGGTCATTCTTTTACCATTTACAGTGTATCCATTTGCTTGGAGCGGTCATTTTTTTATAGAAAAAAACAAACCAGCAGCATTCAAGAATCCATTGTGGGCAAAAGCTTCTGATTGGGTTATGCTTAAAGATATTCTAATAGGAAAAATTCCATTCTAATTAATAGTTAATAAAAATATGAAATTTTTGTACAATAATTCAGATGATTATCAAGACGTTTCTCATTCATATTATGATTTACATAGATTTGATGATGGAAGCAAAAACGAGATATTTTTTTATGGATACAACTGCTCTATAAACAATCAAATAAAAAATAAATTTAAAGATTATAAAAGAAAAATTTATTATAATTGGGAGTCTCCATGCGGTTTTTATTCTACAAAAGAAGCCATAACATCACAATTATATTTTGATGAAGTTTATACTGATTGTCCATACACAGCAAAATATATTAATGAAAGGTACGGAAACATAACTAAACAAACAGCAGTTCCTTATACAATGCGTACAACTCATGAAAAATTTTCTCAATACATATCAAATTGCAATAATAAATCTTATGATATTATATATCAAGGAGGTTTTTATGGAAAAGATCATTACGATATGTTCGATTCCATGAAAAAATATAAATATATTGTATGTGGCCCTTTTCGAAATCAATATAGCACCCATTACAATATAAACACGTTTCAAAAAATGGATTTAATTTCAAAATCCAAAATATCTTTAGCTTCAAATCTTTTATATTTAAATAAAAATCAAATCGAATTCTGTAAACGAAATTATCCGGATTATAAAAATCATGAAGGATTAATCTATATTGAAGACTCAATAGCTCCTCAATTTAAATCTAGAGTAATAGAAGCTGCATTTTGTAAAACTTTAAATTTAATAAAACACGACCAATGGAATGTCATTGAAAAATGGTTTAAACCAGACGAAGATTTTATTTATTATTATGATAAAATAGACTTGCAAGAAAAAATAGAAGATATTTTGAAGAATTATGATAAATACATTAAAATCATCGACAATGCTCATAAAAAAGTTTTCAAATATTGCATAGACGAACAAGTTAAAATGATTATTAATAAAGAAAATTTGTTTCGCGAATAAAAATTTATAATATATGAAATATATAATCATAACATCTATTAATCCAATTACTGAAGCTGTTAAAAAATTTGCCAAAATAAATGATTGGCATGTATTAATAATTGGCGACAATAAAAGCATTCGTTATGATTATGATAATTTGACGTTTTTAGATTTAAATGATCAAAAAAATTTGAATCTATCCAGTTTTAATACAACTCCAATTAATCACTATTCAAGAAAAAATCTTGGATATCTTTATGCGATAAAAAACAATGCTGATTTAATTTATGACACTGATGATGACACTTTTCCCTATGAAAATTGGACCTCAAATAATTTTATGTGTCAAAATAGTATTGAAAGTTTAAATTTTGTTAATCCATTTGAATTTTTCACGAAAGAAAAATGTTGGCCGAGGGGTACGCCTCTTTCTCAAATCAACAAGGCAAACAATTATTCTATAAATCAACAAGATTCTAGGATCGGAGTCTGGCAGGGAATTATTGACGATGATTCTGATTTTGACGCTATTTATAGATTAACAAATAACAAGCATATTAAATTTGATAAGAATAAAAAAATATCAATTAGTAAGAATTCCTATAGTGTTTTTAATTCTCAAAGTACATTATGGAATAAAGATTTAAATTGTTTATTGTATATACCAATCAGTGTAGATTTTAGGTTTACTGATATTTTACGCGGATACATTACTCAAAGAATAATGTGGGAATTCAATTATCAACTTGGATTTCACTCTCCAAATACATATCAAATTAGAAACGAGCATGACTATTTTAAAGATTTTCTTGGGGAGATTTCAATGTACCAAAATGTGCCAAAGTTAATTAGAATTTTAAAAAATATAGATTTACAAGGTGAAAGCATTCAAAATTGTCTTTTGAAAACATATGATTTGCTTTATATAAATGAGATTGTCAAAGAAAGCGAATTGAAAAATTTACACAATTGGATTAAAGATTTTAATTTTAAAAAATAATAAATAAAATGAAAATCTTCATAGCAGGACATAAAGGAATGGTTGGATCAGCTATTTTAAAAAAATTAGCAAGTAAAACAAACATTGAAATCCACACCGTCGAAAAAAACGCGTTAGATTTATTAAATCAATCTAAAGTTTTTGAATATTTTAATACTCATAATTTCAATTTAGTCATCGACTGCGCAGCTAAAGTTGGCGGTATTCATTCTAATAATACTTATCGCGCCGATTTCATTTATCAAAATTTACAAATTCAAAATAACTTAATTCACTCCTCATATTTATCCAATGTTAAAAAGTTTTTATTTCTCGGCAGTTCTTGTATTTATCCAAAATTTTCAGAACAGCCTATCAAAGAAGAATATTTATTGACCTCTCCATTAGAGTATACAAACGAACCTTATTCGATATCAAAAATCGCTGGTATTAAAATGTGCGAAAGTTACTATAAACAATATGAATGTAATTTTATATCTGTAATGCCAACAAATCTTTATGGTCCAAATGATAATTTTCACCCACAAAATTCTCATGTATTACCTGGATTGCTTCATCGTTTTCATTTAGCTAAAGTTAATAACGAACCGTTTGTTGAAATTTGGGGTACTGGTAAAGCCAAAAGAGAGTTTATGCATGTTGATGATATGGCTGATGCGTGTTTACATATTGCAGATAATTTAGAAGCTAAAGATTTATATTCTCAAAGTATTTCTCAAATAAATATCGGCAGCGGTTTTGAAACAACTATTCACGAACTAGCAGAAAAAATATCAATAACAGTCGGTTACGAAGGGTTAATAAAATTTGATCTATCTAAACCAGACGGAACCATGAGAAAGTTATTAGATTGCAGTAGGTTAAAGAAGTTGGGTTATACAGCGAAAATAAAATTAGAAGAGGGGTTGAAAGATACTTATAATTGGTATTTAAATAATCAAGACAAATTAAAGCTATGAAAGTAATAGTAACTGGCATATTAGGTCAAGATGGCGCAAACATGGTTGAGCATCTTCTAAAGAATACTGAAGCTAAAATCTTTGGAATGATTCGGCGCACATCAAATCCAAATTTTGTAAACTGCAAAACTTTTATTAAAAACGAAAGATTTCAATTGGTTTATGGAGATCTTTCAGATAGCGTTAGCTTAGATAATCTTGTAAGAGATATTCAGCCTGATTATTTTATTAATTTTGCTGCACAAAGCTTTGTTGGATGCAGTTGGGAAATTCCACTTCAAACCTTTGACGCTAATGCCACTGGTGTTGCTAGATGCTTAGAGGCCGTTCGCCGCTTTCAACCAAAGTGTCGTTTTTACTCTGCTGGATCTAGTGAAGAATTTGGAGATGTGCAGTATAGCCCACAAGACATTCATCATCCCGTGAGACCTAGAAGTCCATACGGAGCCAGTAAAGCTGCTGCTCGTCATCTAGTGAAGGTCTATCGCGAATCTTATAATTTATACGCTGTTCATTCTATTCTTTTTAATCACGAAGGCACAAAGCGCGGCGAAGAATTTGTAACCAGAAAAATCAGCAAAGGCGTTGCTCGCATACACCATGCTATTAAAAACAATCAATCATTTTCTCCGATTGAGCTTGGAAATTTAGACGCTCAAAGAGACTGGTCAGATTCTGAAGATTTTGTTGATGGCGTTTGGAAAATAATGAATCAAGAAAAACCAAAAGATTACGTTCTCTCAAGCAATGAAACGCACACAATTAGAGAATTTATAAGTAAATCTTTTGTTTGCGCTGGAATTGAAGGTATTTGGCATGGATGCGGACAAGAAGAACAGATGAGCGTGTCTACTGAATACGCCATTAAAAACGAAATTCAATCATCAATTCTAGTTAAAATTAATCCTAAATTTTACAGACCCGCCGAAGTTGAACTCCTTTTGGGAGACTCAACTCCAGCCAGAAAAGAATTAGGTTGGAATCCGAAAATTTCCTTTGACAAGCTCGTAGAACGTATGGTAAAGTATGACATAGATAATTTTAAAATCTAGTGTATAATCCTTTTTACCATGACTAATCATCGAACTCTTCTTTCGCCAGAATTTTTATCAAAATACAAAAACAAACAACCCAACTGGGGCTTTAGCGGTCTTGGATATATTGTCTACAAAAGGACTTATGCTCGCCAGAAGGAAGATGGAACAACAGAAGAATGGAATGAAACAGTAGAACGTTGTATTAATGGCGCACAGAAGATCGGCGCACAATATACTCCAGAAGAAGCGGAACGTATTTATGATTACGTTTTCAATTTAAAATGCAATTTTGCAGGTCGAATGCTATGGCAACTCGGCACTTCAACTGTAGATCGTTTTGGAGCGAATTCTCTTCTTAATTGCTGGGCAACAGCAATGCGCGAGCCAAAAGCTTTTTTGTTTCTCTTTGAGAACCTAATGCTTGGCGGCGGTGTAGGTTATAGTATTCGTCGTGAAGATGTTCACGAACTGCCAAAGATTAAGAAAGGTGTAAATGTTATTCATGAAGCAACTAAAGACGCTGATTATATTGTGCCAGATAAACGCGAAGGTTGGGTTAATCTACTTTCTAAAGTTCTGGATGCTTTTTACGTTACAGGTAAATCGTTTTCGTATTCGACTATCCTCATCAGAGGTTATGGTGAGCCAATCAAGGGTTTTGGCGGAAAGGCTAGTGGCCCACAAATCCTTATTGACGGAATCGATAAGATTACAAAAATCTTCCAAGCTCGCGAAGGCAAGAAGCTTCGTTCGATTGATGTGTTGGATATCTGCAATATTATTGGCAGCGTTGTTGTCGCTGGTAATGTACGTCGTAGCGCAGAAATCGCTCTAGGCGATCCTGATGATATTCTTTATCTTCGCGCTAAAAACTGGGGAACAGGCAATGTTCCTAATTGGCGAGCAATGAGCAATAATACTATCTACGCTGATAGTTACGATCATGTTCTTGAAGAGATTTGGAAGAACGGATATGAAATTAATAAGGAATCAGGTTATGCAAATGGTGAGCCTTATGGTTTTTTCAACCTACCTCTTTCTCAAAAATTTGGACGCATTAAAGATGGGCCAATTTCTGAAAATCTTTTATATCCAACAGATGTAGATAATTGTGAAATGACAAATCCATGCGCTGAAATTAGCCTTGCAAATTATGAGTGCTGCAATCTTTCTGAACTTTATTTAAATAACATTACCTCTAAAGAGGAATTAATTGATTGCGCCAAATTACTTTATAAGACTCAAAAAGCTATTGCCTCCTTACCTTTCATTCATGAAGAAACTAATCGTATCGTTCACAAGAATATGCGCCTTGGCCTTGGCGTTACTGGTGTGTGCCAGTCTCTTGATAAACTTGATTGGCTTGATGATTGTTATGTTGCTCTACGCAATTTTGACAAGTCTTGGAGTAAGCATCGTGGTTGGCCTGAAAGCATTAAGCTTACAACCATCAAACCCAGCGGAACATTAAGTTTGCTTGGTGGAGCTACTCCCGGTGTTCATCCAGCTTTCAGTGAATATTATATGCGTACAGTACGCATGTCTAGCTCTGATAGCCTCGTTCAAACATGCAAAGACATGGGGTATCATGTAGAGTTCATTATTAATTTTGATGGAACTGAGAATCGTGATACGGTTGTTGTTTATTTCCCATGCAAGACTCCTGAAGGATCTATCCTTACAAAAGATATGGATGTCATCAAGCAACTTGATATGGTTAAGAAGTTACAAACTATTTGGTCAGATAATGCTGTTTCTGTAACCGCTTACTATAAACCAGAAGAACTTGAGTCTCTTAAAGTTTGGCTAAAAGATAATTACGAAAACAACATTAAGAGTGTCAGCTTTCTTTTGTTCAAGGATCACGGATTCAAACAGGCTCCATATCAAGAAATTGACGAAGCCGCGTATTTAACAGCCAACGCTAAAGTTAAACCTTTAATTACCATCCTATCAGCAAACATTGAAATGCTAGACATGGCTGAATGTGCCGGTGGTGCATGCCCAATCAGATAAAAGTTGAAAAACATTTTCACAAATATAACATAAACTACATATACAAATATGAGCAAGACTACAGCAAAGACAATGACTAAGACCGCCACCGCTTCCGCTAAGGTTGCAAAGCCCACTGGAAAGCCTCCAGTTCCGGCCAAGCCTCCAGTAAAGAAGAAG
>Ga0209596_1000915_pt1 | contig 26138 bp, 23 predicted proteins | sample M_130807_MF_Meta_FD_187314 | JGI IMG/M metagenome (GOLD analysis project Ga0209596, IMG submission 187314) | Freshwater microbial communities from Lake Montjoie, Canada to study carbon cycling - M_130807_MF_MetaG (SPAdes) (version 2) | ecosystem: Environmental > Aquatic > Freshwater > Lake... | reverse complement strand
AAGGCGACACAGGAGCAAAAGGCGATACAGGAGCAAAAGGCGACACAGGAGCAAAAGGCGACACAGGAGCAAAAGGCGATACAGGAGCAAAAGGCGACACAGGAACTAATGGAACAGATGGAGCTGTTGGAGCCACAGGAGCAAAAGGTGACACTGGAGCTGTTGGAAAAGGTTTTATAGTATCCAAAACAATAGACTCTGATACCAATCCAACAATTCATCTTACAAGTGATAATATGAACATTGGTGAATTTATTTTAGTAAAGGGTGGAAATCTTTATGTGTATTTAGGAAATGGTTATGGAAATACAGGCTCAAATAATGCTTTTAAATTTATTGGCGACATAACGGATGATGCCAAACTAAAGGGTGACACAGGAGCAAAAGGTGACACAGGAGCAAAAGGTGACACAGGTATTCAAGGTGTTACAGGAGCAAAAGGTGACACAGGAGCAAAAGGTGACACAGGAGCAAAAGGTGACACAGGAGCAAAAGGTGATACAGGAGCAAAAGGTGATACAGGAGCAAAAGGTGATACAGGAGCTGTTGGAGCAAAAGGTGACACAGGAGCAAAAGGTGACACAGGAGCAAAAGGTGACACAGGTGCGCCTGGTTTAGATGGGTCTGCAGCTGCAAAAGGTGACACAGGAGCAAAAGGTGACACAGGAGCAAAAGGTGACACAGGAGCAAAAGGTGACACAGGTGCTTTTGGAGCCACAGGAGCTGTTGGAGCCACAGGAGCAAAAGGAGACGCGGCTTCAGTAACATATATTCCCAATTCGGAAACTTATTCAGGACCAACAGGCACATTTTATCCAATGTTTAAATCTAATGACAGCGATGCTACTGTCTATCAACATGACACATTTACTTATCAACCATCTACATCAACATTAACAGTTCAAAAACTATCAATGAGTTCAGACATGAAATTGAAACAAAATATTAAGCCGCTAACATACGACTACACGAAAGACTTGCTTCTTAAATTAAATCCTGTTGAATACACGTTTGTAAATGATGTTGAAAATGCCAGACGATTTGGTTTGATTGCACAAGAAGTTGAGGAGTCTTTTAAAGGTGTTAAATTAGGACTGAATTACACTCAACTTGATGAAAGTGGTAAAGAAAACAAGTATTTATCTTATTTAGAATTAATTGCGCCCCTCATAAAAGTAGTTAACCGCCTCGTCGATAAAGTTGAAAAATTGGAATTAGAAATTGAAACAATGAAAAATTTAATTTAAAAAGAATAAAGTATAAGACGAACATTTGTGATATAAAAATTTATTTGATATTATGTTGTGTGAAATCAAATAAATTAAGTTGTTCAGTTATTAAATAATTTAGTTATTCATTCGGTCCTCGATTTTTTTAAGAAAATCATTACTGTAAACTAAATTGCCTGTAGGTTTATAACTATTAATTGGTTTATATTCCTTTTTAACTAAATTCGGATTAGTGGTTGATGCCGATGTTTTGTTTCGATTTAATAGTGTGTGATCAATATTTGCATTGTCTCCTCCTCCTGAATTTGTAATGAGTCGAATTCCTCCTCCTCCACTTCCTCCTTCTTCGCTGTTGTCATTACCCTCTTCTTTTTTATTTCCATGTTCGTCGATCGATATTCCTGTTTTTTTTTTGAATTCGGTGCGAACATATGTCGGAATATAATGCCCCCAACTTATAAAAATAAGATTCGGATGAGTATATCTAACTTGAAAATCGTTTTCTTCCAATTTTGCAACAATGTATGAAATGCACATGACGCGGTCATAGTTGACAACTCCAAGCATAACTTCGGGAACAACATACCAGCAAAAATTACTATTTATTTTTTGTCTCGAAGTCGTTTTAATTTTTGTGTGAATTCTGTTAAGAATGCGGTTGAAAACCTGCATTTTTTGTAAATCCTTTTCTTTTTTCGTGTCGTACAACTCGTCTAAATTTATTTTTCGCACGTTTTCAACATCTTCATCTTCTTCTTCACGAGAATAAAATAAGTTATCCATTTTTTAAATAAATTAATATAACTAATTTAACTAATACAATAGGTTTATATTATTATTGTATTATAAAAAATATAAAATTATTAAAGTATAAAAACGTACATTATATATATTCATGTGCGCATAAATAAACAATAAACAAGTAAAAAAGTAATATATAGAAAATGGTGATAAAACATTTGGTTATTAGCGGAGGCGGTCCAACAGGTTTGCTCTCATATGGCGCTGCAAAATACCTCGAAAAAAATAAGTTTTGGAATATTGACAACATTCAATCCATTTATGGAACATCCATCGGCGCAGTGATTGGAATCATTCTATCATTAAAACACACTTGGGAAACAATAGATGACTACATTGTCAAGTGTCCGTGGAACACTGTGCTACCATTAAATACCACATTTGACGACGTTTTAAATATTTACACGAACAAAGGAATCATTCATGAAGAGTTTTTTGACATTATTATGAAACCATTATTGTTATCAAAAGATTTATCATTGAATACAACTATGAGCGAGTTGTATGAATACAATAAAAAAGAAATTCACGTAATGTCTGTCGAGTTGAATAAATTCAGGCTGATAAATATAAGTTATAAAACATATCCGAATTTAAAGGTGATGGATGCGATTAAGATGAGTTGTGCATTTCCAGTTATATTTTCTCCTAAAATAATGGACTCGTGTGACAATAATGGCGAAAATCTTTGTGTTCACTGTTATATTGACGGCGGAGTCATGTCAAATTATCCAGTCAACACTTGTATTGCAGACCAAAAATGCGACCCGAATGAAATACTTGGATTTAGAAATATTTGGGAAAAATATAATGATACAATTAGCAACGACTCGAATCTAGTAGATTTTTTAAAAATGTGCATAAAACAAATGATACGTAAAATAGATAACGAAGAGTCCATTCCTAAAATTTTGAATGAAGTAACTTGCGTTAGCGAAACAAACGATTACACCAACTGGTTTGATTTATGTTCAGATGAATCAAAACGTCTTTATTTTATACAAAGAGGAATGACATATGGCGAGGTATTTTATAGATTTATTACAAAAATTTAGAGAGATGTCGGGATGACAATATTTTTTTAATTGTAAAAAATAATTATATAATATAATGCAATTATATCATATAATTATCATATCATTTTTACTACATTTTAATGAAAAATAAAACACGTAAAAATAAAAGGGAAGTTAAAAAATCACATAATCGAAATGTAGGCGTAGAAAAAAATAAAAAACTTATTATCAAAGACGACGTCGGTTGCATCACTGTAAATAATTCATTTGAAGAAAATTTTGAACATTATTTAAAGAGTAGCACAAAATCAGGTAAAGAATTACGTGCAACAAAAAAATCGGTATCTGTTGGAAAAGAACTTATTCGTGTGTTTGACAAGCCTTTGGCGCCAACGTCGGTAAATCCAAAAGATGACTTTTACACATATGTCAACTATGATTGGTTGAAAAAAATGAAGAGCAAACGCACAGAACACTACTATACGCGAATCGACAGTTTTCGAATGTTGCAAGAAAAGGTTTATTATCAACTTGTTGATATTGTAAAGGGTTACACTTCTGAACATTCAGACCATAAATCCAAGATGATACGCAATGTGTATGAATCATTTTTACACTTGGATGAGTCAACTTGTGAAACCCATTGGATAAATATAAAAAAGGAACTGGATAAGATTTTTGAAACAGGCACTTGTTTTGATTTGTTGATATACATGAATAAGAACGAAATTGTGTCATCATTTTGTCCATTATCATTTTCAATTATAACAGATGATAAAGATTCTCAAATAAATAGGTGTCATATAAATTCGCCACAATTGTCTTATTACAACGATGAACTGTATGATAACGACGATAAAAATGACGAGTATAAAAAAAAATTCAATAAAAATTTTAATGACTTTGTAACTCACATGTTCGCACTTGCATTTGGAAAAGACAATGAATACAAGTCTCAAGACGTGATTGATGTTGAAAAACAAATGCTGGATGCAATGAATTCGTACGATTCAAAAATAAAAGAAGCTGACGACGGATACAACATTGTGACTGCAAGTGAAGCAGCCAATAAATATCAAATTCACTGGGAAGAAATCACAAAAGGACTTGGTTTTAAATCAACTCCTTCCTTTTTCATAACAGACAATTTGAATTACTTGTCAAAAATTGTAGGCATTATTCATGAAAACTGGAATTCAAAGAAATGGAAAACGTACATATATTATTGTTATTTCAAACAGCTGATGCGCTTTCATAATTCATGGAGAGTGTTATATTATAATTATTTTGGAAAAACAGTGAAAGGTCAAGATGTCATTTGGCCGCAAGCAATATATCCCATCTTCGGATTATCATACTGTTTCAACACCTTTTTAACAGAACAGTATATTTCTAAATATGCAAATGGGGCATACATCAAATGGGCGAGTAATTTGGCATATGATTTGAAAACTGTGTTTATGCGAAAAATAGAGAGAAATAAATGGATGAGTCCAAAAACAAAAAAATACGCAATTCTTAAATTAAAACACATACGGGTTGACATGGCACACCCGCCATATTTAGTACCCGACCCCGACATTGAATATAAAGTAAACGATGCATGGGGTAACATATGCGCGTGTAATGAATGGCGACTGAAAATTCTGATTGAATCGGAAGGGAAACAATACATTGATTTGCCTTTAGTAGACTGGAGCGTAACCTTTAGTTTAGCAGGAAATCAAGCCTACGTTGTGAATGCATTTTATGATCCAACAAAGAATAATATTTATTTGCCTCTCGCGTATCTTCAAAAACCGTTTATAGACGGAGATGAAAGAGGCATTGAATATAATTTAGCGTACATTGGTTACACAATTGGACATGAATTGTCGCACTCGCTTGACGATTTAGGAAGCATGTATGATTACAAGGGCAACTTATTCAACTGGTGGACTCCTCATGACCGTAAAGTATTTGATTCAAAAGTGAAGGATGTCATTCGACAGTATGAAACATTTGCTGCACGCGATGGAATAAAAATGGACGGGTCTTTATCTGTTGGAGAGAATTTAGCGGATATCAGCGGTTTAGCAATAATAGAAGAATATTTAAGAGATTATCAAATAAATAAGGACTATATTAATCCCATTAAAAAACTTTCTTTTGAAACGCTCTTCATGTATATTGCATATCAGTGGCGGTCTTATGTTTCAAAAGATTCGATTGATATAGAATTAAAAATTAATCCGCATCCTTTAGACAAATATAGGGCAAATTGCCCTCTTTCGCGTTTGCGATTATTCAAAAGTATTTACAATATAAAAAAAGGAGATGGAATGTATTGGCACAATGACACAATTTGGTGATAATGATTTTATTTAGGAAAATATAACCAAATTAATACATTAATATATTATTATAATATTTATAATATTTAATAATTTTTTCTTTAGAGAATATATAACAATTAGTAAAATGGCAAAATGTGGTATGGGAGGCGGTTCTCGTCGTAATCGTAATCGTAATCGCGGTCGCACCGCTCGTCGCAATAATCGTTCTCGTCGCAATAATCGTTCTCGTCGCAATCGCAATCGCAATCGCGACCGCGATTAAAAATTAAATTAAATCAAATAAAAATTAATTAAAATATTTTATTTTTCAAAATATTTTATATTTTTTTCTTTACTATATATATAACAAGATAAAATGCCAGCAGTAGCAGCAACTCGTCGCCATCGCCGTCGCGGTCGCAATTCTCGTCGCAATAATCGTTCTCGTCGCAATCGCAATCGCAATCGCAACTAAAGAGTACGCTATTTAGTTTATAATATTAACATTCTTGAAGATAACAAAAAATGAACAAGATATTCCATTTTTTGTTATGTAGCCAAATATTTCTATTTTTATTTTTATTTATACTGAATCAATATTTATTTATATTTTATTTTTTATTTCATTTAATTGTTGTCATATTGCAACGATTGTATTTGCCCTCTGCACATTGGACATTCGGGTTTTTCCAACTTTGTGTAACATTCAGGACATATTATTTTATGTCCGCACGGATTTAGTTTCAAAGTTGACTTGTTTTTAAAACACAAGATGCATTGTTCTTCTTCAACGCTTGTCTCAATACTTCTTGCTCCAAACGGAAGTGGTAACTTGTTATTGGCGTTGCCGTGTGAGTGTGGCTGATGTAAAAATGACGCAAAATCTTGATAATCTGGTCCGTATGGGTCTAGTGGTGGTGGTGCCACTGTTGGTGGCGGTGCCGATATAATAAAATCACCAACATCTGTCATTCGCCGATAATAACCCAAGTAACCGGACCGAGCAGATTCGTTGTCACAAATTCTCACTCGTGTGGCTCGACTATCATTTCTTTCGTAATACACGCTTCCATTTTCATTTCTTGAAATTTTAAATACAATATTTGGAGGCAATCCGTCGAGCTCGATTGTGGTAACATCCCTGTAGTTGCTCGTTTGAAAAACCAAATGTGATGAATACCGAGACGCGTAATATTTAATTGGCGCACGATTAGGGTCGTAAATAAAGTCGCGATATGCCCATGCTTGATAATCTCTCGCTTTCACCCAGTTTGAATTTGGAAGGTCTGTTAAAAAAACCTTGACATCATCCATGTCAATAATTGGAACTGGAATTGAAAGGCGAACGCCTTGATCGTGCAATGCATACGTTGGATTATAATGATTATTATCATCTCTATATATTTTTATACCACCTTCATTATGCGGCAACTCTGGATGATATGCCGGTTTATTTTTGTATTGCGTATATACCATTTTCAAATTTCGCATTTCTTCCATTTCATCTGTCGCCGGAATCCAATTTGAATTTATTTTGATTTGGATATTTCTCTGCTGTCTTTCGTGATTCATTTTATATAACGGTCTATTTTAATTCCACATGATGTATTTAATACATGTTTAAATATTATATTTAAAATAAATAATATAATATTATAATATTGATAACTATTAAAATAAATATTATATAAAAAAATAAAATGTCATTTACTCGTTTTCATGATGACCCTTGCAGAATAAACAAGCAGCTGCAAGAATCGACTGATCCTGGACGATACATGTTGAATATGCCGGGTAACGGAGATAAACCTTATTATATTGAAGATCCGTGCATTCGAATTCAGGGATGGGGTGCAAATTTAAGAACAAATACAATTAATTTAGAAAGTAATTTAATGGGATTAAATCAGCCTCTCTCGAGAGATTGCCTCCAAAACAATTATTTAAAAACAGCCGTTGATAGCAGTCCGATTTCATATCCATCTGCACAGCCGTCGTTTGTTGAACAATCTCGCGTTACTCACCCTGCATGGACATATCGTGATTTAGAACAAACCAACTGGTATTATCCTCAGCTCAATCCTCAGGAAAATGTGTGTTTCCCATTTCAAAATAATCTTAGCACGCGCATTCTGGAAAAAAATAATTATGTAACGAAGATTCCGTGTTTACCATTTCTCAAATAATTGACACTCGATGAAATGATTTAATAAAACATATTAAATGATTAATGCTTAATAATTACAAGTACAAGTATCAAATACCGACAACATTATGCCGCGACTTATTTTCCACATCGAAGAACATGATAACTGGTCATTTTTTATTGGACACAATGGTTACAGTTTCAGCGTTTTTGGAAAACAACAAATAAATCCGCAGACAATATTTAATTCAAAATTTTATAATATTAATGAATTGGTAGATTATTTAGAAGAAGTGATGAATTTTCAACCAAATAAAACCAATTTTCGAATTTCTTTATTTTGTTATAATTTAACGGCAGCTGATGCAAATGATGATGCAACTCATGATGAAAGTAACGCAACATATACAGAGTTGGAAAGCTATTCAGTTCAACGAAGAGGAGAAGTGGTCAAGTATAATGATGTAGAATTGACAACATACAGATGTTTAAAGTATTTGAATTTTGTTAGAAATGACACTTATGTTACAGATAAATAAAAAAAACTATTATCAACTATTTATATTTATTTATTTTATTTAAAATAGAAATAAGAAATAAAATAATAGAGTAAAATTATATTACATATATATAGTAAATAAATATATAATATAAAAATATATCATAAAAATGGAATTAGCAATCCCAATTGTTGCATTAGGAGGAATGTATTTAGTATCAAATCAAAATAAAAAAAATGATGCAGGTTCCATAAAAAGTTTAAAGGAGTCGTTTATCACTTCCAATAATCCGAATAACCGCGCAAATAACCCGAATGTTCTTCCAAACACAAATATTCCCACGACAAATTATCCGATCATGTTGCCGGACACCGGCTCAAATGTGAATGCATATTCTTTTCCGAATGCAGTTACTGATAAATTTTACAACGCAAGCGTAGGCAAACAAGTGTTAAAAAATCCAAACCAATTTGGAAATTCATATAACCCAAATACCAACCCAATAAAAAATCCAGGATTTACCAGCCCGAACACTGTGTATTCGCTTACAGGAGAACCCATCAACCAGAATAAATTTGAGCATAACAACATGGTTCCATTTTTCGGTGCAAAAATTAGAGGAAGAACTGTTGACGCGAATGCAACCGAGTCAGTTCTTGACACGTTTTCGGGTGCTGGTTCTCAAAAAATACACAAGGAAGAACGCGCTCCCCTTTTTGCTCCTCAAAATGACATCAATTATGTAAACGGAATGCCTAGCGTTAGCGATTTCATACAGTCGCGTGTCATGCCGGGAAATAAAATGGCGAATGTCAAGCCGTGGGAAGAAATCCATGTGGGTCCAGGATTAGATCAGGGATATACGGCAAAAGGCAGCGACGGGTTCAATTCGGGAATGGAAGCGCGCGATAAATGGGTTGACCGCAACGTTGACCAGCTTCGCACTGTAAATAACCCCAAAATAACTTTTGGTCTTGAATCACACGAAGGTCCAGCTTATAACTGGAATAATTTAAGCGCACCAACTCCAGAAACGTACGGAAAGGTGGAGAAATACTTGCCGGATAAATTCTACTTGAATACGTCGGACCGCTGGTTTACCACCACCGGTCTTGAAAAGGCGCAAACGGCTCGCGCAAAAGAAGTTTACAAGCCACAATCGCGTGTGTGCACTACCTCTGAATATTATGGTCCAGATTCAAACGTTATGGGCACAAACACGTACGCGCCTAAAAATTATGAAGAGGCGAAACGACCGGAATACGGCGAAAATACACATGTGACGAATATTCATACTGGTGGTAAAAATTTCACTCCTAGCGAAAATGACTACGGTCGCGACGGGTACAAGCTTTTATCAAACAATCGCAACACTACAAAGAATTTTGAAGGCGGAATTATCTATGGCGCTCTGCGCGCCGTAGTTGCACCGGTGCTTGACATTCTGCGACCATCTCGCAAAGAAAATGCGATTGGAAACATTCGTTTGTATGGTGACGTTAAACCGGCGTCTGGTTCTTCTGGCATCGTCTATAACCCCGCAAGTCGCGCACCCACAACCATTAAAGAAACAACGGAGGGACTTATCGGATTTGACCACTTGAACATGGACGCGCAAACTTCTGGAAGCGGTTATTTAGTTAATCCGCAACAAGCCACGTTTAACCAGCGCGACACGACAAATGTGCAATATATGGGTGCAAGCGGAGGTGCGACAAATCAGGGTATCGGTGTTTACGAGGCGCAACGCAATCAACACAACAATGTGAATAAAATATCCACAAATTTTACACCTGGCGGAAATATTAGTTTATTCAACCCAACTGAGAATATTTGCACAAAACGAACCAACGATAACTGTGACCTATGGGTGCCTAATCCTGTTTTTATAAATTCAACCCCACCGGGCGTTCAAACGTATGGCAAAATTGAGAAATATCCGCAGTCGTATCAAGAATCTGTAAACTGTGCGCGCATTCAGCCAGATATTCTAGATGCATTTCGGAAGAACCCATACACGCAAAGTTTGCACAGTTATGTTTTTCCTTGAAAACCAACGTTTATTTGGGTTATAGTGTATTAGTTCTAGTTCTACATGATTTGTTTATACTTTTTTAATATTATTTTATTATCTATAGTTTTTATATCACCGTACTATAAATAATAATATTCATAAATACTAATAGTAGTCAATATGAAATTAGATTTTGATATTAAACTAGGAAAGTTTGCATTATTTAGCATTCTCATTATTGTTATATTGTACGGGTCTTATTATAGTTTATTCGGACTTAGAGAGGGATTTGAACCAGGCACATGTCCAACGGGGTGTTGGGGACACAAAATTAAACCGGATGGGAATTGTAAAAGATATAATGTAGAAGACGGGTATAATACATTTTATGTCAAGATTAACCCATCTGCTACGCTGATACCACTTGTTATAACACCAAACGTGTATACGGGTGAGTCGCTTGCAGCCAAAATGCAAACATTAATTTTAGGCGTTGATAACCTCGCTACAAAGAGATTTACATGCAGGTATCATACCCCTTCATTCAATGACAGCAAAACGAAGGAGGTAGACCCATATCTGAACCAAATGGAATTAAATTTGAATAATAACCAAAGTGTACAGACAACAGTAACCATTATGTTCGTTCTTGACGCACCATTTAATAAAACTCCGTTGGAAAGTTTATTCAAAACGAAACAAATTGTTCTGAAAGGAGATACGCCTCAATTTACCGAGCTTAATTTAACTAATACGCAATTTCCTTCAGCATTATTAAAACCAACGTTTAGTTGCCCGAAAGCGTGTATAAGCGGAGTTACAAAAGATCCAGCGTATTGTCAATATGATAAAGATTGTTCGGCTTGTACAAGGGCGATATGTCCAAAAGGCGTTTGTCCTGATCCAGGAACCCCGCCAGTGTTGCCACCACTATCGAGTTATCAATCTGGCGACAGCGACAGCACCGGCAGCGGAAGTGGCAGCGGCAGCGGAAGTGGCAGCGGCAGCGGAAGTGGCAGCGGCAGCGGAAGTGGCAGCGGCAGCGGAAGTGGCAGCGGAAGCGGAAGCGGAAGCGGAAGCGGAAGCGGAAGCGGCGACAGCACCGACAAACCCGATTGTTCTAAAGCCGTATGTTATGCTCAACCGCTTGCCGGAACAAATGACAAATATCCCAAGAATCCCAACAATGAAAATAATGGATTCTGCGGAGTTAATTATACTGCTGAAGGTGGGATGAAATTTATGTTTGGATGCAACTCAACAGAAAAATGTACAACAAGTAATTTAAATTGTAATACTGTTTGCAAACGAGACAGTAATGGAAAAATTGTAGACCCAACAAATTGTAAAGAATATCCGTGTACCAAGGGCGTAAATTGGAACAAAGAAGAGTGTGTTATAGAAAATCCAGGTGATATTGACACAGGTACTGACACAGATGATTATTTGAGCCAATTAATGAAACCTGGTCAAATGACTACGAATCAAATGTATAATTTTAGCAAAGAGCGTTATGGATGTGACGCGTCTCAATACGGCTGTTGTTCGGACGGATTCACGTATAAAAAAGATGCGAGCGGAAACAATTGTTTTGATTTTCTTCCATATTATAATCCCATTCTATTTAGAGGCGGAGCTTGAACAATCATCGCGATTTAGTATTAAATACAAAATAGAATTTTATTTAATAAAATGGAAATAATTGAGAAATTGCCGGACGATATCGTTTTGTATATTTATACAAAAATTATTAAGAGGTACCGTTTTTGTAAAGGCAAACTCATCAAACTAATTGATTTAGACAAGTATTTATTTTTAGAAAAATATATTTGTCGTCGGATTACCCATTTTTATAAAATTCCTTCAATAGATGCGAATGAAAAAAGATATCGCATAGATTGCCGTATTCCGAATATAAGTGAAATGTACAACAGAAAAGATTTATATATAGATAATGATATGATTTGTATGGAATTAACAGAAAATGAGAATTCAATATGTTATGAAATTTCAATATTTCGGCTTAAGCGACTTGAATACTTGAATAAGAACAAAGTGCCCACAATATATCACAAGGGGGGGTTGGCTGACTATGATTGGGAGATTGTGAGTTACTCTTACCTACAATAATATATTTTATCTATCAATAATATATAAAACAAAGACTATGTTATTGATTTTAGACAATTCTGTAAAAAAAGATGATCCATTGTCTTTTACGAAAGATATTATAAAATCATTGAAAAAATACAAAATACCTTACAAAGTTGTAAATAAAATTAAAAATATAGATGATATCGAAAAGAAAATCAAAGGAATCATTGTTACAGGAAGTTCATTGAAATTGAGTAAAAAAGAACATTTCGAAAAATTCTCCTTTATTGTATATTATTTGAATAAATTGAATGTTCCTGTTTATGGTATATGTTTTGGTTGTCAGTTTTTAAATATCATATACGGAGGTATATTAAAAGACAATAAAAAATTTATTTGTGAAGATATTGATTTTAGTGTCTATGATCCCATGTGTCCTTTACTGAAAAATATCACAACAACCAATTTTCGTTATTGTTTTTCAGATATTGTAATTCCTAATAAAAAAACAGATGTTTGTGTTTTTGCTTCTATTATGGTAAACAATAAAAAATTGGATTGTGGTTTTGAATTTGAAAAAAACAGAGTATATGGGTCATTGTTCCATCCAGAATATTATGTCGATACACAAATTCTCTTTAAGAATTTTTATGAAATATGCAAAAAATGGTAGGGTATAAAACTATATTAAATTTCAGAATACTATTCAATTGAATTACATCATATAAGTACAAAAAAGTGGAATCAATAAAAAAAAGTTTTGTGGTTTTATAGTTTTTTATGGTTTTTGTTTTGTGCGACTTACCTTAAATACTTACTCACCTTAGATGCTTACTCCGAATGTTTCTTGAAATGTGACCTTGAATGCTGCTTGGTTTTCGGGTGAAATGAATTCCATTGCTTCTTGAAGTTTGACTTTGAATGCTGCTTGGTTTTCGGGTGAACTGAATAGTTCATGGCTGGGAGAAGACGATGTGGTGGTGGTGGTGATGGTGGTTGTGGAGGCATCATCACGTTGTGATAGTTCAAGGGGGAGTAGTGATTGTGAATGCGAAATTGCAATAAGTGATGGAAGTGATGGCGATGCAGGAGGTGATGGTGTTTCGGGTATGTGTTTTGGTTTGCGGATAACAACTTTTTGTTTGGTGCTTGGTGCTGGTGTCGGATTTTGAAGTGATGAGAGGGGCAGAGGCAGTTCTGCTGCTGCTCCTCCTCCTGCTTGCGCTTGTTGCGGTTGTTGTGCTTGTTGTGCTTGTTGTGCTTTTGCCTCTTTGGCTTTTGCTTTTCTTTCATCTTCTCTTTCTTTCTTTTTTCTTGCTTCTTCTCTGGCGGACTCTTCCTTTGCCTCTTCCTTCAAACGCTGTTTTTCTGATTGAAACATTGCGTAGATGCCTTTGAGATTTTCACAATTCTCATCGATCGAAACTTTCGTCGTGCATGGCTCTGGTTGGTCTTTGAAGTCACCGCCTGGACAATCTGAATACGAATGTAGGAAAACGATTTGTCCATTGAGATCGTTGTGGTCAGCTTTGCGTCCTTCCATTTTGTATCTGTGACGCGACTCAATAAGACGTCCATCATTGAAGATGTTAGCGCGACCTGTTCCTAGACGACGGACACCAAAAGTGGGGAATGCTTTTGAAAGTTCAGGGTGATCGCGTTTGAGATTGTATTCAATTGGCACGACATCAACACTTTTCCATTTCAGTGGGTTTGAGTTTGAGTACACGATTTCGCATGTTGCGGGGGAGGATTGAGAAAGTTCAAACAACATCGTTTCAAGTGTTTTCCAATTGTGTGTATTGGAGCTCTGAGTGATGTTCATGTCATCCTTTACGACACTCAGAACGAATTCGGTGTGTTCAAAAACGGACTGGTGGTATTTGGTGGTGAGACGCTCTTTTGTTTTGTCAAACAACTTCTGAGGGTTTGACAAGTATTGTTTTGCGTGATCAGCGCCGAAAATTGACATGTCAAAATGCATCTTCATTTGGAGACCGATGTTGTAGTTTTCATCGGTAACAGGGATCTCGACGATAGACTGCCCCATTTTCTCGAAAGTGCTCCAAGGTTGAGAAACTTGGCTCAGGGAATCAGGGTTTCCACTAAGTTTGAAGGTAGCAGTCCATCTCGCTGTTTCGTAATCAGGCATCATTGATGTCATGCCGCGAAATCTGCCCCATGCGTATTGATGGTATTTGTCAGAAGAGTTGGAGCTTCCGAATTTTAGGAAGCGATTGAGGTCGGTATATTTTTGAATGCCGACGCCGTTGTCCGTGATAGTAAGTATGCCTGCATGTGGGTCAGTAATATCAAAAGTCATTTCGATCCTGGTCGCTTTTCCCTTGCCGAGTGAATTGTCGGTGAATTCTGTTACACAAAGTAATTGAGAAGGGAAGTCATTCGTGTATGCCACGCGTTCTTTGGCATTGGCGCGCCAGAGTCCGTGAATGTCTTCGCTATAGTTGGCGCTTGATTTTGCCGAGTAAATTGGTATCGCCATATTATTATCGTGTGTGTTCCTTGTCCGTAAACTGATAAGTATTGAAATATATTTTGATTTTTCAATTTATATTTTTTACATTGTAAAAACTATGTTTTTTTTTGCAAAATCAAATAAAATCAAATAAAATCCATAAAATCCATCAATATATTTTATATTTTTCATTGACAAAAATATAAATTGAAAACTTTTTTACTTGTTTTATATTTATCAGTTTCAACCCGACGACATCAACAACAAGTTCAATATGACCGCACAATCAAAGTTGGCATCCGCATCATCCGCCAACACTCCATACTCGCTTACTACTCTCTACATTCCCCGAGTCCACCGCAATCAAATGCACGAGTCATATGTGAAGCGCGTTTTTGAATGCCAAGACATTGCAGTTGTTTTGCGTGTTGATTTTGTGGAATACCAGCACCCGGATGCAAACTTCTGTTTTGCAGTTGTGCACATTCACTTCTGGATTCCCGGCGTCATTTCGAAGCATTTTCGCGAAAGGATTCAGTCACAGCGTGAAGCGCGCATCGTGTATTCAGACCCTTCTTATTGGGTTGTTCTTCCTTACACGCAAAAACAAAATGTCCAAAAAAAGACGATTCGCGCCGAAGCAAGTCTCGAAACCTGCAGCACCCCGACAACGCCGATTTCATCCTACACGTTTGCACCTGCACCGTTTGCACCTGCACCTGCACCAACAAAAAAATACCAGGATTGCATTTGCGGATGCGGTGGCTGGGAAGTTGATTGTTCTTCTCAAATCCTTTACAACACATTTACAGATTCAATTTGGAAAACCACGACAACGACACCACCACCCCCTGCCGAATCAACCTGGAACAACATGGAAGAAAACTTTCGGTTCTATGACCACGACACCAGCAGCGCCCAGTTCGCTTATTAACGAGTATAAGCGCCTGAAACGAAACAAATAAAAATAAAAATAAAAACAAAAATAAAATAAACTTTTTTATTTCAATTTGTTTTCATTAAACTATTTCAATTTATACGCATGTTTTTTCATTGGTGAAAATATAAATTGAAAACTTAAATTTTATATTCATAAAATGTAGTGCTCTCGACTGGATTATCAAATATGCCCTCCGCCGCCCCCGTTTCCGTTTCTTCCCATGCAGCATCCGTTGAAAACATACTGATGACACGAATGGAAAATGTCAACCCAGCTCCAACTACGTTTACCGAAAGCCGAGATCTAGGCGAGTTTCTCGATTTTGCACAACAATATATCAGCATTGTAGAGCCATCTGACATGTTTGCTCGTCGCATCGTCGCATTTCTCGAAACGATTCAACGTGCTCGAGTGCAGCAGCAAGAACAACCTCGTCCTCGTGTGCAGGTTACGCGCGTTGGAGCAAGACGTGTGTTTGCCGACATTACGCACGAAGTCATGCAAGAAGAAAACATTGCCGCGAATTTCCGCCACACCTAACAACACTACCAACCAACAACAACAACACCCAAATCAGTTATCCTAACCAAAAAAAAATACAAGACAAACAAAAAATAAAAAAAAACAAAATTATTTTTTTATTTGTTTTTTATCTCATAATCAATATTAATTTATATTTTTCTCTCTAAAATTAATATTGATTTGAATTATCTTTATAAAATTATTTATTTACCTGGGGAATCCAACAAGGTTGGCGCCGATTCCGAAACCGGCACCGGACCGAGCAGAAACGGCAAGGCTGGGAACGTACACATCCAAGATTGCGAACGTTGCTGCAGCAGACATTGCAATCAGACCCACTTCTTCCAATTTCAGACGTTGTTTGGGAATGGAATATGCAACAATTGCAACCATTATACCTTCAACCAAATACTTGATTGCACGTTTTACAAGCTCGCCTAAGTCAATAACGTTGTTATACATTTTATATTATATTAAATGAACAGAAAAAAAAATAAAACTATTTTAAATATAATTTTTAATTAACATATTTAATAATATTTACTATTTAAAATACTTAAATATGAATTGTAATATAATATTATAATATATATTACAACTTTTCCTAAATGAAACCGCGCGGAGTTGAATTAAAGAAAAATAAAGATGGAACAAACAATATGAATTATGTAGATTTACTAGAAGAGGATAAAGCAATTTCTGGTCAAAAATTTGCTTGTTTGTCATTTGTAAGTCCAGAAGAAATTATAAAACAGAGAGAACATTTTTTCTTTGAAGAGTTTCTAAAACAGTGGAATTATAAAAAATCGGTTGATGTAATGCTTCATTTTGTTAGTTTTATTTCTTACAAGTATAATTTGACATTTGAAAAGGTAAATGAAGATTTCCAGGATTTTCTCAAAACCGAGCATGAATCCATCATGAAATACAATGTGAATGATGATTTTAAAACCTTTGTAGACAGTTATGAGGAGAGACTGGATATTGAATTCAGCGAACAACACGAATTTCAAACATCGGTTAGAGGAATCAAAGTTCGCGGCGTTTTTGCATCGCAGAAGGAAGCCGAGATGCGCTGCAAGCTGCTTCGCGAAGTTGACCCCAATCATGACGTCTACGTGGGTCCGGTGGGAATGTGGGTTCCGTTTCATCCGGACGCGTATAAGACCGGGCGCGTCGAATACATGGAAGAAACACTGAATCAGCTCATGTCGGAAAAGAAAAAGAATGAGGATAATGCCAAAAAGGAATTTGATAAGCGCGTAAAAGAGGCTAAAGAAAAGGCAATCGAGGAAAATAAAAAGAATGCAGAAAAATCTGGGAATAAACTTACCCAAACCATCAATTCTAAGGGTGAACTCGTAAGCGTGAAAAATCTGTCGGCTGATGATGCTGATGCTGATGCAGGCGAAGATGAAGAAGAGGAGTCTGAAAATGTAACACTTGATGACATCCGCAAACAAATGTTTGATACAGAGAATGTGGTGATTGACAAGAATACGGATCATGGATTGTCGCGTCTTACTGAAAATCAGGCTCTTAATCTTGACAACGAGGATGACATTGGTCTTGATGAATAAAGGTTTGGGTTTGACCAATAAAAAATAATTAAATTATGAAATTGTCAATTTGATTATTTATATTATTTATTTATAGTAAAGAATATAAAGCAATATGAAGATATATAATCATCATCTAGACATATAGAATACAAAATGACAAAGGCAATCGGAATTGATTTGGGAACCACGTACTCGTGCGTGGGTGTTTGGCAGAATGAGCGCGTGGAAATTATTGCAAATGATCAGGGAAATAGGACAACGCCATCATACGTTGCATTTACAGATAGCGAGCGTCTTATTGGAGACGCTGCGAAAAATCAGGTATCCATGAATCCAGAGAATACTATTTTCGACGCAAAGCGTCTCATCGGTAGAAAAATTGACGATGCCAGCATTCAGAGTGATATGAAGCATTGGTCATTCAAAGTGGTTGCAAAGGATGGAGGTAAGCCGCACATTCAGGTGGAGTTCAAAGGAGAACAAAAAACATTTTCTCCAGAGGAAATCTCCGCAATGGTTTTAATCAAGATGAAGGAAATTGCGGAGAGCTATTTGGGCTCGACGGTTACGGAAGCTGTGATTACGGTTCCGGCTTATTTTAATGATGGGCAGCGCCAAGCCACAAAGGATGCGGGCGCGATTGCGGGGCTGAATGTGTTGCGCATTATCAACGAGCCAACTGCGGCGGCAATTGCGTACGGTCTTGATAAAAAAGGAAAGGGTGAGAGCAATATTTTAATTTTTGATTTGGGTGGAGGCACTTTTGATGTGTCACTTTTAACAATTGACGATGGAATTTTCGAGGTAAAGGCGACGGCAGGAGACACGCACTTGGGTGGTGAGGATTTTGATAACCGGCTTGTAAATTGGTGTGTTCAAGAATTCAAGCGCAAGACCAAGAAGGATCCGACCGGTAATAACCGGGCTTTGCGTAGATTGCGCACTGCGTGCGAGCGCGCCAAGCGAACCCTTTCAGCGTCTGCAGAAACCACAATTGAGGTGGATTCGTTGTTTGATGGAACCGACTTTATCACCAAGATTACACGAGCCAAATTTGAAGAGCTGTGCATGGATTTGTTTCGTTCTACTATTGACCCCGTTGACCGCGTTCTCAGAGATTCGAAAATGTCCAAAAGCAGCGTTGACGAAATTGTGCTGGTTGGCGGCTCAACGCGCATTCCGAAAGTGTGCAGTTTGCTAACCGAGTATTTTAATGGAAAGGAGCTCAATCGTTCCATTAATCCGGACGAGGCGGTGGCGTATGGCGCGGCAGTGCAGGCGGCGATTTTGACGGGAGATCAGTCGAAGATTACGCAGGATATTTTGTTGCTGGATGTTGCGCCGCTGTCTTTAGGAATTGAGACGGCTGGCGGTGTCATGACAAAACTAATTGAGCGAAATTCCACAATTCCGTGCAAAAAGGGGCAAACATTCTCAACCTATGCGGATAACCAGCCTGGCGTGTTAATTCAGGTGTTTGAGGGTGAGCGCCAGCTTACCAAAGATAACAACATTCTTGGTAAATTTCAACTGGACGGCATTCCTCCGGCTCCGCGCGGAACTCCGCAGATTGAGGTCACATTTGATTTGGATGCGAATGGCGTGCTCAATGTGAATGCGGTTGATAAAGCTGGCGGCAAATCGAATAAAATCACCATTACAAATGATAAAGGGCGGTTGTCAAAGGATGACATTGAGCGCATGGTTGCTGAAGCGGAAAAATACAAGGAAGAAGATTCAAAGCACAAACAGAAAATTGATGCGCGAAACGGGTTTGAGAATTATGTTTATTCGGTAAAGAGTTCAGCTTCTGAACCGGGTATGCAGGAGAAGTTGTCCGAGTCGGACCGCAGCGCAATTGAGGACGCTTGCAAGGCGTCGCTTGAGTGGCTGGAATCTGTGGGTCACAGCGAAACAGAGGCATCCGAGTATGAAGCTCAACAAAAAAAACTGGAAGGAATTGTCAGTCCAATTATTTCAAAACTGTATGCTTCTTCTTCTGATGGAATGCCAGGTGGAATGCCACAACAACAACCACAACCATCGTCCTCTTCCTCCTCTGAACCAAACATCGAAGAACTGGATTAACAACAACTGCAAAATGCTGCTTTGAAATCGCAAGGTGCTGACCCTTTCATATGGTAGATGCACGCCAAAAATGTCAAGATTGGAATGCCAAACATTAGCGATATTATTGAATAAGTTATAATCGTCACGGTTCCTTGACTCAATAGGGAAGGTGATGGTGATGATTTGTCATCGGTTGTTGAAGAATTGGTGGTGGTGCTAACATTGACATTGGTTTCGACGGATAAAATAAATGTAAACAATATTGAAAATGATAAATATAATGTCAATATTGTTTTTCTTGATATATTATCATGATGTTTCATTGTCTGGTGATTGTCTGGTGATTGTCTTGATTATCTGGTGAGTTGAATATATTAAAATGAAACATTTATTTTCAATTTTTATTTATTACAAAAATATAAATTGAAAACTTTTCGATTACTTTTAAAATGTTCAGTGTTCGAACTGGCAACAAGTCAACTCAATTATATCATGCAAACCACAGTCAAATCAGGAGTAGGCAAGTCATCAGGAATAAAGAGAAGGAATAAGAAGGAGGCATCCGAGTGGTTTCAGAATCTATCAGACATCGAGAAATTATTAGTGAAACAAGAAGCAAACACATCATCATCCTCGTCAGAGGAGAGAAAAACAAAAAAAGAAATGCATGAGCGCGAGCGTGAACTGCTACTCAAACGACGTTCCGAACACGAAGCACGCATGAAAGCCCAGTTGCAATCTAAAGCGAAAATCACACAACAAATACAAAAATGTAAAGACATGCGCAGTCGACTGATTCCATTCCAGATGAGATTGGAACAGATGCGGCTGCATGAATCTCACAATTATTATCCGTACACCCGATCCGCCCATTTCTATTTCAAACTTGGCATCTTGGAATGCAGTATTTCAAATGAATTGCGGTTGATACAAAATGAAGAAAAAGTCCTTTTCGACATGCAACACAAACACCACTGCATCAAAAAATCAATCACAACAATTATTGAAAAAACAAAAACATCCTCATTTTCCAGGTTTTCCAAGCTCTACACGAGAGTGCAAACAAAAAATCATGTGGACGACATCTACAACTTGGTGACAGTCTAAGGGTTCGAAAGCGCACTTGATGTTGCATTGTTGGCGTTGTGGATTACTGTGACATAACAGTAGTCGCCAATTTGTTTTTTTTCTCGAATGTATATTGAATATTGAATATTATTGATTTAAAGTAATTCTTAGTAATAATACTAAATGAATCCATCTAATTTTATGGAATATAGAGATTTACATTACGAACAAACAAATGTAGGTTATGATTGTCAATATTCAGAAGGCGGAATAAAGTGTAAAAATTATGAATTATGTGAACATGTATTACCACCTAATTGGTTCAGTTGTTGTGGTAATTATTTATGTTGTTCGTGTGATAATAGTTCTTTCGGTTTTGGATGGAGAGAATTAGAATTTAAAGATTGCAACGAAGAGTGTATAATATGTAATGAAATCGTAAATAAAAAACTTAAATTCCCTGCGAATTGCGGTCACTGGTTTTGCATACCCTGTTCGCAAAACATTTTGTTTTGGGATGAAACGCGCTATCATTTATCACCAGAACCGTTTGGCTGTCCTCCTTGTCCAAATGGTTGTGTAAATCACATAAAAGGAAAACAATGTTATTGTGAAGCATATGATGAAATATTAGAACGATGGGAAAATGAATATCCAGACAAATATCAAGAATATAATGATGCTGAGAATTTATCAGTACAATTATCAGAAACTACACCAGGAAGTGTGTTTGGTTCAAAAAAATGTCCATTGTGTAGAAAAAAATATGAACGAGTATAAAAAATCAGCGTTTTAAATGTGCAAAATTTGCTTTTGCTTTTTAAAAACAAAAGCAAATAATGATTGCGCTACCATTTATTTTTTTTCACACTGATTTTGGGTCCCGCTCCTTTTTTGTTGATGTTCTTCGGGTCATATGACTCCTCTTCATCGTCAGAATTTAAATCCTTGCTCATCTCCCAGAATTCTTTACTACCGAGTTTGAACGGACCGTGCTGCTGTGCCTTGTACCAGAAAATTTGGTCCTGTAGCTTATTCGATTTGGCGTTGTTATTTATCACCAAACACTCGAAATTTTCAGTGCACTGGTCCATCACCTGACAGAACGACTCAAATGTCGGAAACATGCCCGCATAATTTTCATAGATTCGTTTTCGGTTACCTATGTACGGCTCTCGCAGGATAAACACGTAGTCAATGTTGGTTCTCAAATTGGGCGGAATGCCTAAAGGATATTGCATTGTGATGACCAGCATAATCTTCCAGTGTCTCCCATTCATGAAGAGGAGACGCATCATAGTGTCGCGGGTCCATTTATTATCGAACAAGCAATCATCGAGGACGACGAATGTTCGGGGGTCTATGGTGCTCCGTTTGTATGATTCCATTTCTTTTTTGACTTGTTTTAGGACTGCTTTTTGTCGTTTCAGAATATTTTCTATGATGGCAGTGTTGTATGCGTCGTGGATGAAGAGTTTCGGAACGTGTTCTCCGAAGAATCCGTTGCCTGCTTCTGTTCCTGAAATTACGGTTCCGATGGGGATGTCCTGGTGGTAATACATGAGATCTTTTACGAGGAAACTTTTACCGGTATCACGTCGTCCGATTAAGACGATAACTGGACCTTTATTTTCATCCGGTCTGAAACTAATTGAGCGCATATCAAATTTCCCTAGTTCTAAATTCATATTTTAATATGCTTGTTTAAAGTTGAATGAATGTGCTATATATCTTGTAATAATAAAAAAATTGCATGTGTCAAACTAATTTGAATTTAGTATAATAATAAATGAATGTAATAAAATATAAGTTTAAATAGTTGTATTTTTCTATTTATAGAAAGTAATATTTCATTTATTTGCCGTTATGTCTATTCCTGTGAACCCTCCCATTATTCCTCCTGTTATTCCTGTTGTTGATTCCGATGCAACATCCGCAACAAGCGTATCAGATGGCGAATTAAAATTTAAACTGTTTTACCAAAAACCGAAAAATGATAATGTTCTTAAAGATTTAGAAATTTCTCAAATGGGATTGAAAAAATGTCAAAATTATATTCCGATTTATTCGAAATTCTTCTCTCTCAATGACACAAACTATAATTCAATTAATCTGAACCAGAAACACAGCGCCAAAACAATATTGGCTTGTTCGGCTTTACCATGTGATGACGGTGTGCCAAAAAATTGTGGAAATGCAATTATTTTTCCGAATCCTAATCCAAAACAAGAAGATTCTTCTTCTTCTGCAAGTGCGACTACTCCTGTATTTTTCAAATTCTCTCCTTTGCTTGACCCAATTAAATATTTAGCCGGAAATTATAATTTCAAGGGAAACGCCGGTGCGGCGGATGGAGAAGTAGAGGGAGGAGTCCGCTCGTCGTCGTGTTATCTAGATTCCTTATTAAGCTTGCCATCCATTCATTCAACTCCATTTTCTTTTGATTCAGCCACAATCCTGAGGGAACGTAGTTCCCCCACACCCCCTCCTTTCACAGAGGGGGTCGTAGGGGGGTCTACCACAACAAATTCTGTAAATGTTGAAGAAGGAAAAAAATATAACCATTACAAAATATTAGATACTAATAATTCAGCATATGTCGACGGATTCTTTTCTTATTTATCAAGCCAGTTATTAAACACGCACGGATTTATTCATGGTATAGATTTTTACGGCTCATATTTGGCAATTCAAGACGAATTTACAATTAACATTATTGACGACTATGATTACCTAATGAAGAATGATTTTTTTAAAGAAAAAAACGGGACTCTTTTTAAATTCGACGAAACAGCATTTGAAGATTGTAGTGACGACGACGATGACGATGACAAAAATAGTGGTGAAAAGAAAAAACAAACTAGAAATCGTAATCGTAATCCTAAATTGAATATTATTCAAGACAAAAACAGCGATGACGTTCAATTCGATATTTACGTTGACATTTTTGATAATAAGGAAAAGGAGGACAAGGAGGATAGCCTTGCGAAAGTTGAGCTAACCGAGCTAACCGAGCTAACCGATTCGCATATTTTCAACCCTAAAAGCAGCGAAGAATATAATATTAATAACATGTCATGTAATTCCTCATCATCTTCGGTTTCATGTTCTTCAAGGTCGTCTCACACAACAACAGACAACGATAACAATGACGATTCGGCGCGTTTAAGCGACGATGACGAGAGCGATCGAAACAGTAAAAGTGATGACAGTAACAATAAAAGTGATGACAGTAACAGTAATAGCGATGATAGTGACAGTAGCGGAGACACAGAATCGACATTTAAAACAATTGATGACGATGACGACTATGAAGAAGAAGAAATATTGAATGCAGTTATTTATAAATTTCCCGTTGAAGTCATTATGCTTGAGCGTTGCACAAAAACGCTCGATTGGTTAATGGTAAATGACATTCTCTCGGATGGAGAATGGGAAGCCGCATTAATGCAAATTGTCATGACACTGGCAACATATCAAAAAATATTTTCATTTACGCACAACGACTTGCACACAAATAATGTCATGTTTATTGACACAGAAAAAGAATACATTTATTATTTTTTCAACAAGAAATATTACAAGGTTCCGACGTTTGGTAGAATATTTAAAATCATTGATTTTGGTCGGTCAATTTACAAATTTAATTCCACTCTGGTTTGTAGCGATAGTTTTCACAAAAGCGGAGACGCTGCCACGCAATATAACTGCGAACCCTATTTGAATGACAAAAAACCGTGTATTCAGCCGAATTTCAGTTTCGATTTATGCAGACTGGGGTGCTCGCTCTTTGATTTTTTTATTGAAAATATGGAAGATGTTGCGCGCGAGTGTAAAAAAAATCGATTGGTATCCCTTATTGTCGATTGGGTAACCGATGATGAGGGACGCAATATTTTGTACAAGAAGGACGGAGTTGACAGATACCCTGATTTTAAATTGTATAAAATGATTGCGCGAACGGTTCATAATAAAGTCCCGTCACAACAACTCAAACATCGCGTATTCACTCAATACGAAGTTACACAAAAAAGTATTAAAAATGTAACAAAAACTGAAATTATAAATATTGATAAATTCCCTGTTTATATTTAATAGAACCAATCTATTTTTGTCTCTAAGAATTCTGTTACTATTATATCTTCTTTTATATATGGAGATGTTTTACAGTATTTTAAATAAACATTGAATATTGTTTTTAAATTTACATTATTGTATTTATCTAATATGGTCTTGTCATGATATTTTTTATAAAGTTTTACATTAACATGATGATGAAAATTGTATACATAATCTTTGAACTCTTCTTGTGTTTCTAAATTATTTTTATAAGTATCTAAATAATTTATGGCATCTTTTTGACAATATTTACAAGGATACATATTATAAAAATGTCTGAATAAATCTAATACAACTTGTTGATTTTCTTTATATATTTCGGGTTTTATTTTTATACTTATTGTATGTAACATTAGCCACATTAATGGTCCAATTGTCATGTTAATGTATATGGTATGGTATATATATGATGTATATATCATATATATATTTGAATTAAATAAATTTATTTAAATTACACTACATACCTGAGGTTTATCCGCACATCATAATGCAATATATTTCGCTTCTTTCTACATCTGTTCCAAATACAACATTTTGTGCTGCTTTTGCAGCGGTATAGTTTCTAATTATATCATCACTTTGTTTCATAAAATATCCTGCTCTACTACTTGTTACTAAAAGGTCTCCTATTTCTATGTCGCCCCCTTCATTGCAAACCTTTACTCCATTTACTTTTTTTACTTCGGTGGTTATTGTATTTCCGTTATTGTCCACAGTATTTTTTTTTTCCCAATTATAACTATCTCCTATAGATACCGCCCATACCACTTGTTGATGTTCTGTATTCGTAATTGAATCTTTTCCAGAAACTATTTCTCCTAAAAATCCTATCACCTTTTTACTATTTTTAATTGTTGATTTAGATACTGTCCCATCATCATTTAATACTAAAGATACACCTTCTTGTCCTGTTAAATCTTCACTCATTGTATAGTAATGACCCATTGTAGTGTATGGGTACCAATATCCATTACACTGCCATGATTCACAGTATCCTGGTGGTCCTGGAAATCCTTGTTCTCCTTGTAGTCCTTGTAGTCCTTGAGGACCTGGATCACCTGGATCTCCTTTTGCACCTGTTGAACCTGTTAGACCTGTTGCGCCTGTTGCACCATCTCTTCCATTAGTTCCGGCTGCACCTGTTGCACCTGTTGCACCTTGAAGACCTGTTGCACCTGTTGCACCTTGAAGACCTGTTGCACCTGTTAGACCTGTGTCGCCTTTTACTCCAGCGGCTCCGGCTGCACCATTAGTTCCGGCTGC
>Ga0209596_1000912_pt1 | contig 26154 bp, 16 predicted proteins | sample M_130807_MF_Meta_FD_187314 | JGI IMG/M metagenome (GOLD analysis project Ga0209596, IMG submission 187314) | Freshwater microbial communities from Lake Montjoie, Canada to study carbon cycling - M_130807_MF_MetaG (SPAdes) (version 2) | ecosystem: Environmental > Aquatic > Freshwater > Lake... | reverse complement strand
GCTCGTGCGGGGGATCGATCTGCACATTGAAGCCGACACCGCCGAGGCGCTCGCGAAGTACGGCAAGCCGCTCACCGTCATCGAAGGCCCGCTCATGGACGGCATGAGCGTCGTCGGCGATCTGTTCGGCGCGGGGAAAATGTTTTTGCCGCAGGTCGTGAAGTCCGCGCGCGTGATGAAGAAATCCGTCGCGTGGCTGGAGCCGCACATGCAGGCCGAAAAGCTCGCGATGGCCGCGCGCGGCGAGGTAGTGAAGGCGCAGGGCAAGGTGCTGCTCGCGACCGTGAAAGGCGACGTGCATGACATCGGCAAGAACATCGTCGGCGTCGTGCTGGCGTGTAACAACTACGAGGTCGTGGACATGGGCGTGATGGTCGCGTGCGACAAGATTTTGGACAAAGCGATCGAGATCGGCGCGGACATCATCGGCCTCAGCGGACTCATCACGCCGTCGCTCGACGAGATGACGCACGTCGCGAAGGAAATGAAACGCCGTGGCTTCAAGCAGCCGCTGCTCATCGGCGGCGCGACAACTTCGCGCGCGCACACGGCGGTGAAAATCTCGCCGCACTACGACGGCCCGGTCGTGCATGTGCTCGATGCTTCGCGCGCCGTGCCGGTCGTAAGTTCGCTCTTGAGCTCGGATGGCCGCGCGGATTTCGTCGCGAAGAATGCCGTGGACCAGGAGTCACTCCGACAGCAGCACGCGGGCAGCGCGGCAAAGCTCGTGAGCATCGAGGAAGCACGGCTGAAGGCGCCGAAGCTTGAGTTCAGCGAACCGCCGCAGCCGGAGTTTTCCGGCGTGCGCGTCCTGGAAACTTTCCCGCTCGCCGAGCTGCGCCCCTTCATTGACTGGACGCCGTTTTTCCACACCTGGGAACTGCGTGGCGTGTATCCGAAGATCCTCGACCACGAAAAATACGGCGAGCAGGCGCGCAAAATTTTCGCCGATGCAAATGCGATACTCGACCAATTCATCGCCGACGGCTCGCTCACCGCGCGCGCCGTGTACGGCTTTTTCCCCGCGAATCGCGCCGGCGACGACCTCATCGTGTGGACCGACGAGACCCGCACCACCGAGCGCACGCGCCTGCACCACCTCCGGCAGCAAGTCTCGAAGGACAACGCGGACCCATACCGCTGCCTCGCAGACTTCGTCGCGGAGAAAGGTAGCGACCACGTTGCAGCCTTCGCCGTCACCACCGGCATCGGACTCGACGAACTGGTGAAGAAATTCAAAGCCGAGCACGACGACTACAACGCCATCATGGCCGAAGCCGTCGCGGATCGCCTCGCGGAGGCATTCGCCGAGTGCCTACACAAACGCGTGCGCAACGAGTGGGGCTACGGCAAAACCGAGCAGCTCTCGAACGACGATCTCATCCACGAAAAATACCGCGGCATCCGCCCCGCGCCCGGCTACCCAGCGTGCCCTGACCACACGGAAAAACGCACACTCTGGACGCTGCTCGACGCGGAAAAAAACGCGGGGATCAAGCTCACCGAGAACTTCGCCATGTGGCCGGGCAGCAGCGTGAGCGGCTTCTACTTTTCACACCCAGAGTCGCGCTACTTCGCCGTCGGCAAGCTCGGCGCGGATCAACTCGCGGACTACGCGAAGCGCAAAGGGATGTCGCTCGCCGAAACCGAACGCTGGCTCGGCCCGTGGCTGAACTACACACCCAAGACGTAGAGCAGTGCGGCCGCGAACGGCGGCGCGCCCGGAAGATTTTTCTCCCGCGTGCGGTGCGGGCGGGGAAGCATTTTTGCGGAAACGAGCGCTGAACGCGCGTCAGCCTCCCCTGCCGCTGCAGATCGCATTCGCCACCGCGTAGTGCTCACTGTGGCTCATGCTCAAAAACACTTCGGAAACGCCGAGAGTTTTTGCAGTTTCCGCCCCGGTGCCGTGGAGCACGACGTGCGGCGCTCCGTTTTCCCTACGGCAGACCTCCATGTCGCGCCAGCCGAGCTGCGCGCCGATCCCCGTGCCGAGCGCCTTTGCAATGGCCTCCTTCGCGGCGAAACGTGCGGCGTAACAACGTGCGGGCTCGCGCTGCGGCGAGCAGTATGCCTGCTCAGACGGAAGGAAGAGACGGTCGAGAAGCCGCTGCCCGCCCCGCTCCATCGCGGAGGCGAAGCGCGCGATTTCCACGATGTCCACGCCGAGGCCAAGCACGCCCATGGGGTCAGATTTTCATCGCCGCGAGCATGTCGCGGACGGCGGCATCGAGGCCGGAAAAAACCGCGCGCGCGACGATGCTGTGGCCGATGTTCAACTCGGCGAGATGCGGCACGGTGCGGATGAGCGCGATGTTCGTGTAGTTGATTCCGTGCCCGGCATTCACCTGCACGCCGAGGCCGTGTCCGAAGACGGACGCCTCGTGAATCCGCACGAGTTCCGTGCGCTGCGCGTCGCCGGTCGCATTTGCAAATGCGCCGGTATGCAGCTCGACGATCTCCGCGCCGAGCCGGTGCGATGCCTCGATTTGCGCACGTGCCGGCTCGATGAACATGCTCACACGGATGCCCGCACTTTGCAGCCGCACGACCGTGAGCTTCAACGCATCAAACTGCCCCGCGACATCGAGCCCGCCCTCGGTCGTGACCTCGCGGCGATGTTCCGGCACGAGGCAGACTTCGGCTGGTTTCACGCGCAGCGCGATCTCGAGTATCTCCGGCGTGTTGCCCATTTCGAGGTTCATCCTTGTCGTGAGTTGCTCGCGCAGGCGGAAGACGTCCGCGTCCTGAATGTGACGCCGGTCTGCGCGCAAGTGGATCGTGATCCCGCTCGCGCCCGCGCGCTCGCAGATCGCGGCGGCGGCGGACACGTCGGGCTCGGCGTTGTGCGCGTCAATGCCGCCTGCGTAGCGCGCCTGGCGCAGCGTGGCGACGTGGTCAATGTTGACGCCTAGTTTCATGGGGCAGCAGTGCTCAGTTCTCAGTGGTCAGTTCTCAGAAAATGCAATGCCAGCGAAAACTGAGCACTGCGAACTGAGCACTGAGCACTTCTTCAGTGCCGGAAATGCCGCACCCCCGTGCAGATCATCGCCATGTTGCGCTCATTCGCGGCGGCGATCACTTCGGGGTCTTTCACCGAACCGCCGGGCTGGATCGCGCAGGTTGCGCCGGCTTCCGCGGCGGCGATGAGGCCGTCGGGGAATGGGAAAAATGCGTCGCTGCCGACTGCGCTGCCCTTGAGCGAGAGGCCGGCGTCATTCGCCTTCCAGATCGCGATGCGGCTGGAATCCACGCGCGACATCTGGCCTGCGCCGATGCCGAGCGTGCGGTCGCTCGCGGCATACACGATTGCGTTACTCTTCACATGCTTCACGACTTTCCATGCGAAGAGCATCGCGGACAGCTCGGCCGGAGTCGGCTTGCGGGCGGTGACGATCTTGGACTCGATGTCCGTCTCGGGCGACATGTCGCGGCCCTGCACGAGCACTCCGCCGACGACGCTGCGGATGATCTGATCGTCCTTCGTCTGCACCGGGCCGAGCTTGCGCATGAGCCGCAGGTTTTTCTTTTTTTGCAGCAGCGCGCGCGCATCGGCCTCGAACTCCGGCGCGATGATCACCTCGCTGAAAATCTCGCTGATCGCGCGCGCGAGTTCCTCGGTGACAGGACGATTGCAGATGATGATACCGCCGAACGGCGCCTGCTTATCCGTTGCAAATGCCTTGTCCCACGCCTCGCGCAAGTCCGCGTCGCTGCCGACACCGCACGGGTTTGTGTGCTTCAATATCGCGACGGTCGGCTCCGAAAATTCCTCGATGAGTTCCGCCGCGGCGGTGATGTCCAGGATGTTGTTGTACGAAAGTTCCTTGCCGTGGAGCTTTTCAAAGTGCTCGTCCCAACGCCCGTAGAGCGCGGCAGCCTGGTGCGGATTTTCGCCGTAGCGGAGCTGGTTCACGAGCGGCTCGCTGATGCTGAATGAAGACGAGCATTCCTTTTCCTTGTTCAGAAAATTCGCGATCGCGCCGTCGTATTTCGACGTGGTGACGAAGACCTTGATGCCCAGCCGCTCGCGCAGTTGCAGCGTCGTCGCGCCGTCGTTCGCCTTCATCGCGTCAATCACGTCCGCGTAGTCTGCGGGGTCCACCACGACGGTGACGCTGCGGTAGTTCTTCGCCGCGCTGCGCAGCATCGAGGGGCCGCCGATGTCAATCTGCTCGATGGCCTCCTCCAGCGTCACGCCCGGCTTCGCTATCGTGGCCTCGAACGGGTACAGATTCACGATGACGAGATCGATCGGCTGGATGCCGTGCGCCTTTGCCTGAGCGACATGCTCGGGATTGTCGCGGAGGTGCAGGAGTCCGCCGTGGACTTTCGGGTGCAGCGTCTTCACGCGGCCGTCCATCATCTCGGGGAAGCCGGTGTATTCGGAGATTTCCGTGACTTTGATCTTCTCCTTTTGCAGCAGCTTCGCGGTGCCGCCGGTGGAGATGATCTCGACTCCCATTGCCGAGAGTTCTTTTGCAAAGGCCGCGAGGCCGGTCTTGTCCGAAACGGAAATGAGCGCGCGAGTGATTTTCATCGAAGGGCGCGGAGGCTAGCAGCGACGCCCGGTCGGTCAAGAGGGCCGCGGAGGATGGACGCGGCTGACGCATCAAAACTGAGGTTCAGCCGGGACAGTGAGGCGCGGACTGAAAAGTGGCTGCGATGCTACACCGTCGCGACGACGCGGGGCTCGGACTTTTCCAGCGAGGCGTCGGTGCCAGTGACGTTGAGGAGATTTTTCGCCTCGAATTCCTTGCACCAGCCCTTGATTTCCGTGTCGTTGAAAATCTTGCCGACGACGCGGCGGAGCAGGCCCTTGAGGCTCGGATTTTCGAGATCGCGCAACGAACGGATGGCCTCCTCCTTGTATCGCTCGAGGAGTTCCTTGCAGCGTTCGTCGGCTTTCAAGTCGCGGTAAAGCTGCTCGATTTGCGCGACGGTCGTGGCTTCGGGCAGGCGGCGCTCCCAGAGGGCGCTGGTGAATTTGCGGTTGTCGCACTCGGCGCGTTCGTGCGCGGCAGCGAGCAACAGGCTCGGGCGCAGGCCGGCGATGTCGCTCGTGTCCTCGGTCTGCCCGAGGTCGGCGATGTCGTCGCGGATCTGGTAGGCGATACCGAGGGCTTCACTGTAGGCGCGGAGAACGTCGGCGACTTCGTCGTGCAATTCGATGCCAGCGAAGATCGCACCGATGCGCAGGGCGACCTCGAATGCAGGCGCGGTTTTCTTTTTGAAAATGTCGAGCACTTGCAGGCTCGTGAGCGGCTCGGGCTTGCGTGCCCAGAGGAGTTCCGCGCCCTGGCCGCGGCTGAGTTCGCGCTGGCCGGCGGCGGCGACGGCGATCATGGCGGCGCGCTGTTCGGCGCTGATGTCCGCGGCGGCGAGCAGGCGGTAGCCTTCGCCGATGAGGAGGTCGCCGACATTCAGCGCGATGGCGATGCCATGCTCGGCGTGCAGCGTGGGCTCGCCGTAGCGCGTGGCGTCCTCGTCCTCGATGTCGTCGTGGATGAGCGAGGCCTTGTGGAAGCATTCGACGGCGACGGCGACTTTCTTCAAGTCCTCGGGCATCGTGGCATCCGTGCCGGCGAGGGCACGCCATGCGGCGACGGCGAGGAAGGGCCGCCAGCGTTTGCCGGCGCGGGCGAGCCATTCACGTCCGATGCGCTCGGTCTCGTCGGCGGGCGCGCCCATGATGGCGGTGAGCGATGCGTCGGAGAACCATGCGTCCACTTCGCTGCGCAGTGAGCCGAGGTCGAGGCGGCGCGTCTTGTCATCGGCGGTGAGGTGGATGTAGTCCCACACCCAGTCGAGATCCACGGTCGTATCAATGCAGTCGTCCTGCAGCAGCGGGACGGCCACGCCGGGAATGGCGGCTGCCTCCATGTACGGGAAACTGCGTTCGAGCACGCTCAGGCACGAGATGCCGACAATGGCCTCGATCTGGCCGGTCTGGATGAGAGACATCACGATCGCGCTGCCTTCCGCCACGAGGACCGCGTAGCCGAGACGCTCGGCTTCATTTTGCAAATCCTGAATCGAGCAAAGCCCGCACTGTTTGCACAGCAGGCCGAATTCATCGAAGGGCGCGGGGCATTTGCTCTCCACGCGCAGGCACTTCGGCATGAGCAGGAGGCGGCGCTCGAAAGGCACAGCGGCAAGCTGCTCGCGCCAGAGTTCGTTATTGATGAGCACGCCGACGTAATCGCGGTAGATCGGCAGGATGCCGAGGTGCTGCACCAGACGGTCCGCATGCTCGGCGAGTTCCGCGACGGGAACGGGGGGCGTGGGCGAATATTCTGCGACGTAATTCCGCACCGCGTGGAGGATCTGCGTGCGTTCCTCGGGGGTCTGCGGGATGTTCTTTTTCGGCTGCCGGTAGCGCGCGGGTGCGATCGGTTTTGGGAGGGAGAGCGAGATCGGGGGCACCTCTTTGCGGGGCAGTTCGGACATGTGTGGAGGGTAAATGCTTTCGTGAATCATCCGCAAGGGTGGAGGTTTCTTTGTTTTCGTTCGGTCAGGAGCGGAGTCTCGGCTGCGTGATGGATCGAATTTCCGCTGTCGTCCGACGGCAGCTCCCCGGTGGAGCACACGACTCGCGTGCTGTTTCCGGCGACCCGCCGGAAACACTGCGTGGCGCGCGAAGAAACACGCAGAGCTTCCAAATCTGTGCGCATTCAGATCTGACCGCCGTTCGCGGAAACACGACCGTCGGGTGGCTGCGGCGAGTCGCCGCAGGCCTCACGCGAATCGCGTGCTCCACCCGGAAGCTCCCGCCCGCCGCTGGGCGCGGCACCGCGAGCACGCGGTGTGCGGGGATGCGAAAATATTTTATAAAATTCCTTGCCTTTCCCTGCCGGTCGCTTAGGAGTCGCGATTCGACTTCGCGGGGTTCATCTAGAGGGCCCCGCATTTGTCGTCCCGAAATATAACCACGACTCCACAGCGCTGAAGACCACACTTTTTCTCCGGGTTCACCACACGCCGCTTCTTTCAGCCGCTCGGACCCCCTGTGAAAGTGCCTTCGGAAGGACTGGCGTCGCTAACCGCGCACTCTCTTTGCAACTGTCACCCGTTCCCAGCCTGGCTTCCCTTAGTTTCTCGGAGATTTCGAGAGTGTCGCCACAGCAGCGCAGCAAACGGGCCCAGTCCTCGCACACCTCCCGGTCACTCGGCCGGCATCTCCGTTCACTCGAACGGACCTCCGCTTTCTAACCCATTTTGGAGCGCCGAGCCCCGACCCCGGGAATCGGCGTCCCCAGATGAATCATCCACACACCGCACCACACATCATGTCTGAACGCATCAACTTCGGAACCATCAAGGAAGGCGCAGAGCCGCCAAATCTCATCGAGCTGCAGACCAATTCCTACAAGGAATTCCTGCAGGAGGGCGTCTCGCCCTCGAAGCGCAAGGAGACCGGATTGCAAGCGGTGTTCCGCGAGGTGTTCCCGATCTCGAGCTACGACGAGAAGATCACGCTGAACTTCGCGAGCTACGAGCTGGCGGAGCCGAAGATGAGCATCCGCGAGTGCATGCGCGAGAGCCAGACTTACTCCGCGCCGCTCTACGTGACCTTTCACCTCAAGGAGGAAAAGGGCATGAAGGAGGAGAAGGTTTACATGGGCGAAATCCCGCTGATGACGCCCTCCGGCACGTTCGTCGTGAACGGCGCGGAACGCGTCGTGGTCTCGCAGTTGCACCGTTCGCCGGGCATCTGCTTCGAGAGCTCGATCCATCTGAATGGCAAGGTGCTCTTTTCGTTCCGCATCATCCCCGATCGCGGCTCGTGGGTGGAATTCCAGTACGACACGAACGACCTGCTCTACGCGTACCTCGACCGCCGCAAGCGCAGGCGGAAAATTTTGGCGACGACCTTCCTCCGCGCGCTCGGCTACGGCGGCGACGAGGACATCCTCAAGCTCTTCTACAAGATCGAGGACCTGAAGCTGAACGAAAACCTCGAAGACGAGGCGCTCGTGACGAAGGTGCTCACCGCCGACATCAAGGACGGCGAGATCACGCTGGCCCGCGCATTTGAGCCGCTCACGAAGGCGACCATCCGCCAGGTCATCGCGCTCGGGATCAAGAACGTGAAAGTCGTGGACATTTCGAAGGACGACAGCGTCATCAAGTCGCTGAAGAAGGATCCCGCGCACGACGAGGAAGAGGCGCTGAAGGACATCTACCGTCGCCTCCGCCCTGGCGATCCGCCGACCATCCCGAACGCCCGCGCCCTGCTGAAACGTCTCTTTTTCGACCCGAAAAAGTATGACCTCTCGCGTGTCGGACGTCACAAGATCAACGTCAAGCTCGGCATCACCCTTCCGCTCGACGTGCGCACGGTGGCGAAGGAAGACTTCGTGGCAGCCATCCGCTACATCGTCGGTCTGCGCACCGGCGAAGGCATGCTCGATGACATCGATCATCTCGGCAGCCGCCGCGTCCGTACCGTGGGCGAACTGCTCGCGAACCAGTGCCGCGTGGGCCTCGCCCGCACGGAGCGTCTGGTGAAGGAACGCATGACCCTTTTCGACGCCAATGTCGAAATCATGACGCCGCAAAAGCTGATCAACCCGAAGGCACTGAGCGCGGTCATCCGCGACTTCTTCGGCCGTTCACAGCTCTCGCAGTTCATGGATCAAACGAACCCGCTGAGCGAACTCACGCACAAGCGCCGCCTTTCCGCCCTCGGGCCAGGAGGTCTCTCGCGCGACCGCGCAGGCTTCGAAGTCCGCGACGTTCATCCGTCTCACTACGGCCGCATCTGCCCCATCGAGACGCCGGAAGGTCCGAACATCGGCCTCATCGCCTCGATGAGCACCTATGCGCGGATCAATGATTTCGGCTTCATCGAGACCCCATACCGCAAGGTCACGAACGGCAAGGTGACCGACCAGATTGACTTCCTCACGGGCGACCAGGAGGAGCACTTCATCGTTGCGCAGGCGAATGCCAAGATGAGCGACAGCGGCAAGCTTCTCGAAGAGAAGGTCAGCGTCCGTAACCGTGGCGACTTCATCGAAGTCGAGCCGGAGAAGGTGGACTACATGGACATCTCGCCGAAGCAGCTAGTCTCCGTCGCAGCAGGGCTCATCCCCTTCCTCGAGCACGACGACGCGAACCGCGCACTCATGGGCTCGAACATGCAGCGCCAGGGTGTGCCGCTCCTCATTTCCGATGCGCCGATCGTCGGCACCGGCATCGAGGGAAAAGTGGCGCGTGACTCGAAGGCGGTCGTTCTCGCGGAAGTCGCGGGCAAGGTCGCCAGCGTCACCGCGGATCAGATCATCCTCACCGAGGACGGCGAAATGCCGAACACGAAGAAGCTCAAGCACGATCCCGAGAACGGCGTGCAGGTGTACGAGCTGCGGAAATTCATGCGCTCGAATGCGAGCACGTGCATCAACCAGAAGCCAATCGTCCACAAGGGCCAGCACGTAAAGAAAGGCGCGGTCATCGCCGACGGCCCGAACACCGACCAGGGCGAACTCGCCCTCGGCCGCAACGTGCTCGTCGCGTTCATGCCGTGGAACGGCTACAACTTCGAGGACGCCATCGTCATCTCCAAGCGCATCGTGAAGGAGGACGTGTACACGTCCATCCACATTGACGACTTCGAGATCGGCGCCCGCGACACGAAGCTCGGCCCAGAGGAAATCACCCGCGACATTCCGAACGTCTCCGAAGAGGCGCTCATGAACCTCGGGCCCGACGGCGTCATCCGCGTCGGCGCCGAGGTGAAGCCCGGCGACATCCTCTGCGGAAAAATCACGCCCAAGTCCGAGACCGAACTCGCCCCCGAGGAGCGCCTCCTGCGCGCCATCTTCGGCGAGAAGGCCGCGGACGTGAAGGACACCTCGCTCACCGTGCCCTCCGGCACCTACGGAATCGTGATGGACGTGAAAGTTTCCTCGCGGAAAGAAATCACGCGCCTGAAGCTCTCGCCAATCGAGGCGAAGAAGCAGGCCAAGACGATCGAAGACGATTACCTCAAGAAAAAGGAAGAGCTGCACGAACAGCTCACCGAGGCGCTCTCGAACATCCTGCTCGGAGAGAAAATCCCGCTCGACGTGGTCAACGCGCAGACTGGTGAAATCATCATCCCCGCAAACCGCAAGATCACCAAGACGCTGCTGCGCAAGCTCGCTGGCGTCTATGATCACGTGGACATCGACCCCTCGCCGATCCGCAACAAGATCCGCGAGATCATCGGCCAGTTTGAGCGCAAGTTCGCCGAGCTGGAACTCGACAAGGAGCGCAAGATGGACTCCATCGAATCCGGTGATGACGTGGACCCCGGCATCATCAAGCAGGTCACCGTCTATGTCGCCAGCAAGCGTAAGCTTTCGGTCGGTGACAAGATGGCAGGACGCCACGGCAACAAGGGCGTCGTCGCCAAGATTGTGCCCGAGGAAGACATGCCGTTCCTCGCGGACGGAACCCCAGTGGACATCTGCCTGAACCCGCTCGGCGTGCCCTCGCGCATGAACGTCGGACAGGTGCTTGAAACGCATCTCGGCGTCGCCGCGCGTGCGCTCGGCTTCAAGGTCGCCACGCCCGTCTTCGACGGTATCAAGGAAGAGCAGATCTTCGACTTCGTGCAAAAGGCGCGCAAGGTGAAGGGCTACGAATGGCTCGGCGAAAACGGCAAGTCGCAGGTCTTCGACGGACGCACAGGCGAACCGTTCGACCAGTCGGTCGTCGTCGGCGTGATCTACATGCTGAAGCTCGGCCATTTGGTCGCGGACAAGATCCACGCCCGTGCCGTCGGCCCGTACTCGCTCGTCACCCAGCAACCGCTGGGCGGCAAGGCGCAATACGGCGGCCAGCGTTTCGGCGAGATGGAAGTGTGGGCGCTCGAGGCCTACGGCGCGGCTTACACGTTGCAGGAACTTCTCACGGTGAAGTCCGACGACGTGCAGGGACGCACCAAGATCTACGAAGCCATCGTGAAAGGCGACAGTTCGCTCGAAGCGGGCACGCCCGAGTCGTTCAACGTCCTCATTAAGGAAATGCAGTCGCTCTGCCTCGACGTCAAAGTCGGGCGCAAGAGTGCCGTCGCAGACCTCGCCGAAGGCATCCTCTAATTCGCGGGCAACCAACATTCCAAAAACTCAAAGGACAAACACACCATGAGCGACATTCTTCGTGACATCCTCGGCGGCGACACCCAGCAGCACACGCCCGCCTCAGACTTCAACTCGGTGACCATCACCGTCGCATCCGCGGACTCGATCCGGTCGTGGTCGAAGGGCGAAATCAAAAACCCTGAGACCATCAACTACCGCACATTCAAGCCGGAAAAGGGCGGCCTTTTCTGCGAGCGCATCTTCGGTCCCACGCGGGACTGGGAGTGCTCGTGCGGAAAATACAAGCGCATCAAGCACAAGGGCGTGATCTGCGATCGGTGCGGCGTCGAAGTGACGCTCAGCCGCGTGCGCCGCGAGCGCATGGGCCACATCGAGCTCGCCGTGCCGGTCACGCACATCTGGTTCTACAAGTGCATGCCCTCGCGCATCGGCCTCATGCTCGACATGAGCGGCCGCCAGCTCGAACGGGTTATTTATTACGAGGACTACCTCGTGATCGATCCCGGCAGCACCCCGCTCACGCAGGGCCAGCTCCTCACCGAGACCGAGTACCGCGAGGCGCTCGAACAGTACGGCGAGGACAGCTTCAAGGCCGGAGTCGGCGGTGAAGCCGTGCGCGATCTCCTCGCACTCACCGACCTCGCGAAGCTCCAAGTGGAACTCGAGGAGCAGATGGGCGCGACGAAATCGAAGCAGAACCGCAAGAAGATCGCCAAGCGCCTGAAGCTCTCGCAGGGCTTCATGAACTCAAACACCCGCCCCGAGTGGATGGTGCTCGACGTGCTGCCCGTCATCCCGCCAGATCTGCGTCCGCTCGTGCCGCTCGAAGGCGGACGTTTCGCCACGTCCGATCTGAACGACCTCTACCGCCGCGTGATCAACCGCAACAACCGGTTGAGAAACCTGCTCCAACTCAAGACGCCGGAAGTCATCATCCGCAATGAAAAGCGCATGCTCCAGGAAGCTGTGGACGCGCTCTTCGACAACGGGCGCCATGGCCGCGCCGTCACCGGCGCCGGCAACCGCGCGCTGAAGTCCATGTCCGACATGCTCAAGGGCAAGTCTGGCCGTTTCCGCCAAAACTTGCTCGGCAAGCGCGTGGATTACTCGGGCCGTTCCGTCATCGTCATCGGCCCCGAGCTCAAGCTCCACCAGTGCGGCCTGCCGAAGAAAATGGCGCTCGTGCTGTTCGAACCGTTCATCATCCGCGTGCTCAAGGAGCGTGGCTACGTCCACACCGTCCGCAGCGCAAAGAAGATGATCGAGAAGCAGACGCCTGAAGTCTGGGACATCCTCGAGGAAGTCACGAAGGGCCACCCGGTCCTCCTGAACCGCGCGCCCACGCTGCACCGTCTGTCCATCCAGGCATTCGAGCCGATCCTCATCGAAGGCGAAGCCATCCGCGTTCATCCGCTCGTCTGCACCGCGTACAACGCGGACTTCGACGGTGACCAGATGGCCGTCCACGTCCCGCTGTCCGTGGAAGCACAATTGGAAACGCGCCTGCTCATGCTCGCGCCGAACAATTTGTTCTCGCCCGCAAGCGGTAAGCCCATCACCACGCCGTCGCAGGACATCGTGCTCGGCTGCTATTACCTCACGCAGGAGCCGCGCAATCCGAAGAAGGAAGGCCAGCGCCTCCCGCTGTTTGCCGTCCGTACCGAAGTGGAATTCGCGATGGCTGAGAACAAGGTGAAAGTCCTCGACCGCATTCGTTTCAAAAATCCCGACTTCGGCAAGAAGACCGTCTTTGGCGATGCAGAAACGCGCGTCATCGAGACCACCGTCGGCCGCGTCATCTTCAACCAGATCTGGCCCGAAGGCGTCGGCTTCCTGAACAAGGCCTGCCCGAAGAAGCAGCTCTCCGACCTCATCTCCAAGACCCACCATGTCGCAGGCCACAAGGCGACCGTGGACATGCTCGATGAGCTCAAGGAACTCGGCTTCTACTGGGCGATGCGCGCCGGCGTTTCCGTCGGCATCAAGGACATGATCATTCCCGAGGAGAAGCAAAAGTCCCTCGACCACGCGCTCAAGAGCGTCGCGGAAATCGACAAGCAATACCGCCGCGGCATCATCACCGACGGTGAGCGCCACAACAAAGTCATTGATACGTGGACGCAGGCGAACAACGCCATCTCGGACGTCATGTTCCGCACCCTCATGCACAATGAGGGCCGCAAGGAAATCAACCCCGTGTATCTCATGGTGGACTCCGGCGCGCGCGGCAACCGCACGCAGGTGAACCAGCTCGGCGGCATGCGCGGCCTCATGGCCAAGCCCGACGGCTCGATCATCGAGACGCCCATCACCGCGAACTTCCGCGAGGGCCTCACGGTGCTCCAGTACTTCATCTCCACGCACGGCGCCCGCAAGGGTCTCGCCGACACCGCGCTCAAGACCGCCGACTCCGGCTATCTCACGCGCAAGCTCGTGGACTGCGCGCAGGACGTCATCATCGTCACCGACGATTGCGGCACCTCGCAGGGCATCGTCGTCCGCGCGATTTACGACGGCGACGAAGAAGTCGTCCCGCTCAGCACGCGCATCATCGGTCGTGTCAGCGCCGAGAGCATCAAGGACCCCGTCACCGGCAAGAACATCGTGCGCAAGGATCAGATGATCGAAGAGCCCACGGCGATCGCGATTGACGCCATCGGCCATGAGAGCATGAAGATCCGCTCCGTGCTCACCTGCGAAGCAGGCCGCGGCGTCTGCATGAAGTGCTACGGCAAACAGCACGCGACCGGCCAGCTTGTGAAGCTCGGCGAGGCCGTCGGCATCATCGCCGCGCAGTCCATCGGCGAACCCGGCACGCAGCTCACCATGCGCACCTTCCACGTCGGCGGCGTGGCCACGCAGACGTTCAAGCAGCCCATCATCAAGGCGAAGAACGATGGCGATATCCATTACCACGAGCTCCGCACCGTCCACAGCACGGACGACAAGTGGATCGCGCTGAACAAGAACGGCAAAATCACCATCCACAGCAAGGACGGCCGCGAGATCGAGAGCCACAACATCGTGCTCGGCTCGGTCATCTCCATTGCCGACGGCGGCCATGTGAAAAAGGGCGAAGCGTTCGTGGAATGGGATCCCTACAACGTCCCGGTTCTCACCGACAAGGCCGGCAAGGTCGTCTTCAAGGACATGATCCAAGGCGTCACCGTGAAGAAGGAAGTGGACAAGTCCACCGGCGTCATGGGCATGGTCGTCATCGAGCACAAGGAAGACCTTCACCCGTCCATCGTCATCGAAGGCGAGGACAAGAAAGTCATCGCCAGCTACGCGATTCCCGCAGGCGCGCACATTGCCGTCGCCGAAGGCAAGAAAGTCCCCGGCGGCACCCTGCTCGCCAAGACCCCGCGAAAGATGGCCAAGACCAAGGACATCACCGGCGGTCTGCCGCGCGTCGCCGAGCTGTTCGAAGCCCGCCGTCCGAAAGACTCGTGCGAGATTTCGCGCATTGACGGCACCGTCGAAATCGCCGGCCTCGTCCGCGCCAAGCGCAAGATCATCGTCCGCGATGAAGAGGGCGTGGAAGAAGAGCACCTCGTGCCGCAGGGCCGGAACATCATCGTTTACACCGGCGACATCGTGAAAAAGGGTGACCAGCTCACCGAAGGTTCCCGTCCTCCGCACGACATCCTCGACGTGCTCGGCCCCGTCGTGTTGCAGGAACACATGGTCAACGAAGTGCAGGAAGTTTACCGCCTCCAGGGCGTGGAAATCGCCGACAAGCACATCGAGATCATCATCCGGCAAATGCTGCGCAAGGTGAAGATCACGGACCCCGGCGACACGCCGCTCCTCTGGGGCGACCAAGTGGACAAGCTCACCTTCGCCGCCGAGAACAAGCTCGTCGAAGACAAGGGCGGCAAGCCCGCCGAAGGCGTCCCCGTGCTGCTCGGCATCACGAAAGCCTCGTTGGAGACCGACTCGTTCATCTCCGCCGCGAGCTTCCAGGACACCACGCGCGTCCTCACCGACGCCGCCACACTTGGCCGCACGGACATCCTGCGCGGGTTCAAGGAAAACGTCATTATGGGCCACCTCATCCCCGCCGGCACCGGTTTCCCGACCCACAAGGAGATCAAGCTCGTGAGCTTCGGCGAAGAAGGCAGCGAAGCCCCGGAGATCGCCGACGCGACCGCGTAGTCCGCGAACACACACACACACTCAGCGAAAGGGCTGTCGCAGAAATGCGGCAGCCCTTTTTGCTGCACTCAATCGCAGCGCACGACCAGTCGCTCCGGCTGCACGCTGATGACCTTCAGCACGCACGCCGGTTTTTTCTCCGCGCCGCGGAAAAAGGAAAGCTCACCGTTTTCCAAAACGCTCCACGTCCCACGCTTCTCCGTCGCGGCATCGCCCGGTCCCGGGCCGCGCTCGACGAGCGCATCCGCCTGAAGCTCGGAACGAACATTGACGCCGCCGGTCGCGCTCGATTTCACCTCGTCGTGCGTGCCGAACAAAGCGGTGTCCGTCTTCGTCCGAGTGATGCCCGTGGTGGGCTTGCCCTCGGGATCCTTTTTCGCCAGCGCGAAACGAATCCGGGAGTCAATGATGAGCCCCTTCCACGGCGTCGGCGTCGCGGCCTTGTCGGGATTCGTCGCGCTGTAATCGCGGTTGAGCACCTTGATCTGGCTTTTGACCTGCTTCACGGAAATATTCTCTTCCACCGTGCTATACACGACGTGAACAACCACGGGCAGCGTGCGGATTTTCCCGCTGTCAATGCTCTTGGCCGCGCGGCCATTCAGCATGAAAGTCTCCGCCTGGAAATGGAGCCGGTTGCGACGCTCCCGGAATCCCGGGTCGCATTCGCAGAGACGCTGATGAGCTTCGGAAGCGCCGCACATGCGGCGCGTGGGTGTGGTGATTTTCTTGGCCTTGGGCTGTTTGCTGGTTGGCTGGTAATTTTTTTGAAGCCGCCTGAGAGACAAACGGCTTCACTCTGCCGATACACCACGCGCGCGTGTCCGTTACCGATCCTCGGGAGAATGGCGCCGTTGTTATCCGTTCGAGTCCCTTGACCTGAGCTGGTGCGCCCGGGCTTCACAGCGGCGCATTCGGAAAAATCAGCGTCAATCCCGTCCTTGGATGAAAAGCCTTTGACGCACAGAATGACCGCGGCTTAAATCAACAACCACTGCAACCGGAGAGATGGCTGAGTGGTCGAAAGCAACGCTTTGCTAAAGCGTCATACGGGTTAAACCGTATCGAGGGTTCGAATCCCTCTCTCTCCGCCACTCCAGACCGGGAGCCGGCCCGCAGAAAAAAACAGCGCGCGCATCGCATCATTGGACGTTGGATGTTGAGCGTTGGACGTTTGGCCCCGCGCAGCGGATTACATTCCGCAAAGCGGCGGCAAAAATGCGGCGCACATCCCCCCGATGCACGCGCTCCCCCCCGCACACACTCTGCACTGTCGTATTCTGGATGCTCGCCGCGCTCGCTCCATGCCGCGCAGAGTTCGCGCTGCGCGACGGCGACCGCGTCTTCCTCGGCGACAGCATCACGGCGGCGCGGCGCTACGATCGCATCATCGAGAACTACACGCTGCTGCGGTTCCCGAAATTGCGCGTGCAATTTTTCAACGCGGGCAAGGGCGGCGACACCGCGGCGGGCGGCCTCGCGCGGCTGGAGCGCGACGTCTTTGCGCGCAAGGCGACGGTCGCGATCGTGGCGTTCGGGACGAACGACATCGGCTAGGGCGTGAAGGCCGATGAGGAGCACAGGCAGAAATATTTCGCCGGCATCCGCGGCATCGTCGAGGAGTGCAGGCGGCGCGGCGTGCGCGTCTTCATCTGCTCGGAGCCGATCACGAACGAAGCACCGGACAAGGCCGAGAACGGTTTCCTGCAAAAAAATGTGCGACGACGGACTCGCGCTCGCGTGCGCGCTCGGAGCCGGCACGATTGATATCCAGCGCCCGATGCGCGAGGTGCAGAAGCGCGTGCTCGCGCACAACAAGACGATCAAGGATCCCGCCAGGCACGTGAAGCTGCACGCCGTTGACGGAGTGCATCTCATCGAACTCGGCCACATGGCGATGGCCTTCGCGATCCTCAAGGGACTCGGCGCGCCCGCGGATGTGTCGTCGGCAAAAGTGGACGCGAAAAGCGCTCCAGCACGCGATGGCGAAGCCGTATCCGATTCTTTTCATCATCCGGCAGGCAGGCGGCGAGTGAAGCTTCTCTGACCAAGACCTCGCCTCGTCAACAACCTCGTAGCGCCACTCCCGGACGCACGATGTTGTGCAATGGTTTAACCTTGACCACAAGAGGCTCTTGCAAAACCCCTCCGCAGGGATTCAAAAAATCGCAGCGCTCTCTGATGAGGTGTTCTGCGGGTGGAGATTTCGGAGGGTTTTGCAAGAGCCTCACAAGATATGGATATTTACCTTGCCATCTCATTGACTCGGTCTTTGCCCCAATCCGACCACTGAGCCGTCCCGAATGCCAACGATCCCACTTTTCCGCTCCATCCGCCGGGCAGCCCCCGCAGGACGCCCCGTCAGCCGATGGTAAAGACCTACGCCGCACCCGACGAAGCGGACGTGACCTGCACGATGTGCGGTGTGGCATTCAAATCTCCGAATTCCGCACGTAAACGCCGGATCGCGTGCCAGAATTGCCGCGAGTCCGTCCTTTTCGACGCGCCCTCGGAACCGGCTCCCGCGAAAAAGGGACGCGCTCCGGTCGCTCCCGAACCCGAGCCGGATCGCAGCCGGACCGAAGGCCTCGAAGCCCGCGTCGCCGCGCTCGAATCCGCCGTCGCCGCGCTGATCGTCGCGGGGTCGGCCGCCGAACGCGCCGCCGAAACGAAAAGGCTCCAGTGGGCCGCGACGGCGACGGCCGATCCATCCGAGGCATTTTCGCCGGATAGGGAGCGGGTGCTCGCCCACAATCTCGGCACAGCGAAGGCGCGCGCAATCACGTTCCGAATTTTCGCGGACGATCCGTTCTCCGGCGGACACGCTGAGTCGCTCATGAAGATTTTTGAATGCGCCGGCTGGACCGTCCACGGCCCCGAGGACGCCGCGCCGGAAGCAAAACGCAAACTCCTCGTGCTCGGCGTCCCGAGACTGCCGGTCGGCAAAGAAGCCGCGGAGACCTACCTCGCGCTGAAGGCCGCAGGATTCGATCCGGTTCCCATGATCGATCCGACGCTCGTAATGGCGGACGACGTCACCGCGCTCTCGCTCACGCTGCCCGCCGCATTTCCGGCGTAACGGCGCTGGAAATTCGTTTCACCACGCCGCGCGTGTCGGCTACGCGGTTCACGCGTGAGCCCCTCCCCAGCCCTTCACTCCGTCCCGCGCCGCGCATTTCTCCGGCAGTCCGTCGCTGCGATTTTCCTCCCGGCGCTGAACGCCCACGCAACGTCTGCGGCGGAAGAAAAACAATTCGCCGCAGCGGATTTCATCTCGATGCAGAAGGGCGATCTGCCGATCATCATCTCCGCGCCACATGGCGGCACGATGGGGATCCCCGGCGTGCCGGAGCGCAAAGGCGAAGGGATGAAGACGGGCGGCGCGGGATTCTTCGCCGGCCGCGACGAGAACACCGAACTGCTTGCGGCGGCAATCGCACGCGAGATCGAATCGAGTCTCGAAAAAAAGCCGTTCTTCGTCATCGCGAAAGCACACCGCAAATTTGTGGACGCCAACCGCCCTTCGGAAGTCGGCGTCGAGCATCCGCGCGCCCGCGAGGTGTGCGACGCATACCGCGGCACGCTCGCAAAATTCTGCGACGACGTGCAGACGCGCTTTGGCCTCGGCCTGCTCATTGATGTTCATGGCCAGGGCAGCACGCGCGACACCATCTTCTGCGGCACGCACACCGGTGCGACCGATGCGATGCTCAACCTGCTCGGGAAAGGCGACGGAAAAAAGTAACGCCGCCGGTCGAGTGTCGCCCGCGGAGCGCTGCTCCACCGGCTGCGCTACTTTTCCGCCCGGCTCTTCGGCACGACGCTGAGCGCGCCGTTATTCTCCAGCCCGGCGGTGTGGACGTCGTTGATGCCCGAGCAGCCAGCCTGGCGCAGCGCGGCGTTCAGCTCGTGGTGCGTGAGCTTCGCGCGCTTCATCACCGAAGGGTAGAGCGTGCCATTGTGGATGATCACATCGGGCCGGCCCTCGATGAGCGCCTCGATCGCCTTGCTGCGGTAGGTCGCCATGCCGATGAGGTAATTCAGAAGCACGAGCGTGACCGCGGAGATGAGGCCGCCGCCGACGGAATTGTCGCCGCCATTCATCGCGTTCTGCACGGCATTCGAGAGGACGAGCAGCAGCACGAGATCGAACGGCGCGAGCTGGCCGACCTGCCGCTTGCCGGTGATGCGGATGAGGATGAGCAGGAATGATTACACGATGATCCCCCGCACGATGAATTCCCACCACGGGAGGCTGAGCGACCACATGCCATTCGGAGCGGCGGCGGGATTTTCTGCAACGGCGAGGATGGAGAAAATGGGAGTACTCATGAGGGAGGAATCACGCGTCCCCGCGACGGAAGGCCAGACAAACTTGATGAGAAAATCATCACCACTTACGAGGCCTCCCCTCCCCGATTCCGCCTGTCAGCGGGCTGGATCAGAACTGGAGCTGGAACATCGCACCGAGGCCGGTCGTGAAATTCTCGTAGTCGGTGAACGGATTGCTCGATTCGTTGCGCACAAAGTTCGCGTAGAGGCGCACGGAGAACCTGTCCCTGGGCGCGTAGATGAGGCCGCCGCCGATCGTGTGCCGCGAGTCCTGGCGCGGCTGGTTTTCAAACTCGGTGTGCTGCCAGACGTAGGATGCCTGCGCGTAGAGCGTCGCCGTGAGCTGGTGCGTGTAGGTCGCAAAAAGGGTGTGCGACGCGCGGTCTTCGCTCATCGGCGTGGCCCAGAACTGCGAGAACTGGTAGCCTGTGGTGAGCCCGCTTTTCCCCGCGCGCAGCACCCATGTGTGATCCACGCCCGCGAGCACGGAGCCCGCATGGGTGATCCTCGCGCCAGTGTCGAACAAGTCGTAGCGGTAGAGCTGCCCGCCGACGAACAGCCGGGGCCACGCGGCGCGCGGACGGTAGTCGAAGAGCGCGATGGCCGAGGGGCCCCAGTAGCTGAGGCGCTCGAGCTGGAAGTAGTTCGCGACATCGGCGCGGAGCGAAAGGTCGAAGCTGAATTTTTCGCCGAGCGGCTTGTTCACCCCGGCCTCGACTGCGCCGAGGAAGGCCCAGTCGTCCACGGGCCCGCTGCCGAGCAGTCGCGCATTCGAGTGGTGCTCGAGGGCTGCGGAGACGCCGGTGCGAAATTTCAGTGCGCGCGCAGGCTGCCCGCCGATTTCGACGACCTGGCCGCGGTCCTCGGTGATCGTGCGAAGGTCGGCAGTGTCATCGCGTCCGGCGGACTGGGTGCGGCTGCGCACTTGCTCGACTGCGGCATTCTGCGCATGGCTGACAGTCGCCACACATGCCAGCGCGGTAATCCCGACGATTCGTTTCAACATGCTCCTATGCCTCTGTAATCCGGATTTTCAGTTAGGTAATTGTGGCGCTTGAACTGTGAAGTTCCGAATCCAATCCCTCAGTGCACCACCGGGAGTGTGCCGGCTCCCGCCCCGGGTCCGGGAATCGATAGCGGCGGCGTGCTACCCGGCCCGATCGGACCGGTTGCGCCGGTTGCCGGTATCGTATCGGTGTTCCCGCCGACAATCGTCAAAGTGCCGTTCAGAGTCCCTGAATTGACGATATTAGCGTTGATCCCGACAGGGCCGGCGTTCGCGTTCCCGGTCCCTATTGTCGGTATTACCCCTGGCATCAACGCGACATTCGTGACTGTTCCGCCGACGGATGCGATCCAGGACACGCCGGAGGAAAAGCTAATGGTGGGTGTTCCGCCGGAGGAACTGTTAAGGGTGAGTGTTCCGCCGGAGGAACTGGCAATAGCCGCGCTCTTGATGAACGCGGTGGCGTTTGCGCCGAGAGACACCGGACTGCCCGTGACTTGGAACGCCACGCTCCTTCCCCCCGCCCCAGCACCGATCTGACTTGCGAGGCCGCTGGAGACAATGTCACGCGTTGCGACCGACGGAGAAATCCCGGCGGGCGCACCTTTGCCCGGCTTGTCCGTCGGAGTGATTTTTGTGGTGAGCAACTGATGCTGGATGGTGGCCAGTGATTGCGCCTGCGCGATCCACGGGGTCTGCGGAAATTTCGTGACCAGCGCAGAGCTGCCCTCGATCTTTTGCAGATCAAAGGTGAACGTCCGATCCTTGCCGTGGTCGAGCACGGAGGACTGGCCGGCGATGAGCGATGCGCCGTTCACTTTACCCGTGCCCTGGAGAATGTAGAGGCCGTCGCTGCCTTTTGCCGCCTGCATGGAGACGACGGCGGGGCCGCCCGAATAGGTGCGCGAACCGCTGACGACGGTGGTGTTTTTGTGCGCGACGCGGACGAGCGCGGTGCCTTGGTTGAGCACGAGCTTTGACCCGGCGTAGGTGAAGCTGGAGCCCTGGCCGATGCGGATGACGGTGCCGTCGGGCAAGGTGAGTTCGGCGTGCGATCCGCGGCCCGTCACGACGGTCTCACCGGGTGCGACGGCCGTGCCGGATGCCACGGGCTGACCGGCGACGGAGACTTTCTTATCGGCGAGGGTGAGCCGTGCGCCGGTGACTTTCACGGCGCCTTTTGCGGCCCATGAATCCGCGGTGGAAAATGCGATTGCGATGAGTGCGACGATGCCGGTGCGGAGAGGTGATGTCATGACCATCCGGGAACGCTAGCCAACGGCGCGAAAATGGGCACCGGATTTTTATGGAATTCGCATGCGCCCGATGTGACTCGGCAGTTGCCAGGCGCGCGGGGCTTTGCTGTCATCCCCGCCCTTCAAACCAAAAACCTCCTCACTCACATGGCAAAAAAAACTCTCAACATCGGTCTCGTCGGCTACGGCTTCATGGGGCGCACGCACGCGCACGCCTATCACAATGCCGCGCAATTTTTCGACCTCCCGCTCACGCCCGTGCTCAAGGCCGTGTGCGGTCGCGACGGTGCAAAGGCGAAGGCGTTTGCGGACAACTGGGGCGCGACGATCGTCGAGACGGACTGGCGGAAGCTGATCGCGAACAAAGACATTGACGCGATTGATATCGTGACGCCGAACGACTCGCACGCCGAGATCGCCATCGCGGCGGCGAAGGCGGGCAAGATGGTGCTGTGCGAAAAGCCGCTCTCGCTCGACGGCAAGCAGGGCGCGGAAATGGTGAAGGTGATCGAGAAATCGAAGGTGCCGAACACCGTGTGGTACAACTACCGCCGTGTGCCCGCCGTCACACTCGCCAAGCAGATCATTGACTCCGGCAAGCTCGGGAAAATTTTCCACTACCGCGCAAATTTCCTCCAGGACTGGACCATTTCCGCCGACCTCCCGCAGGGCGGCGCGGGCCTCTGGCGTCTCGATGCGAAGGCCGCGGGCAGCGGCGTGACGGGCGACTTGCTCGCGCACTGCATTGACACGGCGATCTGGCTGAACGGCCCGCTGACCGACGTGACCGCGATGACCGAGACGTTCATCAAGAAGCGCAAGCACACCGGGACGGGCAAGATGCAGGAGGTGAAGATTGACGACGCCTGCACGTTCATGGGCCACTTTGCCAATGGCTCGCTCGCGCTCTTCGAGAGCACGCGCTACGCACGCGGCCACAAGGCGCTCTACACGCTCGAGATCAACGGCGAGAACGGCAGCATCCGATGGGATCTGCACGACCTGCACCGCCTGCAATATTTCGACTACCGTGATGAGGGCATCGTGCGCGGATGGCGCAGCGTGCATGTGACCGACGGCGACCAGCCCTACATGAAAAACTGGTGGGTGCCCGGTCTGCAGATCGGTTACGCGGAGACGTTCACGCACCAGGTCGCGGATTTCGTCCGCGCTGTCGGCGAGGGCAAGCCGTGCCACCCGACTTTCCGCGACGCGCTCGAGACGCAATACGTCTGCGACGCCGTGCTCGCTTCCGCGAAGAGCGGCAAGTGGGTGAAGTGCAAGCACGCATAGGCGGGCATCAGTAATGCGGATGGCGACACACGCGAGGTGATCCTCGCCGCGGAGAATCTCGTGCTGGGCAACGCGCCCTACTGCCTGCTCATCCTGCAGGACATCACCGAACGCATCCGCCTCGAGACCGAGCTGCGGCAGTCGCAGAAGGTGGAATCCGTCGGCCGTCTCGCCGCCGGCGTCGCGCATGATTTCAACAACATCCTCACCGTCATCCTCGGCAATGCATCGCTCGAGCTTTGCAAGGAGGGACTCGATTCCGAACTCAGCGCCTCGCTCCACGAGGTCGTGCTCGCCGCCGAACGCGCCACCGCGCTCACGCGGCAGCTCCTCGCCTACAGCCGCAAGCAGATCATCCAGCGCCGCCCGCTCGGGCTGAACGCAATGCTTGAGCAAAGCGTCGCCACGCTCCGGTGGCTCATCGGCACGCACATCGCCGTGGACCTCCGCCTCGCACCCGGACTCCCGCCGATCTTAGCCGACGCAAACAGCCTGGATCAGGTCGTGATGAATCTCGCCCTCAACGCGCGCGACGCGATGGGCGACGGCGGCACGCTCACCTTCACCACCTCGCTCGCCGAGCTGGACGACGCAGGGCGCGCGCGGCAACCGGGCACCGAGGCGCAGCGCTTCGGATGCCTCGCGGTGCAGGACACTGGGCACGGCATGGACGCCGCGACCCTTGCGCACATCTTTGAGCCATTTTTCACGACGAAGGATCCCGGCAAAGGCACCGGCATGGGCCTGGCCACCGTGTATGGCATTCTCAGCCAGCACGCCGGTTGGGTGGACGTCGAGAGCGGGCCCGGCTGCGGCACCACCTTCCGCGTCTATTTCCCGCTCAGCAAGGAAGCCGCCGAGGAAAAGCCCGCGCTATCCGTCGTCGCACCCGCGGCCCCGCCGCACGGCGAAAAAATCACCATCCTCCTCGTCGAGGACGAGAACGCGCTCCGCGAATTTGTCAGCAGGGCGCTCGGCCATCTCGGCTACCGCGTCCTCTCCGCGACGAACGGCCAAGGCGCCCTGGAAGTCTGGGCCGCACACCGCGACGAGATCGATCTGCTGCTCACCGATGTCGTCATGCCAGACTCCATCTCCGGCCGGCAGCTCGCGCACCGGCTCGTGCTGGAACGGCCGGACTTGAAAGTGATCCTCACCAGCGGCCACAGCACCGAGCTGATTGACACGGATTTCGAGCGGCAAAACGAACACGTCTTCCTCCCGAAGCCATACGGCGCCTCACACCTCGCGAAGACCATCGCCGCGCAGTTCCCGACGGGGCGCCCGAACGACAGCCTCAGTCCCTCACCGGCCCTGGCGCAGAAACGCGCCGTGTAGTTTTTTCCACGCAGCGTCTGCAAAGCACAGACACGCTTGGCCGGCGTCCTAATTTTGCGTTCGGAGTTTGGCGTTGGGCGTTTGGAGTTTGGCCCGCCGCAGGCGCTTCCCATCTCAGTGAGACGATCCGGAACTCCGCAAGGCCGCTACGCTGGGCCAAACACCAAACTCCCAACGCCAAACTCCAAACTCCAAACTCCAAATTCGGACACAGCCCACGCCTGAACCGGCGCGCAGATTCCGCCTACGGCACGCCGTAGAAAACCCAGCGGGTGCTGGAATGAATCCCGCCGGTGTTCGGGTCGCCGTCATCCATGACTTTGTCTATCTGCGTGATTTGGTCGGGATCAAAATTGACATTGTAAACTCCGACGATGCCGGTGAAGCCCCAGAATCCACCCGAGCCGAAGTTCCACCAGATCCAGTAGCCGCCCGTCGGTGAGACGCCTGTCCACGTGCTGCTCTTGGGCATGTAGGCCGTCATGCCCGCAGGGATCGTGCTGAAGCTGCCGGAGTTCGCGGGGAGGCCCCCATTTTCCGCCGCATAGATCTGGAAGGCTTCGCCCGTCACGCGCAATTCGTTCACGAGGGCATCCGCCTGCGCCCGCTTACGCGCCCTCTGCCACGACGGGACGGCGAGCGACGCAATCACGGCGATGATCGCGACGGTGATCATCAGTTCGACGATGGTGTAGCCGTCGCGCTGCTTCGGAAAACGGGAGATTTTAGAGCACATTGGGGAGGTTTTGTTCGAGGTATCGGAGTGCGGGATCGATGCGCTGCGCCATCTCCTTCTCACGGGCCAGGTCACGCCCGAGTTCCTGTAGGATCGGCTTCGCGGCGGATTTCTGCGTGAGCGCCAGCGCGCCAATCGCCGCGCGGCGGTAGTGCGGAAATGTCCGGGTCTCGCGCGCCCATCTCGGCATCATCACCAGCGCGACATCCGGGTAGTACCGCGCGATCCCATACAGCGCAAAATGCCGCGTGCTCGGGTCGCCCGCGAGCAGCTCATGCCGCCAGTACGCCCACTCGTTCTCCGAACTGATGCCGTAGTATTGCTTCGCAATGTCGTGGGCCCTCACGTCCATCATCGCCTCGATCTTAAGCTGCGGATCCTCTCCCAGTTTCGCAGAATCCACGCCGATGTCGCGCAGGAGCTGCAGCGCGGAGACGATCTGCCACGTCTCCGCTTTGAAGGAATCATCACGCTGCGTAGCATCCGGTTGCAGCTTTGGAAACTGCGCGAACAGGTCCACCGGCGCGTCCTCCAAAATCGCGAGCACCGCCGTCTGCACCACGGCCACCGGCAGCTCGGAATGCGATTCGAGATGCTTCATCAGCAGCTCCAGCTTCGGTTCGGCCTTCGTGGTGCCCTTAAATTTTCCACGGCTTTCCACTTTCCCAGAGCTGAGCGCGGCGACGGCAAATTCCTGCTCCAGTGTCCCGCCCGGCTCCACAGTCACGTCCACGGGATTCAGCAGCACCACGCGGGCCCGGTCGTCCTCGAAAATCGCGCCTGCCGCGAACCGGATGGGATACGGCTTCGCCCCCGCATTCGAGAACTTCATCTGCAGCGAATTCCTGCCGGTCCGCTCGAATGCGATTTCCGCACCCGCCGCCGCCGTCACGCCTGCGGGGACCGTGCGTCCGCCGCGCGGTGCGGCCGGCTTACTCCCCGCGTCCG
>Ga0209596_1000910_pt1 | contig 26181 bp, 43 predicted proteins | sample M_130807_MF_Meta_FD_187314 | JGI IMG/M metagenome (GOLD analysis project Ga0209596, IMG submission 187314) | Freshwater microbial communities from Lake Montjoie, Canada to study carbon cycling - M_130807_MF_MetaG (SPAdes) (version 2) | ecosystem: Environmental > Aquatic > Freshwater > Lake... | reverse complement strand
CTACGAGCCAGCGGAAACACCAGGTAGAGCACCAGCACAGGCTGGACAGGAAGAGGTTGATTACTCTGAACTTACAAGAAGAGAGATTGAGAGATTGATCGATGCTGCTCTAGATGTTAAAGACTTCGATAGGGTTAGGGATCTTTCTAAGTACCTAAAAGAGTCAAAACAACAAGAAATCTCAGAAAAACTTCATAAAGAAATGGGTTACCCATCAAATTTAGAAGAATGAGACGGATATATAGTAAAACTAATAAATAATATGAAAAATAATATGAAAAATAACAAACCAGTATTTGAGAGCTTTAATGAATTCATTAAGTTCATTTATGAAGCAAAGGGTGATGATGCTATGGATTTTCGAACTTTCTTAAGCTCTAATTCATCATTCCTAGATGCCGATGCAAAGAAAGGCTTTGAAGCTGCTAGGATATCAGCTACAAAGGCAATATTATCAAATTCGACTCCAGATGCGTTAAAAGAGGTTCTTGGCGATATATTAGGTGGCCTAGATAGTTGGATAAAAACGGGTCTAGCAGCTAACGACGAAGATAAGGATTCTTCTCAAATGTCGGAAAAAACAACGACCGAGGTAAAAACTGTTATTTATCCTGCATTAATAAATGGTAAGGTATCCTTAACGAGTGATTATGATGTTCCATTCAATGATTTCTCACGTGAATTGGATGACAGTTTAACAGCAGGTGAATTCGCTGATATTAATGACCTTTTAACCCAGATAAATATAGCTAATATTTATCGCCTTGAATACACAAAATGGGACAGTGAAAACGGTGATAAATTCGTCGATGGTGGGGAATGGCCAAATACTAATGGTAAGGGTAAGAATAAGGAATGGGCTACATACGCTAAAAGTGATTATATTTATAAATCAGGAGCGATGTTACAATATGTAATTTCTAGTATTGCTAGTGGTATAGATGTAAACTCGAACGCTCAGGCTGTGCCAGGAAATGAGGCTAAGATTATTCCTCAATTAGCTTTTAAAAATAAAACTGCTAATAAATCCATTAAAAAACAGGACGAAAAAGCATATACAACATTGGTTCTTTATGGGATCGGTAATATCGTACAAGGTGCGGGTGACACAATACCATCCTCATTTATCAAAAAAGATTTTACTACAGAAACAGTTATTGGTAAAGTTAAGGCTTATCAAGTTCCTATAGATGGCGGCGATGCTATGTTTGCTCAGGGATCATCCGCGATAAACACTAAAAATAAGGTAGCAATTGATAAAATTTTAACCGCTGCTCTTGCACCTCTAGCAGGTAAACCAGAAAGCATCGTAATTACGGGTGGTGCTTCTTATGAACCTGATGGTCAGGGTCCAATTAATAAAGGATTAGTTGTTGATAGAGCAAATGCTGTTAAGACTTATCTAGAAGCTCTTTATCCTGCATTAAAAGGGGTGATTACAGTAAACGATAAAGACTTTAGTAAAATTCAGGCTACAGACACGCCTGCAGATTATGAAAAATTTAGAAAAGTTTATCTGGACATTAAAGGTGTTTTACAAGGAGAGACTTACACAGTAGATAAAGAAATTGAATATCTAGTTGATGGCGAGATTAAATGTGATAGCGTTGAAATAATTCAGTATGCTATTAGTTTCGAGTTTGATTTACCTAATGATAAAGCATAATAATAAAACAAATAAAAAGCCCAATTTTAAAATTGGGCTTTTCTGTGGGCTAAGCTTTATGCCTTATTTTTTGTTAATCCTCTTGGTATAAATATACGTTTCATCCAAAGCAACTACTACGTAAGTTTTCCCGTCTTTTTCTTTAATCGTAATTAAAAATCTGTCAGGAGTAATTGGATATCCAGAAGCTTTCAATTTATCAAAATTGATCTGGAAACATTCTAAGATAATATTCAAATTACCAGTTCCCTCAAAAGATACAGAGTAATAAGCATCTGCGATGTTTTCTTTAACCTCAATGACCTCTCCTGTTAATTTTTTGTTGAGGTAACTATTTAAACCATTGACTAATCTAGGATCTTCTTTGATCATGCCATAGTTTTTGGTGATCAGTGCTTTTACTGCTGTTTCGATGCTATCTTTTTTAGAAGTTACATCACTTACAGAAGCTTGAGCTACTGTAGAAAATACTAAAGTAAGAGCGATTACAAATCCTGTTACTTTGCTAAACCTGTTTTTTGTTTTCATAATTTCTATCTTTTTAATTGATTTATAAAGTAAATGTAGAACAGTAACTCGGGATAAAAAAATTTTTATGGGGATTTATTAATATTTTTTTAGTAGACGAGATTGATTATGCACTAAATTTAGAAGAATAAGATAGATATATAGTAAAACTAATAAATAATAAATAACATGGAAAACAATAAACCAGTATTTGAGAGCTTTAATGAATTCATTAAGTTCATCTATGAAGCAGATCGATTAAACGAAGGAGAAACAACAGGTTACGCAGGTAAGCTAGCAGGTATTCTATCCGGAGGGATGAAACTCAAAGGACAGAATAAGGGAAATACCGACACGTTAGTTTCTGATTATCTTAACAAATACTACAATGATAGCGTGAAAGGAACTAAGGAGATGGCAGATACGCTAATACAAGACTTAACTGATGCTTTTGAGACGCTTAACAATACAAAAATTTCAACCAAGCCGGGTGTTGTCTCAAAAACACTACTCCCAACAACTTTCGAATATCTAACCGACGGTGTGGTTAAAGCGGAAGGACATTCTAATACAGAGAAATATGACTCAATTGGATCTAGAGTAGATGAAACAGAAACATTATCTCTGGCATATCTTTTAGCAGCTGTTAATGCTCATAATTTTAACACATTTACAGAACTGGTTTATGATGCATCGAATCAGAAAAAAGGAGATGAGATGGTAAATTACGGGGACGAAGCCAAACTGGAAAAATATCTAAAATGGTCGGTTGGTGAATCCAATGAGAAGTTTAGATTTTTCCAAATCAATCCCAAATCTCTTGATGGTGATGTCATTCAATTTATTGATTACAAACCTATAGGAACCGCACCTGGTTGGGGATGGCAATTCCCTATTTACGTAGCTTCTACTATTATCCCAGGTGGAGGAAGTACCGTGGATGCTTCAATTTATGACGAAGTTATTCAGCCAGCAGGAAATTCTGTAGAGGTTACTGAAAAGGAATATAATTCATCAGGAACAAACTTCTTTGAGGAAAATGGTGTAGCCGTTAGCGAAGAAGGTAAAAAAGCATTAAATGCTATACTCTCCAAATATAACTCTATTGATAAAATCTTAGTTAATGGTGGGGCTTCAAGCAAACCTACTAGCAGAAAGGGAGGAAACGAACAACTTGCTAAAGATAGACAAGCAGCTGGTATTGCATTATTAAATGCACTTAAAAAATCTGGGGTAGCTCAGCTTAAAGCAGCAGCAGTTACATTAGGAACTGCTAAAGTACAAGACGCAGCACAAGAAAGCGATCCTAAAAATCAGCAAGTTTCTTTCATCATTTCAGGTAAGATTAAATCAACTGAAGTTGTAGAAAACAAACCAATTACGATCGAACAAGTTGAAAAGATGAGAGCGGATGCTGTTAAATTTACTGAATATAAATTTAATATTTTAGTCGATGCAGAGCCTAATGCTACAAATCTAAGAGCAGTTTAAATCTTTTTATAACACAAAAAAAGCCTAGAATATTCTAGGCTTTTTTTTTGTGATCTTTATTTTATTTATTCGACGATTACAGTGAATCCCATACTTTCTAATTCTTTATCTAATTTTTCAACGTCTACAATTACTGAGTTACGGTCGAAGTTTCTGTCAATTACCAAAGCATATAGGATAATCCCATTTTTATTAATAGCCAAAGCATCAAATTCTACATATCCCAATTTACCTAATCCCTCTGGTGTTACGTCGATTGCTAATCTTTTTACTAGTCTTTCTTTATATTCGGTAACGATTCTTTTTGCTTCTTCTTTTTCGTTTGCTGTAATAGTAGCTTTACCTTTATCTCTAGCAGTAAAGCATGATGGGTTTCCAGCTACTTCTTGTGCTTCCTTCAATACCACATATGTTTTTTTTCCGTTAGGTAAATCAACCAATTTGTTTGTGCCATCCGAGTTTTTTTCGTATACGTTTTCTGCTCTTAATACATAATCTAGAGTTGTGTCCAAATTTAATCCTGGAAATTGGATGTACATCTCATCAACCAATGCTTTCTGAAATAAGCCGACATCAAATCCTTTTGCTGTGTCTGCTGGTTGAGCTTTTACCTGTGCAGTAGTTACCGATGCGATAACGATTGCTGCGATTGCGATTAACTTTTTCATAACTTTTTTTATTTTATATTTTAATTACAATACAAATATAAGACCCATTCACGAGATAAAAAAATTTTTATAGAAATTTATTAATATTTTAGAAAAGTAATGTTCTTACATCCTAGCAATTATATAGATCACTGTTCCTGCGATAGCAACTATCGCTGCAATAAAAGCTATGACTATTAATATACCACCTCCTTGTCGTTCTCTTTCATCCTCTTCCCAGCCTTCCCAATTCAAATTGGAATCTTTCGTATGATCTTCTATTTTTTTCTTTTTCATAGTTATTAGTTATTAATAGAAGTTTGACATAAGGTTTCGATAATCAGCGGGGGTGGAAACTCTGAATGTTGTGGTATCGACATTACAGATAGTTCCTGACTTGGTTGGTGCACCATATTTTTTTTCAGCCTGTTTAATAGCTTCTTCTTCATAGAAAGCCCATTCGGAATTCCAGCCACCCCCTTTAAAATTGAAGAGGTATTCTCTTCTATTATCTTTTAAGTCTTTAAGGTGCAGAAGTTCTTCTTCGGTCTCTTTGATGATATCTTCTAAATCGTTTAGATGTGACTGGCCAAAGCTCATATGAATAGTTGGCTTAACCTCATCTATAATAAGTCTTAAACTATCTACTCTATTAAGAAGGTCTGTATAACGCTGTAACATTTTATTTCTTTCCGCTTTTTTCATTATTGAGTTATTTAATTATAGGTTGGAACCAAGCTTCTTTCTGTATGTAAGGTTTACTAATAGACATTGAATCAAACGAGAAGGACATTACCTCCTGTTCGATAATCGTAAATTCCATCCCGTCTATTACCAGAGTCTCCAGCACTTTATGGATACGATTTACCCTGCTTGGGGTGTAGGGTGCAAAGTTACCCATCTTCTGATAGATACCCGCTCGGATAAGTATTTCTTTCGCACGTGAGAAGTCTGCGCGTTCCGCTAGTGCACCGTTTTGATAGTTTTTCTGAATCATAGTTAGAATAGATTATTTAATTAATTAAAATTTTTAATATTGTGTTCTTAGTAGCTGAATAACATCCCACGCATCTTCCAAAGCATCATGAGTTACTATACCTTCGATATTAGCCCTCTGTTTGCATTCATATAAAGAAGGTATTGCTTTATCATCAGTCCAATTTGTAAAGATCACTGATGGATCGATGATCCGCTGTCTGATCCTAATAACCTGCTGCCATCTGGGTAATCTCTCCAGAAAGTGCTTGTCAAACGAAGCAAAGTTTTTTCCTGCCACGTTGATAGTAACAGGTTTCATCTTTGATGTTAGCATTGGATAGCTTTTTCCGTTTTCCAATTTAACCATCTGGCTCTTAAATTTCTCCATATCAAATTCGACTACATCGTTATCATAAAGCCATCGATAGAATCCTTCTACAACCTGATCCTCCTGATAAAAGTACATGCCGGTCATCTGAACTAGATCGTTCTTTTCATCCTGATCTTTTGCTGTTTGATATTGCACAATAGCTTCAATAATCTTCTTGTTCATATTGAGAGCAAAAGGAGAACCTGTGATCTCGTTGTGCAGGATAGCTGCATGAAACTTAGGTATTTCTTCAAAACTAAGCTTCTTAGTTGTATCCTCTAGAATAGCACCGATTGAAAGAATCTGATAGCGATCCTTTTCTAATCCTGTCGTTTCGACATCGATTGAAATGTATATCATATTATTTATAGGGATTTTTAATATTATTTGTTCCAAATGTATTATAAACTCCCGAGGAAAAAAAATAAAAGCGGGGGATATATAAAACAAAATTAAAAAATATGGCTTATAAAAGAGAGCAAATCGAAAAAGCGGTAAAAGAAAAAGGATACGTTTGGTTTGAAGGGGCCAAAGATTTTGATGTTAATATTGTTGGTATTAGAAATAATGCTCCCGCGATAGCAGATAAGGTAACTAATGTATTTGATGATTACATAACGCTATCTTTTAAAGAAGCTGGGGTATGGAAATTTTATGAGTGGAATATTACCACAGATCCTGGAACAAAAGCTGTTAAAGAGTTTCACAATCCAAATGGGGTTGCAAGAGTAGTACCTGGGCAATATCGGGGAATGTGGGCCGTTGGTTTACATCAGGGTAAATACGAAGCTATGCGTCAGGTTAAACCAGTTAAGGTTTACCGTGACAAGAATAAGGATATGACTTTTAATGAAACTGTTATCCAAGAGGGTATTTTTGGAATCAATGGACATAGATCTAATCCAACTACTGAGTCCGCTTATGTAGAAAATTGGTCGGAAGGATGTCAAGTATTCAAGAGAGTAAAAGATTTTAATGAATTTATGGGACTTATTAATAAAGCAAAGGCGATCCACGGTAATCAATTTACCTACACACTAATAGAGTCAAATGACTTAATATAAAAAAAACCAAAAAATATGTTATTAAAAAACGGGTCTAAAGGGGAAGACGTTAAAAAACTCCAAGCAAAATTAGGTGCTACCGCAGACGGAAATTTTGGTCCAGGTACGGAAGCAAAAGTAAAAGCGTGGCAATCAGCTAATGGATTAGTAGCAGACGGCGTTGTAGGAGATGGAACTTGGGCTAAGATGTTTGGCTCTGCTCCAGTAGCAGCAGCTCCAGCAGCTATTCCAGCTTCATCTTTTAAATTGGAAGCTCTGAGAGGTCACATTCCTGATGCAGTTATTGCGCAAATCCCAGATACAGCAGCTAAATTTGGTATTACGAATACCCTAAGACTAGCTCACTTCTTAGCTCAGTGCGGTCACGAATCTGGTGGATTCAAAGCAGTTAATGAAAATCTTAACTACTCAGCTGATGGTCTTAAAAAGATCTTCCCTAAATACTTCCCTGGAAATTTAAACGAGTCTTATGCAAGACAGCCGGAGAAAATTGCTAATAAGGTGTACTCATCTAGAATGGGCAACGGAGACGAAGCATCTGGTGATGGATATCGATATAAAGGTGCGGGTTTTATCCAATTAACAGGCAAAAGCAACTATGCTGCTTTTGATAAATTTGTTGATGATGACATATTAGCAAATCCCAATTTAGTTGCAACCAAATATCCATTAGCCTCTGCAGCATTCTTTTTTAATTCAAATAAGCTTTGGTCTATATGTGATAAAGGAGCTGATGATGCTACAGTGACTGCGGTTACGAAGCGTGTAAACGGTGGCACAATCGGGCTAGCTGATAGAATTAAACACTTTAAGGAATACTATAATCTACTTAAATAAGAATATATAAAGGGTAAAAATAAAAAAAATATATGAAAAACTTATTTTCTTCAATTAAAGAACACAGTAAAGGGCTATGTGCCTGGATAGCTGGCTTATTCAAAGATGAGTCTGGCAACCCATCATCCAAAAGATTTGTAGGCATAGTAGCTTCGCTTACTTTATGTGTTACTATGTACCACAATAGCTATACTGCCGTGGACATTGCGCCAGCAGAATATCTTGTGAATGCTGTAGCACTTCTTGCATTTTCAACACTCGGACTTTCGTCTGTTGACAAATTTGTAAAGAGTAGAAAAGACATGCACATGGCTACTAAAGCCAATGAAACCCCAGCAGAAACGACTGAAGAATCAACAGAAAACCCGTTATGAAAAAGTTTATTTTATTAGCAGCTTTTGCTTTAATCAGCAATTTAGGAATCTCACAATGTTGTAAAGATTCTAAAAAAGTTAATCAACCTTGGGCATTAAGTACAAGTCTTGGCTATATCAACGTATCAAATACTACAATTGGACCAAGATACCAATCAAATGCATGGGGATCTCTTAACATTAGCTATAGTACAAATAGGTGGACTTTCGGTGCTTGGGCAGGAGCTAACTATTGGGTAAATGGTAAACAGCCCGATCTTAGATTAGGAGTCACTACTACATACACAATAAAAAAATGGTAATATAAATGAAAGATATAGGCATAACACTTAGTTTCTTAATAAGTGGTCTTTTCGGTGCTATTCTAATGGTATCGAACAATGCACAGGGAAACTTAAAATCTGCTATGCTGTCAATCATCGGCGGAATGGCATCAGCTAATTACCTAACCCCTGTTATGATCGAGATGCTGGGTCTTAAGGAAGCTAAATTACAGAATGGTTTAGCTTTTATTGTCGGATTTTTAGGGTTAAAATTAGTTGAGGTTCTTAGCAATAAATTTCTTAAGCAAGTTTCTCCTTCTGAGCAGGTTGTAAAAGAGCCAGTTAGAAGAAAGCCTGCGGCTAAGAAACCAGCAGTGAAGAAACCTGTGACAAAGAAATAGCATAAAAGAATTAAAATATTAATATGAAAGAAATAATCGAAAAGATAAAATCAAAACTTTGGTTTATTACTATTCCAGTAGCAGCTTTAGTTTTGTTTTCAATGTCAGCATTGAAAGATATAGAAGCTTCCCATCAAGAATTAGAAACGGGAAAGAAATTAAGTTATTATTTAAGAACTTCTACAGATAGCTTAACTTATCTTGCAATAGCTTATACATCAACTAAAGATCCAAAATTTTTAGATCAATTTAACGGCCATCTAGAACGTAGAAAATATAAACAAATTGATATTGATCCTGAATTTCAAATCTATTACAACGAAGGTCTTAGTTTAAGTAATGAATTAGCAACTAAGATTGAAGCTCCTGCATTTGAAAAGATGGACGATCAAGCTTTTTTCTCAAAAGAATATATCGATTACAAAACGAGGATAATCGCATCTATTGAAAAACTGAGAGAAGAGACATATAAGAAATCTAATAATAAACTAAGTAGAGCTCTTTTAGAAATTAACATCTATATCTATTCGCTAATTCTTATCATTCTAGCATTCATCATTCTTATTAGATTTGAATCTAAAGAAGAAGTTCAAGTAAAGAGAGTTACGAAGCCTAAAGCTAAAGCTAAATTAACACCTGTTAAAAAGGCACCTGTTAAAAAGGCACCTGTTAAAAAGGCACCTGTTAAAAAGGCACCTGTTAAAAAATCAACAAAAAATAAAATATGAAAAAAATAATAGGCCTATTAATTCTTTGTTCAGGAATTTTTGTTATTCTACACTCATGCGCAAAAGTGGAAAAGAAGATTACACCAGTTCAATTCCCCGATGTAGCAATTCAAAATTTTAGATTCCCTGAAGATTCAACAACTATTAATGGGTGGTTATCTAAACAAGACACTACACAGATTGTAAGTCATGCATGGGGTATTTGGGCAGGTTTAACCGAGCCTACCAATCAAAAATATAACGGTCAAACTTTATTAGTATTCGAAACATGGCTAGGCATACAGGAAATAGCAAATTCATCAAATAATAATACTTCTAAAATTAATAGAACTGCATTAAATGTACCAAAACAATTTATCCACGGTGCATTAAGAGACCCACAAGTTATAGACACTGCATTTCAAGTTCTAGAAACCGTATCATATGATCCTTTTGCGGCAAACTTTGCAATATCTAATCAACTGTTGACTGGCTCAAAATTAAGATCTTATGCAGTAACCGACGGGATTGGTTTTATACCGGATTTTCCCAACGCATCTATTGTAACTAAACCTACATACTATACGGGTGTACCTGATAAGAATAGTTTAATCAGAGTTCCTGTTTGGGTATCACCAGTTCCTGCTAAGGCGTTCAGATCGTCAGATTGGAAAACTTGGGTTTATGCTGATATTAACAATCGTCAAAAACCTAATAAGATTTTAGTTCCTGTAACTTCTTCAAACCCCTCTAAAAAACAGATTGAAGATGCAACGTGCAATCTAAACGAATTTATTAACTACAAACTTGATGAAGAAGGTGCTGAGTATTTAAACCTACATGAGGATTTTAATAGTACCACTTATAAAGATGGTGATTATGTTTTATTGGTTGCTATGCACGTTGCGACTAAGGAGATTAAAAACTGGACATGGCAAACATATTTTTGGTGTCCTGATCCAACAAATCCTCCATCTCCAAGCTCAAAATTTGCAGCAAACTTAAAACCTAAAGAATTGAAAGGTGCAGCATCTCATTATGCAGTCAGTGTTGCTTATGCAATGGTTTGGCCAAATCAACCAATAACTGGGGGGAGTGATAAAAACACAAGACCTATCATAGCATTTAACCCATATTTAGAAGGAGGTTTTGGACCTGGAGTTTTTAATCAGCCTAACACATATAAACCAGAATTTATTTATGGCATGCAAACGAATTGTATGTCTTGCCATGCATTAGCTACATATAAAGGTACAGTTGGCTATACAACAGATCAATACATAGATATGAAAAATTCAAAACTATTCAAAAATGACATTCAATTAGATTTTCTTTGGTCAATTCAGGGAAACATGGATACGCTTAAATAAAAATAAAATAAAAACAGATTATGAACAACTACAATACATTAGGCACTATTATGCTATTTGCTGGAAATTTTGCACCACAAGGGTGGATGTACTGCAATGGCGCAACATTATCAATTCAGCAATACGAGGCACTATTCTCTATTCTTGGAATTACGTATGGAGGTGATGCTGAACAAGTCTTTAAATTGCCAAATCTTATAGGACCGGCATCTACTGAGGTCTCTTTACCAATAAACTACATTATATGCGTAGAGGGAATTTTTCCAGCTAGACAGTAATTAAAAAAAAATAAAGAAAAAATGAACACTACAGAACAGAGATTACAAGAATTAACTAACATTGCCCCAACAGTATCCGTCAAAATGGATATGGAGTGGTTGGGTTCAACAACAAACACTGCGGATTTCCAAATTCGATTAACAAACACAGGTACATCAGTAATTAAATTAAATGCTTTGATTATTCGTGGAATACATTCACCTAAATTAACAACAGGAATTATAACATGGAAAGCATTAAATGACAATACTGATCCGATATGGTTAGGTTGGCCACAAAAAGGAGAAACTAACTTGCCTTATATTTCAGGTGCAAGAAAATTAAATTTCTCTTCAGCAACAAATATATTTACTAACGAAACTGCTCCTATTATACCAAAAGAAACAGGAGTAATAGCTGGAACTTTTAGAGTTTCTACAACAACAACATGGAATCCAAATACTGATTTTGGTTTTGTGTGGGAAATGACAACAGGTGGAGTTGTAGGTTACATAAATTTTGAAACACCATCTTTAACTTCAAAACTAGCAGTTGGGTTTATGCATTACGGACCAACAACATCTACAACATTAGGTAAATGTTTAACTGTAACAGCACCAAGTATACAAGTATTAAATAAATAAAGGAAAAATAAATTATGAAAAAACACGCAAAGGTTAAACAAAATAACACAGCCGAAACGCACTCGGATGAAAATTCAGGCGGTGCATCAATTGATACTACAACAACTGCATCGGCAGGAGTATCAACAGGTGACGAGAATGCATCAATAGGTATCGAAGTATCTGCAAAAACCGGAACTGAAGCATCAGTTGATGGTGGGTTAGACGGAAATAACGTTTATGTAGAAGCAAACTATTCAGATACAACCGAGGTTCATGTTACAGTAGAAGGCCAAGCTAATGCTGAAGGATTTGGAGTTGGCGGTTCTGTAGATGCTTATGCAAAAACAGGAAACGAAGCTAGCATTGAAGTGCGAGCAGGAGACGAAGGTGTAGTAGCAAATGGGAGTGTATCAGCAGGATCATCTGTTGGTGTTGACGGAGAAGGAACTGCTGATTTAAGAGAAGGTTCTGTTACAGCTGGTGCAGGTGTGTCAGTCGGAGAACAAGTTGGAATTGGTGGTGGAGGAGAAGCTACATATGTAGATGGCGTTGCAACTGTTGGTGTTAGTGGTGAAGTTGCAGTTTTACTTGGTGTTGATGTTGATTTAAGTGTAAGTGTTGATACAAACCAAATAGCAGAAGATGCTGCTGCTGCTCAAAAACTTGCTGAAGAACAAGCTGCTGAGGCAAAACGTTTATCTGATGAAGCTGATAGAGTATTAGCTGAACAAGCTGCTGCTGCACAAAAACTTGCTGAAGAGCAAGCTGCTGAAGCTAACAGAGTATTAGCTGAACAAGCTGCTGCTGCACAAAGAGAAACTGAAAGACAAGCAAAAGCTGCTCAGGAAGAATTTGATAGACAAGCAAGAGCTGCACAAGAAGAATTTGATAGACAAGCAAGAGCTGCTCAAGAAGCTGCCGAAGCTGCACAAAGAGAAACAGAAAGGGTAGCTAGAGAAACTCAAGACGCTTTAAATCAAGCAGCAGAAGATGCTAAAAAATCAAAATGGAATCCTAAAAATTGGTTCTAAATCAATGTAGTAGCATATAGAAAATATGCAAATTTCTAATTATTTAAGCAAAGAAATTAACCAGGGAGAAAGTAAAACAGGAAGTGTGGGTAAACCACTTCCTGGACTGGTATGATATAAGAATAGTGATATATAGTTCTAAAAACATCCCAAATTGGCAACAGTTAGAACATTTGCATATAACTCAGGAACTGGAGTAACAGGCACAACACAGGTTGGTTACATAGCAGCAGGTGCAACAGCTAATGACTACGGTGCAGGTCTTACCTGGTGGAAAGGTCCGGATGAGGATCCTGGTTATGTTATATGTCACACATCTGGAGCTAGAACAGCGGGGCAGAACTCTTATGTCGTACCTGCTCCAACGATAGGATTCTGGAGAACAGAGGAAAAAATAGACAATAGCTTTATTAATTTCTGTAATAGCTTATTTAAACAAAATTTCACAACCGCGATCGATGCAAGTACTTGGTTAACGATCAATGGGTATTGGAGTTCATATCCCGCATCCGTATCATTAGTAATGAATCTGGATTCAACAACAGGGGTTACTGGTTCAAACTGGACTGATATTTCAGGTGGGGGTCATAATGCAACATTAAATGGTGGGTATGGGACAACAACATATAACGGTAACCAAGTTGTTACTCTTAACGGAACGAGTGGATATGTTTTACCATCCTCTTTTGGAACTCAACTAAATTCAACAGGATTTACATATAATGTTTGGGTTTATCCAACTACAACATCTAATGGAACAATAATTTCTGAATGGGGAGGAACGCCTCCGAATGGATGGACAGATGCTCAAATTGCAATTGCGTTGGTTTCAGGTACTATAAGGGGTGGTGTATATCCTGCTTTTTCACCAACAGGTTATATTACAGGACCAACATTCTCTGCAAACACTTGGTATAATATTGCAATGACATATAATTCAACAACTAAAGACCTTAAGTTGTATATCAACGGAGCATTAAATTCAACTATAAATGGTGTAAAATCAAATCCAGGTACATTGTATTTAACTTTGGGTAGAGCCGATGGGGTATCAAGTTATTTGGGAGGTGCTTCAGGATATTTTCAAGGATATGTTGGTTCTTGGAAAATATGGAATGGCCCAATATCGGCAACAAATATTTTATCTAATTACAACTCAACCAAATCAAGATACGGATTATAAAAAAATAAATTAATATGGAAAAAAAAGAACCACAAAATCAACAAATCCCAATGAATGGATTTGCTGATACATTTCTTTCAAAACTCAAAGAACAATCATTCACCATTATAGTTATGGTTGGTATAATTTGGTACCAAGGTAAAATGATGGAAGAGCGAGTTGCATATTGGCAAAAACTATATGAAGACCAAAAAGCCTATATTGAACAAACGGTAAAAGAGGATAAAGCAATTATGCTAAACAGAATAAATTATCTACAGGATCAGAGAGATAAGTATGTCGAGGCTGCAATAGATGAATTAAAAACAAAATAAAATACAGGATAAAAAATGGAAACCCCCTTCGTACCTAACCACCTACATTTAATTGTTAAGGGATATTTTAAAACTCCCCCTAGGGAAGAGAAAATCTTAAATGACTGGCTTAGAAGGCTAGTCGAAAAAGTAAGAATGGTGGTTGTCGCCGGACCCTCGTCCATTTATGTTGATGAACCTGGAAATGAAGGGATTACAGGAACAGTTACCCTAGCAACTTCACACGCTGCTATTCACGTTTGGGATCGCGCTGTTCCTGCAATGTTTCAATTTGATATCTACTCCTGCTCAGAGTTCACCGCAGAGGAGGTTTTAGAGCATCTAGATGAGTTTGGTCTTATTTCATGTGAATACATTCGGATTGACAGAAACGGAGAAAGCATGACAGTTATAGAGCAAAAGAAGATAGGATATACAGCATCTTAACGAAACAAAAAAAGCCTAGTAATTTATTTTACTAGGCTTTTTTTTTTGCTTAATGTTTCTTATGATTCTAAAACCTTATTAATCATTTCGGTGATTTTTGCTCTTGATAGATTACCTGATATCTTTGAAGCTTCTTCACCATCTTTCAAAAAGATAAGTGTTGGAATACCTTTAATGTTATACTTCTGTGTGAGTTCATGCTCGCTGTCAACGTTTACTTTTTTAATCTCAACCCAAGAACCCTCCACGTTATGTTCGGTCATTAGTGACTCAATTGCTGGTCCCATCGCTTTACATGGCTGGCACCATTCTGCGTAAAAATCTAATACTTGTACCTTTGCCATTTTTTATTTATTGTTTATATTTCCTTGCTAATTCCTGTGCATGATTCAGGTCTCTAACCCCAAATTTCTGGGATTGCTGCAAATACCCATCAGCAAATGATCTAGGTCTATTTAAAGCCATTGAATTCCATCCATTATAATTTGTAGTGTATTTCCAAATCTGATCTGTAGTTGCTATAGATCCATTAGGCCTTTCCGTATATAAATAGCCACCTACATTACCTCCTGTTCGATCTGCTCCGTGAGCGCAGTGTACTAATGTGTTACCGCTTTTAATAATTTCATTTACCTTGTCCTGATCTCTAGTAGAGGAGAGCTTATAGAATTTACACCCTAGCTGTTTACATAATGCTTCCTCTTCTGCAATTGAAACATTTTTATCTTTTTTATGATGTCTTCTATCTGTTAATCCATCCCCGTTAAATCGTATAACATTCTTTATTCCGTATTTAGGGTACATCTGTTTCATTACCTCGAGAGGAAATTGTGCACTTCTGTAATTTGTTCCCTTTCCGTCAGGAATCAAATGAAAATTATATTCTCTAGAAATAGCTGCATCATCCTGTTCTGGATTAGCACCCACCACAGCAGGGGTAAATATTATATTGTTATTAGGTATCGGAGATTGGTTATTAACTATCTGAGATGTATTATTGGCATCTGCGCCAGATTTCTTAGGAGCATTCTTAGACCTCATGTTTGGGTTTTCACTATCCAATGTGTCAATGGAAATCTGATAAGCTGGATTAAAATCTGCTCCGGTTAGCTCATACCATCTTGATTGACTATCTTTTTTAGCTAACCAATGATCGCCTTCTACCTTATATTTATAAGGATCCTTCGGTCTAGAAATAATTTGACTCGTTGTAGAGTTTCCTTTACTTAGATCTGTTGGTGGAATGTATCCAGATTGGTTTGTTACCAACCCGTCAATTTCCTTTGCTATAGTATCATATACAGGTAGATTAACATGGGGGTTTGTTACTTTCCCGATTGGTGGTTCAATAACGGTAACTCCTTCACCTTTAAATCTGTCATAGTATTGCTTAACCTTATCAGTGGTTACTGATACATTTCCGCCCCAACCCCATGATCCCTGAACAACAGACAATTTTGCCTGCGGAAAAACTCTTCTTAATTCAGAAACTAGACCTTTGATGTCGTCATTGGGGCTAAATCCCCCATTCGTTCCGATGTTTATTACAACATCTTTAACTTTAGTGTCAACTGGATGCTTAGAAACAGCCCCATTCAGCCATTTAACGCCCATTCCACTTTTCCATAAGTTTTCTTCCGATCCAGTAGTTCCTAACATTGTAAGGGTCTTGGATCTCCTGAATATGTTTGGAGTACAAGAATCACCTATTACGATGCTTGTCCCATCACTTTTAGACTCGTTTAAACTTATAAAAGATTTAAAATCATGTATTCTATTTTTCATGAATTATATATCCCATTTTATAATACATTTATCAGATTAGGTATTCTAAAAGCTTATTTTTTATTCCCGATTGTTTAATTCCTTCATTTGACCTGGGGGTGAGCACAAAGTTTTTTAACCCGTGTCCCTGGTTATATTCAGGTGACATGTTTAAATCATCTATAGCAACCCAATGGGTAATCTCTGGATGTAGTTCAAGATATTTTTGTATTTCTAATATCCTCTCTTTTTCTTTCCAGCCTTTCCAATGATAAAGACCAGCAGCTCCCTCATCGAAGTCGTAGAGATCGGGAGTTGTTGCTATAGGTTTCTTTATAATACCTTGGGATTCGTAATACTCTCCAAGTCCTTCTAGATCAGCATGCAGCTTCCAGTCAGACGAGACCACTATTTCTGCCCCCGTTTCTTGCAGCACCTCATTTAATATCAATACTGCTTTTTTATCAAAGTCATCGAATCTCACAGTAACTGGAGCATCTTTTAACTCCCTGCTAGATTCTGGATTTTCTCTCCGATATCTAGACCATTTTTTGCTTCGCCCACCCCAATTACTCGAGAGACAAATTACTCCGTCATTATCCAAGAACAAGATTTTCATTTTATTATTTGTTTACAGTAAACATATCAGCGTAAACAGCTATTCTTTCATCAGCTATCCCCAAAGAAAATTCTAGCTGCTTTTCCTTTTTTCCTTTGGGGTATTTCTTTCTCATTAGTTCATAGAGTGCAGTTCTTCTTTCGGAAGGTTCTCTCAGAAATACCTGTTCTTCGTTTTCTTTTTGTTTATTTGTCATTGTTAAAATTTTCAATCTTTGCTAAATCTGATTTAAGTCTTTTGATAAAACTATCTTCGCCGTCATCTCCACTAAGCAGCCAATCAACTCTTTGTGCATAAATCTCAGCTACCCTAAGATGCTTAACCGCATTCTTAAATTCTGCCAAGACTTCTTCTGTATATTTGTGGTGATTCAGATCCTCTGGGTGCTTCTCGTACCAACTGGGATCTCTCCAGCTATCTTTAAGCTCCTCCTGATTTTTTGGCCGTCCACTTCTTTCGATTTCGTGCTCTATCTGATCAGCTATGTAGCCGATCTTGTATTGGTTGTAATCAAATGCTCCTCCGCTCATATTATTTAGATTTATAGTTTTCTTCTAGATATTCCCAGGTCGATTTAACAGAATAAAAAATAGGCTTTCCGTTTTCGTCCGTTGCACCGTATTTCTTTTTCTTTGATTTTTTTACCTTGACCATCTTACCGTCAATGGTTTCATACGTGTCTAGGTTTCCCTTATTCCAATCTTTCTCACCATACTCAGCTTCGTAACAGAACCAGCTGAACCAGTCAGCTCCTTCCTCTCCATATACCTCTTTAATTAGTATATTTATTATGTGATGTAGCCCGTCCGCAAAATCGTAAACGTCTATGCCAACCTTATGTGCTTTCTGCACTGAAGAATCATACTCTTTTAGGCGATCTATGATTTCAGAAAATTCTTTATATTCCATGGTATTTATAGAAATCAGTTCATATTTTGTTCCAAATATAATGATTCCGTGCGTGGATAAAAATATTTAACGGTATATAGATTATGAAACCTAGCAAAGAATATTTAGATCATATAGCTAAAAGACTCGAAGCAATGAATCCCAATATAGTTAACGGGGTTAACATTATACAGGAGCCATATAAAATGCCAAGCTTCGAGGACCAATTAGGTCAAACAGCAATGGCTTATTTAGCAAACAAAAAAAATCAGGAACACCCAGCTCCTGATCCGATCTTTCCCGATAGAAATAGCTACTAAATGCCGATTACTTGACGTATACGACGACATCTAGGTAAATCTATAACTACCATAAGATTTTTCTATTTATTCATACTAGCGGCTTCTAACGAGCTCTTAGGAATTGTTATCCTTTCGTTATACCAAACAAAGCTATCCAGATCAGTATCTTTCATGGCAACCAGCAGCGACTCCATCCCCATACCGGTCTCATAGACTTCTATTTTCATATTTAATTTTTTCATTCCCAGTATTTTTGATCCTTATAGAAGTGCTTCTTATTATCCCTATTAAACCAATTTTTCATGGCCATTTTAAGCATGTTAAGATACCCGAACTTCTTAAATCTTCTATTATCCTGAGTTATTAAATTAGGAATAAGTTTAAAGTACTTAGATTTTATTTGTCTGCTCAATAACCAATCTTCTGATTGATGAACCATTTCATCAAATCCACCTAAATCCGTGAATCTTTTTCTTGATATCAACATAAATGCTCCAATTGCAAATGGATCCATTATCGACATTATTCTAGCAGTGAATCTATTGAAAATAAATATAAGACTAGCTGCTATATCAGGCTCGCCCATATATTCGGGGGTTGTTCCAATAAGCTCGAGATGTATATTTTCTTTGAGCGCATCAAATGCTATTTCTATTGCTAATAAATCAGTAAATGTTATATCAGCATCGAGAAATAATATAAACGGGGTTTTAACTAAAGCAGCTCCTCTATTTCTGCCAACAGAAACTGTGCCTCCTTCTATAACCTCTATCTTTAGGTTGTTTTCTTCCGATTTTATGAATTCTTCTATTTTTTGAAGCGTAGAATCTGTGGATCCTCCATCGGCAATAATAATTCTCGTTCCCCTTATACCTGATTGGATAGATATCTCATTAAGAGTTCTTTTAATGTAGTTTTCCTCGTTTTTACAAGGAATAACGATGCTCAAATAATCCTTTATCATAAACTATATAGCTATTATTTTCTATCCAGTCACCACAATTAAGATAGTGGATTCCGTCAATGTGGGTATCAGCCACTGTGTGTATGTGTCCGCATATAACCCCGGTGCATCCTCTTTTCTTAGCCTGAAAGGCTAATTGTTTTTCAAAGGAGGTTATAAATTTAACCGCTCCTTTAACTTTGTTTTTTAAATACTTACTTAGTGATCTCTTGTACCCGAGACTCTTTAAAAATCTATCCAGAGATATTGCTATCTCATACCCAATAGAGCCTAACATACCAAGCCACTTTAACTTAACAACTCCATCATAAAGATCTCCATGTGTTATATAGTATTCTTTAAATCTTGCTTCGTCGACAACATTTATATTATCCCCAAGAGATAATGGAACGTAATGTCTTAGAAATTCGTCATGATTTCCTGTTACGTAAGTTACATTAGTTCCGTTTTTGCTGTATGATAATATTTTTCTGATTAAATTGGTGTTCTCTTGTGTCCAATAGTGTCTCTTCTTAAGAAGCCAGCCATCAATAAAATCACCAACTATAAAGAGTTCCTCGGGATCGTACATTTTTAGGGTTTCCAAAAGTTTTCCTGAATTAGATCCCCTGCTACCCAAGTGGACATCTGATATAAATAGGGCTTCTATTTTTTTCGCTTTCATTATTTTCTTTTATCTATATATGGATCTTTGAAAACTAACGAATCCATATTTTCTTCTTCCATTTGATACCACGTATTCATCCAACAGAATTCTCTAGATCCTATTTTAATTTTTTTATCACTTCCTATCACAACTCCATTTTCTAGGGTTACGATATATTTAGTGGTAATCCAATTTTTATCTTTCGATGTATTTATTTCGCATGAAATAACAGGTACCGGCATCCATTCATTTCCTGTTTTGAAATCTATAGAGGAAGTATCTATCTCTTCTATCTCATCTGAAGATTCTATATCAGGTGTTTCTGCAATTTTTGTAATTTCTTTAGATGAATTACTATTTATAAAAATATTAAGAGCTATTCCAAGAATGATTAGAATTGTTATTAATGCTATATTATTTCTCATTTTTACTTTTTAAATGGTTGTCATAGTACTCAGATAAAGACTTAGATAGCTCAGTTCCACCATCATAGAAAAACTTAACTGCATATGATTCTATCTTTGGATTATCCTCGTTTTCGAACCTTCCGTCCATCTCATAGAGAACATAGAGATCCTCACTTAATATAAATGCTAGATCGGCTATGAAAGTTTGCTTTAGGGTTACGTCTAAATCCCCCCACCAGATCTTTTCATCCTTAGTACAGATGTTTGCATTGAAGATTGATAAATTTTCAGGATGTTTTTCCCTGTATCCGCTTTTTGAATGAGAGATAATAGTTCCTAGTGGTCCTATTATCGATTGTGCTTTTTGTTCTTTATTCATTTTTTTAAGCTTTGAGCTATTAAAGTTTTATATTTTGTTGTTGACCAACCATGATCTCTATTGAGATAGTGTATAGGTATTTCTAGATCATCCCCGGTAAAAGATTTCCCTGTGTAATCATCTCCTAGAAATCTAACCCCAGGATTCATATCTTTTAGAATTTCGTAAAGATCTGATTCTGTCTTATAAGTAATTACATTATCAATTTGTTTAAGTGATAGGAGTATGTCCGTTCTCTCACCCGAGGATAAAACAGGTTTGCACTTTTCTGGTCTTTCTATTGTGGGATCTTCATGTAGTAAAACTACAAATTCTTTGCAGTTGGCTTTGCACTCATCAAACATATAGATGTATCCAGGATGGATCACGTCAAAATTACCAGCTATTACTCCGAGCATATTATTTGATTTTTATTGATTCAATAAATTCTTTGTTCGACTCAACCATTCGACCAACCGAGTTTCTGCCCTTCTCCCCGATAGGAATTGGGTTTCCCTCTTCGTCTATATGAACAAACTTAATGTGTGTTTTAAGAACCACCGACTGTCTGCCTGTGTAAACATTATGTGCTCTTGCCTCGATGTATAAAGTTATTGATGTGTGACCTATGTCGGTCGATATCCCATATATTTTAATTAATTGACCCTCTTTTGCGGGTTTTTCGAAATAACACTTATCGATGAGTATCGTGACCATTCTCGGGGTATCACATAACTGCATAGAATATCCCGCCGCAGCTGCATCGATCCATGCTAATAATTGACCACCAAAAAGATTACCATGAAATCCAAGATCTGACTTTTTAATCGGGTGGGTGTTTAATAATTCCATTCTTTATATCAATCTAAACTTTTTGTGAAACCGAAACTGATCTGATAACCATTGCACTTTCATCGGGTAAAACATTAGGCTGATTCTCGGTCCTTCCATGATTTAGTATTATTATCATCTGGTCTCTTTCTCCATTATACCACTTTAATATTTTTTGGTCGGTTGTTTCGAAAACTAAAGCACCATCGTAATAGATTCTTATGAAATCTTTCTCCCAGTGGCAAACATACTGTACAAGCCTATTGGTACAATCAGCAACTGCCACGTCATAAGATCCGTACATTTCTTTTGTGCCATCCTCGACAACACCATAATGAAGGTTTGGCTGTATTCTACTAGTCTTACCTAAAGTGTGTTTTTTAGCGTAGTCTGGACTTTGATCGCTGTAAGCCTCAAATATGTCAATTTCTGGTGGCCAACTATTAAGCCCGCTTAACCAAAAAGCTGGCCAATATGATTGTCCATATGGTAATTGAACCCATGACTCAAACCAGCCATACTGCCATCCGATTTTTGATGTGGCATAACCAACGCCAGTAGGTATGGTAAATTCATCGGGAAGCTGTGCGGTTTGTCTCCAATCAGGTAACTCTGATTTAATATATGTCTTTGGCGTATTTCTCAGCTCGAGAATTAATCCTTCTGGTGAAACATACGATAGTGTACCATCAGTGTCATAATATTGATATAAGGCATTAGGGTGAAAATCACCCCAGGAAGGTCCATATCCCCAATTTTCTTGGTTTAGCGGCGATTCGAATTTATCTACGAAAACGGGGGAATATCCGTCAGGCAAAGAAACCGATCTTGTCCCGCCCTTATAATATCTTGCTCTTATCCTTGATCTTATCTTACGAATGCAATTAAGCAATGTATCTTTTAGATTATGTTTTATATTCATATTTTTAATTCTTTATATTCTCTATTGTAATATTCCTCAGAAGTTCCGTTACAGCCTTGATTAAATTCGCCCTTATCATAGGCATCCATTATTTTTTCCTTCTCCTCGGGTAGGCTATTCTCCATCATAGTTACAATTCCTTTCATAGTTAAAGTTATTCCCCTAGATTCAATTTCCTTAACTGATTCTATTAGATGCTGAAGTGTTGTTTTGTTTTTCATATCGATATTGTTAGTTGATAATTAAGCCATCCTATTATAAATTCGTAGTTACCGTTTAAGAACCTTTCGTGTGTTATCTTAATGTATGGGGTAATATACATCTGGTACATTACCTCGTCTATCCGTATCTTCATAGTTAATTGGAGAGTTTTGCTTTAATCGCAGGGTGTGATTGATAGTTTTCTAATACAAAATCATCAGGATGCCAATATTGAGGTTTTATTAGAGGGCTTGGTTCATCCATAGGATGCTGTTTAATCCGTACTGTCGGTAATGGAAATGGCTCCCTAGTTTTTATTCTCGGAATATTCCATTGATCAATTTCAGAATGTGATAGTGTGCTACTGTCTCCAGCATTATAAATTCGATTAAACATTTCTTGTGTAACCATTTTTCTTCTTTCTTCTAAACTTAATTCTCTTCCAATTTGTTCTTTAGCCTGTTCAATATGGTTCAAATATAAATGTGTGTCACCCAAGTTACCAATCAATTCATCAGGTACCATATTTACTTCTTTAGCAATTATTTCTAACAATAATCCGTATGAAGCTATGTTGAATGGTAAACCTAAGAATGTATCTACTGAACGTTGATTCCACATTAAAGAGATTGCTCTGGTTGGTATATTATAATCATCCCATCCTTTTGGTGTCATTGGTCCATTTACATCATACAATTCCTTAATGTGTGGGTAGGATAATGCTAGTTGCTCTCGTTCGTTATAACTCAACTCTCTTGTATAAACTTGAAATCCATAATGACAAGGTGGAAGTACCATTTGGTCTAATTCACCTACATTCCAAGCTGTAACCATTAATCGTCTTGAGTCTGGATTTGTTTTAAGATCGCTGATTAGGTTTGCAATTTGGTCTATACTTGTTTCATATACTCCAGGTTCAACAATCTTTTCGTCTCGTGTAGTTTTTCTAACCCAATTTCTCCATTGCTTACCATAAATTGGACCTAATTCGCCGAATTGTTCAGCATGCCAAGGATCTTGTTTTATAGCTAACACAAGCTCTTCTTGTGTAAACTTTTTAGGAACATTAAATGGCGTGGTTTTTGACATATTATCATACCACTTCTCGTAATTTTTATAGGCATCTCCATTCCAAATGTTACAACCATTATCAACAAGGAACTTGATGTTTGTATCACCACGTAGGAACCACAGTAATTCTGTTACCATAGTTTTCCAAGCTATCCTCTTAGTTGTAAGCAACGGAAACCCCTCACTCATTTTATGTCTAATCTGTCTACCAAACACAGAAAGAGTACCACCGTTTCTTGTTTCTTTTTTTACACCATTATCAAGGATGTCTTGTAGGAGTGATTGGTATTGTTTATCTAGGTTATTCATTGATAATTTCTTTTAGTCGTTTAATTTCTGCTATCACATCATCTCCCAATTCAATTTTGGACATCATGGTTAGATCCACTACTTGATTAGTTAGTAATCCAATTAATTCATCTCTAAATTTAATTTGTTTATGTTGTACTTGTGTATATTCATCAATCATCCACTTTATCTTATTAAACTCACTTTGAATGTCATCTTTTAGTCTATTTAATTGAGTGTCTGCTGTTATTTTTTCTTCTCTATTTTTCATTATTTCTTTACGTTTTTCAGGATGTCTCCACTTGCCATAGTTATACCATTTATTCATAACGTTCCAATTGATTTTCGTTGAAGATGTGTAATAGTCCATATTCATCCATTTCACCTATCACCCGGATTTCACCACCAATTGTTTCAAATACACCTACAATTGTACAAGGAAATTTATAACCTTTTGGTTTGTGTGCCTTATCACCAACCTTAAATTTTGGTTCTGTTTGATTAATGATACCCTTTAATCGTTTAATCTCATCAATCACATCATCACCCAATTCAATCTTAGACATCATTGATAAGTCAACTACTTGAGAATATAATACTTTGATTAACAGGTCTTTTGCTTCTTCTTTATTTATTTTTCTCATGATTTTTATTTTAATAAATTTTAATAGTGGAGTATTATGTTATGTCTACAAATCTCTTACCAACTTCGTAGTATTTTTCCAAAACCCACTCTAGCAATTTCTCTTTTGTAGCCAGGACAGGAATCGAACCTGTATACTCCGACTTAAAAGGTCGGGCTTTACCATTAAGCCACCTGGCTATTTTATTTTTTATTTATTATATTCTTCCCAATTGCTATATTTTAATCCCCATTGTAAATTATTCCACATCATTTCACGTTCGGCTAATGCTTTATTCATTTTAAGATTTTTACGTAGGTAAGCAATCCCCCATTTTTTCCATTCTTCAGACTGCTCAACAGTCATTAAGTATTCTAAAAACCATTTATCTTTACCTAAAATGTCATTATAAGTAACATCATAACCGGCAATAATAAACATTTGGTTAATCAAGTCAACAACTGCTTTTTCTCGTTTTTGGTCTCTAGTTAATCGTTTTTTAGTTTCCATAATTCATTCTTTCCCTTTACGAATCTTATTTTAATCCCCATTTTCCGTGCTTATTTCTCCGGTTTCCAAATCAAACCAAACTGTCTCTGGCCCTTCGTTACCCATCTGTGATAGAGCTTTCTGCAGCATTGGTCCTAAAACTTGATTCATCCATTGATCCTGGGTCAGATCAGAATCTGGATTATTCTTTAGGTAATTTTTGTACTGTGATTCTAATGTCATATCAATTTATTTTTAATATTAATGTGATCCGAAGCCAACCTCTTTTTGCTTCTTACCTTTTGGCGTTTTTTTCATACCCTTAAGATGCTCTATCGCATTTTCGTATTTGTTGTCTAGCAACACAACAGAAATGAAAAGTTCTTTTAAATGAGACATAGAAAGATCCTCAGTATCATCTAACCATTTCTCGATGTTGATATCAATTTTATTATCTCCGATTTTATTTTCCAGGTAGGATTTTCTAACCTCTCTAGAAGGTGGGGAAACGTAATATCTTCGGTCAAACCGTGAGGGTCTATTAGTAATCCTTTCCTCTAGTTTTTCTGGATAGTTCGTTGTTGCTATGTAAACAACATTTTCAATTTGTTTAATTCCGTCAAGAATATTAAGTAACACTGAAGTTGAATAATTACTATCCCCTGCAACGCTATCGATATCTTCGATAACAACAACTAGCGGACGATTAGGTTCAATTTGTCTTAACTTTGGAACCATTTCAACATATGCTTTGATAGAGTCTTCGTTTTTAATATTGATAACAACACCAGATAACTCCCTGATGATGTGCATCATGCAAAGCTGTAAAATACCTGACTTACCACATCCAGGATCTCCATATAAAAGAATACCTCTTTTGTGCATAAGCTTATATGATTTATAAAGTTCTGCTTTTTTCCAGAATGATTTTATATCAGTTAGGATTTCTCCAATCTCAACTGTTGGAAGCTCATATAACTCATCGGTATTAATGGCTTGTCTCATTACACACCAATCATTGGCTCTGCCATTCCATTCTAATTCATATAGACCTGCAGGAAGTTGTTTCTCTGCTTTAGGAGCTGCGATATAACTACCGTCGCCCATCACAGACCACTGTGCAAAATCTAGTTTTTTCTCCTCATCCACCGAATCTGATGGAACAGCTTCAACATTAAGATAGTCATCAACTTCTATTTCAATATTTGGCATACCTAAATCTGCCAGTAATCTTTCCTTAATTCTTCTGCTTGCCATTTTATGTAGATTATATTATTTTATATTTTTGAATATTT
>Ga0209596_1000907_pt1 | contig 26273 bp, 19 predicted proteins | sample M_130807_MF_Meta_FD_187314 | JGI IMG/M metagenome (GOLD analysis project Ga0209596, IMG submission 187314) | Freshwater microbial communities from Lake Montjoie, Canada to study carbon cycling - M_130807_MF_MetaG (SPAdes) (version 2) | ecosystem: Environmental > Aquatic > Freshwater > Lake... | reverse complement strand
TGCCATCGAGATCACAAACAAGAAGTTCTACTTCGGCAAGGGTTGCCCAGACTGCAACCGTGCTGGCTACCGCGGTCGCCAAGGACTTTTCGAGTTAATGACCATCAATGATAATCTGCGCACGCTGATTACCCAGAAGGCGCCGACGTTGGTTCTAAAACAAAAAGCGATTGAAACCGGCATGCGTCCTCTCCGGGAGGACGGCCTTCGCTGCATCTTTGACGGGCTTACCTCCATCGAGGAAGTCTTGAAATACACCTAACCCATTCTCAACCCCCCTCACGCTCATGCCCGAATACAAGTATACCGCCATCGATCGTAATGGCGCCCAGACCACCGGTAAAATCGAAGCCACCAACGACGGTCAAGCCCGCCAGAAGCTCATGGCAAAGGGGCTGATGGTCACCACTTTGGTTGGCGATGGTGGGGCTGCCAATCAGTCCGCCAGCGCCCCGTCCGCCCCGGCCAAGAAGAGTTTTGGTTTCGGAGCCAAGGTCACACAGGATGACGTAACCGTCATGACCCGGCAGTTGGCCACGCTCATAACGGCAGGGCTACCGCTGCTCCGGGCCTTGGAGTTGATCCATAAGCAAGAGCGCAACCCGATCTTCAAAGCCGTCTTGGCTGATATCGCTGCCAGTGTCTCGCAGGGTAATAACCTCTCCGAGGCCTTGCAGGCTCACCCTAAGGTTTTTGATAAGCTTTTCGTCAACATGGTGCGTGCCGGTGAAGCGGGTGGGGTGCTCGACAAAGTCCTCGATCGTCTGGCTAAGTTCCGCGAAAAGGCCCAGCGCATTCAGAAAAAGGTCAAGTCCGCGATGGTGTATCCCGGGGTGGTCATGTCCGTGGCGGTCATCATCGTTTACATCCTGATGGTGAAGGTCGTGCCCTCTTTCCAGAAGTTGCTCAGCGCCCAGAAGATGAATCTGCCGCCGCTGACGCAATTCGTCGTCGGGATTTCCCGCGCCCTCACGGATTTCTGGTACGTCACTCCGGTGGTGCTCTTCGGTCTCTATTTCGGGACCAAATCCTGGCTGGCCACCGAAAAGGGCAAAGAGATTTTCGACAGAGTCATCTTCAGGTTACCTAAAATCGGAACCTTTGTGCAGATTGTTTCCGTTTCCCGTTTTGCCCGTACATTCGGCACGCTAATGGCCTCCGGGGTTCCGATCTTGCAGTCCATTTCCATTACGCGTGACACTTTGGATAACGTCGTCATCGCCAAATCACTCGAACGCGTCCACGACCGTGTGCGTGATGGTGAGCCGCTTTCCGTGCCCCTGGAACAATCGGGCGTCTTCCCTCAGATGGTGACCTCTATGATCCAAGTTGGAGAAGAGACGGGCCAGTTGCCTGAGATGCTTAATCGCGTCGCCGATATTTACGACGAAGAGGTCGATAATGCGGTGACCGCGCTGACTTCCATCATCGAGCCCGTGCTCATCGTGTTCCTCGCCGTCGTCGTCGGTACCATCGTCTTGGCGATGTTCCTACCGCTGATCGCGCTGATTACCAAGATGACCGGCGGTTGATTCGTCTTGGTCTTGAACGACATGAACAAGCCCGGCTCAGAAGAGTCGGGCTTTTGTTTTGGGTCGGTTATTTGACCCCTTAAAAAGGAGGCGGCTTGCATACCCCTATGCAAGCCGCCTGTTTTTTACTGCTTTATCTTACTTACCCCATTGTCCCGTAGGACAAAGTTAATACCCGATATCCTGCAATTAGACCCCCCTGGCACAAGGACAAATTAAGATTTTCCGGGTTATTCGACCTAAGTGATTGAAGATTAGGTGGATAAAATTGGGTGCAGGGGTAGGATTTGAACCTACGACCTTCAGGTTATGAGCCTGACGAGCTAACCGGGCTGCTCCACCCTGCAATCAGTGGAAGGTGAAGATGAGAGGGCGGAGGGCAGTGCCGCAAGCCATTTTTTTGCTGGCTTTGAATGGCGGGCAAAGGGCTCTGATTAGAATGAGATTGAAGCAGTCCCATAGGGGCTAAACATATCTTCACCCCGCTAGCCGATGAACGAAGACGTACCAACGCCTCCTGCCCCAAGTCCTGCCGATGACGTCAATCCGTTCGTCGTCAGTCCGGAGATTGTCGTAGATGCCTCGATCTCTAAGCGTAAGCGGCCTAATTTTTGGCGTCGATTAGGCGGCGAAGGGCTGACCGTCTCCATCGGGATTCACGTGGCCCTAGTGTTGGTCGCGGCTTACTTCGTGATTTCCACCGTTACGACGAACGCCAAAAAGGAATCCAATGCTTTCGCGACGGGTGCGGGCGGCGGTAGCGGGGGAGAAAAAGCCAAAACTTTCCAGCACAAGATTCAGCCGAAAAACGTGAAGACGCTCTCAAAGAGCACGACCCGCATCACTTCGAAGAGCGCTTCGGCTTCCATCGTCTTGCCGGACATGCCGGCTTCGGCTTCCGCGGCTTCGATGGTTTCCGGTATGATGGCTGGTGGTTCCTCCAAGGGTTTTGGTGGCGGCTCCGGTGGCGGGATCGGCTCTGGTAAGGGTATGGGCGTGGGCGGCGGTAAGAACTTCGTCTCCAAGCCGGTCATGGGCGCCAATATCTTTGCGCAGAAAATTGCCGTTTACTTCGACTCCTCAGACTCGCTCATCGATTACCTGGACAAGGTGCAGGACGAAATCAAAAAATCTTTTCCGGATGCGGACGTTTTTGTCTACGAACAGCCGGCTATTACGATTCAGGACGGGGATGTCGTCGGTGGTCATGAATTCATGCGGGATAAGAAAAATGTCATCGCCCGTAAGGTTAATACCAATCCCAAGCGCCCAGGTGGCGGCGATAAGCCGGTGACGGAACCCAAGCACCTGTCGGCGGTTGGTAAGAATATTTTTTCTCGTTATGACGCTAATTTCCGGGCCGGAAAATTGGGCGCGTGGCTGGATATCTTGCGCAAGGAGAAGGCTTATGACGCCTTAGTAGTTTTTACCGATTTTGATGATTATGGCCTGACGCAAATCCGCATCAAGGGCGTCAAGGTCGAGAAAGGGATGAAGCCTTCGCCTTTAGTGGTCTTCTCCGACGATGCTAATTATGGCGTGGGTCGCGGCATCGATAACCGTAAGCCGATGGAAAAAGAGTGGGAGAAGGAGTGGATTACGACTTTTACCGGAGCTAAGACTGGCGCGACCCCCAAGCTCTATGTTTTTTCGACGAAGAAGAAGCCAGGCGACTTTTTGACGGAATGCGTCAAGGCCTCGGGTGGCGAAGTCGTCATGCTGACGGGCATCGCTACGGGCACGCCTACGGCCGTTCCAGCCACGGCAGCTGCGGTGCCGGGCATGACGGTGAAGCCCGTCCGCTGATTGGATTCTCAGCGTAAGGGGTTTCACTGAGGCGAATGCCAGATTTCGTTCTGAGGGATGATTGACGAGACGGTGCCTTGAGGCGGCAGGTATCTTGTTAGTCTGGTTGCATGTCATCTTCCGCGCCCATGCTGGTATCGCGTCCGCGAACTCGTTCTTGGCGCAGTTTGTTGATTTCACTGCTCGTGCACGGGTTACTCGTTATCATGGCCTGTTGGATCGTATTTCGGCAGCCTGGAAAAGTGCGGAAGCGGAAGCCGTCGCCGGCGTTTGTCGTGGCGGGCGGGGGCGGTGCGCCAGCCGTTTCTCAGCATGCCGTCCAGCGGCCCCCGCTTAAATTAAAGGCCATCACGCAAAGGATTTCAGTTAAGGATAAGTCTGCGATGGCAATCATGCCCAAGTTGAGCCTGCCCAGTATGCTCGATGGATTAAGCCAGAGTCAAAAACTCGGCCAAGCGGGCGCCGGAATAGGGGCAGGGAAGGGCTTTGGCGGCGGCAAGGGGGTCGGCTCTGGGCTGGGCACTCAAAACGGGTTTATGGCGAAACCGGTGATGGGCGCGATGATCAAGGCTCAGCGGGTAGCGGTTTACTTGGATTGCTCTGGCTCGATGAAGCCCTACCTGGAGCGAGTGGCCGGCGAGATTCGAAAGCAATTTCCGGATGCTGATGTCTTTCGATTCGATGGAGCCCGAATCGTGGCCCTAGGTGAAGTCATTGTTTACGGCCGTAGCTTTCATGGGGTAGCGCCGCATCTTCGGGAAGGTCCGACCCAGACGGAATTGCTGACCTTGACTCCTGCGGGAAAGGCTTTGCAGGCTAAAATAAAGGTGCCATGTGAAAAGGGCTCGTTGGGCGCATGGCTCGATCGCTTACAAGTCGAACCTTATGACGCGCTCGTGGTGTTTTCAGACTTCCAAGATGGGGTCAGGATTTACCATGAGTTGCCTAAGCACGGGTCGAAGCTGATCTACTCAGATAGTTCGTACCATAAGGTCAATGGCCCGCGGCGGCCTTCCTATCGCTGGGAAAAGGCATGGGTGGATGCGTTTACCCAGAGGGTCAGCGGGGGCACCCCTCGGTTATACCTGTTTAGTCTGCAACAAGAGCCTCAGGAGATCTTGCGGAGGTGTGTCGAAGCTTCCGGTGGGGCCAGTATCTCGGTGGCTTGGTTACGTAAAGCCAAGGGGGCGCGTTGAGCGCCTTGGCGGTTGCACCCTTGGGGGCTTTGGCTTGGATAAAGACATGGCCTCATTTACGGCAGAACATCGTGCCCAATTTTCCGATACGGATGCTGCCGGGATCGTCCACTTCTCGACGATATTTTTTTGGGTCGAAGCCACGGAGGAAGCGTTGTTCCGCCACCTGAAATTAACTTTCCTGAAGACGGAGGGGAATAAGTTGTCAGGCTTTCCGCGGGTCCGGGTGGAGTGCGATTACCTTTCGCCGATTCATCGTGAAGAGGTCGTGACGGTATCTCTGACCCCGGGAGAGATAGGCGATAAGAAAATCGTCTGGGCCTTTGCAGCTCAGGTCGGTACTCGCGCTGTCGCCAAGGGCAACCTGACTACCGTCTATGCCTGGCGGGAAGGGCACGGGCCGCTGGCCGCCGCGCTGGTTCCTCTGGAAATTAAGACGACGCTGCAGAAGCATTTCGGAGTTTGAATCATGGAAGAAGGTACCCCTAAGCGGCCGCTGGTGTTGCTCGGGCTGATGGTCGCCAGCTTCCTGTTGTTCTCGGTGCTGGGCGTTCAGCCGCCTTATTTTTCCGCTTGGCTATCGCATCCGTCATCACTAACCCCGTCGCCGCTCCATGCCGACGAAGCGGTGCAGTGGTCGCTGGCGAAGGAAATGTCCGAAGGGGTCCCTTATAGTTCGAACAACGACCGTTTTCATGGGCCGACTTTGGCGGCATCCTTGATGGCGGCCTCGAAAGTTACCGGAACCGCTTTCACGGAAATGTCCGAGTCCTATTTGCGTAATGTCACGGGCTGCTACTTGGTGCTGCTTTCGTTGGCCGTGCTGGCGCTTCCGGGGGTCTGTCTGATGTCACGCGTCATGGCGGCGGTTTTTTGCTTCGTGGTCGGGGGCGGCGCTCCGTTTGGATTTTACTATGTGCAAGAGGTGCTGCTCGTGGCGGGGCTTGCCTGGGGGATGGTGCTGTGGTTGCGCGCGGAAGCCTCGGAACGGAAGATGATCTGGCGGCTGCTTTCAGGCGCGGCCTTCGGATTTGCGCTGGCCTGCAAGGTCACCGCAGCGGCCTACCTGTTATTATTTTTCATCGCCCTAATGATCGTCCGTAAAATCTGGGCCGACCGCCACCTGCTTGCCTTCATCGCCGGACTTGTCGCGTCTTGGGCGTTCTTTCAGAGCGTCGCCTTCACGGATATCCACGGTTTGGCGACATGGTGGAGCCAGTTGGTCCGCTCGCTCGGAGTGGCCAGTGGCCATTCGGAGGATACGCTGACCGTCCTGAACTATTGGCCTTGGCTTTGGGCGGCCTTGTGGCTGGCCGAATTCTCGATGTATCGATTCCTTGGCCAGCGTTTTATCCCGTTCCGTTCCGGTCCGGATGACTTCGCCTTGGTTTTTGTCGGCCTGCTCTTCGGCTTTCATCTCCTGCTGCCCTATAAGACGCCCTGGCTGCTCTACGGCGTCATGGCGCTACCTTTGGTCCTAATTCTTCCGTATCACCTCAGCGGCGGTTGGCGACGCGATGGGTTACTGTTACTCGGTCTGCTGATCTCGGCTGGTGTCGCGGCCGGAGATTTTGCATCGCATTCGCCGACGGCCGATCTGCGGGCTTTTGAGGCGAGCACGGCCCGGTTTAAAGCAGCTTACAATGGTGGGCCGTTCTACGTCGCCATCGAGGACGGTCACTATTGGCCGCTCCCTTATTACCTGCGATATTATCAAGTCGGCTACGGTGATTTCCCAGACGCGGCCAAGGCTCCGCTGCGGTTGATTCTGGCGAATGATACAAGTGAGCCGAAGGTGGCTGGTTATGCCGTCCATCGGCTGAATCTGCGTAAAGATGGCACTGAATATTGGGTGCTAGTTGCCAAGGAGTACGAAAGCGTTTTTAATCGGCCCTAACCCTATGAGTGCCGGCCCCACGATTCACAATTTTTCCCACGACGCGCTGCAATGTCGCTTTTGGATTCGCATCGCCGATGAGGATGCGGTCTACGCGCGGAATGCCGCTGAGGCGATCTTTCAGCTGCTGGATGACTTGGATTTCCAGACGGACTTAAGGCACGACAGCGGGCCGGTTGCTTCCATCAACTCCATGCCAGAGGGAGCCATGGTAGCCGCCTCGGATCATATCCGAGCGCTTTGGGGTTTTGGTGAAACGATGGGCGAGGAGTCGGCCGGAGCTTTCAATGTCACCGCCGGGAACCTTTTCAAATACTGGAGTAAGCGTGGCGAGCTCCCGTTCAACCAAGACGACGCCGAATGGGGACAGGTCGTCAACTCGACCCGTGACGGCAAATTTAAACTCGAAGGCTGTGAGCTGACGTGTGTCAAGGCCGGCGCGGCGGTCGACTTCGGTGCCATCACCCGGGGTTATGCCTTGGACCGGATGGCCGACATGCTGGAAAGTAATTGGGGTATTCATCGTGCCTTACTCATGGCTTCCGGGAGTGTTACGCTCGCCCTCGACCCCCCGGGCGATAGTTCGGGCTGGAGAATCGGCGTCGGCTCGCGTTCCGAGATTAAACTCTGCCGTTTTGCTTTCGCCAGTAAGTCCACGCAGGATCGTCACGGCAACTTGGTCGATCCCCGCACCGGCTTGGCGGTTCAATTAAGTTCGCCGGTGAGGGCGATTGCGAATTCAGCCATGGAGGCCGAGGGATTGGCGATGGCCGCCGCGGTGTTGAGTGGAGCGGAGCTGGAGGAGTTACTGAATCGCGGATGCAGCCGAGGTGCTTGGCTACCCGATGACTCTCGCTTAGGTTCGATCACTTATTTCGAAGTGACGGACCGGTCGGAAAATCAGTCGACTACTACTTAAGCATCGCTTCGATGTCTTTGAGCAGTTCGGTCCGGTTCGAAGAATACAGATAGCTGTCCGAGCCTAGGCGTCGCAGTGCGACCTCGAGCAGGTCCTTGGGTGGCCGCCGGGTACTCATCAGGCGACGCAGATAGACCTCAAGGTCGTTGGAGATACGCGGATTAGCGATTTTGAAGCGGACGATCTGCATCAGCACAGCCTGGTTGCTTTCATTGAGTAAGTGGGCCTGGATCAAGACATCGTTAGCTTCATTAAAGTGTTGCGCCGCAATCAGTTTGCGGCTGGCGGAGACCAAAAGCTGGGGCGGAATATTTTTATTCGTCATCAGCTTCTGCAAGTTGATCGAGCCGATCTCTGGCTGATTGTCGTTGAAGTAGGCGATGGTACGGAGGGCTTCGAAGGCGATCAACGTTTCGGGTACCCATTGTTCTCGTTCGGCCCGCTTATAAAGATCATCGACCATGAGGATTGTTTCCCGGGCGCGACCGGCGTTGATCAGGCACTCGACGTGGACAAGCGTGAAGCGGATGCGATTAGGAAAGCGCTGTTCATCCGCTATTTTCACCATGCGCTCGGTCAGGAGGGGGTCGACGGTGTCATTGCCGAAGCGGCTAAGGTCGAGCATCGCCTGTTCTTCCTTGGAAAACCTCGCGATAACTCGGGCAATCAATTCTTCGCGCTTCTTTTTTAAACCTTCGCCTGGTAAGAGGTATAACGTCTGAATGACAGGGGCAAATTTGGTCGGATCATTAATTGAGAGGAGATCGAGGCAGTCTCTGGCGCCGTCCAGATTGCCCGATTCTTTCAACCAGCGGGCTTTCATTTCCAGCAAGCGGTTGGCGGAGGGATAGGAACGCAGGGCCGAGTTCAGGAGTTCTAAGGCGGCATTATGATCACCGTTTTCCCATATCACCTGACAGTTGAGTAGATAGCCTTCGGCGGTGCGGTCTAACCGATTTAAGCGAATAAGATTAAGGGTCTCGGAATAATCTCCGCGCAGGAAGTTCGCTTGGGCTTGGGCGATGAGCAGATCACTGCGGATATTTTCATCCAAGCCGGGGGCGTTAGCGTATTTATTAGCGCAGTCGATGATGCGTTTGTCCTGATCGAACATGAAGCACCGGTAAAGATAGACCCGGAAATGTTCGCGGCTATTTTTGGCGAAATCGAGGGAGTCTTCAAGTAACTGGTAAGCGTCCAGCGGGCGGCCAAAGGCAAAGAACAAATCCGCGCACATTCTTTGCGCCTCCAGGTTAGTCGGCGTCATGCTGGCGCCTGTCCCGATGTATTTAGCGAACTCCGCGTAATCCTGACGCTCGAGGGCAGCCTTGGCGATGATCACGTAGTATTCTCCTTTGCGTCGGAGGTGAGCGTCCTTGCCGTAGTTATCGATACGGCTGGCCAACTTGGCGCGCTCATCAATTTTAATCTGAGCCTTTGACTTGAAGAAATTACGGAAACGTTCGGTGATCGCATCCGGGTAATAAAGGTACATGTCTCCCCGACGGGTGGTCGCGATACCGCTCATATATTTTTGACTGAAGTAGTAGGTTTCGGCGGTGAGAACCCATAGCGCCAAGAGGAAAAAGGGTAGGAGCAGAAAGAACCTTCCCCAGGCGATGCGATATTTACGGTCTTTATAGCCAGTTATATCAACGATGATGAGGCCCAGGAATAGGCGACTACTGGAGCGCGACTGCTGGTTCTGTCCGTAGACGTAGTTTGGGTCGGCCGCCATGGTTCGGGTGATAATCTAGCGTCCAGTTTGACGGGCAAGTACGGATTGCTTTTACCTTAAACGATGGCCGAGACTTCTTTGGCGCTCGCAATAATGGGTTGGCAAACCGGTCCAATGCACACCTGGAACCCTTGAGATTCGGCGGTCGGCAGGAGGGTGCATGCCCGGAAGGGTCTTTCGTGAGCGGTCGTGAGGGGGTCGCCATTGAGGGCTTGCTGAAGGGTGTTCCAATCGGTCTTCGAGGGTGCCTTAATCGTGACCAGTCCAGTCGCCGCTCGCGTTAAGCCGTCAAGGGCATGGGCGACGCCATTCGGAACATGGCGACAGGTTCCGCCAAAAGCCTTGGTGAGCTGATTGAATTCATGAGCCCAAAGTGGTTCACCTGTGCGCGCGTGAAGGGCGGAGAAACCGTGCAGCAACGAGGAATTCCCAGCCGGCACAGCATTATCGAACCAATCTTTTTGTCGCACGGAGAGGTCAGTCCGTTGGTTCGTTACGAGGAAGTAGCCCACGGCATGAGGGTCGCTGAAATCATCAATGGCCTTCCGCAGGATGATTTCAGCTCTGGCCGGGTAGGGCGAGGTGCTTGGGGGGGCACCCCACGCTGCATAGGCGGCAAGATTAAGTTCAGCTTCCGCCAGCCAAGCATAATCGGACAGATTAGCGGCCTGGGATGCGACGCTGCCGTGCGCCACGGCGAGCAATGAAAAGCCATCTCCGCTCTTTTTAGCAAAATGATCCCACAGAGACTTTTCGATCTCTGCGGCTAAGTCGAACCATTCGCGTCGTCCGAAAATCCAAGCGGTTTTGGTGAGATGATTAACGAGGAGCGCGTTCCAGCTTAACAAAGCTTTGTCGTCCCGGGCTGGTTGCGGACGTTGTTGGCGCACTTGAAGAAGTCGGGAGCGCGCCTCAGCCAAACGTTCTCTTTCATTAAAATGTCCGCGAAGTTTCGGGATGTTAGAATCTTCAAAATTCCCTTGGTCGGTGATGCCATAGGCTTGGGCGAACGGAAGCGCTTCCGGGCCCAGGATTTCAGCGATTTCAGCCGACTTCCATAGGTAGGTCGTGCCCTCGTGGTGGCCCGTATCAGCATCAAGGGAGGCCGCAAAGAGCCCGTTAGGCAGGCGCATATCGCGCTCCAGCCAGGCCAAGATTTCTTCGCAGATCCTGGCATAAAGCGGATTCCGATAGCGTGCCCATGCTTCGGCATAAAGCCCGAGCAACTGAGCGTTATCGTACAACATCTTCTCGAAGTGAGGCACGGTCCAATCACGATCCACGCAGTACCGGTGAAAGCCTCCCCCCATCTGATCGTACAAGCCGCCGCGGGCCATGGCCCCTAACGTCATCGTGATGACGGCATCGAGCCGGGTCGCCAGCGATCGGTCCGCGTCGGCCGCCTCCGTGGCCCTGATCGCGAGCAGGAAACTGAGCGTGGAGGGCGAGGGAAATTTCGGCGCAGACCCGAAGCCGCCATAGGTATCATCATGCTGTTCGCAGATCCTTCGGGCTGCGGAAATCAGATCCTCGGGCGAAGGGCTGCTCCCGTCGGCATCAGGTGCGCGCGTGAGATGCGTTAGGTTTTGAGCAATGGCATCGGCGTTGGCCGCCAGCTCAGGCTTATTCCGATGATAAAAGTCGGCGACCCGCATGAGGAGCTGCGGCCAGGGGACTTGGCCATGTCCGCGATCTTCGGGTGGGAAATAAGTCCCCCCAAAAAAAGGCCGGCCGTCAGGCAGGCAGAAGCAATTCAATGGCCAGCCACCTTGTCCGTGAACCATTTGAACGGCGTCCATCATCAGCTTGTCGACTTCAGGACGCTCTTCGCGGTCCACTTTGATGCAGATGAAATGTTGGTTCATCAGGGAGGCGCAATATTCCTGTTCAAACGATTCGTGGGCCATGACGTGGCACCAGTGGCAGGACGAATAACCTACGGAGACGAGGACGGGCTTATCTTGGGCGCGGGCCTCAGCAAAGGCCTCTGGGCACCATGGCCACCAGTCTACAGGGTTATCCTGATGTTGGCGGAGGTAGAGCGAGCTCTCGTTGACCAGTCGATTAGGCACGTCAGCACCTTTGTGATTCGCTGGCGGGGTGCAACAAAGACTCTTTATAACCCTTCGACTTGCAGGGAAGGGGTGATGGGATAAATCTCAGGGAATGTCTTTTGGCCATTCCGGCACCCTTCACGATTTAATCCAAGCTCCTGAGGCGTGCGTTTGGACTCCTTGCGCTTAAGCAACCTAGGCATGTCAATCATCCGAATACTTGATGTTACCGTGGCGAATCAAATCGCCGCTGGAGAGGTCGTCGAACGGCCGGCGGCGGTCATCAAGGAACTTTTAGAGAACGCTTTGGATGCCGCGGCCACGCGTGTCGTCGTAGATTTTTCCCGCGGCGGAAAGGCTTTGATGACTGTCGAGGACGACGGCAAGGGGATGACTTCCGATCAAGCTATTTTGAGTTTAGAGCGGCACGCCACGAGCAAGATTCGTCTAGCGTCGGACCTTGATCGGATTGCGACCTTCGGCTTCCGCGGAGAAGCCCTGCCTTCGATTGCGAGCGTGGCGCGTTTTACGATGCAGACAAGGCCGTCCGATACGACGGCAGGTACGGAAATTTTGGTGATCGGTGGCAAGCTGGTGCATCGCAAAGACCATGGGATGGCGCTAGGCACGCGCATAGAGGTCGCAAACTTATTTCATCCGGTACCGGCCCGGCTTAAGTTTCTTAAGTCCGACGAGACCGAGGCTGCCCATATCGTCAGGCTGGTGCGGCTTTATGCCATCGCACACCCCGAAGTCGGTTTCCTGCTGCGGGAAGACGGGCGGGAGATTTTCCGTTCCCCGGGTAACGCACCTTTGCTCGAGCGGGTTCGGGAAATCTGGGGACGACAGGTAGCCGAAGAGGTCACAATCATGCCGATGTTTGAGCGCCCTGGCATGAGGCTGACCGGACTGTTAGGAAAACCTGGGGTAAGCCGCGGCACCCGACAGGATCTGATTACAGTCGTGAATGGGCGTCCCGTAGATAGCCGGACGATGTCCTACGCCTTGACGGAGAGTTATCACACGTTGATTCCGAAGGGTAGGTATCCGTTGGCGTTTGCATTTCTCGAAATCGATCCCGCCTGGGTCGACGTTAATGTTCATCCGGCGAAGCGCGAAGTGCGCTTCCGGGATGAGGCGAAGGTGCGAAACTTCCTAATCGAATCAGTCTTGGCCGTCTTGCGATCAAGCGGCGGTGACGGTTTGCCCGTCCAGACGATTCCAGCGGTGACGCCCTCCGCTTATTTGGTCGAAAGGTCGCCACTTGCGATCGCAGGTCCGACTTATGTTCCTTCGGTGGCGACTAGTCCGCCGCCGGAAGCTGGACGGCCTGCGAACATATCTGACCACGCGCCAGCGGTTCGGCTGGGCTGGCGCTTATTGGCAAGGTTGCGCGCGGAGCGAGCGGTCTTCGAGACGCCAACCGGGCTGGCAGTCCTTGACTTGGGCGCCGCGCACCAGCGCATTCTTTACGAGTCGATCCTTGCGCAGTTCTCCCGGCAAGAATCTGTCACCCAAACTTTGCTGCTACCGCTTAATATCGAATTAGAACCCTTGCCTGCGGCGGTTTTAAAAGAGCAAATGGCGTTGATTACTAAGGCCGGATTTGCATTCGAAGAATATGGCAGAAACTTTTGGCGCATCGCGGCGCTGCCCGCATGGTTGGCGCCGGAAGATTGCCTAGGATTCATCCGTGATATGTTGGCCGAGATGGCCCGACGGGAAGGGGATTTCGGAAAGCCCACGCTGGCCTATGATGCTTTGGCCAAATTGGCCATCCAACGGGCTCGCCGTAAGGGGGACGGTCTCTCTGACCTGGAATTGGTCAAGCTCGTGCAGGCGCTTTTTGCGACGACGCAACCAGGCACTTGTCCGCGTGGGCACCGAACTTATATCGAATGGACCGACGCCGATCTCACCCGGCGCTTGGTTTAATCAGCGCCGGCTTTTCCGACGTTTGGCTGGCGCGGGCTTCCCGGTGCGAAGCGATTCGATCTGATCACGCAAGACAGCCGCTCGCTCGAATTGCAGTTCATCGGCTGCCGTGAGCATTTCGGATTCCAGATCCGAGAGTACTCGCGCGATATCGCGGTCATCGGTACCTTCGGCGACCGCCAAGACGTCTTCCGCTTCTTCATCCACCAGACTTTCCTCGATTGGTCGCATCGTGCCTTTAGGCGTGATGCCGTGTTTAAGGTTATAGGCCTCTTGGCGTTTTCGACGGTCAGCGCAAATCGTCATGGCGCGGGTAAGGGACTTCGTCATCACGTCGGCGTAGAGGAGGACTTTGCCGTCGACGTGACGTGCCGCTCGTCCCGAAGTCTGAATGAGGCTCGTTTCGCTGCGCAGGAACCCTTCTTTATCCGCATCAAGGATGCCGACCAGGGCGACTTCGGGAAGGTCGAGGCCTTCTCGAAGTAAGTTTACACCGACAAGGACGTCAAATTGTCCCGCCCGCAGGCGACGAAGAATTTCGACGCGTTCAATGGCATCGATGTCAGAGTGGAGGTATTCCACTTTTAATCCGCTATCGCGCATGAAGTTGGAAAGTTCTTCCGACATCCGCTTAGTCAACGTTGTGACGAGGGTGCGAAAACCTTTGGCTGCGACGGCTTTGGCTTCGCCGATGATATCTTCGACTTGGCCGGCGATGGGGCGTACTTCCATGATAGGATCCAGTAGCCCCGTCGGCCGGATGACTTGTTCGGCGATTACCGAGGATACCGCGTATTCATGGGGCGCTGGCGTTGCCGATACGTAGATAATCTGCTCCGTCACGGCATCAAATTCATCCGGCATCAAGGGCCGATTCTCAAGGGCGGAGGGTAGGCGGAAACCGAACTCCACCAGCCGCTCTTTGCGGGCTCGGTCGCCATGATACATGCCGCGAATCTGGGAGACCGAGACGTGGCTTTCGTCGATGAAGACCAGCCGGTCCTTGGGGAAGAAGTCGAGTAAGCAGCAAGGGCGTTCGCCCGCCTTGCGCCCTGACATGTGGAGGGAATAATTCTCCACTCCGGAGCAGAAGCCAGTCTCCCGCAACATCTCCAAATCGTGTTCGACTCGCATCCGAATGCGTTGGGCTTCGACCAGTCGGTTATTCTTCTCAAAAAAATCCACCCGGGCTTCAAGCTCGAGGCGAATCGCCGCCGCTGCAGTTTTGACGCGTCCCGGCGCTGTGACGTATTGGTTGGCCGGATAGAGATCAAACATCTCCAAGGATTTCCCCGGCTTCACGCTCACCGGATCAAGTTCCCGGATGGCTTCAAGCGTGTCGCCCCAGAACTCCAGACGCACCGCAGACTCCATGTAGGCGGGCCAGACATCGATGGTTTCCCCGCGGGCCCGGAAGGAACATCGCTCCAAGATCGCATCATTCCGGGAGTATTGATTATTAACCATCTTCGTCAGTAGTTCGTCGCGCCGTAGGGTCATGCCGACCTTCAGGGGCACCATCATCGCCCTGAAGTCTTCCGGCGAGCCTAGGCCGTAAATGCAGGAAACCGAAGCGATGACGATAACGTCGCGCCGCGAAAGCAAGGCGCTGCTGGCGCTGATGCGGAGCCGCTCGATGTCTTCGTTAATCGCCGAATCTTTTTCGATAAAGGTGTCCGTCTGCGGAACGTAAGCCTCCGGTTGATAATAGTCATAATAACTGACGAAATATTCGACGGCGTTCTCGGGAAAGAAATTCTTGAATTCGGAATAGAGCTGGGCGGCTAAGGTCTTATTATGCGAAATGATCAGGGCTGGCCGTTGCTGGCTCGCAATCAGATTGGCCATCGTGAAGGTCTTGCCAGAGCCCGTTACGCCGAGGAGCGTCTGGCGAGCGTTACCCGCTTGGAGGGAGGCCTCCAGGGCGGCGATGGCGGTCGGTTGGTCGCCCGTCGGGCGATACGGAGAATGTAATTTAAACTCCATGCTTAATCGAGTCGGCCGCGAACGAGCCATTGCGGGTCGACTTCGGAGAGGTCACTTAGGATGCGATGCGCACCCATCGGCTCAAGCTTGGCTCGCGTGTGGGTCGTCGCCAGCGCCACGGTGATGAAACCTCCGGCGAGGCCGGCTTGAATTCCGGAGAACGAGTCTTCAAAGACGAAAGACGAAGCCGGTTCGCCTGCGCCCAGAGCGCAAGCTTTGAGAAAGACTTCAGGGTCGGGCTTGCCGCGGGTGACATCTTCGCTGCTGATCGCGCCGTTGAACAAATGCCCGATGCCGAACAGTTCGAAAGAAAGTTCGAGATTAGCCTTATGCGTGGAGGTGCCGATGACGCATCGAATCCCAGCTTGGCCCAGCGCCGTCGTCAGTTCGCGCACGCCCGGCAAGAGGCGGACATTTCCTTGGCGGGCGATTTCCCGATACAGGGCTTCTTTCTTATCGGAGAGCCTTTTGATTTCTGCCGGATCCTTCGACCAACCCAGGATTTCCGGGATGATGAATTCATTCCGTTTACCGAAACCGCGGATGAAGTGATCGGAGGGGAGCGTGAGATGCTCGGTATCGGCGAGGGCTTCCCAAGAGCGTTCATGGGCTACGGATGAGTCGATGACGACTCCGTCCCAATCAAAGACCGCGACAGTTTTGGACATTTATATCAGTGTTTATCCCAAGCCAGCGTGACTTTGACGGGGCGATAATCCCAGACGTTCAGCGGTTCGAAGATCTGTCCCGGAGCCAGGATGCCATTGGGGTCAAGGGCGAGCTTGATGGCGCGCATCGCTTGGATTTCGGCGGGCGTGTGCTGCAGGGAAAGGAAAGGCGATTTGGCGATGCCGATGCCATGTTCGCCGGTGATGGCGCCGCCGAGTTCGACGACTTTCTGCATGACCTCGTGGATTGCTTTTTCGGCCAGACGGCAGTGTTCGGGATTGTCCCGATTGTACATGATGTGAACGTGGAAATTACCATCGGCGGCATGTCCGAAGGTAGGCGTGGCCAAGCCGGTCCGGTCGCGCACTTCGCGGGTGTAGCGGATGAGGGCGACATAACTCTTGAACGGTACGACGATGTCTTCGTTGAGTTTCGCATTACCCAAGGAGTACATCGCCTGCGAGCAAGTCCGACGAATATCCCATAAGGCTTCGGCTTCGCTTTCGCTTTCGGTTTCGCGGAAAGCGATGGCGTGGCGCATGATCCATGCTCGGACTTTGATGGCGTCGTCAGCGAGGGCGGCGGGGTGCCCGTCGATTTCTACGAGTAGAAGGGCGTGGGTCTCGGGATTACCCTTTAATTCTTCGGTCGCAAAGACCCGCTTGGCCCGCATTTTTTCGGCCGCATCCACCGTTTGCGTGTCGAGGAACTCGAATACGGATGGGTTGATGCGGAGGCCCATGAGTTCCGCCGCCGCTTCGAGGGCGCCTTCATCCGTAAGACAGGCGAGCAGGAACGTGCGTCGGGCTAAGGGCTTATTAACCAGCTTAAGCACGGCTTTGGTGATGATGCCCAGGGTGCCTTCCGAGCCGATCCAAAGGTCGCGGATGTTGATGCCGCTCACGAATTTTCGGAGCGGAGCGGCCCAACGGACTTTTTCACCCGTGGGCAAAAAGCCTTCCAAGGCATAGACGTGGTCGCGAACAACGCCGTATTTCGCCGCGCGTAAACCTCCGGCGTTGGTCGCGATATTGCCTCCGATGCTGCAATACTTGAGCGACGAGGGATCGGGCGGGAAGAAAAGGCCGAAGGGAGCCGCGAGGTCGTTAATTTTTGCCGTGATGGCTCCGGGCTGGACGGTTGCCATCGCTGAGATCGGGTCGATCTCGATCTTATCCCAGTGGTCGAGGTGAATCACCCAGCCGCCTTTGATGGGAGAGCTGGCGCCAGCATTGCCGGTGCCTCTGCCGCGGACGGTGACGGGGACGCGGTGTTCGTTGGCCAACTTTAAGACAATCCCGATATCTTCTTCTTCTCCGGGGCGAATAACCGCTTCGGGCATGAAAGAAAGGCGCATGTTGTCGAACGAAGCGGCGAAGCAGGTTGCTTCGTCGGTCCGGACCTTTTCGGCCCCAAGTTTCGCGATGAGTGCCTGAGTAGCGGCGGGATGACTGTGCACAGGAGCGTTCACCCGGCTAATCAAGCACGCTTAGCCCAGTTCGGCAAGCCACGCTGTCGCTTCGGCGTCCGAGGGCATTCTCCAGTCGCCGCGAGGCGAGAGGGCCACGGAGCCGACTTTAGGGCCGTCAGGCATCACCGAACGCTTATATTGCTGGCTGAAGAAGCGGGTCAGGAAAGAGCGGAGCCAGTGGCGAATCTCGGTCTGGTCATATTTCCCAGCGAACGCGTGTTCTGCGATCCAGAGTACCTTAGAGGGGCGGAAGCCGTTACGGACCACGTGATAAAGGAAGAAGTCGTGGAGTTCGTAGGGCCCAACGAGAGCCTCGGTTTGCTGGGCGATTTCACCATCGGCGCCGGGCGGAAGTAGTTCGGGGCTGATCGGCGTATTAACAATATCTTCGAGAATCGTCCGCTCGTTCCCCACGTGGCGGGCGTGCGCGGCCCACGAGACCAGATGGCGGACGAGGGTTTTGGGTACGCCGATGTTCACGTGGTACATCGAAATATGGTCCGCGTTAAAAGTGCACCAGCCCAGCGCCGCTTCGGAAAGGTCGCCGGTCCCGACAACAAATCCTCCAACCTGGTTCGCCGTGTCCATGAGGATCTGGGTGCGCTCGCGAGCTTGGGCGTTTTCAAACGTCACGTCGTGCTTCCCGGCGGGATGACGGATGTCTCGCAGGTGCTGTTCGACAGCGTCATTGATCGGGATTTCGCGGGCACTGATGCCAAGTGTTTCCATCAACCTCATGGCATTGACGCGGGTGCGGGCGGTGGTGCCCGGGCCGGGCATCGTCAGTCCGATGATGCCTTTACGATCGAGGCCCAAGCGGCCAAAGGCTTCTTGCAAGACCAAGAGGGCGAGGGTCGAGTCGAGGCCGCCCGAGACGCCGATCACCGCATGCTTGGCGCCCGTGTGGCGGAGGCGGCGAGCGAGTCCGGTGGATTGGATGGCAAAAATCTCCTGACAGTTTTCGTCGCGGCGATGCGTGTCAGTCGGAACGAAGGGGTGTTGGCTGAACCGACGACGCAGTTTGGGCGTCTGGCCAACGGGAGTTCCGAGTTCAAAGCCTAAAACGCGAGGTTTCAGCGTCGTAGGGGTCCCGAAAAATGTGCTATTTCGGCGGCGATCGGCGTTAAGTCGGTCCACGTCTACCTGTGAAACGATTAAAGCCAGATCGAAGCGGAAGCGTTCTGATTCGCCAAGGACGACACCGTTCTCGGCGATGAGACCATGTCCGCTGTAAACAATATCCGTGCTGGATTCTCCGGCTCCGGCAGCGGCGTAAATATAAGCAGCGAGACAACGAGCGGACTGCGAACGCACAAGGTCGCGGCGATAAGCGGCTTTGGCTAAGAGCTCATCGCTGGCCGAAAGATTGCAGAGAAGGGTGGCACCGGCGAGGGCTTGGGCGCCGCTGGGGGGTTCGACGGCCCACAGGTCTTCGCAGATTTCAATGCCCACAACGCATTCCGGCATGTCAGTGGCTTTGAATAAAAGGTCGGTGCCAAATGGAACGCTTCGTCCGAGGAGTTCGATTTCTTGGACTGGGGCGACCCGGGCCGAGGCGAACCAACGTTGTTCGTAAAATTCCCCGGTGTTCGGTAGGTGAGTCTTAGGAACGACGCCGAGGATTTTGCCGTGGGAAAGAAAGACAGCGACGTTGAAGAGTCGTCCAGAGACTTCGAGGGGCAGTCCGACCATGGCGCTTAGGCCCAATCTGCCGGTGGTCTCGGCTACCTGCCCAAGGGCCTTCAGGGCACCGTTAAGGAGGGTGCGCTGGCCGAAGAGGTCGCCACAACTATAGCCGGTGAGGCATAACTCGGGCAGGACGACGATTTCGGCCCCCTCGAGTGCGGCCTTTTCCATAGCTTGGGAGACGAGGGTGGCATTAGCCAAAGGGTCAGCCAGTCGCAGGGCCGGGGAGGCGGCCGCCACGGTCACAAACCCGTTCTGGTGGATGCGGTTCGGCATTTAAGGCTCGGTATCAGTTTATGTTCACCGTTGACCCTTAGGGAGGCAACCCGAAAGGTCTTTAATCCCCTCTACTGGGGTCTTATGTCCACCAAGCCGCTCAAAGAAGTCAGGGTCTTTTCGCCCGCCACCGTGGCCAATGTGGCCTGCGGCTTTGATGTCTTGGGCTTTGCTATCGATCTGCCAGGCGACGAAATCGTCGCACGTTTCTCCGCCAAGCCAGGTCTGACCATTGGCAAGATTACCGGAGACGATGGCCGGCTGCCTTTAGACTCAAAACTGAATACCGCCGGCGTCGCTGCGCACGCCCTGCTCCGGCACCTTGGAAAGAGTGAGGTGGGTATCGAGATGGAGATTCATAAAAAGATGCCTTTCGGTAGCGGTTTGGGTTCAAGTGCCGCCAGTGCGGTCGGCGGAGCTTTTGTGATTAATCGGCTCTTAGGTGACCCACTTACGCGCCGACAACTCTTACCCTTCGTCGTCGCCGGTGAGGCGGCCGCCGATGGCGCCTGGCATGCCGATAATGTCGGTCCCTGTCTTTTGGGAGGCATCACGCTCATCCGTTCGAATGCCGAACTCGACGTGATGAACGTGCCGATTCCGGAGAATCTTTGGGCTGCCGTGGTGCATCCGGATATTGTCGTTCTGACCAAGGTCGCGCGCGAAATCATGCCGCGTCAAATCCAGCTCGAAACTTCCACGCAGCAGAGCGGTAATCTCGGTGGATTGCTCTGCGGATTCTTCCAGAGCGATTACGCCCTCATCGGCCGTTCGCTCGTCGACCTGATCGCGGAACCGCATCGTCAGCGCCTTATTCCAGAATTTTATCGGGCCAAACAGGCCGCGCTGTCGGCCGGCGCCTTAGGGTTTTCTATTTCTGGAGCCGGGCCGAGCGTGTTTGCTTTATGCGAAGGTGAGGCCGTCGCGCGCAAGGTAGCGGCGGCAGTGGCCGAAGTATTTTCTTCCGTTCCGATCAAGGCTACCCAATACGTTTCACGTATTAATCCCAAGGGCGTCCATGTCATCTCCGAGTCCTAAATTAGAGTTTGTCTCGACGGCTGATGCGACCTGTCGGGGCGGACTAAGAGACGTCCTGCTTTCGGCGGTTCCCGCCAAGGGTGGGCTTTGGGTCCCGACCCATATCCCGCAACTTCCTGCCGGATTCATGGAAAGCCATCGCGGGGCGACTTATGCGGAATTGGCTGAAGCGGTCGTGGCGCCTTACTTCGCCGAAGAGCTTGGATCGCAGGTTTTACATGAACTTTGTCAGGAGGCTTTCGACTTTCCGGTACCGCTGATTTTTCCGAAAAAATTGTGCGGGACCCGTTCCGAAAAAATTGGGGTCCTCGAACTCTTTCATGGCCCCTCGGCGGCGTTCAAAGACTTTGCCGTTCGTTTGTTGGTCAGAGTCACCGCTCGCGTGCTGGGCAATGACTTCCCTCAATTGACCGTATTGGCGGCGACTTCGGGCGATACGGGAGCGGCGGTGACCGAAGCCTGTGCCGGCGTGTCAGGTGTCCGCGCGGTAGTACTCTATCCTCGAATCGGGGTCAGCGGCGTCCAGGAATCTCAGATCGCCCGAGTTCGTCCCGGGGTGGTCGCCTTGTCGATTGACGGTACTTTTGATGATTGTCAGGCGATGGTGAAGCGGGCTTTGGCGGATGAGGCTTTACGTCGCCGTCGGCCCTTGCTGACGGCTAATTCAATCAATCCCGTTCGCCTCATCGCGCAATTGCCTTTCGCCTTCCATGCGAAGCGCTTGCTACCTTCCGGCGCAAGGATGGGCATCGTAGTCCCCTCTGGTAATTTGGGTAACGTCGGAGCGGTGCAGCTTGCTCGTCGGATGGGCCTACAGGTCGACACTTTGGTGGCGGCGACGAATACCAATTCACCGTTGCCCGAGTTGTTTGCCACCGGAAACTATAAGGCCCGGCGCTCATGCCCCACCGCTTCCAACGCCATGGACATCGGCGACCCTAATAACCTTGGTCGCCTCTTAGCTTGGCGTGAAGGCGGTCCGGCCGTTTCAGCGGTGACCGTCGATGATGTCTCCACCCTTGAAGCGATGCGTCGGGTGCGCGAGGCCAGCGGCTATATCCTTTGTCCTCATACCGCCGTCGGCTGGAAGGCTGCGGAAGATCTGCTGCATCAATCTCCCGAAGCGCTTGATCATGTGCTTGTTTTTGGGACGGCGCATCCGGCGAAATTCCCTGACATCCTGGAGGCGGCCTTCGGCGATCGCAACGCTTCGACTTTTCCGTTTGATTTGCCTAAGCCCGCACCACGTCTGCTGGGTAATGATTATGAAAGCGTACGCGCCGTCTTAGAGTCCGAAGCCGGCTTCGCCTAAGCTCGGCACGCTTACTTCGCGCTACCGTCGGTCTTAGGAGGTTTTGCCTTGGTGGCGGTCGCAGCTGGGTCGGCTGGCTTGGGGTCTTTGGGCTGCTCAAAGACGATGATGCAACCGGAGAGGCCAAGGGTGGCGGCGATCAGCAAGAGGGAGAGCTTCATGGCGGCATCATGAGCCGATGCGGTCGGGGTTGGCAAATCCACAAAACAAAAAACCGCCGGAGGGCGGTTTAGGGTCTGGAGCTCAGGAAGGCGGTTATTCCGTGTCAGCAACCGCAAACGTCACGTTGGAAACCTCGGCGAGGGCGAGAACGTCGAGGACGTTTATCACCCGATCGTAGCGGGCGGTTTCTTCGGCTTGGACGGTGATGAGAAGTTTCGTCTTTGCCTGCTCGGCAGCCTTTTTCATCACGACCATCTGGGTATAAAGGCTTTTCAATTCTTTGTCTTGGGCGTTACCGACTGGATCATCGTTAAGGGTGACCTCGCCGCTTTCCGAGATGCCGATATTAATCTCATCGGGCATTTCGGTTTCCTTGGCGGTCTCGGCGTTGCCGGGCAGGGTCGTTTTCAGCTCGTGCTCTACTTTGATTGCGCCAGCCATCACCATGAAAAAGAGCATGATGACGAAGACGACATCAATCATCGGCGCGATTTGGAAGCCGGTGCTAGCGTCGGGTTGGGGGGCGAGTTGACGCATGATTATTCTTCGTGGTTCAGGCCGGAGAAGGCGATATTATCGATTCCGGCTTCGGCGCCCCATTCGAGGGCTTTAGAAATATATTTAGCGTGGCATTGGCGATCGGCGCGGATGAGGAGACGATACTTTTCGTTGGTTCCTTTGCGCGCGGCCAGCTCCTTGGCGATGCCGTCTTTATCGTTGGCGTCCAGTTCGCGGTCATCGAGTTTATACCTAGCCTGTCCGGTGGACGCGTCCCACGAAATGTTGATTAGTCCAGCGGTTGCTTTGTCATCCCGTTTGATGCCGTGAGAGGCGACCGGCAGCTTGATGTTCTTGTCGACCTTGAGCACCTGAGAGGAAGTGATGGACATGAAGAAGATGAGCAAGACCAGCAGCACATCAATCATCGGTGCTACCTGGAATTCTGGTTCGCCTTCCCCGCCTCCTCCTCCGCCTGCCATGGTCGTTTAGTCGGGTTGGAGGTGATTAGGCCTTCTCCGCAGGAGCGGGGGAGGCATTCCAATCCGGCTTGGAGGCGTAGATTTCATCGTCACCGACGCGTCGACCAGCGATCTCATCGTAAGGGAAGGAGCGGAAGAGGCCGCTGACAATTTCACCGATATCGTGGACGCCTTTATTGATGCGGTTTGTTAGCAGGTAGTAAGCGATGAAGGCTGGAATAGCGATGAACAGACCGGAAGCCGTTGCGACGAGCACTTCGCCGATGGCGCCGGAGAGGGAGGAGGGATCGCCCGCGCCCGTAGTGGCAAGCTTTTGGAAGGCCTTCATCATACCGGTCACGGTACCGGTTAGACCCATCATAGGCGTACAGACGCCGATAACGGAGAGGTAGGAGGCACGTCCTTTGAGCTCAGCCTGGATACGGGTGATTTCCGAAATAATAGCTTCTTCAGTCATGGTCTTTCCTTCTGGGGAGAGGGACACTCCCGCACGGATGACTTGGGCGACGGCCGAGTTGGCTTCTTTGGCATAAGCGTACGCACCGACATAATCGCCTTTCTTGAACAGGGTGCGAAGCTCCTTGACGTGGTCTGCAGGGTAAAGCTTGGCGGTGCTGGTTTTAAGGAAGCCATCGACGATGAACCAGATCATAAGAACCGAGCAAACCGTGATAGGGTACATGACCCAGCCACCTTCGATGAAAAGATCCAGCAAGGACTTGTCAAAGTGGTTGGGGGCGGCGGCCGCGGCCGCCGCGGCCTGCGCGAACATGTTGGTGGTCGCAAGTCCGAGGAAGAGCGAAGTGATTAAGGGGAGGCGGAGTTTCAGCTTCATAGGGACCTGAGTGGGTTGTGGATATTTAGGTTGGGTTTTGGAAAGGGGCAAGGACTCACTTGTTGCCGGACTGATCGTCTTCGGCTTTGACCTTGGGCTTGGCCATCACGGCTCCCTCGGGGAGCGCGGCCGCCGTTGCCAGTTTCTTTTGCTCAGCTTCGGCTTTAACGCGGTCTTCTTTAGGCAGGAGTTTCTTAGCTTCTTCAGCTTCTTTGGAGACAGGGTAGGTCGTGATGATGTCGCGAAGGTAGCGGTTGGAAACTTCTTCGAGTTTCTGCTCCCGGGTCGCCGGAGCGTCCATACCACGGAAGGCACGGGCGGCGCCAAGGAGGGCTTTGGGGACGTGTTCAAGCTGGGCACCGTAAAAGACCGGAACCCGCAGATAGACGTTCATCGCCAATTCATATTTCTTGGTGGCCAGCAAGGAGTTGGCTTTGACGATATGTAAACGGGCGAGCAGGTCGGGGTCGTCCATCTTCGGAATCAGGTCGTTAGCCTCCTTGATGACGGCTTCATGGTCGCCTTTCCGGGCACGCTGCATCAGTCGGGCCAGCTGGATTTTGATGGCGAGTTCGGGGAGTTTGGCACTTTCGTCTTTTTCCAGGTTGTCCAAAAAGGAGCCGATGGCGGCTTCGTTTTCGAGCCGGTCAAGGGCGTCCAGCTTAAGCATGGTGGCCTTCGCCCACCAGCTGCCTGGAATCGTCTTTAGAGGTTCGAATAATTTAATCACGGGTTCGATGTTATCAAGGGCTTTGCCCGGCTCGCCGCGATTGATGTTATTCTGAGCCTCGATGAGGCGCTCGGGTAGGGGCCAGATGATGCCGACAACCTCCGCGAGTTTCTTACTTGGCGTGATTTCGACGCCACTGATGATGGTGGTGCGTTCGACGGTACCTTTGACGGTGTTGATCAGGCCCTTTTTAGAGTCTACCAACGGTTTGGGTGGCAAGGCGGTCTTGTCCATCTTGAATGGGTCATTGATTTCCCAGCGTTCGTTTGGTTTAAAAATAAAAACTTGCCCCGAGGCGGAAGGAAGTTGGCTAAAGGCGGTAAGCGCGAGAAGGATACGGACGAAAGGGTTCATGGGATTAGAAGTTAAGGGTGAGTTCTTTGGCTTCGTTAGCTTCCGGGGTCGCCTTGATCCGCTCATTGCTGAGCATCTCAACGAGTACCGCTTTGGCTTCGGGTTTCTGCCCCATCTTATTTCCGAGAATCTTCGCCGCCGAAAGGTAGGCCTTGGCGGACCAAACTTCATATTTCTTCCAGGCCATCCAGCAGCGACGATAATAGGCTACCGCTTCGGCGTCATGGCCTTGGCGTTCTTCCATCTGGCCGAGCCAGTAGAGGCAGCCTGCCGTGGTTTCGCCTCTCCATTCCTTGGTCTTGGCGATGTCTTCGAGGGTCTTTTTGGCGGCGACATATTGTCCTAGTTCAACCAAAGCACGGCCGTGCACGAAAAGGATCTCCCGCTCTTTTGACATCAGGATATTGTTGTCGATGGCTTCTTGGCAGAGTTCAGCTGCCTGCTTGAACTTTTTTTGGCGAAGCAAGATTTCGCCGGAACCAGCGAAGCCGTAGTCGGCATAATCCGTGGAGCGGCTGTGTTCGCGGATATAGTCAAAATAGCTGGCGGCCTTGGTTAGCTCGCCTTTACCGAGCAGGTGATCGCCGACGACGGCGATGATGGTAGGGCTCAGTTCTTCGGCTTTGTAGCTCGTAGCGATTTTTTCATAATACTCAGCAGCCTTTCCAGGATTACGCGTGTTGAGGGCAAGTTGACCGAGGGCGAAGAAGCCGCGGGCTTGGGCAATGAGGGAGTCTCGATTCTCTTCGAGGCGGAGCAGTTTCTTTAGTTCCACTTCGGCATTGTCCACGGAATACGCCGCGGGGTCGGGCTTAGTGCCAGGCTTAATCCGCTTAACTTTCTTGGCGATTTTCTCGGTCAGGAAGATGATGAGTTTCTCGGCACCTTCTTGGCGCCGATCGTTGATACTTTCCGTGACCGAGTCGGAAAGGATCTTTAGGGCGTCGGTCTTGGCTTTGGTGATGCTTATTTGACGTTCTTTTTCGATAGTGTCTAGTTCAGCGGCCAATTGAGCGGAGAGTTTCGCGACCGCCTCTTTCGCGGCCGCGACCGCTTCGGGGGTGCCCGAGTTGCGCTCAAGGTCGTTGACGGTCTTGCGGGCGGCGGCCAGCTTGGCGCTGTAATTTTTGGTGGTCTGTTCGGCACGTTGGCTGAATTCGATCTTATCCCCCATGCGCTCGGTCGATTTGATGACGTCAAACAGGTAGGTCATCGCCTTGGGGTCGTTATGATTCCAGTCGTAGATTTCCTTGTACAGGTCGCGCATCCGTTGGTGTTCGCCGCGCCCGGGCAGCATCTTGCCTAGTTCGCGCAGAACGAATTCCAGCGCCGAGGCGTTGGTGCGGCTGGTCCGGGCCGCGGCGACATAGGCATCAACCGCTTTGCCGGTGACATCGTTCTTCTGCTTTTCAAGTTTAGCTTTGTTCGCCGCCGCGGAGGTTTTTCCGGAAGTCGATTCGGAGTTACGGATATCGAGGTCGGCCAAGCGAATCGATTCGGTGAGTTGGTCGGCCAAACGAATATAGGTATCACCGATCAGCGTGTGGACTTCGGGCAGCTGGTTGATAACTTCATCCGTTTTCATGACGGCGAATTCCTTCAGCCATTCGTTGCAAAGGCGCAGGGTTTCGGTGGTCTCGGGGGGAGTGCTGCCGAATTTGACGATTGCTTGACGGTACCGAACGTCGGGAAGGAAT
>Ga0209596_1000906_pt1 | contig 26306 bp, 29 predicted proteins | sample M_130807_MF_Meta_FD_187314 | JGI IMG/M metagenome (GOLD analysis project Ga0209596, IMG submission 187314) | Freshwater microbial communities from Lake Montjoie, Canada to study carbon cycling - M_130807_MF_MetaG (SPAdes) (version 2) | ecosystem: Environmental > Aquatic > Freshwater > Lake... | reverse complement strand
CCGCAGCATTTGAGTCTTGTAACAAGTACTGCAATTCTTCAGCCACGTAGCGGTAGTTGACATTGAATGGTGCAACACGAGCCTTAAAAGCACCGAGCATTGTCTCTAGGTATTCGTTGCCATTGTGCAAATAAATTGCGACGTGGTCTTGTCCAGATTCCCAGCCGTTCAATTCGTCTCGTACGGTTTTGCATCCGAGGCCTTGTGAGCAAAAGTAGTTGGCCAATTGACGTGTACGTGTCGTTACGTCTGACCAGGTGAGGCGCTTGTCACGAAAGATGATGCATTCATCATCTGGCCGAGTGGCGGCGATTGCTTCATGAATTTCTGCGATGCCGATGATGGCTGGTGGGAATTGCGACATTGTTGAACGATAACCTCATGACATAAGGAGGGACTATGTCGAACGATTCCCATTCACCAATATTTGGAGTCTTTATTCCACAGGGATGGAAGATGGAGCTTGCTGGCATCTCTGGTGCTGCCGAGCAATGGAAGACGGCTGTCGACATTGCTGTACTTGCTGAGAATCTTGGATACGACTCGATTTGGGTGTACGACCATTTTCATAACGTGCCGAAACCAGCGCAAGAAGCCGTGTTTGAATGTTGGACAACGATCGCAGCCATTAGTCAACTGACATCGCGAATTCGTCTCGGGCAGATGGTGGGATGTAACAGTTATCGCAATCCTGGGTTGTTGGCGAAAATCACTTCGACGGTTGACGTGATTTCTGGTGGACGACTGGATTGGGGAATTGGTGCAGGCTGGTACGAAAGCGAATACAAGGGCTACGGCTATGAGTTTGCAAAACCATCAGACCGTATTGGGATGTTGCGTGAGACGGTTGAAATTGTGAAGTCCATGTGGACTCAAGAAGAAACTACGTACGACGGCAAGTACTACAAAATGCAACGAGCAAACTGTGACCCTAAGCCCTTACAAAAGCCGAATCCGCCAGTGTGGATTGGCGGTGGTGGTGAGCAACTCACTTTGCGAGTGGTTGCTGAACATGCCGATGTTGCAAACTTCGGAAGCTCAGTTGATGAGTTCATTAAGAAGCGTGCCATTTTGCAAAAGCACTGCACCGTTGTTGGTCGCGATGAAGATTCGATCCGTAAAACAATCTCGAGTGAAGTGTTTATTCGCGAGACAGAAGAAGAGATAATACAAGCGGGCAGTTTGAATGTGTGGGGCAAAGATGCAGTGGAATGGCGCAATGAAGCTCTTGTAGGAACCCCTGACCAGGTCAGTGAAAAGATTCAGCGTTATCTCGATGCAGGTTGCACAGGCTTTATCCCATGGTGCTCTGACTATCCGTCGACAGAGACGCTTGAGCTCTTTGCTAAAAAGGTCATACCCAACTTTCGTTGAGATGATCTCTTATTAAAAGAAGTATTGAAAGATAACTTCTGCGATGCATGAGGGCTTTGCAGCGCCTTTGCATTCAAATGTGGTCTCGAGAGTGACGCGTGCGCCGCCAGGCGTGTCATCCACTGCTAGGACTTTGATGCCTGCGCGCAATTCAGCGCCAACCGGAACAGGCGATACGAAGCGAACCTTGTTAGCGCCGTAGTTGACGCCCATGGAGATTCCGCCAACAGAGAAAATCTGAGGGAGAAATACTGGACCAAGTGACAGTGTGAGGTATCCGTGGGCAATTGGTCCTCCGAAAGGCCCAGCCTTTGCTTTTTCAACATCAATATGAATCCACTGGAAATCGCCAGTTGCTTCTGCAAACTGGTTGACTCGCTCTTGTGAGATGGTCATGTACTCGGAATAACCGAGATGTTCGCCAATAAGTCCCTTGAGGGCGTCGATTGATTCAATATGTCGTGTTGCCATTGTCAAAGTGTGGCACACATGAGTGCATCGGGTTTAACGCAGCCACGTACGGGCGTATGAACGACTCATGGGGTGCAGCAAGAGCACCACGAGGGCAGCTTCGAACATGAATCCCACGGTGTCGCCGCCGGTGATGCGATTAACGAGAGAAATCGTGTATCCAAGGTTCTGTTGGTGGATAGAAATGATGAATCGGGCCAACAATGGACTGAAAGATGCTGCAATACCGAGGAACCAGCCAAGCAATTTGCCATTAGCCATGAGAAAGCCGCTACCGAAGAAGCAGAGACACGCTACAAGTCCAAGTAGTCCGGTCATGGGGCTGATGACGCGCAAGAATCCAAACTCATTTGATTTGTCGAGAAAGCCCAGCGTGGCAAAGACGCCGTCGAGGTACAGCAGCCATGTAGCAATCCCAAGAGTCTGGGGATGCATTCTGTCAAACCACTTGCGTTTATCTATGTCTGAAAAAGCATTATTAAACACGCACACAGTGTGTCATGCGTGGAACCGAAAGTAGGTAATGTCCGTCAAGGGAGGGGGTAAAAATCTGCTACTAATACATACATGCTTGATTTTTTAACGACTTTCGCCCAGACCCAGCCACATAAGCCTGCGGTGATCGACCATCGGCCAGGTCAAGAGCCTCTTGTCATTACGTGGTCCGAGTTAAATGACAGAGCAAACCGTTTAGCCCATGTGCTTATCGCGCTTGGGGTTCGGGCACCAGATTCAAAGGTGGTGTGGTGTGGCCAAAACTCAATCGGCATTGTGGTCATGATGAATGCTGCGCGCAAGCTTGGGGTCACGGCAGTTCCTCTCAACTACCGACTGTCAGACGACGAGACTGCATACGTGACAGACCATAGCGATGCTTCGATTGTGTATGTTGACGCTGAATTTGCCTCCACTTTTGAGCGGGTTCGCGCGAACATTCCTAAGGTTGAGACTGTTCTTGTTTTCGATGGGCCAGCACTTGACGGAATGGAATCGGCTGATGAATTGATGGCAGCAGCATCAGCTGCAGAGCCAGATATCCCCGAAGGTCAAGAGCCCGGCGCAACGATGATCTACACATCTGGAACCACGGGCAAACCGAAAGGTGCCTATCGACGTGCGTCTGCTGGACGCGAGCAGGGCGCCGCGCTGCTCGTTCATATTGGATATTCACCTGACGATATCTATTTAACGACGGGGCCTTTGTACCACAGTGGACCCGGGGGATTTTTGGCAACAGGTTTGGCTATGGGGCAGACAGTCCTTGTGCAGCGAAAGTTTGACCCAGAGGATTGGCTGCGGCTGGTTGATACGTACAAGGTGACTTCAACATTTTCTGCTCCGACACCAATCCGTATGGTGTGCAACCTTCCTGAAGAGGTAAAAAAGAAATACGACGTGTCGTCCATGCGGCGAATGATCGCCAATGCGGCACCGTGGAGCTTCACTTTAAAGCAGATGTATCTCCAGTACTTTCCCTCAATTTCGTTAATTGAGGTATATGGCAGTACCGAGTTAGGGGTCAACTGTGTTTTGATGCCAGAGGACCAATTGCGCAAACCCGGTTCGTGCGGGCAACCATCGCCGATGGTTGAAATCAAATTATTTGACGATGATGGAAACGAAGTACTTGGCACGGGTCCAACCAATACGGGAGAATTGTTCGTTAAAAGCCCTTCCGTCTTTACTGATTATTACAAGCAGCACGATAAGTTTCTGGCCGACCAAAAGCAGGGGTATCAGACGGTGGGTGACATCGCGTATCGAGATGATGAGGGCTTTTATTACATCTGCGATCGAAAAAAGGACATGGTGATTTCTGGAGGGATGAACGTGTATCCAGCCGAAATCGAAGGAGTCTTAGAAAACCATCCGGATATTTACGAAGCTGCAGTCTTTGGTATTCCTAGCGAGGAATGGGGTGAATTGGTCCACGCTGTTGTTGTGAAACGACCTGGAGCGACTCTGAGTGAGGCAGATGTGTCGGCACATGCCCGCACGCACTTGGCTAGCTACAAGGTTCCACGATCAATGTCATGGATGGATGAACTTCCGAAGACTGGTTCGGGAAAAATTTTGAAACGTGAGTTGCGTGCGCCATTTTGGGAAGGGCGCGACTCAAAAGTTTGAGCAAGTACAGATTTTTTCACGCAAAGAGCATTTTGTTACTACTCTGTAAGAGTGCGTAGCGGATTTGTAACCTTTGTTGGTCGACCCAACGTGGGCAAGTCGACGCTCGTGAACGCAATGTGTGGGGTCAAGATCTCTATTGTGTCGAATAAGCCACAAACCACTCGCACTCGAATACGTGGTATTCATCATGGCCCTGATTCGCAAGTCGTGTTTGTTGATACTCCGGGTATTCATAAGCCAGTGACCTTGCTTGGTGAAAAGGTGAACGCCACTGCGCTAGAGAGCGCGAAGGATGTTGATGTCGTGTGTCTTTTAGTTGATGCCACGAAGCCTTTTGGTCGTGGTGATCAGTGGGTGGCAGATCATATTGATATTTCCAAAGCGTTTGTAATCGTCAATAAGACTGACAAAGCAACGAGAGAACAAGTCATTGCGCAGTTACATGCTGTGTCGTCTTTAGGTGCTGCTGAATACTTTCCGGTGTCAGCGCGTACAGGCGAGGGAGTCCCAGAACTTCTTGCAGCGCTCAAGGCACTAATGCCCGAAGGGCCTGCCTACTACCCAGAAGACATGGTCACAGATACTGAAGATGCACAATGGATTGCAGAGTTGGTTCGTGAACAATTGTTAGCTGTGTTGAAAGATGAGTTGCCGTATTCTGTCGCCACGAAGGTCACAGAATGGGAATGGCCACGCGTGCGGTGCGAGATTTACGTCGAGCGCGAAAGCCAAAAGGGCATGGTAATTGGCAAGGGCGGGGAATTGCTGAAACAAGTAGGTATCGCTGTTCGTGCTCAGATGCCAGAAGGTGCATTTATTGAGTTGCATGTGGTTGTCGACAAGGACTGGCAACAGCACGCTGATCGACTGGAAAGATTCGGCTACTAGTTAGTCCTATTGCGCAGCGGTGATGTCGCGCAGGAACTGTTCAATTTCGGCCCGATCGCGAGTGCGCGTCATTGGCGGCAAGGCAGCAATGAGGGTCTTCCAGTAACCGGCAGTTGCTAAGCGACGGTCGAGAACAGCAACCACTCCTTTGTCCTCAGCGGTGCGGATGAGGCGACCAGCAGCTTGTGCCAGTGACGTAGCTGCGATGGGCAGGTCGATCTGACCGAACGAGGTATCTCGACCAACAGCTTCGCGACGTGCTTCAAGTAGCGGGTCATCAGGGCGCGGAAACGGCAACTTGTCGAGGACGACTAGTGACAAGGTTCGGCCAGGAAGGTCGATGCCTTGAAAAAATGCCTGCGAGGCAAAAATGCAGGAACTCTCGTCGGCCATGAACATTTCAATGAGTTTCTGTCGCGGATAATCGGCAGGACTGAGAATGGGCACACTCAGACGTTCTCTCATGGCTGCTGTTGCAGCGTGTAGTGCCTTGTTGCTCGTGAAGAGCGCCAAGGTACGACCACCGGCCGCGGTAATAAGTGCTTCAAGTTCGTCGTGGACGAATTCGGTGAAGTTTGGAGCATTGCGATCAGGAAAAGTGGGCGAGCAATAGAGGCGTGAGTTGCGTTCGTAGTCAAACGGGCTCTCAACGGAAAGAATTTCAGTGCCCTCAAGTGGCAGACCGACCCGTTCTGGAAGTGAAGCAGGAATGGTCGCACTGGTAAGGACGGCTGCAACATTTCCCCACACGGAACCGGCCATCACTTCGCCCACGTGTAAAGGACTGATGCGTAATTGTGGACGATCTGGTGAACCTTCTACGTATGCGACATAACCCTGAATAGTGCCGAGCGCGAGGTCGAGAGCTTCTGCGAGTCGTGTGGCTTGAGTTTGGGCCCTGTAACTCTTTTGTTGAGTTGATTCGTTATCTGTCGTGATGCCACGCAACGCGCCAAGAATTGAGTTGATTTCGATGCGTGCTAATGCAAGTGGTTCTGTCACTGATGTTGGCATTGGATTAGAAAGTCGCAATCCGGCCATGGGAGTAAGAGCCTGCGTGAGACGTACTCCCTGGGATTCGAGAGCACTAGTAACGGTGGGGTCTGCAATGACCTTGCGCACGGCAGATGCAAGAGAGGTGAAGCGACCCGAACCGAGTTGCACGCCAACTGTGTCGCTCATGACAGATTCCAATTGGTGAGCCTCATCAAAGATGACTACTTCGTGTTCGGGAAGGAGTGAACCGCCACTAGCAATATGAAGCCCGTAGATGTGTAGGTTGACAACGATCACATCGGCTGCTGCTGCTGCATCGCGGGCCTTCTCGGCAAAGCAATCATTTCCCACTGGGCATTTTTGTTTTCCTGGACACTCGTCACTACTTACCGAGACCGCAATGCGAGCTCGCTCACTTGGAACCCTTGGTAATTCTTCAAAGTCGCCCGTTCGAGTTTTGCCGGCCCACGTGACGATCGTTTCGATTTCGCGCTTGGTAGGACCAGACACTTCTTCGAATTCCAACTGTCCTGCAGTTTCACTGAGTTCATTGATGCGTTGACGGCAGACATAGTTGTTGCGACCCTTGATGACAGCCCAGGAAAAATCCATACCAAGATGCTTTGACAGCAGCGGAAGGTCATTGCGATTCAATTGATCCTGTAGTGCTTTTGTTGCAGTGGCAACGACAGTCTTTTTCCCGTTGAGAAGAGCAGGAACGAGATACCCGAGTGACTTTCCGGTTCCGGTTCCGGCTTGCACAATGATTGAGCGGCCTGCGGCGAGAGTTTCGGCGATGGCATATGCCATGTCAATTTGGCCCTGACGCTCTTCTGCTCCTTCGAACGACGATGTGACAGTGCGCAGGGCTTCAATGGATGCGGTACCAGCAAGAGAGCGACTCATGAGGTGACGCCATTGGCGTATGCCGCAAGAGCGAGATCAAGCTCGGCGGCATCAAAATCGGGCCATGTACGTTCGGTAAAAAACACCTGACTCCCGGTGATTTGCCACAACATAAAATTTGAAATTCGAGACTCCCCAGAGGTACGCACCAAAAGGTCTACGGCCGGCATGGAATTGTCGTACAAGTTCTGCGTAATGCTGTCTGCTGTAACAGGGCCATCAGCCATGGCGCGTTGTGAGGCTCGAACTAATTCTGCTCGACTTCCGTAATCAAAAGCCACCGTGACGACAAGACCTGTGTTGTTTTCAGTATCTGCAATTGCTTTGCGAATGGCTTTTTGAACATAGACGGGTGTTCGAGCGCCAGTTTCGTCAAAGGGGCGCCCAATCCAACGGGTGCGCGCATTGTTTTCATTCATTTCATTGATGCGACCGAATAGCTTGCGGTGGAGAGACAAAATATGGCGTACCTCGGTGCGAGGGCGTACCCAGTTTTCCGTGGAGAAACCGAACACAGTGAGCCATCCGACGGATCGATGTGCACATGCCCGAACTACGCCGGCAAGAGCTTCTTCTCCGGCAGTATGGCCGTCTGTGCGCGGCAGTCCTTTACGGCTGGCCCAACGTCCATTGCCATCCATAATGCAGGCCACGTGGATTGGTAGGGGCGGAGCAGAGACATTCATGGCATCTGCACCCTAGTTTCTCCGTGTGCCACATTGCCGTGCAACAGGTTGTGAGGCGGGTGCGTGGGAGACTGTTGCGTGCCCCATAGTGTTTCGCCACCATTCCCCGGACTTGATCATGTGGTCGTTTCAGGTGGTACCCCTGCTCAATGGGCTGTGATGTCGACTGCTGATTGGACGCAACGTCTTGATGCTCTGGCAGCCGGGGTGAAGAGCAGTGGAGCGCACTGGGTCACCTTGTTGCCACATCACGGGAGTGAATTATCTGCAGATGAAGCAGTGAAATTTTCAGATTTACTTCTGCAGACGGGCAAAGTGGCACTGGAAGATGTTGGATACAGCGAGCGGTATGTATGGCATCGCTCTGCACAGCAAAGCATCATCGTTGATCCGTCATCAGATGGACATCGTCGGTTTGCATCTGTCGTTGAATCAATGCGTGAACACGGAGTCGACCCTGACTCGGTTGACGAAGAAACATTGACCCAAGCAATTTTGGCACCTGCAACGCAAGATGCAGATTTGGTGCTCGTTCTAGGGCCTCCTGATCGGATGCCGGAGTCCATGGTCTGGGAATTGGCGTATTGCGAAATTGTTTTTATTGATCTGGATTGGTCTGCGTTTACTGCTAACCATTTAGAACTTGCCATTGATGATTTCAATCGACGGCATCGGCGTTTTGGCGGGCTCGATTCGTGAGCACGTATCGTGACAACGCTGTCGTATTGGGTTCATATAAGTTTGGCGAAGCTGACCGAGTAGTAGTTCTGCTGACACAAGAGCACGGCAAGGTTCGAGCAGTTGCAAAGGGTGTGCGTAAAACTAAATCATCAATCGGTGCGCGATTAGAACCGATGAGTCATGTTGATGTGTCTCTTAGATCAGGTAAAGACTTAGACACAGTTTCCGAAGTGCGACTTCTGCACACTCATTCTGCGCTTCGCACTGACTTTGATCGACTTAATCAAGGGCTGTCGATGTTGGAAGCAATCAATAAGTTGACTCCCGACAGAGAGCCTGTGCCGCATTTGTATGATGTTCTGTCTCGGGCTTTACATGCGCTCAACGAAAGGCATTCGCCATTGATGTTGGGTGCCTTTTATTGGCGTCTTTTGACTATTGAAGGCCATGGTCCTCAGATTGACTCATGTGTTCGTTGTGGCGAGACCGGAAATATTGTTTCTTTTGATGTACTGGAAGGCGGGGGCCATTGCGCCGCGTGTCGATCTGGCGTTCCTATTTCGTCCCAGGCACTCGATATTTTGCGAATGGTGCTCGGCGGTCGGATGAATGAAGCGCTTGCGCTGCCAGAGTCCCCTGCGGTACATGAAGTCAGTCAATTGGCGATGGAAGCTATGGAATCTCATCTTGAACGACGACTACGAAGCCTCGGAGTGTTCGACCGTCACTTGTAGGCTGAGAGGCTATGCCAGCTAAAGATCTCGATCAGATTGTCAATCTGTGTAAGCGCCGCGGATTCGTTTTTCCTAGTGCTGAAATTTATGGAGGTTTTCGCTCGTCGTATGACTACGGCCCATTGGGGTCGTTGATGCTGCGTAACGTCAAAGAAGCGTGGGTTCGCACCATGGTGCAGCAACGCGATGACACTGTTCTTATCGACGCTGCCATCCTTGGCCCGCCACAAATTTTTGAAGCGTCCGGCCACTTAGAGAACTTTTCTGACCCTCTTGTTGATTGCACCGTATGCAAGAGACGTTTCCGTGAGGACCACATAGAGACTCGTGATTGCCCGCAGGGGATGAAGGGATGTGCCTTTACCGAGTCACGTGCCTTCAACTTGATGTTCAAGACTACTGCTGGCCCTGTTGAAGGATCTGGTGCAGATGTGTATCTTCGCCCGGAGACTGCACAAGGAATGTTCTTGAATTTCTCGAATGTGTTGCAAACGAGTCGTAAGCGTCCACCGTTTGGTATTGCACAAGTAGGAAAGAGTTTCCGTAACGAAATTACGCCAGGAAACTTCATCTTCCGTACTCGCGAGTTTGAACAAATGGAAATGGAATTCTTCGTTCCGCCAGCTGATGGTCCGAAGTGGTACGAGTATTGGTGCAAGGCACGTCTTGAGTGGTACATCGAACTGGGCATTCCTGCAGAGATGTTGCGCATTCGTGCACATGATGCTGATGAGTTGTCTCACTATTCGGCCGGCACCAGTGATGTTGAATTTTTATTCCCATGGGGGTGGGGGGAATTGGAAGGAATCGCACAACGTACTGACTTCGATCTCACTCAACATTCCAATGCTTCAGGGCAGAAGCTCGACTTCTTTGATCAGGCCACGAATGAACGGTATATCCCGTACGTTGTTGAGCCAGCTGCAGGTGCGAACCGCACAATGGCTGCGTTCCTTTTGGCTGCATATGACGAAGATATTGTCAACGACGAACCTCGCACAGTTCTCCGGCTACACCCACGCCTTGCCCCATACAAGGTGGCAGTCTTGCCTTTGTCAAAGAAAGATACGTTGACCCCGCTTGCTCGTGAGATTTACGGAACCTTGTCTCAGCGATATATGTGTGATTACGACGAAACCCAAGCAATTGGGCGTCGCTATCGCCGCCAAGACGAAATCGGTACGCCGCTGTGCGTCACGGTTGATTTTGATTCTTTAGAAGACAACGCCGTAACAATTCGCCATCGTGACTCAACTGAACAAGTGCGAGTGCCGATCTCGAGCCTGCTTTCCGAGGTCACGTCGATTCTCGGCTTTTAGGCTTACGACGGTGACGTGTAATATCGTCACATCAGATTGGCGTAGCGCCAGAAAGAATGGTTCATCATGAGCACAGTCGCATTGCTAGCAAAACTTCCCGCTGCTGAGGGTAAAGGTGCCGAACTAGCTGAAGCCTTTAAGGTCGCGTTTGATCATGTCAACAAAGAAGCCGGCACACGTATGTACGTGCTTCATGCTGATGCCACAAACGCAGACATTTTGTGGATCTATGAGATCTACGAAAACCAAGATGCAATGAATGCTCACATGACAGCTGATTGGTTCGGACCTTTCGGTAAGTCCCTGGCACCATTTATGGGTGGACGTCCAGAGATGTTTTTCCTCACACCACTTGGCGGCAAGGGCCTCTAACCCGTCACGTACGAGTGCAGAATTGACATGACGCGCACGTATCTGGACGACATTGTTGCGTGGCATCGCCAGCGCGCACTAAACGACACTCGTTCGTTTACTGATTTGCTTTCAGAAGCAAAGAGTTGCGTTCCTACGCGCGGGTTCGTTTCAAGTATTCGTGAAACACCGCATCTGGCTGTTATCGCTGAGATCAAACGCAAATCGCCCTCTAAGGGTGACTTGAATGCAAGTTTGGATCCTGCCTCGTTGGCACAGCAGTACCAACGAGGCGGAGCATCATGTCTGTCGGTCCTGACGGATACCAATCACTTCGGTGGTTCCACCAACGACTTACAAACTGCTCGCGCGGCATGCAGCGTTCCTGTGATTCGCAAAGACTTCACCGTTGATGCTCGTGACATTTGTGATGCTCGCATCATGGGTGCCGACTGCGTACTACTGATCGCTGCAATTCTCTCTGCCGCAGAGATGTCGTCGTACCTTGAGTTGTGTCGCGAAGTCGACATCGATGCATTGGTGGAAGTGCACGATGAGGCTGAACTTGAACTTGCAATGAGTGCCGGTGCAACCATGGTCGGTGTGAATCAGCGCGACCTTGTCACTTTTGCAGTTGATCAAGCCCGTGCCGTGCGGATGGCTCCACTTATTTCAAACAATGTGGTCAAGGTGGCCGAATCCGGTGTGCGTGGCCGAGACGATGCGCTTGCACTTCGGGCAGCCGGCTATGACGCGATTCTGGTCGGGGAGCATTTGGTGTCTTCATCGAACCCAGAAGCTGCACTCACTGAACTGTGTGTCGATTAAGAGGCTTAGTTCTCCATGGTGGCAGGACTACCGTTAGGTCATGTTCGTAAAAATCTGTGGCATCACAAATGAAGACGATGCTCTTCTGGCTGTTGCTTTAGGAGCTGATGCGATTGGCTTTATTTTTGCGCCATCGGTTCGTCAAGTTGCAGTTCAGAAGGTCTACGACATCACACGGCGTATTCCGCCTGAAATTTTGACTGTAGGGGTGTTTCGTGATGAGCATCCAAGACGTGTTATTGAACTAGTGCAATCAAGCGGCGTTAAAGCGGCTCAGTTGCATGGTCATGAGAGCCCGGCTGATGTAGCTGCAGTGTCACTTCACGTACGGACGGTTATTAAGGCTGTATCTGCCGGAACAGTAGATGCAACTCGCGCCGATGAATTTGGAACAAAGATGATTTTGGTTGATGCGCCTGAGCCAGGTTCAGGGGCGGTCTTTGACTGGAAGATGGCGGCAGAGTTGCCAGAGGGTCTTCACATTATTTTGGCTGGGGGGCTATCGCCCGAAAACGTAGCGAGTGGAATATCTATTGTTCGCCCGTGGGGAGTCGACGTGAGTAGCGGCGTGGAGTCAAGTCCTGGTAGCAAAGACCCCATCTTGATGAAGCGATTTATTGAAAATGCTAAGGCGGCTGCACCGACGGAATATGACGGTGGCGATTTTGTGCCGTATGACTGGCGTGACGAATGACATGTCTCACCAATTGGTGATGTGATTTCGACTATCTCGTGGTGGAATAGGAAGATGTCGATTTTACAGACCCCAGGTTCCGACGGACGCTTTGGTGAATTCGGGGGCCGCTATGTCCCTGAGACCTTGGTTCCAGCATGTCAAGAGTTGGAAGCAGCGTTTGCAGATGCATGGAATGATCCGTTGTTTCGCGCAGACCTTGACCAATTGTTACGTGAATATGCGGGCCGTCCAAGCATGATTACTGAATGTCATAACTTGAGCGAGCAATTAGGCATCCGTCTTTTTTTGAAACGCGAAGATCTGAATCACACCGGCTCACACAAAATTAATAACGTTCTCGGTCAAGTGTTGTTGGCCAAGCGCATGGGTAAGAAGCGAATTGTTGCCGAAACCGGAGCTGGTCAACATGGTGTTGCTTCGGCTACTGCTGCTGCACTACTGGGGCTTGAGTGCAAGGTGTACATGGGCGAAGTCGACATTGCTCGCCAAGAGTTGAATGTTTTCCGTATGCGCTTGTTGGGGTCTGAAGTTGAGGCTGTGACTTCCGGAAGTCGCACATTGAAGGACGCAGTAAACGAAGCCATGCGTGATTGGGTGGCCTCCGTAGAGACCACCCACTACTGCCTCGGTTCTGTCATGGGTCCTCATCCGTACCCGTTTATGGTTCGACAGTTTCACCGAGTAATTGGTGACGAAGCTTTCGTTCAAATGAATGATGCGACCGGAACCTCTCCTGATTTCGTCGTTGCATGCGTTGGTGGGGGTTCTAATGCAATGGGAATCTTCTCAGGCTTCATTGATACACCTGCTCGCTTGATTGGTGTGGAGCCAGCTGGTGGTGCCGCAGTATCTCGCGGTCAACCAGGCGTCGTGCACGGAATGAAGAGTTTCTTGATGCAAGACGAGTACGGCCAAGTTGCCGAGGCTCACAGCATCTCGGCTGGACTCGATTACCCCGGTGTCGGACCTGAACATTCGTATCTTGCGTCTATTGGACGTGCAGAGTATCCGACCGTTACGGATGACGAAGTGATCGCCGGTTTTCAATTGATGTCACGATCGGAAGGAATTATTCCGGCTCTTGAATGTGCTCATGCGATGGCGTGGATTAGTCGCGAAGCGAAGAACATGCAAGGAAAGACTGTTCTAATGAACCTGTCCGGCCGTGGCGACAAGGATGTCGGCCAAATGATGTCAATCCTGAAAGACCTCACGTGACGGGTCGGCTTGAAGCCACATTGCGTGCTCGAATTGATGGCGGAGGCAAGTGTCTTGTTCCCTACATCACAGGTGGCTACCCGGGTTGGGTCGATTCTGTGCGCGCGTGTGCAGCCAATGGTGCAGATGCAATCGAGATTGGAATTCCCTTTTCTGATCCGGTGATGGACGGTCCCGTGATTCAGCAAGCTTCACAAATTGCATTGGAAGCCGGTGCGACTCCCATCTCAATTTTTCAGGAGATTCGAAACCTTGATGTCGGTATTCCGTTAGCCGTGATGTGCTACTACAACACGGTGTTTCACGCCGGACATGAACGTTTCGCAAATGACCTTGTTGCTGCAGGAGTGTCTGCGGCAATTGTGCCCGACCTACCACTTGAAGAGGCAGGGGATTGGTGCGTAGCAGCAGATGCCGCCGGCATTGAAACTGTGATGCTTGCAGCGCCTACCGCACCAGACGATCGACTTCCTCGTGTTGCAGAGCGCGCGCGTGGTTTCGTCTATTCCGTTGGACTACTTGGAGTAACTGGTGAACGTGCTGAATTAGCGCTAACTGCAACAGTTCTGGCGGCGCGAGTTAAAAAGATTACGAATAAGCCTGTGCTCATTGGTGTTGGTGTTTCAAATGCGTTGCAAGCCGTGGAAGCCAGTCGAGTCGCCGATGGAGTAATCATGGGCGCATCAGTTGTCAACCGGATGATGGATGGCGGCTCAGAAGCTGTTGGGCTTTTCGTAGCTGAAGTTCGGGCTGCTCTCGACGGTGCCACATGGTAAACATTTTCGGTGAAGGAATCTGTGAGCTGTGTCAAGCAGCCAAGATGTCCGAGTGGTTTTACGAAGATGATGAATGCTGGATTGCTGAATGCGAGAGTTGTTCAGTGCCAATGGTGGTGTGGCGTGAACACAATGCTTTCCCGGACGAAGACATAAAGGCCCGACTTCACGAGCGATTATCAGTAGTCGTTGCAGAATTCTTCACGTTTGAGATAAGAATCGATGATGACATGCGCACCATCCCAGATCATTATCACGCTCATGCTCGTCCGAAAAAGGGATTCTTTGGTCACGGAATGCGCAAACCCACCTGACAGAGGAACTACCGTTACATCATGTTGACCGACGGATCCAAAGTGCCAAAGATTGAGTTACTCGATCAAAACGGGAAAAAGTTTTCTTTGGCGTTATTAGGCAAGAAGAAAGTGCTTGTGTACTTCTACCCGAAAGCTGATACGCCGGGCTGCACGGCTCAATCATGCGGTTTACGCGACATCAAAGATGACATCGGTCGCACCGTCATCGTAGGAATTAGTCCAGACAAGCCAGAGAAACAGAAGAAGTTTGACGACAAATACGAATTGGGTTTCGCTCTGCTTGCAGATACGGAACATACAGTCGCTGAAGCCTTTGATGTGTGGAAAGAGAAGTCGATGTACGGAAAGAAGTACATGGGCATTGTTCGATCTGCCTTTCTTATTCAAGATGGAGTCGTTCTTAATGCGTGGTACAAGATATCGCCAGCTGATACGCCAGCAAATCTGTTGAAAGCCCTGAAGAAGTGAGTGCGTTTCCTCTACCGATTGATGTGTTGCCACATCGTCCTCCATTTCTCTTTATCGATCGCGTGACGTCACTTGAAGTTGGCGTATCGGCAGTTGGGCATTGGAAACTCACAGGTGACGAATGGTTTTTTCCAGGCCATTTCCCCGGGCGTCCTACCTTGCCGGGTGTCCTGATGTGTGAGGCAATCGCGCAGTTGGGTGCGTACGCGTTACTGACCGACCCATTGCATCAGTCAAAGCTTCCTCTTTTTGGTGGACTTGATGGCGCTCGCTTTCGTCGCCAAGTGGTCCCAGGCGATGAACTTGAATTGCAAGCAAATCTTGCTCATATCAGCGCCCGCGGCGGCAAAGGGTCTGGGCGTGCTGTACTCAACGGAAAGGTCGCGTGCGAATGCGACTTGATGTTCGTTCTCGTCGATCGGTAAATGCATGAGGCAGGTGTCTGTCGCTCCGGGACCGCTGCAGGTGGGCGAGTATGTTGTGCGCAAGTACGAACTGTCAGATGCTCAGGCCCTAGTTGATGCAGTGACCGAAAGTCACGAACACTTAGAGCCGTGGATGCCCTGGATCAAGTTCGAGCCTCAGTCGGTCGCTGAGCGCGAACAGTTGATCAGGACTTGGACTTCCTCGTGGGAAGCATGTTCAGAATTCGTGATGGGAATCTTTTCCGGTGATCGTGTTGTGGGTGGAACGGGCCTACATTTGCGCGGAGATGTGAACACGGTCGATATCGGTTACTGGGTTCATGTTGATTACATCGGTAGGGGAATCGCTACTCAGGTGTCACAAGCCTTGACCTCCGAAGCCTTTGCATTGTGGGATGAAGTTGACACCGCGGTGATAGTTCATGATGAGGCAAATGTTGCTTCAAGAAAAGTTCCAACTCGACTGGGATTCGAACACGTATTCACAGGACAAAGAGAGCCGGAAGCACCAGCTGAAAGCGGTGTGATGTATCGCTGGGAAAAGAAACGGAATGACTAGTTAGTTGCCCGGGCCGATAACGACGGAGCCGTTGTGTCCACCGAAACCAAAGTTGTTAGAAATAGCTGGACCGGGAACCCAGGGTCGAGCGGCACCCATAACTAGGTCAATAGACATTGTCGGATCAAGTTCTGTGGTGCCTGCTGTCGGCGGAATCAACTTGTGTTGCATCGAGAGAACCACTTGCGCAGCTTCAAGCGCGCCTGCAGCTCCGAGAGCGTGGCCAGTGACGCCTTTGCCGCTTGTGACAGCAACACCACGTGCGCCAAAGACATGAGTCATTGCTGCGGCTTCAGCAGAGTCATTCAATGGTGTCGACGTTCCGTGTGCATTAACCAATTTCACATCACTTGCTGAGATACATGCATCGTCAAGAGCAAGATTCATACATGCGATTGCGCCAGTTCCGCCGGGAGCGGGAGCTGTGATGTGATGTGCGTCTGCGTTGCTGGCAGAGCCCAAGATTTCACCAAGAATTGTGGCGCCACGAGCGACAGCAAGGTCATAGCGCTCGAGAATGAATACTGCTGCGCCTTCGCCCATCACGAAACCATCGCGGGTTGTGTCGAATGGTTTTGACGAGCCTGTAGATGACAGGGCGGTCATGTTTCCGAAACCTGCCAGAGAAGTAAGAGTGGCAGCGCATTCTGAGCCGCCGGTAGCAACTGCGTCACAACGACCCCATGCAATTAGTCGTGCTGCGTACCCAATTGCGTGCGTACCTGCAGCACATGCAGTACAAATTGTTTCGTTGGGACCTTGCAGTCCGTACTTCATTGAAATAGCTGCGCCCGAGGCATTGGCCATCATCATGGGCACAAGGAACGGCGATACACGACGATCGCCTTTTTCTAGGCGGATAGTGACTTGTTCTTCCAACGTGTGAAGCCCACCGATGCCAGTGGCAAAGATGGTTCCAAAACGAGCAGGGTCCACTTTGACGTCACCGGCTTGGGCAAACGCTTCAGAAGCAGCAGCTAGCGCCAATTGTTCTACGCGGTCGGCCCGACGAGCGTCCTTCGGAGAATCGAAATACGGTTGCGGATCCCAGTCAGTTATTTCAAGCGAACGTGTATTGGTAATTCCGGGCCCCATCAGGCCGTTCCAATACGCGTCTTTTCCGATACCGCACGGAGCAACGACTCCGAGACCTGTAATTGCAACGCGATGTCCGACACCATTCATGGCTGGAAAGATTTTGGTTACAGCTTGCCGACGATGACGTCGAACGCTTGACCAACCGTTTTTACTTCTGCGAGGTCTTCTTCTGGCACTTCAATGCCGAATTCTTCTTCAAGTGCCATTACCAACTCGACAACGTCTAGTGAATCTGCGTCTAGGTCTTCTGCGAAGTTGGCGGTGGGGACGACTTGAGCTGCGTCTACTGAGAGTGTCTCTACTGCGCACTTGACGAAGCGGCTAAATAGTTCTTGATCCATGTGGTGTTCTCCTTGTTTGGTGACCTAGTTTCGCACAGCGGGCACTTCGAATCATCCTTTTAGGAAAGTGAGGCGCCTTGGGCGTTTAGTGACCCATGCCGAGACCACCATCAACAGGCAGAATCGCGCCTGTGATGTAGGCCGCGTCAGGTCCAGCAAGAAACACAACGGCTCCCGCGATTTCATCCGCCGACGCCATTCGGGCGAGAGGTACTGAGCTCGTGATTTGGTCAAGTTTGTCCTGGCCGAGACGTGCCGTCATATCTGTTTCAACTGGGCCAGGAGCGACAACGTTTACAGTAATGCTGCGAGAACCGAGTTCTCTTGCGAGAGAACGTGCGAACCCGACAAGCCCTGCTTTAGATGCTGCATAGTTTGCTTGCCCCGCTGATCCGAGCATGCCCACAACGGACGACATCAGAATGATGCGGCCTTTTCTGGCGCGCAGCATGCCTTGAGTTGCACGCTTGACGACCCGGAAAGTTCCTGTGAGGTTTGCGTCAATCACACTTGCAAAATCAGTCTCACTCATTCGCAACAACAGAGTGTCTTTTGTAACTCCGGCATTTGAAACAAGAATTTCTACAGGCCCATAGTGCTCTTCAATAGCAGTGAACGCAGCGTCTACTTGAGCTTTGTCTGTGATGTCACATTTAACTCCAAAAAATTGCGACGGTGGAGGAGTCGTGTTGTAGGTAATAGCAACTTTGTCTCCCAATGCTGCGAAGCGTTCGGCACATGCAAGTCCGATGCCTCGTGAGCCACCTGTAACTAAGACAACTCTGCTCATTGTGCGCCCCATCTGACGACGGCGCTTGCAGCAGTCATTCCTGCACCGAAACCAACCATGAGAACCAGGTCGCCGTCTTTGGCTTTGACCTGTCCAAAGTCACCAAACAACGCAAGGGGGATAGAAGCAGAAGAAGTATTTCCGGTTTCGTGAACCACAACTGCCACCTTCTCCATTGGCACCCCCAGTTTCTCGCACGCTGAGGTGATGATGCGAATGTTTGCTTGATGCGGCACAACAACATTCAGTTGATCGACAGTAATACCTGCAGCTGTCATCGACTTGTGCGCGCTATCAACCATGATGCGTACGGCACGTCGAAACACCTCTTTGCCATCCATATGGACAAAGCCGCCGACTTCGCTATAGAGAATTTCCTCGGCACTGCCGTCTGCATCAAGGTCCCAACCTAGTAATTGTCCATGTCCGGTTGTGCGTTCAAGAATTGCAGCACCTGATCCGTCTGCAAACAAAATGGCTGTGTTGCGATCTGTCCAATCGACAATTCGCGACAAGCTGTCAGTTCCGATAACAAGAACGCGCTGAGAACCCATTGCAATCAAACCGTGGGCTGTAATCATGCCGTATACAAAACCCGAACATGCTGCGTTTACATCAAATGCCCCACAACGAAGTCCAAGACCATTTTGCACCGTTGCAGAGGTGGCAGGAACAGTTCGATCGGGAGTTGTCGTGGCAAGGACAAGTGCATCGATACTCAACGGGTCTATTCCGGCCATTTCAATGGCTGCACGACCACTGGCGATACTCAGTTCGGCCGTTGAACCGCCGATATGTCGACGATGAATACCTGTTCTCTCACGAATCCATTCGTCATTAGTGTCCATCGTTTTTGAAAGGTCATCATTGGTGACAGTCGTATGACCAAGAGATGTGCCCCAGCCAATAAAGCGTGCACCGCGAACGTTGTCTGGTATCTGAGGCATGTGTTCCTATTGATCTTCTCGTAATTACTTTGTACGCAACCAAGCGATTGGCTGGCGCGAAGTGACTCGTTCGCCTTCTACAGCGATATAGCTTTGGACAATTCCGGCGAAGGGTGAACGCACCTCTGCGTCACCGACATGTCCGATGAGGCGACCCACTGCAATCGTGGTGCCGTTTGTAATGTCACCAATCGGTGTGAAGACTCCGGCTGAAGGACTAACAACAAGACGTTCAACCGCGAAAAGGTGTTCGCCTTCGTGTTGACCAGCTGCCAATGGGGCAGAAGCGTCGACCCATTCGATCAGTTTGTCTAGTTCGTCGGGAGTTGCAACACTAATTGTTCGTGCCGATTGCACCGTGCGCTTTGCCATTCCTGTAAGAACCCCACCAGGACCTAGTTCAACGAAGCCCGTGACTCCAGCATCGGAGAGAGTCAACAGGCAATGCTTCCAGCGAACAGGGTTCGATAACTGCGCAGACAAAAGTGATGACCATTCGTCGCCTGCATCGTGCAACGCCGCATCAACATTAGAGACAACGGGAACTTCTGTGTCTCGTGGGCTAGCAGCTGCAATAGCAATTCGAAGTCGATCGCGGGCCGCAGTCATAAAGGGTGTGTGAAATGCGCCAGACACTTGTAGTGGCATCACTTTCTTTGCGCCGAGTTCTTTTGCTACGGCGCCCGCTGCTGCAACGCCAGCGGGAGATCCTGCGATGACGACTTGGCCAGGAGCATTGAAATTTGCAACCCATACGTCACTGTCGGCACGACGACAAGCCACTTCCACAAGGTCATCATCAAGACCGAGAATTGCCGCCATGGTTCCAGGGGATGCAAGGCCGGCCTCGTGCATGGCATCGGCTCGCTCAACAACTAGACGAACGCCGTCTTCGAATGACAAAGCTCCCGTTGCGGTGAGGGCGGTGTATTCGCCCAAACTATGACCTGCACAAAAACTTGGTTCAATTCCTAACCGTTCAACAGCGTCAAGGACCATGAGGCTTGAGACAAATGTGGTGAGTTGCGCATTGCGGGTATCTCGCAGAGTATCTGCGTCAGCATCAAGCAGTAACGAGGCAACATCGCGGCCAGCTACCTCTGAGGCTTCATCAACGAGCTCCCAACTTTCGGTATCGGTCCAAGGTCGGCCCATACCGGGACGTTGCGACCCTTGACCAGGGAATGTAAAGGCAAGCACTGTGAAAACCTTAGACGGCGTGTTGATGGCAATGCGTACTACTCATTAGTAAGGCTCTGAAGAGAAGTGCCGATACCATGGTCAACCCTGGCCCGAGTGGCGGAATGGCAGACGCGACGGACTCAAAATCCGTTGCTCGAAAGGGCGTGTGGGTTCGAGTCCCACCTCGGGCACCCAGGCAATCCATACACTGAAGGTGTATGGGACATCGACTAGTGCAACGCCGTCTGTCCCAAGTCTCTGCACGTATGCGAGAACTTTCAGAAGAACTTCGTGTGGTTCAAGATCAGATGAGCCAAGTTGTCGATGAAGCCGATGAGAAGTCACTTCGTGCGCTTGTGTCCGAAACTCCTGCAGCGGCTTTTGAATATCGTGAAGCGAAGAAGCATGCAGACGTAATTCAGCGTCACCATCAGCAGATAATTGCTGAATTGGCCGACCTTGAGCGGCGAATGAATAGTCTTCTAGATCGTATGAAGGAGCCAAGTGCATGAGTATTCGAGTAGTCATTGCCGAGGACGAGGCCATCATTCGTCTTGACCTGAAAGAGACCCTCGAAGAAGAGGGTTACGAAGTTGTGGGCGAAACAGGTCGTGGCGATAAAGCTGTGGAACTTGTTCGTGAACTGCGACCTGATCTTGCAATTCTTGATATCAAGATGCCGGGCATGGACGGCATTGAAGCTGCTCGGTTGATTACGAAAGATCGCATCTGTGGTGTTCTGGTCTTAACTGCATTTAGTCAGCGTGAAGTAATTGAACAGGCACGTGATGCGGGCGCACTGGCGTATCTGGTGAAACCGTTTCAGAAGACTGATCTTGTGCCGGCCATAGAAGTCGCTATTGCTCGCTTCCGTGAAATGCAGGCATTGAACGGAGAGGTTGATGCTCTGGAGGAACAACTAGAGACTCGTAAATCAATTGATCGCGCTAAAGGCATTCTGATTGATCAGTGCTCGATGTCAGAATCTGATGCATACGGTTTTATTCAGCGCGGAGCTATGAATCATCGAGCCACCATGAAGGCAGTTGCCGACATGGTGATCGCTGGCGATCTGCGTCCCGAATAGTGATGGGAATTTTTCCATGTTGATCATGGCGCTTGATGGCAACTCATTGGCGTATCGCGCGTTCTATGCGCTACCAGATGATATGGCTAACGCAAGTGGTCAAGTAACGAACGCGGTGTATGGCTTCACCACTATGTTGTTGACATTGATGCGCGATCACAAACCAGATGGCGTTGTCGTGGTTTTTGATAGGCCTGAACCTACTTTCCGACACGATGCAATTCCTGAGTACAAGGCACAGCGTGAAAAGGCTCCTGATATTTTGATCCAACAATTGGGAATGATTCGTGAACTGCTCGATGTTCTCGGCGTTGTCTGGTGGGAAAAGCCTGGTTTCGAAGGCGACGACCTAATTGCGACAGTTGCCGAACATGCTGAACAAGCAGGGCACAATCTCATTGTTGTTACCGGCGACCGTGATAGTTATCAACTGGTGCGTGACCCACACATTCGTGTTTTGTACAACAAACGTGGCGTTAGTGATTATGCGTTGTATAACGAAGCAGGAATTTTAGAACGCACTGGTGTTACACCGGCTCAATACGCCGATTACGCAGCGTTACGTGGTGACCCAAGTGACAATTTGGCTGGGATACCCGGGGTAGGCGAGAAGACTGCAGCGAAGTTGATCAATCAATATGGAGACATAGACGGGGTGCTTGCGGCTGCAGAGACCCAGACGCCGAAACTGAAAGCTGGTCTTGTCGAGCATGGTGAGCGTGTGAAACGAAATGCAGCCATGATGATTCTGCGACGTGATGTGCCGCTCGAAGTGAACCTGAATGAACTTGCTCCGCATCCCGATCTTGCTGGAGCAGCGCGTATGTTTGAATTCTTGGAATTTAAGACAATGGCAAAGCGTCTGTCAGATGTTTCGAAGTCCTTGAACTGGGAGACGCGAGGGGAGGCCGCACCTGTTGTTGCGGGCGGTGTCGTACCAGAGTCGAATGAAGTTCTGGGACAGGTTGTAGTTGCTGAAACAGTTGTCGAAGTGGTTGCGACGCTGAGCAAGATGCAATCTTTCGTGATTGCTCCGCACTTTGATGGGGAACCAGGACGATCTGGCATTGTCGGTTTAGCCGTAGTGACAGACAAGACCGCCGGCTCGGTGATGTACGTGACACGAAATCTGTTACTTGATGGTGATGTCATCGCAGTTCTTAACTCCGGAATCCCGATTATTTGTCATGATGCAAAACCGCTGATGCGTTCATTGTTAGACGATTCAGTTGATCTTCTTTACTTATCTCTAGATACGGCCATTGCGTCTTATTTGGTCAACCCATCACGGTCGAGTTATTCGCTAGCCGCAGTATCAATAGATGTGTTGGGACGAGAGCCAACGACTTCTTCAGAGTCTGACGGCCAGTTTGATTTTGGAGGCACCGATGATGCCGTCAGAGCGTGCGCCGAAGAGGCCTTTTTTACGTCTCTAATTGAACCGGTGATTAGACAACAACTGGAAGCAATTCACAACGAATCTTTGTATGCCGACATAGAGAATCCGTTGGTTCGCGTCTTGGCAAAGATGGAACATGTTGGTATCGCAGTTGACCGAAAGGAACTGGAAAGCATTCGTGACCGTTTGACTGCTGAAACGGTAGAACTCACACAAACGTTGCATGGCACAGCGGGACGAACCTTTAATCTGAATTCACCCACGCAATTGCGTGAGATTTTGTACACCGAGCACGGTCTGTCGCCCGGCAAGAAAACAAAAACCGGATTCAGCACAGATGCCGCAACCTTGGAAAAGATTCGTGACCAGTGGCCCGAGTTTATTGACCCTCTACTTCGTTATCGCGAGGTAGAGAAGTTACGTTCCACATATGGCGAAGGTCTTCTAGGTGAGGTTGCGCCAGACAGTCGAATACATGCGACGTTTAATCAGACAGTTGCTCGAACTGGTCGTCTCAGCAGCGATAAGCCGAACTTGCACAACATTCCGGTGCGTACAGATGAAGGTCGCGTCTTTCGCACAGCTTTTGTAGCCAAAGAGGGAAGCTCTCTGCTTGTAGCGGATTACAACCAAATTGAACTTCGATGCATCGCGCACCTTGCCAATGATCCAGGTCTCGTCGGCGCGTTTGCTGCAGGGCAAGACATTCATCAAGCAACGGCTGCGCGCGTATTTGGTGTGCGGGCAGAAGATGTGACCCATGATCAACGGTCAAAGGCCAAGATGGTCTCATACGGTTTGGCTTACGGCATGGAGGCGTACGGGTTGAGCCAACGTCTGGCAATCGGCGTCGATGAGGCGTCGGGAATATTGAATGCCTACTTCGCGGCCTTTCCGAATGTGAAGCAGTACATGGACGATGCAATTCATACAGCACGTCAGACTGGCTACACGGAAACATTGTTTGGTCGCCGTAGACAAATACCTGAATTGTTGAGCGACAATTTCCGGGTACGTCAAGCAGGTGAGAGACAAGCGATGAACGCAGCGATTCAGGGTCTTGCTGCTGATATTTTCAAAATTGCGCTCGTGAGAATTGATGCTCTTCTCGAAAAGGGAGAATTTCACTCCCGAATTGTGTTGCAGGTTCATGACGAAGTCATTGTGGAGGTTGTTGAAAGCGAACGCGAAGTGGTGGGGCCACTTGTCCTCGACACCATGCGCGGCGCTGCAGAATTGAGTGTTCCCTTCGAAGTTCATGCTGCGTGGGGTGCTACGTGGGCTGCAGCAAAGGGTTGATTGTTGTCTGATGGCTGATGAAGCAATTGGAGAACATTGGTTCGAACCCATTGCAGATCACATGGGTTCTGCGTATCTGCGTTACTCATTTACAAAAGGCACGATCAACGAGATTGATGCCATAGTTCGTTTGTTGAATCTTCGGACAGGAAACCGTGTGTTAGATGTCGGATGTGGTCCGGGACGACACGCCCACGAGTTAGCACGACGGGGAATCGCGGTCCATGGAGTCGACATCAGTCAGACCTTTATTGACCTGGCAAATACAAATGCTCCTACGGGATCAACATTCGAACGAATGGATGCGCGAGCTATGTCTTTTGACGATGAGTTCGACGCAGTGATTTGTTTGTGTCAGGGGGCGTTCGGTCTCATGACTGCCGGTGGCCACGATATGGATGTTCTGACGGGCATCAGACGGGCTCTCAAGCCGGGCGGAGCGCTTGCGTTATCTGCCTTCAATGCCTATTTTGCTGTCAAGTATTTCGAGGCGGCTCAGTTTGATGCGGACAATGGTGTATCGCATGAACTGACAGAAGTCCGTAATCAGAACGGCGATGTGATGGAGGCTGACCTCTGGACTGGCTGCTACACGCCCCGTGAACTTCGGTTAATGCTCGAAAAAGCCCAGATGAACGTGCGGGACATATTCAGCGTCGAGCCAGGCGCCTATGGCGAGGCAACGCCGTCCTTGGAGACTCCGGAGTATCTGGTGATAGCGTTTGCTTCGCCTTTCCAAAGGGAAGGTGCTTGCTAAGGCAGGCTCACCGATATTCCTACCTATCATTTTCGAAAGAATAATTCCTTGTCCGATACCAACATCACTTCCGCAGCCATGGGCACCTTTGACGCGGAAAACAATTACACACCACGACAAATCACAGAACGTGATATTCCAAGTTTCGCCGAAGCCATCGAAGGCACAATGGTGGAACTGAAAGACGGACAACTCATTACCGGAATAGTTGTCAAGATCGATCGTGATGGCGTGTTGCTCGATGTTGGTTACAAGACCGAAGGTGTTATTCCAACTCGTGAATTGGCTATCAAGAATGATGTCAATCCACATGATGTCGTAAAGCTCGGCGAAAGCATTGAAGCGCTCATCCTCACACTTGAAGACAAAGAGGGTCGCCTCGTCCTTTCAAAGAAGCGCGCTCAATACGAAAAGGCTTGGGCCGACATTGAGAAGAAGAAGGAAGAAGACGGAGTCGTTCACGGAACAGTCATCGAAGTCGTTAAGGGTGGACTTATTGTCGACATCGGACTTCGCGGATTCCTTCCTGCTTCGCTCGTAGAACTTCGTCGTGTACGCGACCTTGCCCCATACATGGGTCAACCAATCGATGCAAAGATTATTGAACTCGATCGCAATCGCAACAACGTCGTGCTGTCACGTCGTGCTTTCCTCGAAGAGAATCAGAAAGAGACTCGCGACGACTTCTTGACGAACTTGAAGCCAGGCGAGATTCGCACAGGAAAGATTTCTTCCGTTGTCGCTTTTGGTGCCTTCGTTGATCTCGGCGGCATGGATGGTCTCATCCACGTCTCAGAACTTTCATGGAAGCATGTCGAGCACCCATCACAAGTTGTGAACATCGGTGACGAAGTCACAGTTCAAGTCCTTGAAGTTGACTTCAGCCGCGAGCGCATCAGCTTGTCGTTGAAGGCAACACAACAAGACCCATGGCAAGAATTTGCCGGAAGCCACGAAGTTGGTCAGCTTGTGTACGGTCGCATCACAAAGATCGTTCCATTCGGTGCATTCGTTCAAGTGGGCGACGGAATCGAAGGACTCGTTCACATCTCAGAATTGTCAACGCACCACGTTGAGTCTGCTGAACAAGTAGTAACGCCAGGCGAGGAGTTGTGGGTCAAGATCATTGATCTTGACCTCGCGCGCCGTCGTATTTCTATCTCTGTCAAGCAGGCTGCTGAGGGCGGCGAGCTTGCAGCTGAATACCAGGGCCAGTTCGAAGTTGACGAGAACGGAAACTGGATCGGTGGAGATGACACCGAGCGTGAAGCTGCATGGGCTGAGTACTACAAGGAATATGGCCAGCCAGGCGAAGAGGGTGCAGTACCTGCAGCCGAAGCACCTGCAGCTGAACCAGCTCCTGATGCAGTAGCTGCTCCTGAGGCTGACTAGGAAATTTCCTCGGTCACCCGATGATTCTGATTGGCCTCACCGGCGGAATTGGATCAGGTAAATCAACGGTCTCTGCGCTGCTTGCTGCTCGCGGAGCCGTTATTATCGATGCGGATGCAATTGCCAGAGAGCTTCAAGCGCCTGGTGCTCCTTTACTTTCGGTACTTGCAGAGAAATTCGGGGCGTCGAT
>Ga0209596_1000905_pt1 | contig 26328 bp, 25 predicted proteins | sample M_130807_MF_Meta_FD_187314 | JGI IMG/M metagenome (GOLD analysis project Ga0209596, IMG submission 187314) | Freshwater microbial communities from Lake Montjoie, Canada to study carbon cycling - M_130807_MF_MetaG (SPAdes) (version 2) | ecosystem: Environmental > Aquatic > Freshwater > Lake... | reverse complement strand
AGCCATGGCTTTTAAACCTTTCTCGTTTAATAAAACTGTTCTACCTATATTGTAACTATAATCTTCTTGTAATTTAGCAACTTTAGCTAAATTAACGCCAATCATTGTTGTTTGTTTTGCAACGTTTGTAATGGTAGTTCTCATACCACCACTTTCTTTACCTAAAACACCCATAGATAAAGCAGCTTGTTTCATTGCTTTATCCATTTCGAATATACCTAAACCTTTTATTTCATTACCAACACTTTTAACAAGTCCAGGTAATTTCATAGTGACATCTTTCAATCCTTTTAAAGATTTACCCAATGCCATAGCACCTACATTTGCTTCTTTAGCTGCTTGTTTATAGAGAACAACTTGTTTTTCAATTAAACCGTTTTGCTTTTGTAAAATTTTTAATTTTTCTTCTTCAGCGGCTAATTCATCTTTAGATAATTTAACACCATTACGCTTACCAGAATTAATAGTTTTTTGAACTTCGTCTTCTATTTTTTTATTTGCTATAAGTGTTTCTTGTAGTGCATGTGCTTCCTTAACAGCTTCGATATAACTATCGTAACCTCTATTCATACGCTCCCTTAACTTCGCCTCTTGTTCAACTAATTTAAGAGCTTCTTGTGCTGCTTCTTTTGCTTCAGCTGCTTGTTGTGCTGGTGATTTTTTTGCCATTATCTATTATTTTTTAATTCCCTTATCAACTCTATATCCACGTGAATCAATAAATTCTATAGTTATGTCTTTTGCTGGTTTTGATTCTTTAGTGATTGTTTTTTCTTTACCATCATCACCTTGAACTTTTTCTGTGTATTTTTTAATTACATCACAAACATAAACATTTTCCTTATCTGTTTTTTCTTTAACTATGATATCAATATCTGGATTACTTAAAAGTATACCATATTCACCATCTGAAGGTTTAGAACCAATATATCTCATATTAGTAACTTCTTGATTTGTGGCTAATCGATAATCACCGTTTGCACCATATCTAATTAATATATTTTCCAATGGTCTAAACTTAATGTCAAGCTCTTTTATGAAATTTTTACCTAATTTTTTTTCAGCTTCATCATCCATATATCTATCAATCAAATTTTGAACAACAACATAACCAGTTGTTTTTGGTTTTTCACCTTTTAATTCACCAACAAATGATTTCCAAAAACTAGGTCTTTTATAAAAAGCATTTCTTAACTGAGTATCACCAGTAATAATATTGTATATTTCTTGACCATTTAATTCTTCTTCATCATCATCTTCATCTTCAGCGTTAGTTACATTAACATCTTTAATATTTTGAATCTTTGAATTCTTTTTTTCAATATCAGCACCTTTTGTTTCATATGTAATGATATCAACATTTAGATTACCTTCTTTTGTAACTTCTACTTTATTTTCATCCAAAGATATATCAACACCAGTTATATTAGGATTACCCAAAGCATCTTTAGTTTCTTCTGCTAATTCAAAATGAACAAATCCACTAGATTTACTCATGAAATTTAAAATAATTGATTCTTCTTTACCATCTATCGCTAAATCTAAAGCATCTCCTTCTCCAAGTGTTGCTACAGTTTCAATAAACCTAGATTTAAGTTTACTATTATCTTCTCCATCTTCTTCTTCATCATCTTCAGCGTTAGTAATAGTAAAATCTGCAATGTTTTGAATTTTTGATTGACTCTTATCAACATTACCATCTTTTGTTTCGTATGTAACTATATCAACAGTTAATAAACCATTTTGTGTTTCTTCAATATGACTTTCATCCAAAGATATATCGACACCAGTTATATTAGGATTACCCAAAGCATCTTTTGTATCATCTGCTAATTCAAAATGAACGAAACCGCTTGATTTACTCATGAAATTTAAAACTATACCACCAATTTTACCGTTTGTTTCCAAACTAATAGCATCTCCATCATTAAGTGTTGAAATTGCTTCAATAAACCTAGATTTACGTTTACTATCGTCTGCTTTTTTAGCATCGTAATTTGTACCATCTATTATCTTCCCACCTCTAGAAACATCTATCTGTTCAACATCTTTCAATGTCCATTTAGCCCATGTTTTAACTTGTGGTGGTTGTTCTTCTTTTTGTTTATCACTTGCTAAATTTAATGTTAATAAATTATCGTTAAATGAATTAAATGTTAAAAAAGCTCTTCTATCAAAATAATCACTATTTTTATCACTAACATCCATTAAAATTTGACCACTAGTATTATTGACAACTGTAAAATTAAATTTTTTACCTTGTGTTGTAATTGTTATTGTATCACCATTTTTTATGACTTTTTTAGCCATTTCATCAAAAGTTGATTCTAATAGAAAGAATTTTAAATTTTTATACTGTTCTTCAGTTATGATTAATTTTTTATTCATACAAAGTGTTTTATTATAAATATCTGGTAAAACAAAAATACCCACGTTTAATTGTGGGTATTTAATTATGTTGTAGGTATTTCACCAGTTTTCATTTTATTTTTTAATGATTCACCAGATATTCTAGTAGACCTTTGGCCCTTAGAATTTTTGGCTTTATTTTGCATTTCTTCTTTAAGTTTTTCTGCTTCTTCTTGTTTTTCTCTAGCTTGATTAGTTAACATACCTAAGAAAAATCTTCTCTCATATGTTGGCATACTTAAAATATCATTATAAGTCATACCTTTCAAGTATTGAGTGCAAAGATATATTTCTTCTAATAAAGGTACCTTATACTCTGAAGTTAGGCCAAAAAAAGCTGATGTTAAGAGGAAGAAAGGTGGCAATAGACCCACCTCCAGGGGTCGTCACCTCTATGTTTAAGTCGATGCCACTCTCTATCTTTTCAATATAATCATTCAATGCTCTTGCATCACCAATTCTCATAGAATTTGAAAAATCTTTAAGGTAATTTTTATCTCTATTTCCGTTAACTTCTACCAATTGTCTTTCCATTCGATACGTTGATGTATTATTAACTGGTACTTTATTTAACTTATCCTTTTCAACTAATTCTTCCAAAACATCTACATCACCAACTGTTAACATTCTAAATTTAATATCAAGTTTTGAAATTGGTAATTTAAAATCAAAATAACCATCAGAATCTGGTTCAGCACCCAATTCAATATTCTTTAATTCATTCAAATTAATATCAGTATCAAATGGTACTTCATTTTCATCCAATAGAGTTACTGGATACATTTCACCATAAGCTGTTGCTCTTAACCAAATCATAATAGCATTTCTATCACCAACTGTTAAGTCTTTATATCTTAAATCTGGTTCTAGAATTTTTCTATTGATTATAATCTCCAAAAACTCACCACTTTCCAATAAGTTTGGACTAGTAAGAATATTCTCATCAGCTGTTGTCATATAAGCCAATCTAATATTTGCTTTTTTATTTCTGTATAATTTACCTTTTGAAGGCAACGGAATTACATCAAATGGTGCATTATAATTAGGTTGACTTAACTCCAAAATATAAGGGTTTATATTTGAAGGGTTTTGACCATAATCCATAGTATTGTTTACTGGTGGTTGTGATGGTGGTGTTGGTGGTACATAATTATTGTTGTTGTTGTTATAATTATTTGGTGCACCTTGCGTGTTTTGATTCATATTATATGTTTCGTTAGGAGTGTATAACCCATTTTGAGTCTCTGGGTTATTATTATTTCTAGCAGAAGCTTCGTTAGCTTGATATTGATATCTTTGAATATTTTCGTTATTGATTCTAATTTGCTCATCACGAAGTCTCATTTGTTCTTCATTTGATTTTTGTGTTGAATTTTGAGTAACAACTCTAGTTGTTTGTTTTTCAGCTAAATTAGGTTCAACAACCATATTACCATACTCTAAATTACTCAATTGTTGTTGAGTTCTATTTCTCATCATTTCAACAGCATTTGCGTGACCATTAACATTATAGTTTTCTGGTGCTTCATTTTGAGACGGTGGTGGTGTTTTAGATTGTTCGTAAATATAATTTGTAACTTCTTTTTTCTCAGCTTCAAATTTTGCAATTCTTTGTTCTTCAGTTAAAGTAACTGGTGTTTGTGTTTCTTGTTTAGGGAAAACATTTGGTTTTTTATCCATATTAAAACTTATTTTTATTTGTTATAACTCTAAAAATAAATATAGATGAATAAGTTTTTTTGTAAATAGAAATTATATAAAATAAAAAAACCACTATTTTAAAGTGGTTTTTAATTTTATCCTAATTTTAATTTTGAGACTCTATTTGTTAATCTACGTTGTATATCTTCATCTCCTTTGGCTGTTTTAACTATATAGTCATTTTCTTTTTCGGAATCACCACTAGACATTTTTATTATTTCTTTGGCTAAATCATCTATATCAGAGTCATTTTTTTGAACACCCTCATTTAATACTTCGATTCTTTTATCACCACCAGTAATTTGCTCTTGTTCACCATTATCATCATATTGAATAGTGTAAGACACTTCTTGGCGTGGATTAGCTTCAAAAGAGATTATTTCAGCATCTCTACCATTAAATTTAATTTTAGCACCTTTAGATATAGGGTCAGCAAAGTAACTTTCACTTATTAAACCTTTTGATTGTAAATATCTTTGTTCAGCTAATAAATTAACTTTTAAAAAATTTTTCTTTTTATCTGATTTTCTCATAATATTTTTTATTATAAATAGTTTAAATAAAACAAAAAAACCTAGAATAATCTAGGTTCTTTGTTAGTATTTTAGTTTTATTAGAATAATAAGATTGCTCTATCGAAACGTAATGTTGCAGTAATCTCAGCGATACCATCATCATCCATTGATAAGTCACCGAATCCAACGTTTGTTAACATTGTTCCATCCAATAACCATTTCTCGATAACAACACCCGTTGGGTCAAGCATCTCAAGTTCAACTGGACGTTTGTAACCAGCTGCGTAACCTTGACGACCAGTGATTGATTCAGAGTGAAGACGTACCCACTCCATTATTGCTTGTGCAGCAGATGGACCAATCGGGTCACGGAAAGTTACATCGATTGATTCCCAAGTAAATCTACCGATTACCCATGTAGATGTGTTTAGGAAAGGAATCTCTACTTCACTTTGTGTGATTGAAGGTCTTGATGCAGATGATAACCACCATTGTTGAATACCCAAATCTGCTGGGAATGTAATTAACCAACGATTCTTTTTCTTAGGCTCGTAAGGTAGGGGCATTTTCATTAATAAATCAGCCATGTTCTATTTGTTTTTAAAGTTTATTCTTATTTCTATATAAATATGATAAGATTTATTTTATTTCGTAAAAAATTAATTTCTTTATCTATAAATATGATAAAATATTAAAATAATTTGTTTTTATTAAAAAAAATCAGTACCTTTGAAGTATTATGGGAAAATTAAATATAACAGAAGAAGAACTTTTAGAAAAATACAATGTTTCTATTGATATTTTAACCGATGAATGTGATTGGATTACGCATATTAGTGGTCAAATGGTTTGTGCGACAATCGTATCAATACTGGTAGAATACAACATAAATTGTTTAATTCATAGTGATAAATTATATGAATTATATGATGACCACATTAAAAGTTTAAATTTAGAAGAAAATGAATGGCGTGAAAAATATGGTGTTCCAGAAATTATAAAAATAATTTATGAAATATTAGAAAAAAAAGCTGAATAAATTTGGATATATGTAATTTTTTATTTACCTTTGATATATGAAAAAATTACTAATATTTATCGTTTTATTATCAAACACATTGTTTGCACAAGATATTGAAATGTTTAACTACATCAATATCTACAGAAAACATTTTGGTAAAAAATCATTGGTTATCTCGAAAGATTTAACAAAAATATCTATCGAACAAAATAAAATCATTATAACTGAAGATAGTCTTAGTCACTCACATAAAGCATCTGAAATTGCTGTTATGGGTGAACACTTACCATCTACTAACCAAACAACTTTAGAATTTAGTGTTTTTGTTGAATCTGTAATGGGTATTGTATATGAAGAACCAAAAACAGAAGATAATGCTGTTAAATATGTTAAATTATACAGTTTATATTTATTTGATAAATCACCCAACCATAAAAGTATTTTGTTGGGTGATTACACAAACATTGGTTTTGACATCGTTATTGATAATGTAAAACACAAATCAAACGAAGTTGTTGTAAATGGTAAAGTAGTTAAATTTAAAAACATAAAAAGTAATTACCTTGTTGATTTTTACTGTGTTGCTGACTTTAATTAAAAAGTAAAACAGTCAGCAACGTGACCCGTTTTATCTTTTTTAAGAACACATTTGAATTTTTTCTTTTTAAATTGAGGTTTACCGCCACCCATTTTCTTACCACCAGAAGATGTTTCATACATTTTAACCACCTCGAATCTATATTTTTTTATAATTTCATCTGCTTTAGGTTCTGGTTCATCACTTTCTGAAGTAAATTCAGCGACAATGTTTAATTTAACGTATCTAAATTCAGATGATTGTTGTCTAAGTTTAGCCAATACATCTTTATTTGTTGCAGCTTTTTTAAATGCTTCAGCACTAACTACATCAGAACCGTTATTGGGTATTTCTCTAGTAGTTACTTCAGCATCAGACACCAAACCACCTACAACATCATTAACACTCTGTGTTCTTAAATTAGATAATTTAATATTTCCAGTAGGGTCTTCTTTAGAAATTAAACTTACTATACGTTCAGCATCAGTAGATGATTCAATCTCAACACTTAATATTTTACCACCTTGAGAAATTACGGACTCAATAGCGTCTTTTATAGCTTGTTTACCATCTTGAGTTAGATTATATCCACCAGTATCAAATAAGTTCTGCATATTACCCATATCAACGCTTAAAGTATCTTTAATTAGAATGATACTAGTTTTCTTATTGCTTTTTATTGTATCAGTTGACATTTCAGCAGATTTCACTGCATATCCTTGTTTTAATTTATTTTCTAAATTTTTTAAATTATGAACAGTAATAACTCCTAATTTGATATTAAAATCATCATCATCAGCAATTTCATTATATCTTTTAACAATAGTTTCAGCATTTTTAGCTAACATAGATGAAGGGTCTTTGATACCTTTTTCTTGCATAACTTTTACTAATTCTTGTGTCTTTTCTTCATCATCAAGAGTTGCTTCGATTTGTTTCATAATATCAGCATTATGGACAGCATTTACAGCAGCAGCATTATTTTGACCAGTTAACTGTAAACCCATAAGCATTGAAATACCCAAAACAACTTCTTTCCAACCTTCTTCTAAAAGTTGAACGTTTTTATTGATACTTTCAGTTAATATGTCACTAGATTTATTTTGTCTATTTTTTTGTTCAGCTAAAACTAATTTGTTGTATTGTTCTCTAGTTATTTTAATTTTTGACATAATTTCTTTTATACATAAATATATCCAATAAACAAAAAAGCCCTCAATTGAGGGCTTTAATGATTTAATTTTAGTTATGGTTAGATGTTATCAAATGATGCACCAGTATTCATAATTACGAACTCTAATTGTATGAACTCTAATGCTCTTGTTGGTTTCAAGAATATTTGTCCAGTCAATTCGTTTCTGTCGATTTCTTCTGGGTCGCTTGAAAGAACAACACGGAAATCAGTTAAACCTCTTTGAGCTCTAATGTTATCCAAGATTGGGTTAACAAGTGCCAAGAATTGATTTCTAACAACGTTATCATTTTGTTCGAATAACAATCTGATAGCAACAGCAGAAATAAGTTTTCTTGCTTGTAGTAACAATCTTCTAACGTTGATTCTGTTAAGAGCAGATTCTTTAACTTGAAGAGTTTTGTTACCCCAAATTTTAATACCGTCAGTTGTGAAAGTAGCAATTGGGTTGATTCTGTTTTCGTATAAAACATCTCTATCATTAAGAGTAAGTTTTTTACGTACTTGAATCGCATCAACATCACCTCTTTGGATACCAGCAACTGCGAACCATGGGAATGCAATATTATCTGTTAACGCAATGTTTCTTACAACGTCACGTGTAGGTGGCATGAAGATATAAACGTTATTTTCAGTATCATTTACTTGAATCCAAGGCCAGTAAGTACATGAGTAGTTACTATCGTACATACCATCTAAGTAATCAGTAATATCTTCAACAGTCATAACATCACCACCACCATCAGTATCTGGAGTTGTCATGATGTATAATGAATCCGCTCTATCTTGCTCAACCATATCGATTGTAGCTTCAATCAAGTTTCCATTATCAACATTATCAATACCTGGAGTTGCAAACACGTTAATGTTAACAGCTTCTGGGTTTTTAAATGTCCAAATAGCTTCTAAGTAAGCATAATAATCAGAGTTAATACCTCTATCACCGTTTGAAAGTGTTCTGTTAGAGAAAGCACCAGATGTTAAACCTTTAGAACCTAAAGTACCATTGATTAAGAATGAATCTAAATTACTTCTTCTAGTTCTATAGATATCCCATCCATCAAAACCACCATAAGGTGCAAATGTGAATTTACGAGCATATACTTTTTCATAATCAGTATTCATAACACCAGTTTCAGTTCTAAATTGAGCGTTACCAGTATCAAATAAGAATATTGGAGAATAAGTACCACCAGTAGAGTTAATTGTAACTGTTACATTATCAATTGTAGCACCAGTAGCAGCAACGTCCATGTGGAAACCACTAGTTAAACCAGTCCACATATTTGGAGACGTAGTTTGTGGTACACCTTTGTAATCAAAGAAGTCTGAATCAATACCCATAGTCTCAGATAAACCTAAATAGAATTTACGTTTATTCTCGAAAGAATCGTATGTTTGTTTATAAGTTAAATTAGGTGTAACAACACTAGCATTACTATTAGCTTGGTAACTTCTGATTGGGAATCCGATGAAACCAGCTGGGAATGCTTGAGAAGTATCAGAACTATCATCCATTTCAATCAACACATATGATGATTTAGAAGGATAAACACCATCCAAAGTACCAATTCTTCTAGCAATGTAGTTGTTAGATGTTGGGTCCAAAACACATTTAGAATATGATTCCAATACAGTTGGTTGAGCATCAGTATCGTAATAAGCTCTAATTACAACATCAAATTCTTTTGTATCTAATTTAATATTTCTAATAGAGATTTTGAATTGCTCGTTAGCTGCATTACCATCAGAAATAGTTGTAAATCTGAATAATCTTAATACTTTAGTACCACGTAATTCTGATACAACATAAGGAGTAACAGCTGGTTGATATTCTTTTTGGTAATCAGAGAATTGATTTGCATAATTAATAACAACTTGTTTTACACCTCTAATTTTACCAGCAGTATTAAAAGTATCAAACATATTGTTAAAATATTCTTCAGCAAATAATGCAGTGTTACCATCAGCAACGGTTCTACCTAAAGCTCTTGGTAAATAATTTTGTTTAGTTCTATCTAAAGACATTTGGTAATTGAATGCACCTTGTGTTGTAGAAACTCCAGTCAATGCAAAAGTACCTAACGGGTCAGTAGTTGAACCAGTCAATGTTGAATCAAAACCAACACCAGTTGTACCAGTAACTTCAAACGCTGGGAATTGTGTATCTAAATCAATTCCACCTCTAGAACGTAATAAAGCTACAAGAGTATTTTCTACATCTGAATAACCAGTACCAGTGTAATATGTTGTAACACCACTAGTAGTACCAGTGATAACAGAACCAACTGTTCCTTTAGCTGTAACATATAATGTTGTTGATACACCACTAAATGCTGAACCAGTTTTTTTGTATGTAGCTGGAATAGCAACAGTACCACTAAGTGCAGTAACTGATAAAGAAGCTAAATTAGCATCTAACGAACCATTATTTATAAGTTGTTGAATAAGTGGGTCAGTACTAACTATTGTTAACATTGTGTTTCCAGTACTTGCTGTATACCTAATTAATGTAGGATAAGTAATTGATGCACCAGTAACTACAGTTGTAGAATCTAATGCAGCGTCTAATACAATACCCCATGCTTTACCAGCATCATATCCAGAAAAACCTAATACTCTAGTTACAAATAATTGATTTGATTGTGATAAATATGATTTAGCTATGTATGGTAGCTCATATTTTGGAGCTCCGTTATCTTTTATTTTAGTAGCATTTTGGCCACCAAAGAAAGATTGAAACTCTCCGTAGTTACTAACAAAGATAGGTTGGAAGGCTGGACCGATTGTCGTCTCTCCAACTAAACCTAATGTTGTTACACCTACTTGACGTGTTATGAATGATAAGTCTTTTTCTGATGTATAAACCCCAGGACTTACGAATACTTTGTTTGGCATAGTTTTGTTTTTTGTTTTATGTTATTTACTTTATCGTTTTCTTTATTATAAATATTAGGTTTTTTTCAAAAAGAATAGCTTTAAAAAAGATATATTTTTTTTAGTATGAATTTTATCATACTTTTATCATACTAAACTAATATTTATAGTAAAACACACCATGAAAAGAGATAAAAACTTAAAAATAACTACAAAAACACATGAACTCCTTAAAAAGTATTGTGAAGAAAATGGGTTAAAAATGTTTGGATATGTAGAAATCTTAATTAAACGAAATTGTGTTTTAAAACAAAACAATAATAACGATAAAAATATATATGGTGAATAATATTAATTACATTATTCACCATATATAATTAAGATGATGGATTTGTCGTTATAGTTGTAGTTCCTATATCCCTTACATATATTCTTAATGGTGATGGTCTGTCAGCACTAGCAACATACGCTCCAGTTTGTCTACTACCACATCTAACTATATTACCACTAAAATCACATACTGTCATAACATAAAATGAATATATCGTAGATGGTGTTAAATTACTTATTATAAATGATGTTCTATATGAAGCTGAACTACCATCAGCATCACCATTTATCCTAAACCAACCTCTATCTGGCGTAGTAGTTGATGCTGTTGTTGAGTGTAAACCTATCATTTGAACAGCAGTACTATTTGTAAATACAATATCAGCTTCAAATGTGATTTCAACAATACCACTTGCTGGTGCTGTAAATGTTGTTTTAGCATATCTATTTGTAGCGTCTGAATTACAGTTAATTACGGTAAAAACTGATGAACTAGCTACAGTGTGTGTAGCAAGTGTTGAAGCTGTTAATTCAGTTATTGCAAGTATTTTACCATTATTTATATTATCACCAGCATACGTTGTTGCTGATAGTGTTCCGTATACTGTTGTGTTTCCAGATACTGTCAACTTATCATTACCTAACGGTTGTGTTAAACCAATAGCTGTATTACCACTTCCATTGATAACAAAGTGAGATGCATCACCGTTGGCTATATCCTCAACAACAAATGCATCACCAGAACCATTCTGGATTATTTTAACCAATTCAACTGAACTATTTCCAGAAAATATTGATTGAGTAGAAGCGGTAACTGTTAAGTTACCAGTGATAAATGAGTTATTATTTGAGATAAACCCATTTTTTATTTGAAATTCGTTTGCCATGATTAATGCCTTTCCCTATCCAGGATTAATTTATATGTTATGTATATAAATATATTCTAATAAGGAAAAATTTAATTATTTTAAACTAATCTTTGAAATTAAAGACCGAATCTAGATTTTGTTACATTATAGTTTTGTAAGGCTTCTGTAGCTGATAACGCCTTATTATATATTTTAATTGAACCAATATTAAAATTACCATATGTACTACCAGCTTTACCAATATATAATCTATCAGCAGCATCTCTTAAAGCAACTGTACCACTACCAACTTTAGTACCTACTAAAACACCGTTTTTATATAATTTAACGTTTCCATTATCATTTCTAACTAATGTAAAGTTCTTCCAAACATTTAAATTAACAGATTCAGTATATAAACTTGTTGTTGGATAACTTAAAGGTCCTTCATTAAAACCATGTGTTGACGATGGAAATACAGCTATACCCCAAGTCCAAACATTTGAATCAAATGAATCTGAACCATAATACAAAATAGGGCAAGGTGTTGTTGATTTCATATTAACCCAAATATCTATCGTATTCATAGTAACTGATATTTGACTAGCAATATTAAAATATTCATTTAATCCATCAAATAATAAAGAACCATTATTAGTTGAATCATAAACTGGTGAGTTTACTAATGTACCTACATAATTATTACCCGAAATATCTTTTAAAGATGTGGGTGAAAAGTATCTATTATATGAATTATTAGTAGCAACATCTAAATACAATATTAAACCATCTTTAATAATATTAGGTCCTCTATAATTACTTGCTGTACTCATGGCATTTGTCTATCATCAGTCCATTCTGGACCATTTAATATTATTGATATTTCATCATATGTATACGGTCCTTCACTTGTTGTTAATGATAATACAGATGAAGGTATTTCTTCTGACTCCCATTTAACAAATGTTTTGGCACCATCGATTGATTTTCTAACTGTATCAATTGATGTTTCAGATACTTGAGTAAAATCAATAAGTTCTAATTCAGATACATTAAGTATCATGAATTTTCTGTTTTCGTAATCATTTAAATTTGTTTCCATAATTTAATATCCATATCTTTTTTTTGTTATATTATAGTTTTGTAAAACTTCAGTTGCTGATAATGCTCTATTATATAATAAAACATCACCAATATAAGTATTTGAATAAAGATTATAATTTTCAACAAAACCAACATAAAATTTAGTTAAACTATTAGTTACAACTGTTGTATTTAATCCAGATGCAGATTGATTTAATAATTGACCGTTAACATAAATTTTACCTTTCGTAGCGTTTGTTGCTTGTGAACCATCAAAAACCCCAACAATTTGATACCAACCATTTGTCCAAGTCAAAGGTGCTACATTATTATTTGTACCACCAGCAGAGTTACCAAAATAAATATTGCCATCTGTATACCATTCTAAGAAAAATCCTTGTCTAACTGAATGATTCCATGAACCAACAATAATATCTCTATCACTCGCAATCTTTTTAACCCAATAACTAATTGTAAATTGACTACCACCTCTAATTGTATTAGTTGGTGTAGTACCAAAATCAACATATTCATTTGTTCCGTCAAATAATAAAATACCATTATTACTAGAACTAAAGGTAGGTGCGTTATAAATAATACCATTATTTATATAAGTACTTAAATCATTCCATACCGTACTACCACTGATAAAGGATTTAGGGTTAGCAGCGTCTACATTGAATACTAAACCATCAGTAACTATTTTATTTAATACTTTCCCAGCCATTATTTCCCAAATCTACTTTTTAATGTGTTATAATTTTGTAACATTTCTGCTGTTGTTAATGCTCTATTATAATATTTAATAGATGAAATTTTACCACTAAATACGTTTGTTACACCATCCCTTGAAATTTCACTAACACCTTGAGGATAATTTCTAGTAACAGTACCACTAACAACTGAAACTAAATTATAATATATATTAGTTACACCGCTAATCCTTCTTATTATAAGATTTGTCCATACATTTACTGTTGGAAATGTTGCATATTGTAAATCATCAGCGATATTATAACCTCTTAAAACAAAATTTGATGCATTCTTCCCAATCCAAAAACCATTATTTACCGTTGTTGTAAAAATAGGTCCATAAGTAGCGTTCCAGTTTGTTGGGTTAATCCAAAAATCAAATGTAAAATCACCAGTACCTGGAGCTATTTGTGGTATAGTACCTAAATTTACAAAATCATCTGTACCATCAAATAAAATACAACCACTATTTGATGAATTATATACTGGACCATTTACTAGTACACCCTTATTAGCATTTGTACTTAAATCATTCCATACCGTACTACCACTAACAAATGATTTTGGATTAGCTGCGTCTACATTGAATACTAGACCATCGGTTACTATTTTGGGTGAATATCTAAATGCCATATTATATACTTCTTACTATTGTTTTTAATGTCCATCCAGCTGTTGTTGCTGAACTACTTAATACTGCATTACTACCAACTACTGCAACTGAGAATGAAATACCAGCTGTTGTTCCTATATCGTTTGTTGACACATCAGTAGATTGTGCTGTTGTACCACTCCATATAGACATAATTGTTCCAGCTCTAGCACCAGTTGAACCAGTACTAATAACTGCATAATCAAAGAACGCACCAGTATAACCACTTGTTGGTATAGAATAAACTGTATTCGTACCAGCTGTAAGTGTTACTTTTACAGTTGTATTTAATGAAGGTGCTTGATAACTACCCATTAAAATAGTATTATCAGAGAACACCTCGACAATTGGTAAACCAGAAATATCGTTGACACTAAATAATGAACCAGTTAATGAATCACTAACACTAAATAACTCACCTTGAGAACCAATAACACTAAATATTGGTGAAGATGTACTATTCCCAGAACCAATAACAGTAAGTATATTTTGACCAGTACCAGATGCAGTTAGAGTATTTGCACTCACACCACCAGTAAAATAAGTTGCACCAGACACTGTACCACCAGTAAATGTACCGCCACCAGTACTGAATCCAGTAACTGTAAATGTTCCTCCAGTATTATTGGTAAAAGTAGCTGTACCAGATGATAATGTACCACCAGTTACTCTAATATCAGTAGGTAAGTTTTGATATGTTGTGGCTGATAAAACGCTAGAAGCTATTGTTCCAGTTGATGTTAAACCAGTTACAGTATTAAATAATACATTAAATGTACCGCCAGTATTATTTCTGAATGTAAACGTATTATTAGAATAAGTTGCACCAGTTACAAATGTATCAGTTGATGATGTTCCACCAGTACTGAAACCAGTTACTGTAAATGTTCCACCAGTATTATTTGTAAAGGTAGTTGTTCCATTGGAATAAGTACCACCAGTTACTCTTACATCGGTAGGTAAATTAAAATATGTTGTAGCAGAAATAGTATTTGTATAAACACCAGTTAAACCAGATAATATAGAACTCCAATTGGCTTTACCATCAGCAGTCTTTGAAACCAATACTTTATTAATACCTTCAGTACCATCTAATAATTGAACTGAATAAGAAATTGATGGGTAACCATATCCACCATCACCTCTACCATCAAAAGACCCACCAATACCAGTTGTCATAGTACCAAATTCAGTAGTACCAACAGCACCTTTAACACCGATACCTAACAATCCATCATTTGCAAAACCAAGTAAACCAATACTAGTACCAGTTATAGGGTTACCTTCAGCAATACCCAATATTGCAGTTTGTGAACCCATTCCAGAATTCACAAAAGACCAAATACCATAACTACTTGCTGTGCTTTGATTTTGAACATACAAGGCTGAAGTATTTCCAGTATTTGAATATATATATACTTTACCTTCTGATGACGGTGCTGTGTTTATTCCAATATTTGTACCATCATCTCTAATCAAACTATTACCCAACGCAGTTGAACCAGTCCATTTAGGTAAATAATTAATTGTTCCAGAACCAATATTAGTTGTACTACCAGTACTAAACCCAGATACACTAAATGTTCCACCAGTATTATTAGTAAATGTAGCGGTACCACTAGTATAAGTACCACCAGTGACTCTTACATCGGTAGGTAAATTAAAATATGTAGTAGCAGATATTGTGTTTGCAGTTAATCCACCACTTATTCTAGTATCACCATTAACATCTAATTTAGTTATTGGTGTTGATGTCCCAATACCAACATTACCATTTAAAAATGCAGTTGCACCACCAGTAGTTATTGCAAATCTTGTTTCTCCAGCAACTCTATCATATATTTCATAAGGTAAACCTAAAGCAATACCAGTACCAACTTCCCATCTATTAACACCAGCAGACCAATAAGCTATTGATGAATTCGCAGTTTGTGCTGCTGATTCTAATCTTATGATAGCAGTTTGTGTACTTGAAGGATTAGATTTAACATGTAGTACAGTTTGCGGTGTAAGAGTACCCATACCAACATTACCATTAGCGTCAATTACAAATGGTGTTGAGTCTGAATTAGAGTCATCTTCAACAACAAATGCATTACCACTACCAGTTTGTGTTATTCTAACTAAATCCGATGAACTATTTCCACTAAATATTGATTGAGTACCCCCAGTTACTGTTAAATCACCATTAACTGTAAGACCAGTTACAGTATTAAATAATACATTAAATGTACCGCCAGTATTATTGGTAAAGGCAAACGTGTTGTTTGAATAAGTAGCACCAGTTACAAATGTATCAGTTGACGATGTACCAGTACTAAATCCACTAACACTAAATGTACCCCCAGTATTGTTCGTAAAGGTAGTTGTTCCATTGGAATATGTACCACCAGTAACTCTAATATCGATTGGTAAATTGTAATATGTAGTAGCAGATATTGTATTTGCTGATAAACCGTCTGTGAAATTAGTTGGTCCAGTTACAGTCCCACCAGTGAACGTACTACCACCACCAGTACTAAAACCAGTTACTGTAAACGTTCCACCAGTATTATTGGTGAATGTAGCAGTACCAGTAGTATAAGTACCTCCAGTTACTGTAATATCTAAAGGTAAGTTTTGATATGTAGTAGCAGAAATAGTATTAGTGTATAAAGCATTTATGACATTAGTAATAGTGTTACCACTACTTTTAACATAAAAGCTTAACGTATCTAAACCTTGTATTTGTTTAATTTTTATTCTACTCATGGTATATTAATCTTTTTATATAAATAGTTATTATTTTTTAAATGTTTTATTATTTATATTAATATATTATAATAAAATGAGATTATATCTGTAGAATCTAAATCATATTCAGAAATAGTAGTATTCCACATAAAATAATCACCAGTTGTTATACCACTAAAATTTCTTACACCACCAGAAGTACCGTTAGATGAAAAATAACAATCTTTTGTTATCACCCCATTACCAACTTCAACATTTATACCATTTATTGTTACACCAACATAACTATTAGCAATTGGTGAACCACTTAACCTAACACCAGTATTAAAGTTATCACCAACTGTTGTTGCTGATGTTACATGTGATTTATTATTACTATAAGGTATTGATTTAGGTAAATTATAATATGTTGTTGCACTAATTGTATTGGCTGTTAAACCATTCGTAAAGAATGTTGGACCAGTTATGGTACCACCACTTTTATCAAACTTATTTGAAATATTAGTTTGAATTGTTTCAATAATACTACAACCACTTAAAGTATCACAAGTTAAACCTTGTTGTGTTGGTATTGTTGAAACAACATATGAATAATGAGCATTACCTTCAGTAACTAAAGTTATTATGTGTGATTGGTTACCCGTATTAGTTGCTCTAACAGTTGCAACTATACTATCACTAACATTTAATGACGTTCCACTGAAATAACCATCAGTAAGTTGCATTGACGGGTTAGGTGAATTTGTCGTTACTGGTACTGGGTCCGTGGTAAATAACAATGTTTGAGTTCCACCACTTGTTCTTCCATAAACCTCAACAAATATCTCAAAAGCTGCGTTATTGTTTTGTTTATATGAATGCAAATAAAAACTCCAAATACCACCTGGTAATAATGTTATGTTTAATGGTTGTGATTGAAAAGATGCAATAGTACTTGTCACACCATTATTAATTGTAACACCACTTGTTTGTTCAGACGCAGTACTTGCGGTTGTACTCAATAACCTATTCCCGTTTTGTGATTGTGATAAGTTTAAGTAAAATATTTGACCACCACCACCACCTATACTAAATCCAGTTACATTAAAGGTTCCACCAGTGTTATTTGTGAATATAGCTGTACCAGCGTTATAAGTACCACCAGTTACTCTTATATCAGTTGGTAAATTATAATAAGTTGTTGCAGATACGGTTGTGGCAGATAGATATGGAGTGAATAAAGTACCAGTCATTGTATCACCAGTTCTAGCAACTCTATCCCAACCAATTGGAAGTATTGAGTTTGCTGTTGTTCCAGATGCGTAAAGTATTCCGTCAGCTGTGTTTATAGCTAATTCACCTAATAATAAATCACCAGCTGCTGGAACTTTCCCAGCAACATTTGAACGTTTAATCAAAAACGTATTTTTTCTATTTGCCATATATATAATGGTATGTCTTAAAAATCTCTATAAAGAGTTATAATTTTGGGTTATGTAACCTCTATAAAATAAATATGCACAATCCGTAAATTGTGCATATTATAATTATGATATTTTTAAAGTAAATCTTTTAGTGATTAACTAATTGATTATTAATTAGTTACTAATATGTACCCCCATCGAGAACGTCAAATTCGGCCAATACTCTAACACCATTTGGTGTTGTAATATTTGTACTTCTAATTACGATATCATTTAATTGAGTTACCCAACCTCTGTTTGCATATCCAGTAGATGTAGTGTATTCAGTAATGTTAGGAATTTGAGTACCAGTTAAACCAGTAAGTGTGTTTAACGCTCTGATATCTAAGTTTACGTTTCCACCATTTATACCATTACCATCTTGAAGTGTCCAACCAGCACCAATAGATGTTGCAGTTGTATTTCCAGTAGGATTATAGTTAAGTGTGATATTAGGGTCCTCTACATATAATTGAGTAGTAAACGCTGAGATAGCTGGACCGAATACTGTTAATGAACCTTGAATAACTGCATCACCAGCAACTGATAAACCACCAGTACCAACACTAACAGCACCATCAGAAGGAACACTAAATATGTTTGTTCCAGAATCGTATGTAAATCCAGCTTCATCAGTTAATAAACCACCAGCTCCAACATAAACAACTCTACCAGCAGTCAAGTTAGATAAAGTTAAACCAGAAACCGTTGTAAATTGAACTGGTAAATCAGATTGACCTTGATTTTGTTTAATTGTAAATGTGTTTGTTGTTGGTGAATATGTGAATCCAGTTACAAACGTATCACTTGAAGTTAAACCAGTTACGTTAAATGAACCATTGTTATTATTTGTTAATGTAAGTGTACCAGCATTATAAGTACCACCAGTAGTGTATATATCAGTTAAACCAGTTAAAGTTACATTTGAAGCGTTTTTTCTACCTAAAACAATTGAACCATTAGGACCAGTATAAGAAATAGTACCACCAGTTACGTAAATATCATTTGTTTGTGAATATGCTGTTAATGTACTGTAATTCACGATATCATTTGCAGCTGTAGCTGTTTGATTATAAGTAGCAGTTCCAGTTACAGCTAAATTATTAACATTAACAGTACCACCGTTTATTGTTGTTGAATCCAACGTTGTAATCGTACCACCAGTAGCGTTTAATGTTGTAGTATTGATTGTACCAATATTACCAGTTGTTGCTGATAACGTACCATTAACAGTTAAACCAGTCATTGTATTTATCAATGCTGTTAAATCAGCTTGACCAACATTTTGTTTAATTGTTAATAAGTTATTGTTATATGTAAAACCAGTTACATATGTATCAACACCAGTAATTGATGAAATATCTGCCAATACGAAACCACTAGTTGTACCAGATAAGAATTTACCAGTTAAATTTGTTACACCACTATATGATGTAATTTGATTTCTAATTTTTAAGTTATAAAGATTAGAACCAACCTCAAAGAAATTTCCATTTCCGTTTGGACCAGCTGGAACCCAATCATTACCTCCACTGGTAACACCAGAGAACATCATAATACCAGCAGCTGTGTTAACTATTGGTTCACCAGCATACAACGTAGCACCAGAAAAAGGTGCCGCTGAGTTTGAATTGTTTTTTAGAATAAATCTAGTACTTCTATTTGCCATTTGTTTTTGTTTTTATATAAATATATTATTTTATTAATAAGTTCCACCCAAAAGGGTATCATTTTGTATTACTGAGTTATTTGCTGTTATTTGTCTAGAGTTACCTAAAGAATCATTACCTAAATCCAACATTGGTGTTGTTACTTTGATTGTTGATGTCCAAACACTAGACGTACCACTTACGGTGTTTATATCCCTAAACCTTTTTGCTGGAATACCTACATCAATTGTAGCGTCATTTTCTGGTACTAAAGTTGTATTGAATTCTGTATATCCACTAAATAGGTTGATTTGTGAATCACCACTACATGAAATGACAACATTCGTAAAAACAGCGGTACATGCAGAAACAATCGTACCACCAGTTAATTCTGCTGGTTCAATGATAAACGTTTCGTTTATGTCCGAGTGATATAACGGTTTAAAATTACTTGCCATTTTATTTATATTGTATTTCCTATTATCTTAAATTCACCTAATGAATAATTTGTTTTATATACTTTTATTGTTACCGTATCATTTGATGTAACCATTATTGGTGATGTCATCACGGTCCCATCAAAAACACCAATACCATTCACAGTCATAACTATCCTAGATACGTCTTGTATCTCAACAATTTGTGTAAAATTAATTGTATATGGTATCAAGAAAGAGAATGTTGTATTGGCTCCAGGTTTAAACACAAAAGCATACGTCACGGTGTTATTAACTTTTATTGGTTCAAACGCAATATCTTCATCTCTATAAATTCTATTATCCTCAATCTCCAAAGTCATTACACCTCTATTTATCGTAGGTATAACCTCAAAATCATCTTCATCTAAAATATACCCTAATAATTTCATTTCAAACAATTGAACATAAAATCTTCTGTTTTCGAAATCATCAATATTACTCTCATCACCAATTGATTCTAAATGCAATGGCATTGGATGACCATTTACGTTGATGTAGCATTGTCTAGATTGAAAAGCTCTTTGAATCAATCTATTGAATTTATTCAAATCTTTCATTCTGTTTGTAAACATTCTCACCTCATACGTCATATCAACTGAAGTAGGTTGTGGTATTTTATATAAATCAACACCACGTCTAACACCATCCCATGTTGGAACTTTCATATAAGTATATGTTCTATTTACTGGTATATTCCATAATCCAGCTTGGTTTTGACCTTGTTGGATATCTGGTTTTCTAACAACAGTAATAAATGGAAGTTCAATGTTTTTAAATTTATCAGAAAATTGCCATGTTTTACTAAATTCTGTCCATCTTTGTATTGTTAAAAAAATTACTGGCACTTTCTCTCCGTCAATAGATAAAGATATTCTTTCGTCAGATTTTAAAAATTCTAAAAAAGTTTGGTCCATATCTTCTTCCATAACACCCCTAGGTAAAAATGTACCTCTATCAGAAATGTCATCAAGTATTTCTTGTCTTCTTTCGGGTCCAATTTTACTTGGGTTAATATTAATATTGGTAATATATCCTTTAGGCATTGCCATAATTTGTATTTTTTTTTATTTATGCACCTCTAAATTCGTTACCATCTATTGGTGCACAGTTTATTGTTCTAAATGCACCTTTGTAACCCATTATTGTGTGTTTATTGTCATAATTTTTAACTCCATCGTTAACAACACTAAAATATCTAATTTCAGTTTCAGTAACTGGATAACCTATATAGTCACCATAACTAATTTGAACATCTAATTCAGTTAATTGAGAATCATAAATACCAAATGTGAATTTACCATCTTGTAAATATCTCAACGAACCATTTCCATTATAAGTTTTATTTTCAGCTTCATCTAAAATAGGAACTACTTTCAATTCAACTGGTGAAAAATATTTTATACCGTCCTTTGGAGCTTCACCATATAAATTATCTGATGCACTATTCTCTCTATCAACACGATACAAAATAACTGTAAAATTACCGTCACCTTCTAGTGCTTCACGACCCATAGAAATTTCCAATCCAAAATCCTCTTCGGAAAAAAATTTATTTATACGTGTAATTGGTACAATAGGTTTAGACATATTTAACTCCTTTCTTTTTTGATGGAATACCTTTTTTAGTTTCCGAAATTTTTATTATTGTTTCTTCTGAATGATTCTTCCCATAAAAATGGTTTTTATTACCCATATGGGATTTACTCATTTTTTCTTTAGTTTCTTTAGACAATTTAATACCTTTTTTACTTTTTCTAATTTTTTCTTTAGTTTCTTCAGACATTGGTTTTCTAATAACTAATTTTTGTGAATCACTCATTTTCTTTTTAGTTTCATCACTCAAAATTTTACCAATACGTGATTTACTCAAATTTTCTTTATGTTCATCAGTAAATTTAATTCCAACTTTAGCATCACTCATTTTCTTTTTAGTTTCATTACTCATTTTTCTATTTAAAGTTGTTCCATTCCTACCACCTATTGATATATTATAACCTATATTTTTATCAGTAGAGTTCAATTCAAATATATGTAACCGTTCTTTTTCATCTAACTCAAGTTGTGAACTACAAGTTTCTAATATTTCTTTTTTAAAATTTTCTTTACCGTATTTTTTAATTGCCTTTTTTAATAAATCACCAGAACCTAAATATTTGTTATTATTCTTAGAATCTTGACCAATATAAATTTTACCGTTAATTAAATTTGTTGTTTTATATATTATCATATTTTATTTTATTTATAAATATCACAACTTATTTATTAATACGTGTTATCGGTGTAATCTTCTTATTATCCATATCTTTTAATATAAATATTTATCTTTTAGATATTAATCCCATAACACTTGATTTTTATTAAAAAAATTATTATATTTACATATAATTACCAGGAATTAAAAACAATTACATTGATAAATTTAGATGACATAAGAGGACGCTCAGCTATAACACTACTAGAGAAGTATGAAGGTATCAACCCATACCTTAGAAGACTAAAAGCTGAATATATAAAAAACAAAAAATTGGCTCTTACCGAGAACCAATCAAAATACATAGTAGATAATCACGAAAGAGAACCACAATACATAAATAGAGTTATTGGTATAACTGCTTATTTAGGTGAAGAACTTAAAAGAGTTGAAGATTTATCGTTTACTCCAGAGAAAATACTAATAGAATTTATTTTGGCTGAAACTGATAAAAGTTACCATGTTTACGGTAAACTTAAACAAAACCAAAAAGAATCAAAAATGTATTGGGTTCCAAAAACACAAGTAAACGATGACCCATATTTTGAAAAAGTAGACGTAAACGTTGATTTCACAAAGTATAATGAAATATTAAGTAAATACGGTAAAACACTATACAAACACCAAGAAGATGGTATTAAATTTTTATTATCTAGAAATGGGTGTATTTTGGCTGACGATATGGGGTTGGGTAAGTCTATGCAATCAATTATCGCTGCATTGGAAAGTGGTGCTGAAAAAATTCTTATTGTTACAACATCATCAACTAAAATAAACTGGGAACGTGAGATAAAGGTGTTTTGTGATGAAACAACAATCATTGATGGAAAGAAATGGGATTCTAATAAATTCACAATTATAAATTTTGATATATTAAAGAATTTTCACTCTTTACCTTCAGTTAAAAAAACAAAAGAGGGTGAACCAGAAGAAACATTAATTAGAGATATAGTAAACACTAAATTTGATTTATGTATTGTGGATGAAGCACATAACTTGAAAAATAATGATAGTATTAGAGGTAAAATTATGGTTGAAGTTTGTGTTAAACATAATATTCCAAAGGTGTGGTTACTTACTGGGACACCAGTTGCAAATAGACCAATGGATTTCTTTAATCTTTTAAAACTAATTAAGTCACCTATAGCGAATAATTGGAAACATTACGCTACTAGATACTGTGATGGTAGACAGTTCTTTAGAACGCTTAAAAATGGTCAAAGAAAGCAAATATGGTTAACTGATGGTGCATCTAATTTAGAAGAGTTGGCGAACAAAACAAAAAACATATTATTAAGACGTTTGAAGACAGATGCAATTGATATGCCAGATAAAATAGTTACTCCGATGTATCACCAATTAGATAAATCTGGTTGGAAAATGTATGAGAAATTATGGGATGAATATGTTGAAATGAAAAAGAAATTAGGTAAAAAAACTATGGAGTCTCAAAAAGACTTGGTTGAACTTATCTTATTGAGACAATTTATTGCGTTACAAGCAATTCCATACACTATTGAAATGATTGAAAATGCTTTGGAAATGGGTAGAAAAGTAATTGTATTTACTTCATTCTCAGAAGAATTAGATATAATTGCTAATCACTTTGGTAAAATTGCTGTTAAACACAATGGTCCAATGACATCAGCTAAAAAACAACATTCTGTTGACCAATTCCAAAACAATGACAAAATAAAAGTATTTATTGGAAATATAAAAAGTGCTGGTGTTGGTATTACACTTACAGAAGCAACTGTTGTTATATTTAATTCGTTTGACTGGGTACCTGGAAATAATGAACAAGCTGAAGACCGTGCATATCGTATTGGACAAAATAATGATGTAAATGTTTACTATCAATTATTTGAAGATTCTATATCAACTAGAATGTGGGATATGTTAAAAAATAAAAAAGATGTTATCTCAACAATTATGGGTGAGAAAAAATTAACAGATGATGAAATAACTGATTTATTATCAGAACAATTAATAGATTAAAATATGGTAACAATTTATGGATTTAAAGATTGTCCTTACTGCACTGAATTAAAGGACATATTAACAACAGAAGGGATTGAATTCAAAGACGTTGATGTAGAACTTACAGAGAATCAAGAAGAGTTCAACAAGATTATGGAAATTTCAAAAGCGGACGAAGTTCCTATCGTAAAGGTTGGTAAACAATTACTAGTTCCAAACGTTTCTTTCAGAAGTATCAAAGAAGCTGCTGAATTAGTAAAGAAATTTTTAGCTTAATTCTATTTTTTCTTATATTTATAAGAAAAAAGAATTATGGGAGTTAGTTTAGACGAAAAAGAAAAATTGTTCCGTCAATTAAGACATTCATTGGGTGCACCTATACGCCAAATTGAATTAACGGATGAACAATTATGTACTCTTCTAGAAATTTGTATAGAAGACTACGCACAATATGTTCAAGAATGGTTAATAGAACACCAATGGCAATCTTTATTGGGTCAAAGTATTGACACGATGGACATGGCTTTTGCTTTGAGTGTTAGGAATTTCGATTTCATGACTCAATATACATACGCATACTCAAAACAAGTAGGTTTACAAACCAACGGTCCTTGGGAACTTAAAAAAGATTATGTTGAATTAGAATCTGGTAGACAAGTTTATCAAATTCCAGCTGGACGTGAAGTAAATGAAGTTCTATGGATTACACCTCCAGCTACTAGTCAAGCTTTATTGGCTAACTATGGTGGTATTGATTACGGTTTTGGTGGTGGATTTGCACAAGTAGGTGGTGGTGTTGGTACTGGTGGTGGTTCACAAAGAAGTGGATACTATATTGCACCAGCATTTGATATTTTATTAACAGCTGCTGATATGAACTTAAAAAATCGTATCGTAAGAAGTGAATTGGTTTATAAAATAACTGCTGGACCAAACGGAACAAAATTGTTGCACTTGATTAGTACACCTGGTTCTAAATTATCATTTGGACAAGGAATTGGTGGTGTTGGTAGTTCTATCAATATGACTGGTTGTCAAGTATGGTATTTCTATTACGATACAACAAATGCTGATGTTGATGCTTGTAAAGCTGATAACCCAGATATTATAAAAATGCCTAACCAAGTTCCATTATCAAAATTAGACTATGCAGATTTTAACGAACCAACAAAAACACTTGTACGTCAGTTATTTATTGCTGAAGGTAAAAGAACGTTGGGTAGAGTTAGAGGTAAATTTGGTGGTATCGTTGGTGTTGCTGAAGCTGAAAGAACAATGGATTATGATACGTTGCTTTCTGAAGGTAACGAAGAGAAAAAAGCTGTGTTGGAAAGACTTGATACTAGATTAGATAGACTTTCATCTACAAAACAATTAGAGAGAGGTGCAACTGAAGCTGAATCATTAAACAGACATATGAAATACAGACCCATGGGATTCTGGGTATATTAAAATAACAAAGGGGCAATTAAGCCCCTTTTTTATTTGTTAGAATCCCCATTCATCTTCTGGTTCTTCTTTTTTGGTTTCTATTAGTTCTACTTCTTTTACACTTACTGATTCAGAAACATAATCATCTGGCATTTCACCGAAAGTATCATCATACTCATCATCTAAATTTAAGTTCTCATCATTTCTAACGATATTACCATTTTCATCTTCTTCGATATCATCATCTTCATCTTCACTTTCAGAATATGTTCTTTTCTTTTTAATTTCTACTGCTTTTTCGATAATAATTGATTCAGCTTTTTTGATTACTTTTTCAGTAATAATATCGATTGCTTCAATAACAACTTCTGTTTCATATTCAATTAAACCTTCATTACTAGTTAC
>Ga0209596_1000904_pt1 | contig 26367 bp, 35 predicted proteins | sample M_130807_MF_Meta_FD_187314 | JGI IMG/M metagenome (GOLD analysis project Ga0209596, IMG submission 187314) | Freshwater microbial communities from Lake Montjoie, Canada to study carbon cycling - M_130807_MF_MetaG (SPAdes) (version 2) | ecosystem: Environmental > Aquatic > Freshwater > Lake... | reverse complement strand
GCCTTCTTCTCGTATCAGTTGAGTCTTCAAATCCATGACGCCACCACTGCAAAGGTTAGGAACAGGCACAAGGCACCGGCCCAGAACCCGACGTTGGGGTTCCTGTAGCAGGTAATGGCGCACCCGTACTCGGCGCCAGTCGGGAATGCTTCGTTGAGAGTGCGGGGGAACCGACGGGTCGTTCCTCCGTCCAGAACCGATGATTGTTGTAGCACTTCATTCTCCTTCGGGTTGTGTTGTTGGGTTGCTGGCGCGTGTCCAGCGTCTCTGTTGGGGCGTTACAGAGGGGGCATCGCATAGAGCGGCACCACGGTGCATCCAAGGTCTGCCCAGTACTGCATCTCTGCCCTGCGCCGGGTGATGAGAATGCAGACCTTGCCCTCGCGGACCATCCATGCGAGCGGCCTCATACCAACCACGCAATCAGCGCCATCAGCACCACAATAATCACCGACCACAGCAAGGCGCTGCGGAAAGCTGCGCGGTAGTAGCGCAAATCGTCGGCTTCGTCATCGCTCATGTCTTCGACCTTTCTGGCCAGTTGTCGGGCCGTGGATACCATTTGACGTTCTTCGCGGTGTCGATCTTGCTGCTGTACCGCGTCACCTGCCGGATGCTGTCCGTGTCAAGACACGGCCAGGACCAGTTCTTACCGTCCCACCAACTGAGGCTGTGGCCCCCGGTCGGCCACCATCCGATGCTCGGTGGTTTTCTCATTCAAACTCCCTTTGATTGTCTGTACTGCTTGACCGCGTTGCGCAGCCCAGCCTGGGTGGTGGCCTTCATATCGAGAGCCTGTGCTTGTGCCTGGTCGAGTGTGTCTTGCATCAGGATGCGATGACAGATCACCGGCACCCCCTGACCCTGGCGGCGCACTCGAGCGTTGAACTGCTCGTACAGATCCAGCGACCAGTTCAGCCCGTACCAAACAAGGATGTGCCCGGTACTCTGAAGACCATCGATGCCGTGCCCCATCGATGCCGGGTGACCGATCATCAAAGAGCAGTCACCAGTCTTCCAGCGGTGCATGGCATCGACCAACGACGCTTCGCTCTTGCACTCGGTCAAGTTGATAGGGTCCAGGTGCTTGAACCGATCCATGATGCGCTGGGCGTCTGACCTGTAGGCATACGAGCACAGGACAGGCGAGCCTTGAGCCTCGTCTAGGATCTCCTCGAGTGCCTCGAGCTTCAGGTCATGGATCGGCTCCCACAACGGCATTCCGGCAATCGGGTACATGGCACCGTTGGCAAACTGCAAACACTTGTTGGTCAGCGCCGCCTGGTTGAACACCTCGACCTCTTTGCCACTGTCAAGTTGCAAGAAGAACTCGCGCTCCAACTTGTCGTACTTGGCCCGCAGATCCTCCGGCATCTCAATGTCGAGGTTGTTGATCATCAGGTCTGGCAGCGGGTTGTAGTCCTCTGCGCTCATCTCGAGTGTGATGTCGCCAATCAACTTCTTGATGGTGTCCTCGGTGTCCTCGTAGGGCAGTTCCTTGTACGGTCCCACCTTGCGGTAGAACCTGGTGCGGAACGCTGTCTTCGATGTGCCCAGTCGCTCGCCCCTGTCGACCACCAGGAACTGACCATGCAGATCCTTGTATCCGTTGCTGGCCGGGGTGCCGGTCAGGCCGGTAGTCCAGTCGAACTTGTCAGCGATCTTGCGGAACGCTTTGACCCGGTTGGTCGCGCTGTTCTTCATCTTGCTGATCTCATCCCAGACAATCCCGTTGAACGGCAGCAGACGGTCCTTCTTGACGAAGTAGGTCTGGAGCGTCTCAGCCAGCCAGCCCAGGTTCTCGTAGTTGATCAAGTACACATCAGCAGGCCGCAGCAGCGCCCGTGTGCGTTGATCCTTAGTGCCTGTGACCATGCTGAACTTCAGGTGACTGGTGTGGTTCCACTTCGCAGCCTCTTGGCGCCAGACCAGTCGGATGACCCGGATGGGTGCAACGATGATCACGCCGCGCAGGAACGCGGTACGGATCAGGTGCGCCATGGCAGTCAGGGTGACGACGGTCTTGCCCAGACCCATGTCCAGCCACAACATTGAGTGGGGGTGAACGCATTGGAAGTTGACCGCCTTCTTCTGGTAGTCGAACAGGATCTCAGGGGTTAGCATATTCCATCATCTCGTCAATCATGCGCAGCCCATCGATAACCCCATCAATGACCCAGACATTGACCTTGTGTCCGCGCAGCCTGGTGTGCTCGCGGTCCTGTGCCGGTGTAGGCTTCTGCCCGCTGCGTTTGAACTCGCAGAAGAACATGCGACCGTTGGGCAGCACGAACAGACGGTCAGGCACAGCGGCTCGGGCCGGACTGGTGAACTTATAGGCCAGCAACCCGCGATCCTTAGCGTAGTCGCAGACCTTGGCTTCAATTTGTTTCTCAAGCATCACGCAATCCCCAGTGTAAGTTTCTCGATCTCTCTGATGTAGTACTCGAAGTCCACCGGCAGCACGGCATCCTTGATGTCGTTGCAAGGCTGCACGTTCCAGCCCGACTCGATGGAGATCTGGCGCCACTCGGTGTTGCCCTTGAGTGGTGGCATCCACTTGATCAGAGGCTTGCCACCCTTGGCAATGTAGTACCGAGTGAGGTTCTGCATCTTCTCGTTGCCCCAAGACAGGTAGCTGTTGCGAGGCACCTTGGTGCGAAGCATGAAGTCCATGATGTCCGGCCATTCACGCAGCGTCTTGCGGATGGACACGCCATCGGTAAGCACCTTCTCGGTGACCCTAGCAACCACCAGTGCCCCGTGGTTCTGGTGCCACTCCATCTCCCACTCGTAGCAACCCTTGCGCTTCACAGACCCGTCCTCGTAGTGGGCGATGTAGTTGTTCACATCGCGCACCATCATGGTCTTGTAGATCGCCTCCTCGAGGTTCAGGCCGGTCTTCTGCTGCCAGGCTGTGCGAGCGGCATCGACAAGGTGCTTGTCAGTCCGTCTGACCCTCACGGTCAGGCCATCGGTGTTCACCTGGATGATGCGAAGGGGGATCTTCATCAGCGACTCGGCCAACATGCACAGCAACAACTGACCGTTGAGCGTGATGCTCATGGTGAACAACGGATCGTAGAACACGCTGAACTTGTTGTTGCTGTCGCCGTAGACTCCGTTAAGCGCCAGTTTGAGCATGGCCGACTCTGCCGACTTCTTGGGGTAGGTCTTGCGTTGCTCGAACAGCTTGCTGTAAATGGAGACAAACTCCTTGCCCAAATGCGCCGGGTAGAACCCGTTGGTGATGGCAAGGTTTGGGTAGTACGAGGTGACATCCAGGTCAACGATGACGTACTCATCATCAGACTCAACCACCTCGGACTCAATCGATCCGTGGATGCCACCCAGTCCGAATACAAACTCAAAGTCCTTGACGTAAGCAACCAGGTTCTTGAACACACCCTTGGTCTCGGTGATGTCCTGCTCCTTGAGCCACTTGAGCACCTTGGTGAACTCGAGGTTCTCGAACGTGATCCACGGCAGGATGGCGTCCTTCAGAGAGATCACCGGGCGCTTGGTCTGCCTGGGTGTGCGACCGCCTGGCCCAAACTCGTAGCAGTCCACACCGGCCTCCTCGAGCTTCATCACGAAGAAGTCCTTGCCGATCTTCGTGTCGTTGTGGTTCATGAAGTCGCGCTGATACTTGGCAGTCAACTCCTCGCGAAAACTGATCATGTCCGTCGACTTGCGCAGGAACGCCTTGGTTTGGTCAACGTCATAGGCGTTGTACCGCTTGAGCACCTTGATCTGCTCGGGTGTCAACATGGTGCCGACCTTAAACGGCAACTCCTCGACGCTGCTCGAGCGCATGTTGAACTCGAGCATCTTCAGACTGGTGGACCTGGCATGGTTGTCGAAGTGATGGATCTTGAACAGGTCAATCTGCTGCACGAACCACTCGCTGGGCTTGACGTAATGGGTCCACCGGGACTCATCGTCCGCACCAATGATCGCCATCGCCTTTGCGTACAAAGTCTGCGCATTGGATGTGCCCATGCGAAGTAGCATGTGCAGCACCGGGTAGTCGAACCCGATGTTGTTGAACCCGATCATGCGACTGTTGGTGTTCTTCAAATACGCGAGAAACTCAACGATCTCGCGGCTGTCGTTGCGCTGGTCGCTGATCTCATAGGACCAGCGCAACGGCGCCTCCGCATGTTCCACCGCCAACGTGAACACGTTGGGATAGGTTTCGATGTCGAAGACGTAGTCCAACTTACTGACCCGTCAGGAACGACGGCAGGCCGGCAAACGGAGCAGCAGGCATGGCGGCTGTCGGGGAAAACATGCCAGCAGGCGCACCGGCCACAGCGCCAAACAAGTTGGACGCATCAACAGCACCCTCACCGAATGGCTTGTCATCAGCAGCGAACTGGACAGCAATCAAGTCGCAGCGGATGCCACGACCATGCTTATTGTCTTGCAGCCAGGGCTTGACGGCGGCGTTGACGCGGCAACCACCGTACATCTTGCGAGCCAGTTGCTGGTAAGCCATCGAGTTGGTCGGATCGATGGCCTGGCCATCGGCCTGGATCACCTGGGGCTGCGAGTCCCGGCCAGCAGTGATGAACACATTGCCAGCGTAGCCATCGTAGGGCTGGAAAGTCTTCTTGTTGACCTTCTCCTCGCCGCGACCGTAGCAGCGGGTCTTGCGGTCACCCTGGATCATCTGCATGACGGTGTTGGCGTGCTCCTTCCACTTCTCCAACGACATCGCACCGTACTTAGCCATGAACTGCCCAAACCCGGCGTGATCCTGCGGCATGATGAACTCGCAGTTGTACGAGATCCGCTCCTTGCCGGTCAACTCGTTGATCTGGCGCTGCGGCTCGGCCAGGTGGGGGAACGACAGGCGCACACCCGAGAGAAAAATAACATCAGACATTTGATTACTCCAGTTTGATTACAAAAGCCACGAGGGCAGGGCGTCGGCAGCGGGTGCTGCCTCGACTGCGCTAAACAACGGCGCAGCGTTCATTACGACAGCGGGTCGGCTGTCGGATTCGGTTGCAACGGTGAGTTTGCCGGCCATGTTGACGACGTACTCCTGCTCCATGCGCTTGAGTTGGCGCTCAGTCAGTTGTACTTTGGTGCCGTCGCGCTTCTCCCAGGTCAGCTTCTCAGCCTTGGCTGGGCTTACGAGTTTGGTCTCGTAGACGCTGCCCTTGGGGATGCCCATCTTGATCAACTTCTCGGCGATCTCATCGTCCTCAAACGCCCAGGCGCGAGAACCCCGACCGTTGACAAGCTTCAGGCCAGTGATCGCCTGGCCAGACTTCAGCCGGCGCAGTGCTTCCGTCTCCACGCCCTCAAGCAACTGGCGCATGAGCGGTGCCGCCTCCATGATCTGCAAGATCTGGGCGTCATCCATCGTGGATGGATCTTTATTGGCGCTCTGCTGCGCCACATCGAGTGACATTACTGTAGGCTGGAACATGATTCCGATCTCCTTCATTACGTTACTTGCAAGGGCGGCGCATGAGCCTTTCGCCTTGCAAAATTTACATTGACTCTCACCCGGCACCAGCGGTGCGTCCGGTGCATCGACAGCAGCACCCTCAATCACCAGGCGGTCAACTATAGCCATGATCTCGCTGATGTCAACTTCATGCGATGTGATCGCCGGCAGTCCACGCAGCGCCATCTTGGGCTGGATGATCGTCATGCGTACCCGTTTCCACGGATACGGTTCGCCCACATCAGCCAAGGCACCGACAGCGTAGAGTTCAAGCTGCGCGTTGCCCTCGGCCTGCACTTCGCCCATGCCGTCTTTGTAGTCCACGATCTCGAGCACATCGGTGCCGTAGATCTGGATGTCCACGGTGCCGCTCATGTCATCCCGAGCAATCAAGCGTTGCGGGTTAACCCGCTGCTCGGCGCTGACCATGCAGCCTGGCTGCTCTGCAACTCGCTGCTTGACGTAGTCAGTGGCAATCCTGACCCGCTGGGCACGCTCGATGTCAATAATAAACTTGCCATCGTCATCCTGCATGGTCTGACCGACCAGTTCTTCAGGCTCCCACGGACCGCTCAAGCAGAACTCGAGCATGGTGTGGGTGTGGGTGCCATCGATGGCGGCTGGACCAGACCGATCGTCTGGGTACTTCGCCTCCTCACGGATCGATCCGGGGCACAAGCCCCAGCGATGCCGCTTAGACGGGCTTAGGTTCGCGTGGGTGCTCATGGTCAACCCTTGAGTGCTTCCACACCAGCGTAGAGGGCACCGTACATCTCAGGCTTGACCTCGTTGATGTTGGCGTACCCCAGACCGGTCAGCACACCCTGGATCTGCGCACCCTTCTGCGGACCGAGGGCCTTGTACGATGCCATGACGTAGTCAATCACGCCCTTGCCATCGCTAAACGGTGCGCCAGTTGCCACCGGGACCGGTGCAGCAGGGACAGCTGCAAAGGTGGGAGGGGCTGGCATGGCTGGCGCCGCTACGGGTGCAGGTGCAAGGGGTTGCGCAAGGGGTTGCGCAAGGGGTTGCGCAACTGCCTGCGCAACCGTTGGCCAGAATGGCGCAGCCTCCACTGCTGGTGCTGGTACGCTACCCATCCGCTCAGTCAGAGCGATGACGGCGGCAGTGAGAGCTTCAATCTTGAGTTCGAGGGACATATAACGATTCCTTACGGGGGTTGGGTTGGATAACAAGTCGATCATCAAGAAACGCCTCGATGAGTTCCCGCAAGACATCGGACGGTCTCCCGTACCTTTCTGCCTTGCGGTGGAACGCGGAACGGACACGCGCAGCGACCCTGACGGTCATGTGCGTATCGAATTGTGGGGTGGGTGGCATCGAATTCCTCGCTTGATGGTTGCCATCGTATCACGGTTGCTGTACGATGTGCAACAGGTTCACGCAAACATTTCAAGGTCTCCATGACAGCACAAGCGATCCCAGTCCCCAACCAGGTGCAGCAGCACCCGGCGTCGGTCGATGCGTACATCAGGCATGGGTGGAGCCTGGTGCCCATCCCATCAGGGACCAAGGGACCGCGCACAGCAGGATGGAACCTCAAGCCCAACGCACTTACCTCCCAGAGCGATCTGCCACCAGGCTATGGCATTGGCCTAGCTCACGCTTACAGTGGCACGATGGCTCTCGACATCGACAACTGGGATGTGACGGCGATGGTGCTCGGCCTGCAGGGGATCAACATCGGGGAACTCTACGCCGCATCCGATGCGGTGGTCATCGACAGTGGCAGGCTGGGGCACGGGAAGCTGCTCTACGCGATGCCTGCCGGCCTAGCGCTGGCGTCGAAGAAGATCATCGTCGGCGGCGAGACCACTTACGAACTCCGATGCGCGACGGCCAACGGGTTGACTGTGCAGGATGTGCTGCCGCCTAGCATCCACCCAGACACCCGGCAACCGTACCGATGGGCAGGCTGCGGCAACTGGATGCGCTTGCCGACGATCCCCCAGCCACTGCTTGATCTGTGGCAGGACATGCTCGAGAAGGACAAGGTTCGACAGATCCGCACCAGCGAAGGTGTGGATGCATCCTGGGACGAGATCAACAACGCCATCGAGTGCATTACGCCAAACTGTCCACGCGACGAGTGGATCAGCATCGGCATGGCGCTGCACTGGGCAGGCACCCAGACCGAGCAACTCGACCAGGGGTTCCATCTGTGGCAACAGTGGTCGGTCCAGAGCGAGCGGAAGTACCCAGGCGACCGCGAGATTGCCACCCAGTGGGCCAGCTTCAAGGTCGACAAAGCAACTGCTGTCACATTGGGGACACTGTTCCACATTGCCCGCCGAGCTGGATGGACCCGACCGATGCCCGATGCCGCGTCACTTTTTGGCAAAGTGGAAGTGCCGACAGCCCCAAAGACCATCCTGGCAGGGCTGCGGCCAGCGCCACCCGACATCGATCTGACCCTGTTCCCTAGCATCCTGCAAACCCGAGCGAACGAGATCAGCGACAGCGTAGGGTGTGATCCCCTGGTGCCCCTGTTCGCTGGTTTGAGTGCAGTCTGTGGTGTGGTCGATGCTCAGATCCGACTCGAGTTGATGCCAGGGTTTAAGGTGCCGCCAGTGCTCTGGCTGATGACCCTCGGCGATCCGGCCGACAAAAAGTCACCCGGCAGTCGACCGATGCTGTCCCCATTGAAGAACATCGAAGCAGACGATCGTCCCCGGTATCAACGGGCATTGCTCGACTGGGAAGGCAAAGAAGCAGCATATGCCAGCGCCAAGAAGTCCTTCCTCGAGTTCAGCGCCAGCACCGACGCGATGCTTGGGGCAGACCAGGCACCCAGCGTGCCAGATCTGCCACCCCAGCCGGTGCCCATGAAGATAACGGTTTCCGACATCACATCCCAGAAACTGGTACGCCAGGCTGCCGACCGACCGCGTGGCCTGCTGTGCCACTTGGACGAAATGAACAGTTGGGTGAAGAAACTCACCGACAAGACCAGTGGTGAGGATAGGTCAGCGTGGGTGGTCAGTTACGAGTCGGAACGGTATGAAATGGACCGTGTCGGGGCTGGGTCGATCCATGCCGAGAACCTGGCAGTGTCAGTCTACGGGAACATCCAGCCCCAAGTGTTCAGGCAAAGCATTGCCTCACTTTCAGCCGATGGACTGATCCAGCGATTCATCCCTGCGATTCTACGGGCAGACCGTACCCGGCTGGGCAACCCTGTTCCAGAGTGCTTGACGAGTGCGGCAGCGTGGGAACAGACCCTGCGGCTGATTTTCGCGCTGCCAGTGCAGACCTACAGGCTGGCACCCGATGCGTTCGACGCCTATAGGGGGTTCCAAGCATGGTACGAGTCGAGCAAAGCCGACGAGCGACTGCTGCAGGCTGGCAACACGTTTATGACAGCATTCGGCAAGCTTGAGGGAACGGCTGGCAGGCTGGCACTGCTGTTCCACGTTATCGAAGACCCGTTCAACCCGACAGTGTCGGCCAGTGTGATCCACAGGGTAATCGGGTTCATTCGAGGGTATCTGATCCCGGCCTTCCGATACGCATTCGGTGAAGTGGGAGGGACATCACCCTTTGAAGCATGGGTGATGGATTACATCCTGCACTATTGCGACCAGGCAGACATTACGCTGTCGGACGTTAAAAGAGGTGCCAGGCGTCAACTTGAGGGTGTACCCGCCTGGACTGCTGATCAGTGGGTTCTAGGTGCCATGCAGGGCCTGGAATCGGCAGGCTGGGTGGCCAGGATGGATGATGGCACGCGTGAAAACCAGCATTTTGCCAAGTGGGCAATCAATCCCCAGCTACGTCATCAGTTTAGTGGGCACAGGGCACAGGTCATTGCAGCGAAGCAGCGTCAACTTGACGAGATCTACAAACTGAGCACGAAAGAAAAGCCCCGAGTGCATGGCGCACAGGGGGCTTACGGGAACGACGATTAGGGGTTACAGGTCCAACACTGCTGCCAGCAGCAGTGCCAGCAGTCCGACGAGGATGGCAGTGATCATGCGGGCACCAGTGCTGCCAGCAGATCTGGTGCCAGGGTCTCGAGCAGGCACAAGACGGACAGCAGTCGCACAGCCGATGCTGTAGGGGTTCGCGTGCCTGCCTGCCAGTGCCTGAGGGTGAACACTGACACCCCCATCAGGGCTGCAGTCTGGACCTTGTCTAGACTGTGCCTGGCAGCAAGACCCCTAAGGGTCTCGATGAACGAGGGTTCATTCATTGTCGAATGCTCCTTTGAGAGCATTGAGAGCATCGGTGAACTCGTCGCAATCGGTGCCATAGGTCTCATAAGCCCTGCACAGGGTCCAGGCTAGCTCGAGTTTCTCGTCCCGTTCGATGATGCGATTCAACAGTGCAGCCACAGGCAACCCTTGAGCGTAGGCGATACGCTCCGATTCCACAGGGTCCAGGTTTAATAGGTTAGCAGTCATGGGGATCATCCTTCGAGGGTTACGGGTTACAGGGTCAATCCGGCTGCACTGGCTGCAGCCAGTGCATCGGACTTGCTGGCAAAAAACATAGGGTGCTCTGGCAGTCTGAGCAGACTGTCACCAAACAGGAACACCCAAGCATTGTTCGGTGTGAGGAAAACCAAAGAAACGATGGGAGCAGTCATGGGGATCCTTCGAGGGTGAACACCTGGCACCATGCCAGGTGATAGGGTGCAGGTTCAAACGACAGCAGCAGAGCGAGCAATCGGGATCACGCGACGAGACCTAGCATCTGCAAGCTTCGCTCTGGTGCCATGGGCACGAAACCCGATGATTACGGTCCTGTCAGCCCGAGCACACAGTCCACAGGTCTGGCAGGTAACATCATCACGGGTCTGTGCAGGGCAGACGATGATGGGTCGACCTGCAGGTGTGGTGGTCTTTGAGGGTGTATCCATGGGCACGATGCACACTGTCGGCTGACCTGTAGCTGCCAGGGTGTCTGCTTCGCCAGCATCATCAGCCGACAAGTTGACTGTAAAGCCCCATGCTGTCGCGTGCTTTGCCCATGACAATGCATCGGGACTTTTCTTGTGTGTGTAAGTGAACCCAGACCTGCCACGGTTTGCCCAGACAATCTCACCCAGCTGTGCAGGGTCGACCTGTTCACCTTCACCTGGCAGATCTCCCGCTACGTTGTGTCTCCACAACGTGCCAGGTGGCAGGGCTGCAATCGATGCAGCTAGGGCATCGATGCTGCCACCCCTCATCGGCACCTTGTCCCATGACATCCTCGTGTGGTAGTCCTCAGCGTAGCAGTCCGACCGATAGTGTGGGCACGAGGGTGGACAGGTGCTTCGCTCCGAATAGGTGACAGGGATAGGACCTGTCTTGCTGTTGGCACTCTTTGCTACGAAGTGGAATTTCATGATGGTCTCGATTACGGGTTACAGGGTGATTGTCGATGCGGGAAAGCAAAAAACATAGCCCTTCACTGTCCCACCATAAACCATGGTTTCAGAACTAGGGGCATGGTTCAATTGAGTGCGCACCAGTGCCTGAGCGACAGCAAAGTGTCGTTCGATGTCGCCGAGTGCGTAATCGACAGGCTGACTCACTTTGTGCCCATTGCAGGTACTGGCAACAATGCGAGCGTTACGGGTGTTCGTGGCCGGAACGTAAACAGTGGTGATGGCAAGCATGGTGTGATCCTTTACGGGTTACGGGGTTGACAACTGATCACTTGAGCATCGAGCGTAGCTCAAGCTTGACAGCCTGAGCGACTGGACCCTTCCACCTGCCTGCATTCGACAGGAAATAGAGCACTATGCTTCGAGCATTGTCATGCCCGAACCTATCCCCGATGCTGTCGAGTGAGAGCATCGCTGACAAGTACGGGATAGCACCGAAGTACGGGTTGACCCAGTCGGCGCGGATGTCTCGAGCGATGGTGTGCAGTGAACGCATGGTGTGATCCTTAGAACGGTTTAGGGTTCGACAGCACCGACTCGAACTTCGACAGTCCGATTCTGTCGACCAGGGTGTCGAGTCCGACGAGGGCATACGCTCGAGCCTGTGCAATCGTCAACCCGAGCGAGTCGACAGGGATCCCTTTCCACGATGCTTTGACCCTCAAGACAAGGGCACCACTGCCAATGTCGCACACCTGCCACTGCTCAAATCGTTTCACCAGTGCCAGGCGATGGGTTTGCGTGCCACGGGTGAACATCAATGGGGTATAGGGTGTGGGCACTGGGTCAGAATTGCGCAGTGCCAACAGGAAAGTGGGTTTTTTGGCCATGATGGTCTCGATTACAGGTTACGGGTTACAGGGTGAACAAGCAAACGATTGCAGCCCAGCAGCCTGCCAGGGTGCAGGCTGCAAGGATCAGAATTGACAGGTCGCTATGCTGGTCATCGTTCATTGGGTGCTTTCGATTACGGGTACAGGTGAAGCACCTGGCAGGGTGTGCCAGGTGCCAGGTTTTTACTTCATTCTGATCAGTCCGAAAAGTGCAGTGACAGTCCAGCCGCGATCAGCTGTGCGGGTTGCCACTATCGGGTTGACCAGCTGACCAGTCCTGTTCGACCTGGCTGTCACGATGATCTGGCTGTCGGTGCGAGTGACTCTCGCACCCTCTGGCAGTGTTGCCAGCAGCCCATCGAGTTGTTGCTGATCCATTTGGACTGTTGCTGTCTTGTTCACTGGGTGATCCTTACAGGGTTACGGGTTACGGGTTGCTCGGGTTGTCTGCCCGAGTGATGACATTTCAGCACCCAGCGGGTATGCCTGTCTGTCACACTCGCGACAGGCTGCCCACTGGGTGCAGGGTGTGACAGATTGACAGGATGGCACTGTTCCATGTTTTGCCCGAGTGCTCATGCGAGGGGGTGTGACAGATGTCCTTAGCCGAGGGGGGTACGTTTCTCGGAATTCCTGATTCCTAGTGCTGTTTCAAAAATCATCATTCTGGAAGTCTCGCGCCTGCGGAGACCACTTGTCGCACCCAGCACTTCGAACGCTCCCAGAGCATCAAAACAGCCTGGCAAAACCCGGATTCTCGAGATCCTGTCAATCTGTCACACCCCTGCACCCTTCACCCTGGCTGGCAGGGTGTGACAGTGTGACAGTGCCAGGCACACCCGGAGGGTTCAGTGCCACTGGGTGCAGGTGATCCGCTGGGTGCGTGATCCGCTGGGTGCGTGATCCGCTGGGTGCTCGAGCACCCTGGCCATGCTGGCCAGCGCCGCGCCGAGCCGGGGGGAGGGGGCCCGCCGCCGGCCGGTCACGCTGGCGAAGGCATCACGAACATTTTTATTTTTTTAACGACACACAAAAACACAAAAACATGAATTCCATGGTTCTTGCCAAAATGCCATCCACCCTGTAAGATGCACAGCACTATGGACACAGATCAATCTCAATCCGTAGGCGCAGTTGTCACACCTGAGTGCAACCTCGAACTACCCACTTGGCTCTCTGCGCCTGACCCCACGCCCCCGGCTCGTAGCAAGCCGATGCGCGAACTCGTACTGATGCAGTACGAATCGGTGTTCCCCCGAATCTTGGAAAAGATGTACGGCGGCTCGACCCTCCAGGCTGCAATCGGTGACGACTTCAGGGAGATCGACTCAGGGGCGTTCCTTCGCTGGATCAAGAAGGACCCCCAGCGCCAGGTCTTGTACAAAGAGGCCAAGGAGATCAGGACTGAAGCGTGGGCTGGGAAGATCATCGAGCACGCCATTGCAGAGAACACGACCGAGGATGTCCAGCGGTCCACGCTGATCGTCAACACCTACAAGTGGCTGATGGCATCGGACAATCGCAAGGCTTACGGTGAGTCCAAGCAGATCGACTTTGGCGGGACGATCTCGATCACATCCGCACTAGCTGCGGCGAAGACCAGAGTGATCGAGAACGAGGTGATTGATGTGATCGAGATGGACAACGGTTGATGCAGAAGCCTAAGTACTCGTCGGAAGAAGAGCAGCAACTGATGACCCAGTTGTGGTCGCCGCAGATTGCAAACGACCCCGAGAACTTCGTCATGTTTGCGTTCCCGTGGGGCCAGGTGAACACCCCGCTGGAGAAGTTCAAGGGTCCGCGTAAGTGGCAGCGCGAGGTGCTGCGCGAGATACGGGACTTTCTGAAGCTGAACCAGGGCCGGATCGACTCGTCGGAACTGATCGAGGCGATGCGCGGGGCGATCTCGTCGGGTCGGGGCGTGGGTAAGAGCGCGCTGGTGTCGTGGTTGGTGATGTGGATGCTGTCAACTCGGATCGGGTCAAGCGTGGTGGTCAGCGCCAACAGCGAGACCCAGTTGAGGACGGTCACCTGGGGTGAACTGACCAAGTGGGCCACCATGTCGATCAACTCGCACTGGTGGGAGCCATCGGCCACGAAGATGGTGCCGGCCACATGGCTGACGGACCTGGTCGAGCGTGACCTACAGAAGGGCACCCGGTACTGGGGAGCCGAGGGGAAGCTCTGGAGCGAAGAGAACCCAGACGCCTACGCCGGTGTCCACAATATGGACGGCATGATGGTGATCTTCGATGAGGCATCGGGTATCCCAGACAGTATCTGGTCCGTGGCGGCGGGGTTCTTCACCGAGAACATCTTGGATCGGTTCTGGTTTGCATTTAGCAACGGTCGGCGCAACACCGGGTACTTCTACGAAGCGGTTGACGGCAGCAAACGGGACTTTTGGAATTCGCGCAAGATCGACGCTCGCAACGTCGAGGGCACCGACAAGTCGATCTACAACCAGATCATCGCCGAGTACGGTGAGGACAGCGATGAGGCTCGCGTCGAGGTCTACGGTGAGTTCCCCAAGAGCGGGGACGACCAGTTCATCATGCCTGGCGTGGTCGACGCTGCCATGAAGCGGGTCAAGTACAAGGACATGACCGCACCCATCGTCATGGGCATTGATCCCGCTCGAGGGGGGATGGACTCCACCGTGATACTGGTACGCCAGGGTCGGGACATCATCAGTATCAAACGCTTCAAAGGCGAGGACACTATGACCATCGTCGGTCGGGTGATCGACGCCATCGAGGAGTTCAAGCCGGTGCTGACGGTGATTGACGAAGGTGGGCTAGGGTACGGTATACTTGACAGACTGAACGAACAACGGTATAAGGTACGCGGAGTGAACTTTGGCTGGAAGGCCAAGAACTCGGTGATGTGGGGCAACAAGCGGGCTGAGATGTGGGGCACGATGAAGGACTGGCTGCGAAGCGCATCCATACCTGAAGATCGGCAACTCAAAGCAGACCTAGTGGGGCCAACCAAGAAGCCTAACTCTAGCGGTACAATCTTCTTAGAAGGCAAGAAGGAAATGCGCTCAAGAGGTCTTGCCAGTCCTGACGCTGCCGACGCACTGGCGGTGACGTTTGCGTTCCCGGTGGCGCATCGGGAGTACACGGACAAGACTCCGCGCAGAACCTACGCGCCGCAAGGCGTCCTAACTAGCTGGATGGGATCGTGATGCTGAAGAAGTCCGCTACGCTCAAAGAGAACATCAAGACTGAAGTCAAGGCCGGCAAGCCGGTCAAGCAGGCAGTTGCGATTGCCTACTCCGTTCAACGCCGCCTCGCAGCCAAACCGCGCAAATAACATGGCAACCAAACCCGGCTTGTATTCCAATATTCATGCTAAACAACAGCGCATTGCGGCTGGTAGCAAAGAAAAGATGCGAACGCCCGGTACACCTAGCGCCCCAACAGCCAAGGCGTTCAAAGAATCTGCCAAAACGGCCAAGAAGAAATGAACTCTGACATCAAAGCGGCTAAGTCAGTCGCCGGCGGCCACGCCGACGATCTGAACACCATGCGTAGCCGCTTTACGATGGCTGTATCGGCCTACAGCGAGTCCCGCGAGGATGAGCTAGACGACCTGCGCTTCGCCGCAGGAAGCCCTGACAACCAGTGGCAATGGCCGGCGGATGTGCTGGCGACGCGAGGCAGCGTCCAAGGGCAGACAATCAACGCCAGGCCATGCCTGACGATCAACAAACTGCCCCAGCACGTCAAGCAGGTCACCAACGACCAACGGCAGAACCGGCCCAGCGGCAAGGTCATCCCGGTGGACGACAAGGCTGACGTAGAGGTCGCTGAGATATTCGACGGCATCGTGCGGCACATCGAGTACATCTCGGACGCTGACGTAGCCTACGACACCGCCTGCGAGAACCAGGTGACCTACGGCGAGGGCTACATCCGGCTCCTGACCGAGTACTGCAACGACGACAGCTTCGAGCAGGACATCCGTATCGCACGGGTGCGCAACTCGTTCAGCGTGTACATGGACCCAACGATCCAAGACCCTTGCGGGTCGGATGCGGAGTGGTGCTTCATCACCCAGGACTTGACGGCTGACGAGTACGAGCGCCAATTCCCCGACGCATCGCCGGTATCGACCATGATGCAGCGCGGCGTAGGCGACCAGAGCCTGAGTCCGTGGATCAGTGAGAAGACGGTACGCATTGCGGAGTACTTCTACACCGAGCACACGCCGGCAACGATGCACCTGTACCACGGCAACGTGTCGGCGATGGAGAACTCGCCGGAAGACCGGCAGATGAAGCAGATGGGCATGAAACCCATCAAGACGCGCATCGTGGATCAGAAGCAGATCAAGTGGTGCAAGACAAACGGCTTTGAATTTATCGAAGAACGCGACTGGGCGGGCAAATCGATACCTGTTATCCGCGTTGTTGGCAACGAATTTGAGGTTGACGGCCGCTTGTACGTCTCTGGACTGATCCGCAACGCCAAAGACGCCCAGCGCATGTACAACTACTGGGTCAGCCAAGAGGCTGAGATGCTCGCACTGGCGCCAAAAGCCCCGTTTATCGGGTACGGCGGGCAGTTTGAGGGCTATGAGAACCAGTGGAAGACCGCAAACACGACAAATTGGCCGTATTTGGAGGTCAACCCTGACGTTACAGACGGCGCAGGCGGCGTACTGCCCCTACCGGCACGGTCGCAGCCTCCAATGGCCTCCAGCGGGCTCCTACAGGCCAAGGCGGGGGCTTCTGATGACATCAAGAGCACCACGGGTCAATACGACTCCAGTTTGGGCGCTACGAGCAACGAACGCTCTGGCCGAGCGATCCTGGCGCGTGAAAAGCAGGGCGACACAGGCACCTACCACTACGTCGACAATCTGGCGCGGGCGATTCGGTACACCACTCGGCAGATTGTGGACCTGATCCCGAAAATCTACGACACCCAGCGCATTGCCCGCATCATTGGCATCGATGGGGAGACGGATTCGGCGATGATCGACCCAAACCAGCCGCAGCCGGTGCGCAAGATCATCGACCAGGCGGGCATTGTAATCAAGAAGATTTACAACCTCGGCGTTGGCCAGTACGATGTGTGCGTGACGACTGGCCCGAGCTACATGACCAAGCGCCAAGAGTCGCTGGACGCCATGAGCCAACTGTTGCAGGGCAACCCGCAATTGTGGGGTGTGGCGGGTGACCTGTTCATCAAGAACATGGACTGGCCGGGTGCTCAGGAGATGAGCAAACGGTTTGCCAAGACCATCGACCCGAAACTGCTGGCCGATGATGACGATCCGGCACTCCAGGCCGCGCAGCAGCAGATGCAGGCGATGGGCCAGGAGATGGAGCAGATGCACCAGATGCTCCAGAACGTGTCGAGGTCGATGGAAGCGCAGGACTTGCAGGTCAAGCAATTCGATAGCCAGGTTAAGGCTTACGATGCCGAGACCAAGCGGATCAGCGCCACGATGGCCGGCATGACGCCTGACCAGATTCAAGAAATAGTCTTGGGGACGGTCCACGGCATGATCACCAGCGGTGACCTTGTGGGCGAGATGCCTGGCCGGGATGTGGATGTGGGCGCTGAAATGCCACAGGAGAGCATGGAATGAAAGCCGCAGATTTCATGGGCCTGCTCTTCTTGGGCCGGGATGTGGCGCACAGCGTCCACCTCAACACGCGCAGCTTCAGCAAGCACATGGCGCTGAACACGTTCTATGACAGCCTCATTGACCTTGCGGACGCCTTTGCCGAGGCGTACCAGGGCCGGCACGGCCTGATCGGCGGGATCACTTTGCAGTCTTCCAAGAAAACAACCAACATCGTTGAGTTTTTGCAAGCACAACTTGATGAGATTGAGTCGGTCAGGTATGACGTATGCGACAAGACTGACTCCTCGCTACAGCAACTGATCGACAACATTGTTGAGTTGTACCTGACGACGCTGTACAAACTGAAGTTTTTGGCGTAACAAAGGTATATCATGGCAATCACGCAAGCCTTTTGTACCAGCGCTAAAGTTGGTTTTTTGACGGGCACTTACACCCCGTTGACCGACACGATGAAAATTGCGCTGTACACAAGCACAGCGACATTGGATGCTACGACTACCGTGTACTCTGCGACAAATGAAGTTGTTGGCACAGGTTACACGGCGGGCGGCAACACGCTGGCCGGCAATGCTATTAGCTCTTCTGGCACCACGGCGTGGATTACGTTTTCTGACTCAAGCTGGACCACGGCGACCATCACCGCTAGGGGCGCTTTGATCTATGACAGTACGCGGGCTAACGCAGCCATTGCGGTACTGGATTTTGGTGCTGACAAGACATCAACGGCTGGCACGTTCACTGTCCAAATGCCGGTTGCCGCTGCCGCTACTGCGCTGATCCGCATCGCTTAACCGTTCCAGGGGGCTGGGATGATCATTGCGTTTGAATACCCATCCCCAACTGGCGGCATGTTCCGGGATGCTATCCATCTTCCTGACGATCATGGCTTGTCGGACGATGAGTTGACGGCAATGAAGGAAGCTAGGTTCGCCCAGTGGTGCGCTGCGCTGGAGATGACAGATGGCAGCTAGATTCTGGGTAGGGGGTGCTGGTACTTGGGACGCCACCACTACAACCCATTGGGCGGCTACATCTGGTGGCGTTGCCGGGGCCAGTGCGCCTACTTCTGCGGATACGGCCACCTTTGACAACCTGTCAAACGCCGTAGCCTATGCGGTAACTATTGGCACGAATGCCGTCTGCCTTGACGTAAGCATTGCTGGCCCCGCTGTGGGCAACGTGACTATAACGTCTGGCGCTACGTCAGTCATCAACGTGTATGGTAGTTGGTTGAATGCTGCTACTGGGGTGGTTTTTACCACTACTTCCGGCGCTATTGTAAACTTTTTAGCCACAACTACAGGCAAGACAGTTACCACCAACAATATTACGTTGGGGGCAATGACTGTAAACTTTAACGGAGTTGGCGGCGGTTGGACATTAGGTAGCGCATTTACTGTTACGGCCGGGGCTTCCCCCACCATTCTTGCGGGTACGTTTGATACCGGCGGGTTTGCAATGACGTTGAATAGTTTTCTTTCTACAACAACTACCAACGTAAGAGCAATAAATCTAAACGCTTCTACTATTATTTGTTCTGGAACTGGACCAGTTAGCCTAGCTGCTACTAATCTTACGTTCAATGCCGGCACGTCCACAATAACTTGTTCTAACGCAGCGTTTACATTTGGCGGTGGCGGGCAGACGTTCTACAACGTCAACCTCACCTCTGCTACCGCAGCTATCAACACGGTTTCAATTACCGGCGCTAATACTTTTAACAACCTCAACGTAACCACAACAACGCTACAAAAAGTCATCACCCTTGGCGCTAACCAAATTGTCAACGGCACCTTGACCCTTGGTGCTACAAACACAGCGCCGTTCCGTATAAGTGTTATAAGCGACGTTGTAGGCACCCAACGCACCCTGACGGTTGCTACCCTAGCGACTCTGAACGATGTGGACTTCAGGGACATCGTGGCAGCGGGTGCATCTTCACCGTGGTCAGGCACTCGCATTGGTAACTGCTTAGGCAACAGCAACATCACCTTTACCGCAGCGGCTACGAAATACTGGAACCTTGTTGGTGGTGGCAACTGGACTTCTACAGCCTGGGCCTTGACATCTGGCGGTGCTGTAGCGGTAAACAATTTTCCGTTGGCGCAAGACAGTATTATTATTGACGATGCGGGCCTGACTGCCGGTAACATAATAACAGTGAACACCAATCCGGATATTGGTACGTTGGATATGTCAACGCGAACAACTGCGTTGACGCTTTCGTTAGGGAATAATGATCCCCGATTTTATGGTAACGTAACGCTTTGTTCAACTTTAACAACGACGGGTAGTACTTCACCTTCATACACTTTTGCGGGGCAAGGATTAGCTAACACTCTTAATACTGCTGGGGTAGTTCTTAAACTTAATAATTTTATTGTCAACTGCCCTACTGGGTCATTGACGTTACAGTCTAATACAACCGTTGAGCTTACCGCCACTAGCTCAGGGGGTGTAGGTTTAACCGCTGGGACTTTTAACCTTGGCGGGTTTAATTTAACTGCTGTTGCTTTTAACGGGGCCAACGCAACCGGAACCGCCAGAACCCTTACCCAAGGGTCTGGAGCTTTAGAGATGACCGGAGCCGGGGTAGCGGTCTGGAACACAACTTCAGCCACAGGGCTTACCTTCACAACTACACCCACCGTTAACTTTACATATTCCGGCGCAGTTGGCACTAGAACAATAGCCGCTAATACTGCGGGCGCTATAAATGTAAATGTAACGGCAGGCGCTGATAGTATTACTATAGGCGATACGGTTAAAAACGTAGATTTTACTGGTTTTGCCGGGACACTTAACAACGGTACTCGTAATATACACGGCAATCTAACACTATCGGCGGGCATGACGCTTGCTGCGGGTACGTTGACTACTACGATTGGCCTAACAGCGACGACAACGCTTACCAGCAACACCAAAACAATGGATTTCCCGGTAACTTTTAGTAGTACGGGAACCATCAACTGTCTTGATGCTTTGACGCTAGGTTCTACACGGGCGCTCACTTTCACAGGCGGCACCCTAAACCTGAAGTCAGGTGTTACCAGCACCGTAGGATCGTTTGTCACCACAGGCACAACCATGAAGTACCTGGGCAGCACTACCCCAGGAACTCAAGCAACGATCTCTGACGCAGGTGGCACCGATACGGTAACGTACCTGACAATTCAGGACTCAAACGCTACGGGCGGGGCTACTTGGGATGCTCTTTCAACAACAAACGTAAATGCGGGCAACAACACCGGTTGGGGGTTTACCCTACAAGTGCCCGTTACCGGTGTTCAGGCCACTGGTTCTATTGGTACAGTTACGGTTACTGCTGGCGCACTGGTTGAGCCGACTGGGGTTGAAGCTACTGGTTCAATTGGTACAGTTACGATTACTGCGGGATCGTTAGCTCAACCGACTGGGGTCCAAGTTATCGGCTCTATTGGGGCCGTTACCGTTATTGTGGTCAACCCGCCTAAGCAAGCGTCTGATGTTACAGTACGCTTGCGTTCTTTCACACAACCTTGGAGATTTTGAAATGGCAGTGAATTTGAAGGCTATCACCGGCCGGTTGGGCTACCAGCAAATTACGACTCTTAGCTCGGCTACGAGTCTGACCGTGCCTGTTACGGACCTGAACGGCCTGAGTTGCCGCCCGTCAATTGCTATCATCACCCCCGAGACGCAAGCTGTTCGCTGGCGTGATGATGGCATAGCGCCTACCGCTTCGGTGGGGATGCCCCTTGCGGCTGGCGTGACATTACAGTACGATGGCGATATAGGCCAAATCCAGTTCATCGAACAGGTGGCCAGCGCCAAGATCAACATCAGCTACTACGTCTAAAGGTGCTGCTATGAACATCCAGAATGATTCCGCTGCGGCGGTAGACTACGTTACCTATTTCACCAAGCAACTTCCGCAAGACCTGGCGGCAATGGCGGCGTTGCGGGATGAACTTGCAGTGCGCCAAGGTGCTTTGACGGCGGTTGAAGACGCCGCCAAGATGCGTGAAGACGCCAAACAACTGCTTGCCACGACCAAGGCCGATGCTCAAGCCAGCCAACTGGCGGCAAGTAACCTCGTGGCTGACGCCGCCGCCAAGAAGCAAGTGCAAGACGCCCGACAGAAGGACTTGGACAAACGGGACGCTGATGCGGCCGCTGCTGCCAGCGAAAATGCCCGCGTTCTTGCCGCTCAAGTAAAGGCCGCAGATGCGCAGGCCGCAACTCTGGCGGCTAGAGAGGCTACACTTACGCAAGCGCAAGAAAAACTTGCCGAGGCCCAAAGTGTTTTGGCCTCGCGCATTGCAACTTTTCAAGCTAAAGTTGCCGCAATCAACGCATGACCGTACTGGTGAGGTTCACCAGGGAATCGTAAGGTTCACACAATGACTGAAGAAGTACTAGCGGAAGATCCCGCGCCAGAACAGGAAGCCACGGCGGCACCTGAAGCTGTAGAAGCACAGCCGGTAAAGGCGTTCACTCAAGAAGAACTGGACGCCGCGATAGGAAAGAGGCTCGCACGCGAGCAACGAAAGTGGGAACGAGAGCGTGTTGTTACTGCCCCCGTTGTCGCTGCTGATCCCCGACCAGAGCAGTTTGACTCGACTGAATCCTACGCCGATGCATTGGCGATGAAGAAGGCCGAGCAGTTGCTCTACGAACGGGATGTGCAGCGCCAGCAGACAGAAGTTCTCGGTGCTTATCACGACAGGGAAGAAGAGGCGCGGAACAAGTACGATGATTTTGAACAAGTCGCGTACAATCCAAGCCTCAAGATCACGACCGTGATGGCGCAGACGATCCAATCGTCGGATATTGGCCCTGATGTAGCTTACTACCTCGGTGCCAACCCGAAAGAAGCAGATCGTATTTCCCGCTTGGCGCCTTATGTGCAAGCCAAAGAGATCGGACGTATCGAGGCCAAACTGGCCTCGGAACCGATGGTCAAAAAGACTTCTAGTGCCCCCGCTCCTTTTACACCTGTCACGCCCAGTGGCAAGGCATCGCCGGCTTACGATACAACTGACCCCCGCTCTATCAAAACGATGAGCACGTCAGAATGGATCGCAGCCGACCGCGCTAGACAAGTGAAGAAGATGGAAGCACGCCTCCGCTAACTTTTTTAAGGACTCAAAGTGTCTAACAGCATTCTTACCATTGACATGATCACCAGGAAGGCTCTCGAAATTCTCGAGAACAACCTGGTGCTCACCCGCAACGTCAACCGCCAATACGACGACTCGTTTGCCGTCGAAGGCGCAAAGATCGGCTCCACCCTGCGCATTCGTCTTCCCGACCGTGCTCTGGTGACCGATGGCGCCGCCCTGCAAGTTCAGGATGACAACGAGCAGTACACCACGCTGACGGTCGCAAGCCAGAAGCACATCGGTGTCAACTTCACATCTGCTGAACTGACCATGCAGTTGGACGATTTTGCGGAACGGGTTCTCAAACCCCGTATCTCGCAGTTGGCCTCCAGCATCGACAACGATGTTGCCAACGCCTACAAGTCAATCTATTCGACTGTCGGCACGCCTGGCACCACGCCGTCCACCTCGCTGGTTCTGCTGCAAGGCAACCAGAAGTTGAATGAGTACGCTGCTCCGATGAACGATCGCTACGCTACGGTTAACCCCGCTGCCAACGCGAACTTGGTTGAAGGCATGAAAGGCTTCTTCAACCCAACCGGCACCATTTCCCGCCAATTCACGGCAGGCATGATGGGCACTGGTGTTCTGGGCTACGACGAAGTCAACATGTCGCAGTCAATTGTGAACCACACCACTGGGTCACGTTCTACGACGGACACGATCCTTGTCAATGGCGCGGTTAGTACTGAGGGCCAGGCAACCATCAGCATTGACGGCGGCACCGGTTCGGCCACGGTCACTGTCGGTGATGTGTTCACTGTTGCCAACGTGTTTAGCGTCAACCCGCAAACCCGCCAGTCTACCGGCAGCTTGCAGCAGTTCGTTGTAACAGCGGCCAACACGGCGTCGAGCGGCTCTTGGACTAGCATTGCGGTCTCACCCGCGATGTACACGTCTGCCAACGCTCTGGCAACAATCAATGCGTTCCCTGCAGATAACGCTGCGGTTACGTTCGTTGGCTCGGCTTCTACGGCGTACCCGCAGAATCTGATCTACCACAAGAACGCAATCACATTCGCTACGGCTGACCTCTTGCTGCCGCAGGGTGTGGACATGGCTTCGCGCCAGGTTCACAACGGCATTTCGTTGCGTATTGTCCGCCAGTACGACATCAACAATGACCGTATGCCTTGTCGTATCGACGTTCTGTACGGGTTCAACGTCATCCGCGCACCTATGGCCGTGCGCCTCTGGGGTTAATCATGAGTTACGTTCTTGGCAATCTGGTTAAACAGGCCGTCATTAGCGTAACCTTGTCGCCTGCTCTCATCGTGCTCAACACGACGGCAGAACAGACGTTCACGGTTAACGGTCTTCTCCCCGGTGACATGGTTCTTGTCAACAAGCCCACGACGCAAGCTGGTTTGGGCATTGTTGGCTCCCGAGTCTCTGCGGCAAACACCCTTGCGATCACGTTTAGCAACAACACGGCGGCGTCTATCACCCCGACTGCGGCCCAAGTTTACTTGGTCCTAGTGTCGCGGCCTGATCGCACTATTACTGATGGCAACATCTAAAGGAAATTATCATGGCTCTCCCTAACTCAGGTGGTGGATACCAATACACCGATGGCAACACCAACGAAATCGTCATGGGCGTTCAAGCAGCGCCCCAGACGGCGACTGCCACGGCGACTCTGACTGCTGCGCAAGTTACTGGCGGCATTTTGGTGGGCAACCCGTCCACCACGGCGGCGTCATACACGCTTCCGACTGCTACCTTGATTGACGCGGTGTTTACCAACTCAAAGGTCAACAGCACGTTTGAGTTGACGATCATCAACTTGGGTACTTCGACCGGGTTGATCACGGTGGTTGTGGGCACCGGCATCACTGCGGTTGGCAACTTGGTTGTTGCTATCACCGGCAGCGCTGCTGGCGTTGGCGGCGCAGCGCAGTTCTTGTTCCGCAAAACGGACACTGCTGCGTACACTGTGTACCGAATCGCTTAAAGCGATAGCCCCCTACGCTCACAAGGCGTAGGGGGCACAAATTCTAGGGGCGATCTGTGGTAATCTATCTGAAGCACCCTGTACACGGCACCAAGGTCGCAATTGCGGAACTTGAGGCCGAGCAAGATGAGAAGAACGGCTGGGTACGGTATACTCCAGGCGAGCCGGTGAACGAGCTTCGCCGCCGCCGCAAGGAGCCTGCTGAATGAGTACCACCGCCGGGGACCAGATCAACGGGGCGCTGCGCCTGATTGGCCAACTGGCTGAAGGTGAGACGCCATCCGCGTCTACGTCGCAGGACGCGCTTACCGCCATGAATCAGATGATCGATTCGTGGAGCACCGAGCGTTTGGCGGTGTTCAGCACCCAGGATCAGGTGTTCAGTTGGCTTCCCGGTTTTATCAGCCGCACGCTTGGCCCAACCGGCGACTTTGTTGGCAACCGACCCATCCTGCTGGATGACTCGACCTATTTCAAAGACCCGGCAAACGGCATCTCGTTTGGCATTAAGATCATCAACCAGCAGCAGTACAACGGCATTGCGGTAAAGACTGTGACCAGCACCTACCCACAGGTGATTTGGATCAACATGAATTACCCTGACATCGAGATGTACGTCTACCCGGTGCCTACCAAGGTGCTGGAGTGGCACTTCGTTTCGGTAACTGAGCTAGATCAACCGGCCACGCTGGCGACCGTATTGTCCTTCCCGCCAGGCTACCTGCGGGCGTTCCGGTACTGTCTGGCTTGTGAGATCGCTGCTGAGTTTGGTGTCGAGCCATCGCCGCAAGTCTCGCGGATCGCCATGACATCCAAGCGCAACTTGAAACGCATCAACAACCCGGATGACATCATGTCGCTGCCGTACAGCATTGTGGGCACTCGGCAACGCTACAACATATTCGCAGGGAACTACTAATCATGACCACAGTTGCCATTTCTGGCTTGCCCGTTGCCACCGTCATTAACGCCGCCGACATTGTTCCGTTTGTCCAATCTGGCACAACCAAGAGCATCAGCACCACATTGTTGTTCACTAGCCCGACGATGGTAACGCCTGCGTTGGGAACGGTTGCCAGCGGAATTATTTCGGCTTGCACTAGCACTGGCATGGTCATGGTAACGCCTGTAATCGGCGCTGCCACTGGGACTAGCTTAACCGCGTCTGGCACGATTGTTTCAACGGGTACGGCAGGCGTTGGTTACGCAACTGGCGCCGGGGGCGCAGTAACTCAGCTAACTAGCCGCACGACAGGCGTAACGCTTAACAAAACATCCGGCGCAGTTACAATGTTCAGCGCAGCAGGGACAACTACCGCAGCGACATTTACCGTAACCAACAGCACGGTGGCAGCGACTGATGTGGTTATTCTAAGCCAAAAATCTGGTACTGATCTGTACGACCTAATGGTCACCGCAGTGGCGGCAGGGAGTTTCAACTTAACTTTCCGCACCACGGGCGGCACAACCACTGAAACGCCGGTCTTTAATTTTGCTGTTATCAAAGCCGTTGCTGCGTAATGCACACGCCCATCCTTGGTTCAGCCTACGTTGCTCGCAGCATCAACGCTGCGAACAATCGCATGGTGAACCTCTTCCCAGAAGCCACCCCCGATGGCGGCAAGGAAGCGGGGTTCTTGAACCGCGCCCCAGGATTGGAGTTTCTCCAGACGGTCGGCACTGGGCCTATCCGGGGCTTGTGGGCGCACCAGACCAACGGGTCGGACTTCTATGTCGTCTCGGGCGTTGAGGTCTACAGGCTCACCAGCACCACGGCAACGCCTGAACTGCTTGGCACTGTGTCGGGCACAGGCCCGGTGTCCATCGCGGACAACGGCGCCACCATATTCTTTGCCTGCAATGGCCCGAGCTACACCTACCACGAGCCAACAGGCTCGTTTGATGCAATCACCAGCCCCGACTTTGCCGGCGCAGTCACTGTCGCGTACATCGACACGTTGTTTGTCTTCAAC
>Ga0209596_1000902_pt1 | contig 26398 bp, 22 predicted proteins | sample M_130807_MF_Meta_FD_187314 | JGI IMG/M metagenome (GOLD analysis project Ga0209596, IMG submission 187314) | Freshwater microbial communities from Lake Montjoie, Canada to study carbon cycling - M_130807_MF_MetaG (SPAdes) (version 2) | ecosystem: Environmental > Aquatic > Freshwater > Lake... | reverse complement strand
TCTAGGCAGGTTGCATATGTTAATTAGAGCCACTCTAATCGCTAATCCCGATATGAACTTCTCCATACCACTACACATCTCTAAAGCCCATTCCTGGTCTTCGTAAACGATTCTAGCGTTAATGTTCTTTCCATCAGTATCCATTGATATTGAGAAGTCTACTACTTGCCCTAATATATTATTCACTTCATTTTCAATTGCTGGAAGTGCTTTAGATATTAACTCATAAGGTACACCATCTTTCTTAACTGCATCTAAGTAGAATGTATATAATTGGTTTTTACTTTCCAATTCTTTTACTTCTTCCATCTTAGCTACCATATTATCAATGTACGTTTTTGTTGCACCTACCTCTGACATTAATTTCAACATAAGTTTGTTTACATCGGATATTTGCTTTTCAACTCCTTGCTTTAATCTACGAACATTTTGAATTTGAATATCTAATGCTTCGTTTCGTATAATAGTTCCTTCGTTTTCAAAATATCTATTAATATCAGCGGATACAGTTTCTTTTTGATGTTGTAATAATTCAACCTTAGTATCGCAAGTTTTAATATCAGTATCTAAACGTTCTGTTACTACTATTAATCTTTTGTGTTCATCAGTCCATTGTTTCCATTGACGGAATTGGTCTTCAACTCCAGCTAAATCTCCCAATTGGTTTATAAGAGCACCATGTAAAATGTTTAGGATTTCTAATTGATTACCCTGTTGTTCTAATTTAGTTTCGGTTTCCTTTGCATCCTTTACGAATACATTGTTCATACAAAAGTTACAATTAGGGTCATACTCATGCTCTGCTAAATGTGATAACTTCTCTTTGTTATGTTCAATAGCACTTTCTAATAATTCAATCTGATGTAAGGTATCTCTAATTTGTCCTTTAACTAAATTCAATTGTATTTGTGCTTCACCAATATCAGTTCCGTTTATAGTAACTTTAGAATCAACCATTTCTTTGGCTTCTCTAACTAACTCTTTGGATTCCGTATGTTTTATTGTTTTATCAGATTTACTATCACCCCAAGTCTTCAAATCATCAACAATCTTTTGTGCTTTTGCGTTTAGAGAATTAATATCTAAGTTACCTTGAATTGGAACGATTTGTTGAGATAGTGTTACGATTTGTTCTTCCATCTCACCCTTACGAGTTTCTAATTCTAACTTCTCCGAATCTAAACTATCATACTCCTCTCTCTTTGAATTCAAGTCGTTTTCTTTTTGGGCTAATTCCGAAGTGAAGTCGGTTCTTCTGAAATTTCTGATAAGTGCATTCACATCTTTGATATCGTTGGTAGCAGTATCATACAGCTTATCAAATATATCAAGTCCCATAAACTGAGCCATCAAGTCTTTCCTTTCGGATTGTGATTTATCAATGAATAGGGCGTTGTTAGCTTGTAGTGAAAGGGCAGTCATAATGAAATCCTCATATCTTCCCACATAGGTTTCAATGTTTTGGTTGGTATCCCTTCTCTCCGTTCCGTTAAGTGATTCCCTACCACTATCTCCCTCTCTCCAAAAATCAACATCCACTTTTACGTTCTTTCCCTTATTAATTGTTCTTCCTTCTCTACGAATACCATATACAACTCCATCTACGGAGAATTCTAATTGACAATGAAAATCAGATTTACGATTGTTCATAATAGCAGATGCTTTGTAAGCTCTACTACACTTATCGAATAGGCAAAATGAGATTGCATCAAATAGGGATGATTTACCCTGTGCATTTGGTGCGAATAATCCCATCAATCCAGTTACCTTATCGAAGTTGATTACGTTTCTCTCTCCGTATGAGAACATATTACTGAAATCAAACTTAATTGGTTTCCAGCTTATGTTTCTTTGTAGTTCTGATGGTTGTATTCTACTATTAATGTCACGATTTATTTTCTCTATTCCAGCTAAGTCCTCCTTTGTCACAAATGGCATCATACGTTCAATATACTCACCTATTAAAGAGTTTTGATGGTTTATATCAGCTATACTATCTACTTCCAACCTTGCTTCTCTATCGTTGGTTTTCTTCTTATTGAATGTATCCGTTCTTATGATTGTAAAGTCCTCCACACCATACTTTGCCGTAATATCAGCCATCATTCTCTTAGTATCTGCGGTATCCGTATTAGTTATCCTCACTCTTAAACGAGGGTATAAGGGCATATCAGTTACATCCGGCACAATACCGCCATCAACATCCAAAGTGTAATAACCATAATCGTTTTGGATATCAACTTCCTCATAGGTCATTGTATCCAAATCCCAAACTAAGAATCCGTGCTTATCTAATGTCTCACCGAAGTTTTGTTGTACCAAAGAGCCGGCATATACCACCTTACATCCGCTTGGTGATATCATCTCTTGTCTTTTATGTATATCTCCTAAGAGGGCTAAATCATATCCATCAAATATTTCAGTTGTGAAGTGTCTACTACTAACCACATACCCTACATCGGTTGTAGAGTTATCAACAGGCCCGTGGAATAAAGCAATCTTTTTGTTTCCAAATAGAGTATCAGCTTTAGGCCAATTATCTTTGTTATCAAATATACTAAATACTGCAAAATCAACATCTCCGATTCCGTAAACTTGTGTATCTTTTAAATACGTTAGGTTTGGTAACTTCAATGCATCAACGATTGGAGTAAGTACATCTAATCTATCCGAATTGTTCATATTACAATCGTGATTACCAGCGATTACAATAGTAGGACATAGTTTGTTACATTCCGTAAACAACCAGCTAATCTCACTTACCAATTCAGGACTCATTTCCAATTTAGCGTGAGCTATATCTCCAGCTAAGTAGATAATAGAATCTTCCGTTCCTCTCTTTTTGATTTCTTCAAACATTGAGTAAAATACTTCTCTAAACTCTTTGTGTCTTTTGATATTACGAATGTGTATATCCGCAATGTGATAAATTCTCTTTAACCTCATATATTATTTAGTTTGGATAGAACTAAGTCATCCCATCCAGTTTGTTTTGCTCCCTTTAGGAGTTCGTTCACTTTTTTAAATCCCATTTCACCAGCATCCTTATCAGTTGGTATAATGTTACGAACTTTAATTCCGTTCTTTAAAAAGTAATCAGTATGTTTAGTTGAATCTGCAATAGCATCTGAATCTAACATAATAGTTACTTCTTTAACTCCTTTCTCTATAATCTTATTCTTTAATTTACTTAATAAGAACTTACCAAGCAAAGGAATACAATTTCTTTTAATTGAGAATGAATCAAATACGCCCTCACATAAAATAATGGGTTCATTCCAATTGATTTGATTATCAAACACAATTACATCTCTATTAACCGGCGGATTCTTATACTTCATTCGTTCCTCTTTATAATATGAACGAGCTACAAAGTAATTTAAGTCACCATTCTCATCATACGAAGGTACAATGATTCTACCAAAGTATAATCCATCAGAACAATATCCAATGTTATATTTAACGATATCAGCTTGAGTAATACCTCTTTCTTTAAGGTAGTTAATAGCTTGATTGTATTCAGGTTGGAATCCATTTGGTTTGAAGTGTAATTGTTTGAATTCTGATGGTAATTGTAATTTAGCTACATACTCATCTTTCTCAACTAATGTATAATCATCCTCACCATAGATATCTTTCAATCTATTTAGGTCTCTTATATCTACATTGAGTTTGCGAAGGAGGGATTGAATACTCCTACCCTTAGAATCGCATACCCAACAGTGCCATCTTTGAGTATCTAAGTTTACTTGAAGTTTCTTTTTGTGGTGATTACAAAATGGACAATGGTGAGCCTGTTCATTACCCTTTAAGGATGAACCTACACCCAATGTGGTGTCTAAAATGTTAATGACCGTTAGTTTATTCTTCCCAAATAGCATATTATGTATATTCTATACAAATATACAACTTTTTTGGGAATTATCCAAATTAATGATTGGAATTCTTTACATCATAAAGGAAATCAGCTAAAAACTGCATTTTTGCTGCAATTGGTGCTTTTGGTTGGTTTGCTTCCAACATTCCTTTAAGGTCTATTAGGGATGCAGCTGCTATTTGAAGTGCATCATCTTTTGCGTTTAAATAAGCTTCGGAAATTCCGTACTTATGTGCGATTTCAGGTATTGTCATAACTATTGATTTAGTATATCCCTACGGAAGAACTTTCCCATAAGGTTTTCGTTTATTGCTTGTTCATTGGCTAGTACATCGTAATGAAACTGCCATTTAATTTCGTAATATGATAAGGATTTTTTTGAAAAGCAAAACTGAATTATTTCTCTTTCAAAATATTCAGCGTTTCCAGCTTTTACTTCTGATTTAATCCATTCGTTTGATGAATAGTATTTCTCCCAATCTGATGCTTTCTTTACAACTCTTTTACGAGTCTTTCCCTTAAGGGGTTTCAATCTTCTGGTTTGGGATAAAGATTTTTTCCCTATATAGAATCTATTAGTTCTAGTATCAACTATCTTATAGACAAACCCAACCGCACCTTCCGGTGTGTTTTCCTCTGTAACAATATTTCCATTAAATTTCCAACTCATTGATTATTTCTTAATGTAATCAGAATACTTTCTTTGGTTTAATTTACCACCTCTAGCTTTAAGAAGTTTCTTTTCATCTTTAGCTAAATCCAAACCACCATCTGGTTCAATTGGTGTTTTATCCGTACCCTTAGTATCTATTTTACCTGTTTTAGGTCCAGTAGTTCCGTATAATTCTAGTATGCTAGCCATTTTATTTTATTTTGTTTACTAATATAAATATAACACTATGTGTCAAAACGAATAATAAAGTTTACCGGATAGTCAGGTAAAGATTTAATTGGTTGTGGTAATTTAGCTACTGCAACCATATTTAATTCATTATCATACAATCCAATTGTTGTAATCATTGGTGCTAAAAATGAACCAGTTTGGTCTAAAGAACTACTTGCTTCATATTGAAGAAATGCAGGCTTTACCCATTTAATACCAGCATCATAAAAAGATGATGTTACCAAATCTCCAATTTTTTTAGAACCAGGTCTTTGCATTATATGAGTATAAACCCTGCCACCATCTTCATATACAGCGGATGGATTTTGTGAATAGTTAAACTCACCATCTAATACTGGGATGAATATTTCATTTTCAAATATTGTTTTTATTGAACGAAAGTTTAAAGTAAATTGAGATAATACAGAACCACTAACTATATCTTTTGCTACCACTATCAATCCTCTATCATAAAATACGTTTCCTTTAATATTGCTACCAGAATCAATAAGATTTGAATATCCATCATCTGTATATGTTCTTCCTAATTGTTTATCTTCCAATGAAACAGTACCAACTTTTATTCCCTCACCATAATATATTTGTGGAATAGAAAATACAGCAATATTATTTTCTAATATTCTTTCATTTGTAGATGCATATGAAATTCGTCTACCAACTTCTGTTATAATAGATGCAGTTGATGCGTTTGTATAAAATTGAGATTTTATAGATGCATATATTACTTTTTTGTTATAACTATGACTCTTAGCATCATTATCAATATCAACTAATGTATTAACACCATTTGTACCAAATATTGGATATATATCATTTTCATCTAATGTCCATTCTTTATAGACCTTCATAGGTCTAGTAATTACATCAGATTTTGGAATTTCTTTAATCATTTAATCTTCCGATTTGTATATAAATATTGGTTAAATGAAAAACCCCCAATGAAGGGGGTTCTCTTTATTATGTTTCTAATTAATTTAGAATGATAATTTAACTTTGATTAAAACTTCCTTATCAAAAGATTTAACAATTGGTTGTGAAGTCTTAGCTATTGCAACTAATTCGTTTGAATCGTTTAATAAACCTACAGTTGTAATGTAAGTTTGAGGGTCAGTATTAAATGAAGTTTCACTAAATGTACCATCTGCATTTAAATATGTTGGATTATTAGAATAATTAAATTCTCTATTTGTTGCTCTTACAAAGAAATGTTGTGTAGATACATTTTCAGTTCTTCTTGCTTCAAAATCACCACCTTTCTTAATTGCGTAGTATAATAATTTATGATTGTATGCATCATGTGTTGTTGCAATTCCACCCTGTAAACTACCAGTATTTATGAATCCAACTTCACCAACATTACCAACTACGTTTCCTATTGCTTTAGCGTTAAGAACAATAATACCTCTATCAGGATAGAATGCTCCAAATCCTTCGCCTGTTGCTGAATATCCTGTTTTTAAATCAGTTGCCGTATCTGCAGTATGTTTAATTGTTGCTTCAGATTGCGTTCCTAAATTTAATGAACCAGAAACTACCTTAAATACATTACCACTCAATCCCAAAGTATCACCAAATTTCTTACCACTATTATCAATAAATGTAAATACACCATTAGAACCAGAAACTTTTAATGACCAGTTACCAGCATCCATTTTCTCTCTATATCTATTTCTAGCTACATTAATAAAATAAACTCCGTTTGCATCAGTTGCAATTACAGAACTATTATCAAATTGAAATTTTGCCAACGTTGGGTCTAATAACATTGATTTATATTGAGCGTATGTTGCTTTAGTTGGTAACAATGCGTTATCATCCAAATCTAGTCTAACAGAACCGCTACCATCAACATGCCCATATGCTACAGCGAATTGAATTTGTTCATTATCTGAAAGAGCTGGGTCAAGATCTAATACATTATAATAATATTTTCCACTAGCTACCGTTGTCTGAGATGATGCTGTATAGAATGCAGTTAATGAACCAGAATCATTACTCCATAATCCAGTTGTTACCACTTCTATTTTTGCATTTACTTTATCAAATTCACCAAATCTTTTATAAAGACCAGTACCAGTAGTTCCAGTAGTTGCAATTTGCTGAGTAGCTGGAAGTGCTGAATTTAATAATTGTACTATTGCATTTGAATCAATTGTACCAGTATTAGCTAATGCTGCAATTTGGGAAGTTATATTTGGGTTTGTTATTTGTGCCATTTTCTTATATCTATTTTATTTTATACCGCTTGTTTATATGTTATGATTACAGGTATAGTTTGAGAGCCACCAGTTTCATTACCAAACACAGTTATTGTTGTTGATACATCAATTGTTAAGTTTGGATTTGGTGTAAATCTAAATTCTAAACCAGTAACTACTTGCGCAGTTGTTGTAATTTCATCACCCAAGAATACATTTGTAGTAGTAGCAGATGCTGTTTTACTTACGGTCAATGTACCAGCTCTTTGGTCTGCTAATACCATTGTGTATCCACCATTTCCGTTTCCAGCAGGAGATGTTGTTGGGGTTAATCCCACACCACCTTCCAATTGAGTTGCACTTATTGATGGTACACCTAATTTAACAGTTGGGATTTGAGTTGTTCCTTTTGGTAAAGTTACTAATTTATATCTTAATACTTGAGTTTCATCAGGACTAGCTTCCGTTACAGGAATAGCTCTGATTGCTGAATCGTAATAAGCTGAACCTTTTGGATGCGCTGGTTCGTAAAGCGTATAATCAATTTCATCATCACCCAAAGCGAACTTTGTAATGTTTAAAGATTGACCAGATGCTAATTTTTGTCTTCCTTTTTTAGTAAGAATTGCATCTACTGTAATTTCTGTGTTATCTAAATATGCCATTTGATATTGTTTTTTATCTATATTCTATAAATATAACTAATTTTTATTTTCAATCTAATCAACCACAAGTATTGGTTCTCCACTACCTCTACCAGTCTTAGCCACTTTAAGTATATTAGGATTAGTAGTAAATGTTTCTACTGGGTCTAAACCATCCGGTGTAGTTGCTGCTGATTGAACAGAACCTTTCCAAAATGAACGAATCATACCCTCACCTAAATTATTTTTATACCTATAATGTGTTGGAAAATATCCATCTAATGCAGTAACTTCAACTACTTCATTACCAATAGATACACTACCACTATAAGGAAGTGTTGATACTTTGTATTTATATTTCGTAACTGATACTTTTTCGTATTTTTGGGCTTCTCCTAAAACAGCTCCATTAGTTGGCCAACCTTTTACTAATGTATTTATTTTTTGAGTATATTGTTCTTTTACTAAAAAAATACTTTTTCTACTTCCAGAAGTTGGATGATAATTTCCAAATAATGGGTCATAGTTACTAACTATACCAGTACCATGTTTAGCATATAATCCAAATCCTCTATTTGCTAAAGAATCTTTATCCATACCAATTTCAGTAAATGTAAATGAATCAGCTTCCCCAACCAAACTTGCTCCAGTAGGACATTGTATTAAACTATCATAAAAAGGAGCGGTTGATTCAAATGCAATTATTTCAGATGTATTTATTGTTGTATCATAATTTGGATTAGTTCCCTCAAATACTATTACCTCATTTGCATTAATTGTAGTTTCTTCATTACTAATATCACTTTTAAGGACTACTACTTCTTCTGCGTTTATGTATGCATCTTTTGGAATTGATTCACTTTCTAATATATAATTTTTATTAGTATCTATTGAAGTTTCAAAATCATTTCTTAAAGATTCCGGTTTAGTCCAACGAGTCTTACTTCTTTCTAAATAGTGTGGTTCAATTAATAAACCCTTAACTACATTTGTTCTAGCCGGTGCTAAATCTGATAATACCTCAAATAAAGATTTATCAATATATTTAATTAATCTTATGTATTCATAGATATCTCTATTATCCAATCTTTCAAAATAATAATGTCTTAATGTATCTAATTGAGAATATGTATCTTTATATTCATCACCAGCATCTCCAATATAATTATCAATATTAAAATCACCAAATGCTTTTAGGATATCCATATTTAACTCCTTAATTGGAGAAAAGAATAATCCTAAACGATTTGAATCTATTGGAGCTCTATCAAATGATTTTTGAGTTGCTCTAGCTTTGTAAGATAAATCTTTACCAGGCATTAAACTTGATGATTCAAATCTAATCTTATTGGAATAATTAAATCCTAAAGATGGAACGGTAGCTGTTACAGTTCTATCATATGGAATATATTGATATGGATACGCCGATGCCGAGTACATATTACTTGCAGATGCAAAGGGTTCTCCATAGTTATCACTTATAGCAACATTTTTAATTCCTATATTTTCAGTTATGGTTCTATCTTTTGGATATTCAAAATCCAATCTGAACATTAAATCACTAGTAGATGCCGTAAATGAATTACCATTGATTGCATCAGGAAATAAAGTATGGTTTTCAAATTTACTTTTTTGTAAAGGAACAGTCCAAAAACGAAACTCATCCAATTCACCAGCATATCCGTTACCACCCACTACTAAATTTGGAGTTGAACCTGTCCATTGAGAATCATTATATAACATAGACATACTAACCGAAGTTATAATTCTATGTCCATCTGATGTACCCAACCAAACCTCATACCAAGAAGATGAATCAGGATTATTGTGTCTATTGATTGCTATGTTTGAGTAATGTTCATTTGAAAGTGGGAAATCTAAACTTCCTGTTTTTAAATCTGGTCCAAATACATATATTCCACTTAATTCAGGAGCTACATAAACGCTTCCAGTTTCAAAATATGTACTATTCGAATCGTTTCCACCAAAATTTAATTCTAATTTATAAAAAGAACCAGTTGTATTAACCAAATCTAAAGTAAACTCACTTCCAGATATTAATGTTGCTACAGAATCAATACTACCAGAAGGTCTTATTCTAAATTCAATACAATTTGGATAATCCAATGTTGCACCTACACTATGCCAAGGAACTATTACACTTGATTCTTTATGTAATGATATTGCCGCCGTTCTATCATCAAAAGTAAATTTTGAACTGCCACCCTTTGTTGGGTCTTGCGGTCCACCAAACTCCATTATAGTCAACATAGATTGAGGTACACCATAACAAGCCATAATAGCTTTCATAGCTCTAGCAGTACCCTTATGTTTCAATAGGTATGGTAAGTTATTTAGGATTCTTCTCCAAACTTCATCGTTTGCATCTGCTAATGGCATTCCATATTTTTGGAAACCATCTTTGTAAGTACCAAACGCATACTCCCATATTAATTCAGAATTAAATGCTCTTTTAGCATTCCAACCAAATGATTCTAATAAAGAATGAACCAAACTATTTGAGAATCCATTTAATTGCTTATGCTCTAATACTTTAGTCTTTGATAAATTATTTATATAAACCCAAAGAATATCAAAGTGTTGTCCTATCATATCTAAAAATACTAAGAAGTCATTATTGTTATAATCTTCTTTTATAAATTCGGGTATATTATTTACTAAATAGTTTGGGTTGTATTTATCATATTCTGAAGATAAATCTATTAATGTATCATACCATGCTATTGTAATTGCGTGTGTTGTTGCTCTTAATTTATAATATGGTAATCCAGTTATTGGATTTGCTTCTGCTGTTTTTGGATATGCCAAATCGTTTGTAGATGAATATAAAAATTTTTCAAATCCATCAAATCCTTTTATTAAAGAATTTATAGTATCCAATACTTTTTTAGCTTCCCCTGCTTGCGATACGCCTGCAAATTGAGCAATCTCCCATTGAATATCAAACAAACCATCTTCCGTAATAGTTTGATATCCATCTTGAGTTAATAATCCACCATCATACGCACCATATGGTGGAATAAATGTTGGTGATATTAAAGCTTCATATTTTGTTTTATAAGTTTCTATTAATTGTACTTTATAAAAAAAGTTATTTACTCTTTCTTCTACAGAACTAAAATTTGTGAAATTTGAAAATGTATAATTAGAACCACTAACATATTGTATATTTAATTTAGTAGTATCTATACCATTGCTTCCTAAAAATCTAGTTACTAAATCATTTGATGTAGTAGAACCACTAGCTATTAAATCATCATAAACTTGATAAGCAATACCATTACTTTGTTCTAATGTAAAATTAGGGCCTTTTAATGGATGACAAAACATTTCATCAATACCATTAATAGTTATTGTTTCAACTATTGGTTGTGATTGTAATTTAGAAATCCAAACTTGTTCATTTGGTTGAATTGAAGTAGGTAATGGTTCGTATAATTTTAATATCAAAGAACCTTCACTACCAACCCAAGTTGTAATTACTTTAGTATCACCATTACCAATATGTAATAAATGAGTTAAATATTTTGATGTTTCGTTTTCAAAAATTTTAGAATCAAATTGAGAAATAAATCCATCAGCGATTCTACTAATTGCAACATTTCTTGGTATTGTTAAATCTCCTTTGTCAAAACTTATATTAATAAATTCTTCTTTACCAATTATAACTTTATATCCACTTTCATTATATGGTACTAACTTTAAAGTAATATTTATTATATCATCAGTTTCGGAAACTTGAGTACCATCTAAGTTTAATAATTCTTGAAAATTTAAATTTACTACACCTGCAGCTTTTGCTCTTATAAATCTATCACTACCTACTTTATATATTTTTACATAATCTGTATTTACGGATTCATAACTTATACCAAAATCAACATTTGTTCCAACAAAATCAGGTCCTTTTAATAAAGTTGGGTATTTTATATTTCTAATATCAGGAACACCAACATACTGCTCATTATTAACATTTATTGTTAATTCAAGTTTATCACCATCACCATCAATATCAGATGGTACTAATATTAATTTATAATTTCCAATTGTAGAAAATGCTTTAGTAGGTATAATAATTATTGCATTCGTTGAGGTATCTAAATTTGAGAATACAAATGTTTGATTATTTATATAAGCAGTAATTTTTGATGTATTACTACTTTTAGTTAATCCTATTGGATAATCTGCTTTTGAATTTAAATTATATTTTCTATTTGGTTCTGTATTATTTAATTCTAATTTTGGTTTATTTATTATCTTTGTTACAAATATTTCAGAAATAATACTAATATTGTAGGTTGCATTATTTAAATCAAATGTAGCTGATACACTTTCTTCATTCGTTTTAGCATCTACATTTTTTGGTTTATATAAATCAGATTGTACATTTATAGTTTTAACTCTATAATTTTTTAAATCTGCTGATTGTATAACTGCTTTACTTCCTTCAGGAATTGCTATTTTATTATTTCCACTCTTTAATACTATTTTTTCTCCAACAGTTAATACACCTTCAGAATTTTTTATATTAGTAATTACATTAACAGATCCATCAGGACCATTTAAATCAATTACAGTAAATTTTAATAATGGTTCGTCTGGTATTATTTGTTTTTCTAGTTTAAATAAAATATTATTGGAATATTGGCTATTACTAAAAGTTTTATATGACTGTTCAAAATCATTTATATAATGCTTTATATTTATGGTATATAAAGGTTCAGCTGAATATTCTAAACTAGCGATTGGAGTATTTGGTAAGGAAGTAAAAATATTTTCATAATCCATTCCACTATTATTTCCCAATATCTGAGTTGCTGAATTGTAATTTGAATTTTTATTATAATTTGGATTTGTTACTAGTGATACTACATATCTTTCATTGGAAACATATCCATCTTTTTTTAATGTAATTGTAGTATTACCTTTTAATAATAAATCGCTAATTGCTACTGTAATTGTATTATTTGTTTTTTTAGATACCGTTTCACCATTTACAAAAATATCAGCATCTTTTATATTTGAATCTACATTTATAATATATGATTGATTGGATAATACAGTATTTGGCGTGTTTGTTAATATTACATTTCCACTACCAGCAGACGTTATACTACCACCACCACCTCCGTTTGCAAATCCTTCATCAAATATTATATCTTCTACTACTCTCATTTATTGATTTTTTATTTTTGATAATCTTGAACTAAAGGACCATCTACCTGCCCATCATTAAATCTACCAGGCATTGTTCTATTATTATTTCCACCTCCGCCACCACCTCCTCTAATATATGGTGGTGCATCATCTGGTGTTATTATTTTAATATCTATTGGTTTTTCTTCTATTGGTAATTGTTTTTTAATTTGCCTCTCCAATTCCAATTCAATATCAGTTTGTTTTAATTTTTTTGATACACCTGCACTTATAACCGGAGATGTGGTATCTACTATTGTATCAGATTCTAATGACTGAATTACGTTACCAACTGTATCCATAGATTCGTTTATACCAGAATCAAATGTTGTTGCTGTTTTAATATCTTGTTTTGACAAATAATATTCTATTGTACCAATTAAAAGTTTTTTACAAATTTCTATAATTTCAGTTTTTGATAGTTCAATTTTTGTTTTTTTATTATTTGGTTTACCATAATTTATATTTTTTAAATCAGATACTCTATTTGTAAATTCATACATTGAAGCTTCTAAAAATTTATTATGTATTGTTGTTATAAATGTATCAAAATTTTTTATTTTAAATTCACCAATCATTTTATTCAACCACTTTTCAGAATACTTTCTTTTCATAAATGAACTTATTGTAGTTGGTGTAATCGCTTCTACAAAATTAAAAGAAGAATTTATAGTATCATCTCTAAATTCACCACCTTTTATAAATAAAGAAAATCTATCTTCTAATTCTTTGTTTATATTATTTGCATCTCTTATAGGAAATAATCTAACTTCGGTTCTAGATGGTGATATTTCTGATATCCAAAGTTTATCATTAATTATCTCACTTCCAACTCTTTTATTAATAAGAGTTATTTGTGTTTTAAAATTTCCATTATTGTATCCAGCTTCTCTTAATAATCTCTCAACATCTATAAAATATTCATTTGGCAATTTATATTTTTGGAATATAGTACCTTCTGCTATTAAAAAATAATCTTTTATATTATCAGTTGTCAATGGTATATATCTAATTAATTTTCCGTCTTTTTGAGGAAGTTGATTATCATTTATATCATAAATAATAACTTCAATACAATCATTTTGTCCTAATCCAAAAAATGACTGAATATCCCCATTTTCAAATATTTTTCTATCATTTGAATTAATTCGATATCCTTTGTTATCTAATATTTCTTTGAATGTTTTTATTGCCATAATTGTAATCTATTAATATTTGTATATATGTACAGTAAAATCTTTATTTTCAGTTTTAGTTCCATCAGATACTATTATACTAAATGTAAAATCATACTCTGTTGGTTTTGAATGAGAAAAAAGTCCACCACCATGAGAACCTGCCAATCCTTTAAAGTATGATGATGGTGTTTTTAAATCAAATCGTTTAGTTTCACCTGCTTTTATTTTAATTGGTAATGAAAATCCATAATCCCAAATTGATTGAGTAACTCCTCCTGTAAATTTAATATCCACAGTTATTTCTTTATTACCAGTCAACCCAGATGATGCAATTACTTCAAAATAAGTTCTAAAGGTATTTGAATAATCATTATTAGGTGCTGCAAATATATCACCTTTTGCAGCCGAGCCATACCCACCACCAAAATCCATACCAATCATTTTTGCTGTGGTTGCTTTTGATGGGTCACCTTTATCAAATAATATACTTGCTAATTGCCCAGTTGAAACTGCTCCAGCTGCTAATGCCTGCTCCTTTGCAGATGCTGCTATTCTTAATGCACTCAACTCCTGTTGTAATGATTGATTTCTAGCATATAGAGAAACTCTCTGAATTGCTTCAGATGTTCCTTTTTGAATTGAATTTTGTAATTCAGTAATAGTACTTGATATCTTTGTTGTTAATTGTCCAGTTTGATTTTGTGATGCTGCTAAATTTAAATCTTTTAAATCCAATTGAACTTTTAAACTTTCCGATACAATTTCAACATCCTGAACCTTTGCTCTCAAATCCAAAACTGTCCTACTTAAAGTCACCACCTGTGCAGTTAAATCAATTACTGATTGAGTTGCCTCATTATATATTGGTCTTGCTACTCTATCATCGAATGGAGGTGGTGCTGGTGGTAGTAATTCAAAAATTACAGTATCAATAGATTTAACTAATTCTACTTCATTGTATTTTGGTTTTACTAATTTTCCAGAAATAACACCATCTTCATTATTAGTTTGTTCAAATGTATGGACACCAAAAGGATTTTTACTAGTAATTGCGGTTGAACCACTAATTAAAAGTTCATTTATTAATTGTTCATTTTGTAATCCTGTCTTTGCCATTATTAATTTTTAACTAAACTAAATGTAGTATCATTATCAAAGTATTCAACACTTCCGTTATTATCTATCTTAAATTCTATTTTATAAACTCTATTAGCTTCCCAATTTGAAAAATTAACTTTTATGTAATTTCCATTAGAATCACAACTAACTTTAGAATAATCACTAAATGGAATTATAACATCATTTGATGCATAATCTCTTATTTGATAATATGTTGTGGATGGTAAATATTTTGAAGTTAAATATTCAAATGTATTTGAAAATGTTTTTAGTGGATATAACTCTCTACCAAATACTTGTATTTTTGCAGTAGTACCTACCTTATATTCTTTTTTTAAATTAGTTACACCAACTTTAATATCATTTGCAGTTAGTGCTAATAATGAACCAGTAGAAAATACCGAATCATTCCAACCTATTCTTATTTTTGGTTGATATATTGTATGAGTTTCTTTACTAAAGAATTTTAAAATTCCATAGTCTGCAGTATCGCTTTCGTTTGTTGTTGAGTATTTTAAAATAATACCATCATTTATTACAGAACCACTTATGAAAGCTCTTAAAATTGATATTACATTCATATTAATATCAGATGTTTGATAACTAAACGTTTGAGATGCTCCATAGCTTGTGTACCACGTACCCCCAACACCATTATTAATACTTGCCGTTGTTCCTGTTTGAAAATTATTTTGTAGCCACTCTAATGAACTATCACCCTCTCTATAATTCCAAGTTACACCTTGCGTTGATATATTATCAAATCGAGTACCAGTACCCATTTCCCAACTTCCAGAAATTGGATTTGCATATATAGTATATTCTAATGGAATTTCTTCACTTTTAGTTTCTCTTAGTATTAATTCGGCTGAACTCATTGAAATACTATTATTAGAAATTGATGCTGATATATATCCTACATCAAATTTAAGTAGAGCATGGGATACATCTTTAATGTTTCCATAATATACTTTACTTATTTCCAATATCTCATCTAAACCAGTATTTTGATTTGGCTGTTGTAAGTAAACCGATGCATCTTTTGATGCTGTTAAAAAATAGTATGCCATTATTTTACTCTGCCTTTTATGTCTGCATCAGGAAACTTAATTTCAAAAATTGAAGGGTCTAATGATGGATATACAATCTTATCTTTAGTTGCCGCATTTATATTATATGAATTTGAAGAATACTTTCCAGAACATTTGTTTGTTATTATAACTTTTGGAACTGATGAAACTCCTTCAACATTAGCTAATAGTAATTCAATTTCGCTTAAATTTATAGTTTGATTAAAAGACATATTATTAATATTAAAATAATCTTTTAAATCAATTATACATTTAGTCAATACTTCACTTTTATTATAATTTCCAAAAACAACTATTTCAAAATCAATACCAATATTAATAATAAATCCATCATTAATATTAATACCATCTGTCAATAATCTGTATTCGTTTAAATATGTTTTAAGATTTTCTTTAACTGCTCTATTAAGATTAGTAAGATTACCATTAATATCATATCCTAACAAATATAAATTTATTGCAAATGGGTTATTTTTTTCATTTTCATTTGCTGTTTTACCAATTAAAAATTTAGTAATATCTGCTCTTACAGTCCCTTCTGTTGGTTCTTGTGAATCCGGCTTATTAACAAATCCCATAACCAAATCTGTAAACTCTTGTAAATGGTTGGGTGATGCTAATATTGATGCTGGCGAATTATTATCTAAAGTACCATCTGCTACAGCGTAAGCTTTAGCAATACCACCATATTTTGAAGGTAATGATAATACTCTAATTTGATAATCTTTTGCTGTTACAGCTCTATTCTGAGCTCCAAAGTTTGCTAATGCATTTTCTCTAATTTCTTCTAATGTTTCACCATTTCTACCTCCAGTAGCTGGTATTTCATTATCAACAGCTACGGAATTTTTTATAGTATTATATGTTGTTCTATCAGCACTATTAAATGATGTAGTATCATCATCAAATTCTATTCCTGTTATTTTTGTTAATTGGCCTTGTGATATATTAGATGTAACACCACCACCAACATAATACTTTACAGTTATTGTTGTATTTGATGGAGATGTACCATATGTTTTTGTTTTTAAAAAGTTTGTTGGGTCAAATGATTCATCCAATCTACTAATAGAATTTGGTAATCCCAATCCAACATTTTTTAAATTAGGAATTAATTGCTCATCAGATGCTGTTGGGTCACCAGCTCCAAATTGAATAGTAGTTGTACTATCTTGATTTATTTTAGTAGTAAATCTTTTTGGAGTCTTAATTGTTTTTAAAATATATGGTACTGTTGATTTAAATTGATATAAATCTTGGTCATTTGCTTCCGTATTTGGATAATCTATAAATACCATTTCCTGCGCTAAATAAGGAACTTCATAATATTTGTTACCATTTGAATCTCTAACATCATATATAGAAATTATATCAGTATCTGGTAAATCTATTTTTTGAAAAGATTCATAATCGCCAAAAGATACCTCTTTTTGTTTTACAACAGCAGAAATTACTTGTACATATTTTTTAACTAAATAAAATAAAGGTTCTCCAGTATTAGCATCTCTTTCATAGACAGTTATTTCTCTATCCATTGCATCTTCAAAATCAACAAGATTAGTTGTTCTGAAATCAATACCATTTGCCGATTGTACTGACATACCTTCTTTAATCCTTAAATAAAATTTTGAATCAGCTTTATTATTTACACCAGTTCCTATTGATGGTACTAATTGATATATAGATAATGTAGATATTGCAGGTGATGTTACTTTTGGTTTATACCCTAAAAATTGAGCCAATGCCAACATACTTTTTTCATCTTCTGCATATGGCATTAATGATTCTTTTAAAGTATCATCTATATAATATCCAAGCACATCACCAATATAAGATGCCATTTCAATAAACATCATACCAGGTGAAGTTTCATTAAAATCAGAATATGTTTTTGGAAAATATGTTTTAGAAAACTCAATTAAGTTAGCTCTAAAGCTAGCAAAGTCTTTATTAAGATACTTTATATCCTTTCCTTTATTTTTAAAATTTTTATTTATTGTGTTTATTGCCATAATGATTACGCTTGAATGTTAAATGATACAGTTTCTAAATTAACATTGTTTTCTATTCTAAATTTTAAAGAAACATTTAATTTATTATTATCTTTAAATTCATTTGTTTGCTGTATTGATATATCCTCAATAGATACAAATGGTAACCAAGTTTCCATTGAACTATTTATTGTATTTTCTATTTTTTCAGCCAAATCATCATCGTTCATTTCAAATAATAATTCCTGCATACCACTACCTAAATTTGGTTGCATTAATCTTTCATATTTTTTAGTAAGTAATAGATTTTTTATATTTGATTTAGTTTGTTCAATTGTAGTAAATGATTGGTTAAATGCGGTATTACCAATTTGTATGGGCAGTGTTATACCAATAGCATAATCATTATACTTTTGTGTATCTTTTACTAATTTACTACCTAATACAATTGCCATTACTTCTTTTTAAATCTTTTTACAAGTTCTGAATAATCTCTATTCAGAGCTTTATCTATTTCAGCTACTCCAGTATTTACACCTAATCCAGTTGGTTGAGGTCCTTTTGCAACATCACCATATCCCATTTTTTCAGCAATTGCAGTTCTACCTACAATTGAACCCATATCACCTTGTCCAAAATTCATTGTTCTGAATCCACCATCACCCTGTGGAATACCACCTCTTGTCTCATTAAGAATTTGGTTAATGATTGGGTTTTTGCTGTATTGCTTTGCCGGTACTTCCTTTTGAACTACTGATTCTGTAATAGTATCTTCTCCCAATATAGCCTTAGCCATTGAGATACTCTTTGATACTGGTTTTGGTGCTATTTTTGTTTCAGATAGCATTTTTTTCATTTCAGCCTTCACACCTTCCTTAATTAAAGCAGGTAATTGCTCTTTAAGCTCCTCTTTAATAAGAATTTGAATGGCTTCTAATAGTTTATCCATGTCCATAATATTCTATTGTTTGTTTGTTATGTTTATAAATATTTAAATTAAGTATTTTTGAGTTTATACTGAAAATAGTGTAGATTCTTCTTTTCTTCTCCTAACTAAGCCAGGATATATCTTACCGCTTTGAGAACCCTTTACAGGCCCATTTAATAATCCCATAGCTGCAGCAGGGTAATCTTTATTTCTAATAGCTCCTGCTATTGATGTCCATAAACTTCCACAATTATAAACAAAACTCATACATGCTGCTTTTTGCTTATTATTTAATGCATTAAAATCTGCTAAAGATATTTTACGAGGTCCAGTACCTATTAATCTTGGTAAATATGATACAGACACCTCATATTGTAATACTTTTAAAGCTTCTGCAAGAGTAGTAGTATCTCCATATTTAACATTTCTAATTCTACCATTATCATATATTTTATCTGAACCAAACCCCAATCTTGGTGTTCCTTCATCTTCAACAGCATGGTTTATAAAACCCTCATGTTTACCAATAAATTTTGCAGCAAGTGTTACCCAATCTGCATTAAAATCTAAAGAACCCAAATCCACTGCAACGGAAATTACATCAGTTCTACCAGAATTAAATCCACCACCTTTTGGAGCTGGTGGGAAATATTGTGCAACATCTTCTTGAGTTGCATTTTCAAATCCAGTTGCATCAACTGGGAGTTGGTTAATATCTATTGCACCTTCTTGTATAGTTTCTTGAGTTTCTTGTACAGGTTTTTGATAAGTTTCACCATCAGGAAAATCTAATGATACTTTTACTGATATTGGTGCTGGGTCTATGAAATAACCTGTCCAATTTAATACGCCAGGACCAGGGGTTGCAAATGGTGGATATAATGAATTTGTAATAATAAATCCGGTAATTGTTGGCAAATGTGATTGTGCGTAGAATATAAAAATATCAATTAATGTTTTTGGTGTTCCTGTTGGTGGTATTAGAAACGCCGGCTTCCATACACCAGGAGTTAATACTATATTATTATAAACACCAATATTACTAATAGAACCTGGTGCAGGTAATATTGGTATTGGAAACTCATTTAATATAGCACCTCCCCAATAAGCTAATACGCCTGCTCCCATAGCTCCTACTAAATCATATGCAATTACTGAAGTTTGTCCTTGTAACAATGCAAATTTAAATAAATTTTCCATCATTTCAATATTACCCTTCTTAATACTAGCCATACTAATAATATCCATTCCTCTTTTCATGCAAGCATCATATTCTTGAGCATATGTTTTAGCAACTAAATCTATATCACCAATAGCATCTGGATTTTCGCTTAATCTAACTATATTTTCCTTAAATGTTATCCAAGACATTTTACGATAGTTGAGTTCTTTGACTTAAGATACTATTCAATTTTGATTTAATCATACCAAAATCGGGAGAATTTACAGGTCCTATTGCGGAGGGGCCTGATGGTGTTAGGAATTGCATTGCCCCAATTACATCTATTAATTCAGATAATATATCTACCAATTGTTGTCCTTTTACCATTGGTTCTAAATCAGTGCTACCAAAAAACATTGTACCATTTCCAGTTACAAAATTGATATCCCTATCATTTGTTATGATGTTAATATTATCACCAACACTTATATCAATTCCACCTTGGTTATCAATTGACATGGAGCCATCTGAAATAAACCCATAATTTTTTTTAGAATAGAATATCATTTCACCACTTTTTGCAGATAATATTATTCTTCCAGAATTTAAAAGTAATTGGTCTCCAATCAACTTAGATGGATAATCTTCAAATGATTCTGGTTTTGTTTTAAAATTTCCAGTACCCTTATCATCTACTATACCAGGAATAAATCCTAATTGGTGTTCTCCTGATGTTAAAGCTATTATAGTTCCATCTTTATTAACATCTTCTTCAATATTAACATTTTGGTCTTTTTTTCTATTATCGGAAGCTTCTGAATTTCTAATTATTAAAGTTGGTGCGAATTTATTATTAGAATTATTAAATGCTGAGAATCTTATTGATTGTCCAAATCTAGATTGTATTAAAGAATCTCCTTCATATAATTTTAATTTATGAATATTTTCTTGTGGATTATAATATTTACCAAATCCACTATATAAACTTGAATTATCTTTATTTGATTTTGCTATACCTGTAAATGATACACTCTTATAATCATTTGATTTATTTGTAGATTCTTTTTTTTCAGGAAATTTAATTGATATTAAATTTGAATTTGCAGATACAGATGGGTTTGATTCATTTCCTATTCTACTATAAGTATATTCCCCAGTTGCAACTTCATGTATTTCAACTATTTCATTTTTTAAAGGAATATTTATAAAATTTTTATCAAATGGATGAGCTATTGGTAAATTAGACACATCTGCAGAAAGATTACTTGGGTCTCTAAATTTTATAGAACCTACATATGCGCTACCAGCTTTACTTTGTTTAGATATTGTATGAGATTCATCTAAACAAATATCATATACAATTCCTAATTTTTTAGTTAAACTTCCTACTTTAATTGGCGATGCTGCATTTGATAAAACTATCCTAGCTGAACTTAAACCTGACATACTATTTCATTTTTTGTTTTAACTCATCCAATTCAAATTCTAAATCATCAACTCTTTCAACTTGCTCTTTAGTTTCCTCCAAATCTTTAAGTAATTGTTCTTTCTCAAATGCTGATAAAAATCCTTCTTGTCCTTCGGTTTTCTTTTCAGATGCTATAATTTTAGTTGCTATTGTTGCTAATTTAACCAATTGGTCATCGTTTCTAACTGAGCTATCAATCAGTCCACCAATTACAGGACCTAAAGTTCCCATATCACCTGCGTGTCTAACCATTTTCTTTAGTTCCTCAATTAAAGCACTAATCTTTGTTTTTTTAGAAACTTGGTTGTTATAGATATCCTCAAAAAGACCACTTAATGATTTACCTTTGAATAATTCAAATTCTGTTGACATATTAATATATTTACATTTTGTATGCATATAAATATGATTCTATTAAAATGTTGAAATTAAATTGGGATTACTTCAATTGTAATCTTTGGTTGATATCCTTTTGGTAATTGTCTATTAATGCCCTTAAATTCGTTTACCTTACCTTTAAAGTAAGTTATTTGTAATATCTTATCAGTTAGATTCATTACAGTTTGAGATGATGTAGACATTTCTTCCGTATCTCTTTTCATATTCAATTGAGGTTTCTTTGGAAAGTATTCTTTTCTCATAGCCTGTGCTATTTCTTTCCAATCTTCTACTGTATCAACCGATTTCTCTGCTGATATCTTTCTCATTTTTGAACTTAGATATTTTTCACCATGTGTGTATCCAGCATCGGTAAACATATGTCCGTGGTTTGTACGAACAACAGGTGATTCGGAGTTTTGAAGTTTAACATCAGCCTTATGCTTTGATGTAGTTTCAATACTAACCATATGTTTTGGAGATGATACAAATGTATGACCTTTAAGAGATAATCCACTCTTGCCCTTATATGATAGTGCAGCTCGTACTGCATCCATTAGATTGGGTTGTTTAATGATATTTCTCATCTTATCACCATCAGGTCCCGGCTTTCCAGCTTTCTTTACAAGCTTAGCTTCAGCTTCATCGTGTCCAACTAATAGTGCTGAGTTTACAACACCTATTCCATTTTCGTTTAAACCCTCACTCCAATCAGTTATTAAATCGTGCAAATATGCAACTTCCACACCATCAATAATAGTGTGTACAATTTCTAAAGATGGATTATAAGCTCTATCTCTATTTTTAGCTAGAATAAACTTATCTTTAATTTCTTTAGATACGATTATGCACTCTGAAAGTTTCATTTAGAATCCTATTGAAATTACATCACCATCTGCTTCAACCCAACGAATTTTTAATGCTAATAATTTTTTAAGAGTATCAGCTCCAAAACGATAACCAGTTCCAAAATTACCTCTTGCTGGTATATCCACAACCATTCCGTGAATACCAGAAAAAATTTGAGAATGGTCTGCACCAATTACTTTTTGAAATGCCACAACCTGTTTTTGTTGAATAGGTTTTAATTCTTTGAATTTTACTTCAGAAGCTTCGTTTAATTGAGTAAGCTTTATCATCTTATTTCTTTAATTTAATTTTCCAATAAACACCACCTTTAACGTATGGAGTGAATCCACCATTTGTACCATCGGTTGTTTGATTAGTAACACCTAGACCTAATTGGTATATCTTATCTTTCTTAGTATTGATTAAAACACCAGCTCCTACTGAACTTACAAAATCTGCTTTGTTGAATCCACCCTCTAAACCATAAAATAATTTAGTCTTAGGTAATTCTTTTACAATTGTAGTTTCTTTGATAGTTCTTTGCTTAACACTTGCGTTGAAAGTTCTACCTAAGATTTTGTTTTGTGAGATAGTATCATTTAAAGCAACAATACCTAATGAATCAGGTAAAACTAATGTATCTTTGTATAATACTTTTGAGTAATAGTCTTTTAATAAAGCCATAGTATCAATAACCGCTGGAATGATTACTTCTTTCTCTACGATTGTTTCATGGTAGATATCTTCACCTTTTTTAGTTACCACTTTAGTTTTAACGATATCAATAGTATCAATATCGTGCTTAATTACTTCATATGCTTTACCAGCTATGAATACTTTCTTACCTGGCATAACTCCACCTGGGTTAAACCACTCCAATAAAACGAATATAATCAATGCTGCGATTGCTATATTCTTAAAGTTCAACAATTTTTTCATAATGTATTTGATTTGTGTGTATAAATATTGATTTATTCTAAAATATCATTTTTGACCCGATTTGGATATTATTTAATAGGGAAAAACTATCACCAAAGGACATTGCCGCTTTATAAGATGCTGAAAATCCGAATCTTTTACTTAATTTGTAATCATATCCCAATCCTACCATTGCTCCCGGTATTCTACTTACAGTACTTCCACCAGTCACAGTATTCCAAGCTAATGGGGATTGCATTACAAATACTTGCGGAGTTAGGGTTACTTTTCTACTATAAGGAAATGGTTTCATCCAAAATCCTACCAAAGATGAACTTAAACTAACATCATATCCACCACTTACTGCGTTTTGCATCATTAAAGTAATTATACCAACATTATATCCAAATGTTCCGTATTTAGGGTGAGGTTTAATCCAAGTGTATCCGTTAAGATTCATTAGAGTTCCTTTAAGGTAGGCAAATGTAGTTCCGTATGAATGTATTGCGTTTAATTGTCCGTTCTCAAAATCCATCTTTGTAATACCACCTGATAGTGCAAATTGGTTTAGGGTACTCCAAATAAGTGCGGTAGCTGAATATGATTTATCTCCCATTAACGATGATTTAGATACACCCACACTCATCATTACAGCGTAGTTACCTTCATTATCTTCCGTACCAGCCAAATCACTAGCTAACATCATTGGATTAGCTACTGCTTTCTTTTTTTCCTCTTTTTTCTTTTCTTCCTTCTTCTCCTCTTTTTTCTCGTCTTTCTTTTCTTCTTTAGACTCTTCTTTTTTCTCCTCTTTAGACTCTTCCTTCTTTTCTTCTTTTTTGCTTTCCGATTTAGTTTCTTCTTTCTTTTCTTCAGTCTTGCTTTCCGATTTACTCTCCGATTTTGATTCAGATTTGGTTTCAGTTTTTGTCTCCGTTTTAGTTTCAGTCTTTGTTTCCGTAGATGAAGATGAACCACTACCAGAACTACTTCCAGAACCTCCAGAACTACTGCTTCCTGATGAGGAAGCTGGTGGTGGAGTAGAACTACTACTTGATGCCGGTGGAGGGGCTGATGCCGTTGGTGGAGGTGCCGTTGGTGGTGGTGGAATTGCCGCAGTTGCTGATGAACTAGCTGCCGCTGATGCCGATGAACTAGCCGCACCACTAGCAGATGAACTTGCTGATTTTGCTGCCGCATCTGCCGCTGCTTTTGCTGCCGCATCTGCCGCTGCTTTTGCTGCTGCATCAGCTGCTGCTTGTGCCGCTGCGGCTGCTGCAGCTGCTGCCGCTTGAGATACTGTGTTTTGTACCGTTTGTTGAACTACTACATTCGTAGGACATGCTAATGTGTTAAAAGCTGCGTAAGTTGCTGTAATCCAAACCTGTACTGCTCCAGCCATTACTTCGGTTGGTGAGAATACTCGTATTTGATTGTAGAATGATACAGTTGCAAATCCGTTTACCATTGTTGTAGTGGCTACCTTAATTTCACCAGTACATTTGTCCTTATAAGTTTGTGTATAAGTTTGCCCCATTGCTATTTGGCAAAACATTACTAAAAGAAATCCTAATATGTATTTTTTCATTAAAAATTATTCAACCCAATACCCAATTGTGAATAACCTCTTATTGGGTCAGTATCAAATTTCAAAGTAAAGAATTTGAAATCTCTAACTGCACCAAATTTAATTGTTGTAAAATTTATATTTGATTTAGGAAATGAAATACCACCAATAGCATCTCTGCCCTGATATCTTTGAATCTCATTACCAAACCCTATCATTGTATGTATTCCTAATTTGTTAAATCTCTTACCAGCTCCTAAATAAAAAGTATGTTCTTTTGTGAATATCTCTTTACTAACAGGGAAATCTGCAATAGCAAGATTGCCATTTGGATAATAATCATTTCTATCTATATCATAAGTCATTACATAATCCATAATGAAATATCCTTTCTTACCACCAATAGTTCCCCAAAATGCAGCTTGTCTATTATTTGTTTTACCAATACCAATAGTAAATTTTATAGGTTTTACTACAATGGTATCTCTCCTTCCATTTTCATAAATACGAACTACACTTCTTTGTCTCCATCCATAATTATCATACCAAATGTAAGGATAAGGTTGATACCATCCCCATATACCATATTGTAAACCATAAGGATTGTATGTTGTAGGTCTATATCGTCTTGTTAGTGGTTGTCCTTCAAAGTTATCACCTGGTCTAATAGGTGCAGTTTGTGTTCTCCACTTACTTACATCATTTTGTTGTTGTGGTATGGATGGTTGAACTCTTGTTTGAGTTGATTGTGATGTTTGTGCTGATTGAGGGGTTGTTGTTCTCCAGCTACTAACTTGTGAGAAAGCTAGTGTTGGTAATAATACCAATAAGAATAATATATTTTTCATAGTGCTATCTTTGGTATAAATATAACTTACCGTCATAATCTACCAAAATGGCACTCATATT
>Ga0209596_1000900_pt1 | contig 26465 bp, 23 predicted proteins | sample M_130807_MF_Meta_FD_187314 | JGI IMG/M metagenome (GOLD analysis project Ga0209596, IMG submission 187314) | Freshwater microbial communities from Lake Montjoie, Canada to study carbon cycling - M_130807_MF_MetaG (SPAdes) (version 2) | ecosystem: Environmental > Aquatic > Freshwater > Lake... | reverse complement strand
TTGGTGTTGTCAGAGAACATTTAGATGATATACTATTTGATTTTAGTAAATACGTTAATCACAAGTTTAAATATCATATAGATACAAATTATCCTGAGATATATTTCAATAAAACTTTAAAAAATGATATTAAAAGGGTGTTACAATCAATTACCACCCTTAAATTATCTCGTGAGTACGCATCTCATACTATAATTGCCGAAATAAACGGACAAAGTGTTGGTTTTAACGTTGAATCCAATTACGATCAAATAAATATATGGAATGAATTTGATGCAAAGTCAGGAAAAGTTTATAATGAAACTACAAACACAACACTAACAACAGATTTAAATGAATGTGTAGAAAATTACATTGGAATTATTGAATCTTATAGTGCATATTTAGAATCTGACACCGTTTATCAAAAATTAGACATGGTTTTAGAAGACTATCCTTTAATTTCTACCGAATGGATAGCTCAAGTATACCATACAGGGTTTAATAACCTACCCTAACATAGATTTACTACGTTTTTTACGGTGAAAAGTGATCACAAACCTGTGAACCTCATCCTGAATTGACCCAAGTAGGTTAAAAAACTTAGAATTTTCAAATTTTACACTATTTCCATCGCAAAAATGTACAATATCTGACTTGTGAGACGAATTTTTACCAATAGATAGTAAATCTACCTTGTCAAGTAGTGAAAGTTCCTCAAAAACTCTCTTTGCAACCCCTAATTGACCTTTACCCCCATCAATAATAACCATATCTGGTAGTTTTTTCTTTTCGGATAGTAGTTTTTGGAACCTTCTACGTAAAACTTCATCAAAAGATGCATAATCATCGGGACCTTCTACTGTTTTGATGTTGAATTTACGGTATTCTGACGTGTTTTTCTTACCATTTGTGTATCTAACAAGTGCAGACACCTGACAATCACCCGCAGTATGGGAATTATCATACATTTCTATGTCAATTGGGGTATTTTTTAGACCATATTTAGTCTTAAAGTCATTAGCAAGTACCAAATAACCACTAATTCTTGTAGTTTCAACACATTTTTCATAGTTATTTAGCGCATCTAACCTAAATTTGATGTCATTTGCACGTTCAAACTCCAAATTTTTACTGTATTTGTTCATCAAACGTGTCAATTTACCCCTAAGTTGAGTAAAATTGAACGATAATACCTGTTTTAGATCAGAAATTATTGAATTATAGACAAATTTATTGATATTATTGATGCAAGGTGCATCACATCTACCCATATGGTACTCTAAACAAGAAGAAAACTTACCATTTTCAACATTTTCAGGGGTAATGTCATATGAACAAGACCTTAAATTGAAGATATCGTGTAATAATTCGTATAATTCATAGCAAATATTACTACTTGTGACACAAAATAGTGGATCTGAGTCCAAATTAGTATCATTTTTTACTTCTAAACGAGGAAAAACCTCATTTGAAAGGGTTAAATACCATTTTTTTGACCGATCATCCTTTAATTTGATGTTAAATTTAGGTTTATGGGTCTTAATTAGGTCATTTTCTAAAGAAATGGCTGAATTTTCGTCCAAAGTGGTCAAAAAATCAACATCTATTATGTTTTCTACGAGTAATTTGGTCTTACTTGAGTGATTTTTGTTAGAAAAGTACGATTTTACCCTATTTGGGAGGTGTTTTGCCTTCCCAACATAGATAATTTGTCCTTTTTTGTCTTTAAAAAGGTAACAACCACTAGATTTTGGGATATTTTTTAGTTTTTCTTCTAACATATGGGCTAAAATAACGTTTTTTTGGGTAAAATACAAGTTATTTAGGTATTTATTATTAAAAAACAGGTTAAAATGAGATCAAAAAGACGATATATTACGGAAAATTACCCAATTGTTAACAGTATTTTGGATAAAATGAGTGAATATGGGTATCAAAACCTTGAAAATGAGGAAAAAATCATACTAAATAAGTACTCAGAGTGGTTAAATTCGGGCAAAAAGGGGGATTTTGAGGAGATTATTAACCCAAAAACCATCGATTATGGTCAAAAAGAGGGTGATAAATTCACTACTATACTAGCCGATGATAGTGAATTTGTATTCAAATATGACTATACTGACGAATTAGAAGACGAAGATATCCATTATGGTGTTGTATATTGGGGTGATAAAGAGTGGTATGGTTTAATTGCAACAGACAAGAGTGAAAAAATAACCGAAATTGATTTTGTTTATGATGAGGAGTTTAACGGAAACGAAGAAAGACTATCGGATTCATTAGGTAAAGGGATCCATCAGGTAAAAATGTTCTTTGAGGATGAGGTAATTCCTGGTTTAATGAATTAGATCGTTATCCTTTAAGTATACAAATAACTTTTTTGCTAACTTTTCACCAAATTTGATATCTGATGGATAATGGGCCTTTGCCATCTGTCGAGAAAAAACAATATCTTTTGTTATCTTATCAAAATCCTTTTTATATTTTGGATATAAATGAGTAAGAATTAATTTTAAAAGGTTAGATTGTGTTGAATGTCCTGATGGATAAGAATATCCTTTAGTGGATTTTAACATTGGATCCTTTAGTTCATTGTCAAGTTTAAAAGGTCTTGGTCTTTTATAGTGTTTTTTTAATGTTTGTATGACCTCTACACTATCGTCTTTAATTTTCTTTAAAAGTTTTTTGTTGTAATCAATATCTTTACTATCTAAAAAATCAAAAAAGTTTGCACCGATATCATCTCTTGATTGAACAAATCTCTTATCTAACTCAATGTTTGAAACGTATTCAAGTTCCTCCTTTGTTTTTTTACTATTATCTTTTGGTGGGGGTTCATTTTTAAATTGGTCTAAATCAAAATCTTTAAATAGGTTACTTTTACCTATCCCCTCCCCTTTATCTTCGAAGAGAAACATTATTTCTTTAATTCTATTTATTTCTTGGAATAGTACCATATTTATAAATATAAACAATTATATTATGATAACAAAAAAAGAAATACTTACAAAAGGACTTTACAAAAATCAAGTATTGTCTGAACAAAAAAAACCAAAGACAAATGATTTTGCCGAAATGGTTTCATTATTACTTCATTCAAGAACTCAAGCTCACATTTTACATTTACAAACAAAATCATATCCTGAACATATGGCATTAAATGCGTATTATGATGGTATTGGAGATCTTGTTGACGGATTGGTAGAATCTTATCAAGGACAATATGGGATTATTGAAAATTATAAATCTTATGACATTCAAAATTATAAATCTACAGATGATACTATAAAATATTTGAATGGGATTTGTGAAAAAGTTAACAAGTTGAGAGATTGTTGTAAGGACTCTTATATTCAAAACCAAATCGACACAATTTGTGAATTAGTTAATTCTACACTATATAAATTGAAATTTTTGAAATAATGATATATTTATATATAAATAAATTTAGAAAAGTTTAAAAAAATGGCAAAGAAAGTTATAAGATTAACAGAAAGTGAACTTACAGATCTTATTCAAAAAATAGTTGTTGAGACAAGAATGTCTGAAATGGATGCACCTGAAATGGAAGAAGGTGAATTAGAAGAAGGTATGTTTGGTCCTAGTTCAGAAGAATTGGAAGAAAGAAAAACAGAACTAATTAGAAAAATTGACGATCTTTTAGAAGAGTATAATTTAACAGAAGAAGATTTATTTGACCCTTCAAGAGGTAGAGGTATGTCCCCTATCGATAGAGTTTTGAGAAAGGCAGAAGAAGATGGGTTTAATGGTGAAGTTAAATTAGAACAAGGAAGAGGTGGAAACCTTGTATTACTTTTTGTACCCGCACCTTCTAAATTTCATAAATCTAAATTTTACCAAAACGTTGTGAAACCGATGGTTGGTGGAATGAAAGGTGGTCACGAATTTGGCGCAGGAGAATAATTAAAAATAAAATACATTTTAAAAAGGACAGAAAGATCTGTCCTTTTTTGTTTTAGATAACATCATCAACCATTTTGTGCAACATCTCCAAAGATCTGTAAGTCACAAAGTGAAATTTTAAATAATTGTAAGATCTAATTGATTGTTGAATAAAAATCAAAACAACAAAAGCCAAAACAAAGGTCGGGATATTCCCCAAAAAACTATTCAAAGAATAAGTTATAAGTAAAAACGATACAAAAAGTAAAGTTGCAAATGAAAAATGAAATTTGTTTTTCCAAGTATTAACTTTACCAATCGCTTCTTTAAGTTGGTTTTCCTGTTTTTCTTTTGTTGCTATTGTTTTCATATCTTCTTATTTTCTACAAATATATAAAATAAATATCAACCTCAAAAATTAATTTGTCTTTTTTTCTTATTTAAACATTTAATATGACTTACTATATTTATTATTATGGGAAAAAATTTAAATGAAATAAATCCTGAATTAAAAAAAGACGATAGAATCGTTGTAATTTATATGCAAGGAGAAAGTTCAGAGTCAACAGGAGGAATTGAATTTGGAGAAACAAAGGGAAAAGTGATAGGTAAAATTAACCAACCAAAGTTTAATTCTGATGATCCTGGTTATGGATATGCGGTTGAGTGGTATAACAAAAATGGAAAAATGATTTCAAAACTACCTTTATTTCCCGAAAGTGATGGTTGGTTATATGACAGAGAATACTATGAATCAAATCCTGAAAACGTAAACGAAAGTATGTTTAATAGTTTAGATGACCTTATTAGATGGGGTGATTTTTTTGAGGTATTTTCAAAAGGAGAGTTAGAAAAAGTGTGTGAATTTTTGGAGCTTGAACGAAGAACTGGGTTTTCAAATATGTACCAAGAAGGTGGTAGGTTTTTATTAACCGGACCTAAGTATATAACAGATTTTATTAATCTTAAATCATACGAAAGAGAATTTGACGAAGAAGATGAAGAACTACATAAAACATTTATTTCAAGATCACAAGAAGTTAGGGATATATTTATAAGAAACGCTATGAAATACTTGGAAAAAAAGAATAAAGAACTTGAAACAAATCAAATTCAAATCATGATGTTAAAACTTGCAAAAAATGCAAAAGAATATTGGATGAAAAATGCAAATAAATATATAAATAAAGAAATACTATGAGAGGATATTCAATGATGTCAGATCAAGAAAGACAGGACATTTTAAAAAAACACCAAGAACTTTATAATGGATATGCGGTTGGAAATGTCCCAACAAATATGACACCGTTAACTGTCTATGACCCTGCAGGAGATAAAGAAGGTATAACAGTTACATCGAAAGGTGATGTAAAACAATATACGAACCACAATATTAATGAAATCGCGGCTAAAAATTTACATTATGATGAGATAGATCCGGCATATGAATTTGATTCAGATGGTCCAGCACTTGGAATGGCAGTTCAAAATCCTGGAAAAAAATCATATCAGTTTGTTTCAAAAGGACCAATGGATGTTTATGAAGAAGATGAAGAAGGATTTGTGGAGTTAGATTCTATTGACACAGAAGAAGATATTGAAACAGTAAAGGAGAGCATCAATAAATCATTAGATATGTTTAAAAGATTTAAAAAATTTAACTAATGGAAGTAATTGAAATTATATCACATTATATTGATAAAAATAAAAACCTCATCAGTGTGGAATTTAGAACTTCATCGGATGATGATGATATGGTGAGAGAAGATATGATTGAATACTCATATTATGAGGAGTTTGGATACGATGAAAAATCAGTTTTTGATTTATTTGAAGAATTAGATGACTTGGAAGATGATTGGGGAGACGATGAATATGATTATATAAATAATGAGGATAGTATAATTTCATTTTTAAATGAATATTATGTGGTTTATCCAAAAAAATTACCTAAACCTGTTTTTAAATAAAAAAATGAAAAACATTTTAAACGAAATAAGTAGAATAAAAAGTTTAATGTCATTAAACGAAGAAGAAGAAATACAAAATAATATTTCAGGAACCGTAATCATTGGTGATTATTTTGCAGAATTAGTTTCAGGAGATATACCTACTCTACCCTATCTTGTTGACAAAAGTATGACAGTTAATTCTTTAATTAAAAGTTTGTCGTCTTCTGAAACATATGATCAGGTCTCAAATTTAATTTTATCTATTGGAACCGTAGATTTTTTTAAAGGGTTAAATTCTATTAAAGTACTTTGTGATCTAATAAATGAGGTATTTCCAAATGCTAACCTTTATGTTTTTAAAGGAGTTATAAGTGATTTTGATTTTGAAAGTGAAAAAGAGATAAAATCTATTGAAGAAGCTGGAGATATGTTTTATGATGAGTTTGAAATGTGTGGGTTTGAAATAATTGGTGATTATCCTGTGATTTCAGATATAAATGTTGATGGTACAAATCCGGCAGTTTTAGATCTAATAGAATATGTTAATGAACTAGGTGTAGAAAAAGAAATATCAAAAGTAGATACTGATGATACAAAAGTTATTTCAAAACATGGAATTAGTGATGAAGAAACTGATTTTGATACAATATATGAATTTTTAGATCAATTTGAAAAAATATATAAATCAGGTATACAGTATGATGAAAATTCAAATAGTGAATTTAAATATGATATAGAACAAATACAAATAACCCTTAATTTTTTAATTGGGTCTAATTTAGAAATAACAGGAGTTTACGATAGTGAGACAGAAGATGCGGTTTCTGACCTCCAATCAAAAATGGGAATAGACCCTACAGGAATTTGTGATACCGATACATTAGAAGAAATGTTTTATGAATTAAAAGTTAAAGGGTTTGATGATGATGATCTTTCCAAATTTATTAAAGGAGAAGATGTTGAAGAAATAATACAAGGAATACTTGATATCTCAGGTGCAGGTCTTAATTCTGAACAAAGAAGTAATGTGGAACTTTTAATAAAAATGATGGAAGAAAAAGGCATTACAAATCCATACGCACAAGTTGGTATTTTAAGTGTGATTGGAAAAGAGTGTGGGTTTGTTCCAAAATCAGAAGATTCTTACTGCGGTACAGATGATGATGACATTGAGGATATTTTTGATACCAGAGGAACTAAATGTAAATCATTAAAATGTGACAATGAGAAATTCTTTGAATGTGTTTATGGTGTTGATTCGGGAGCGAGTTTAGGAAATACCCAACCCGGTGATGGTTACAAATATAGAGGACGAGGATTTAATCAAATAACAGGAAGATCAAATTATAAAAAATACGGATACGAAAATAATCCTGATGATTTAAATAGTCCTGAAGGTGCTGCTGACGCAGCAATTAAATTTTTAACAAAAGGAGGATCCATACCTGATTTTAAAAGTAAACAAGAAGCTACGGATCATTTTGTTAATGTAAACGCTGGTGGTACTGCAGATTGGTCGGAATCTTTTGGAAGGGCCCATGAATGGATGGATAAATTTGAAATAAAATAATTTTATTTTTATATTTATATGGTATGAAAAATACCATATCTTTTTTTCCCAATTTTGTTGCTCAGATACATTTGAGAAAGGAAAAAATATTTGGTTTAAAAGACCTTGAGTTATCACTTCTAATCACACCTTCTTTAAAAATAATAAAAATCTTAAATGAAGAAAATATAGATTTTATATATTCACAAGGTGACACTATTAAAGTTGAGGAATTTTCAAAATGGGTGGTAGAAAATGGGTATGATTTTAAATTTTTAACAAAATCAAAATCTTTAAAAAGAATATTAATTTTAGATGTTGAATCTTATATTGATGATCTAAAAAAAACCACTCACGACACAACGTTTAAAAAACTTATTAAGTGGTTTAAAATTTAAATCATTTAAATACTATTTATATATAGTAATGAAAAAAATATTAATAGAAGATATCAAAAGAATAAAAGAATTAATGTTTCAAGATGATGAAATTGAAATGGATGAAGATTCTTTTGATGATGAGACATATGAAGAAATGACTGAAGAGGGTGAGGAAACAAGCACCACCTCTTCTGGTGCCGGTGCAAGTCAAGGTTATCCTACTGTTGGTGTGTGGGATAGTGGTAAGACTAGAGGACCCGCAAATCCAATAACAAGTGCGAAACGTGAAGATAAAGTGGTGAGAGGACCTGCAAACAAATTAGTATGACGAAAAGTAATGACATATTAAATAAAGTCATTTTAAATATGAAATACGATACCAAAAAAACACTAGTTGAAAATCGTAATAGTATTTTAATTGAACAAAAAACCTATAAAAAAGGTAATTTTTATTATGTAGAAGATAGTGGCACGACGTATTCTTATGATCCAAAAAATAAAACTTGGTATATCACAAAAGGTACCGATTTAAGACCTATTGAAAAATATGACCTTGAAGGAAAATTCAACAAAACTTCAAATGAATTAATTATTAAACTAAATAACATATTAAAAAAATCAGGTTTAATGAAAAATTCATCATCTACTACCATCAGTGTTAAATGGAAGGATACTAATGAAGGTAAAAGGGTTATTGGTGATTTAGTTAAATTAGGAATTAAACTAACGTACGACCCGATTAGTATGAACCATGCATATGCAATGGCGGCTGTTGAGTCTACAAAAAAAATAACAGATTTAATATCAAGTAAAATAAAGGGTTCAATTTGGAACGATTATACAATATGCGTATCTAAAGTTGGGGGTAATTGTCCTTCTGATAGATATGCAAATTTTAATTCGTTTAATACCCAAATGTCTAATGAGGTGAATAATTATCCTGAGAATGTTAATGGTATTAAACCCCCGTTTTTTATGATATTACAAAATTTTTATTTTGATTATGGTAAAATATATGAAGATTTAAAAAATACATTTAAATATGATAAAAACGCGTTTAAATCAGATATGTTTCCTGATGGATGGTGGAATTGGTTTACAACTTACTTTGGTACCGACAATTTAAATACTATCAAATCTAAAGTATCTAAAATAACATATTTAAATTTACCAAAAGTAGAAAGTAAAATTGATGTTAAGGACGCAAATACATTATATGATATTATTTCTGATGGTCACACATTATTGGATTTGGCATCAATTGCGGTGCTTCTTTTACCACCTCCATATGGTATTATAGCATCATCAGCAATTGATGGTGCAAACGCTTTGTGGTATTTACAAGAGGGTCACCCATATTTGGCGGCATTAACTGCCATAGGTGTGATACCAGGAATAAAACAAACAAAGTTATTAATAAAAACCGCTGAGGTTGATGTAAAAATTGTAAAATTTATTGAGGATTTAGCGTATGTTAGTAAGGGTGAAAAATTAACACAATCAAAAATTGATGATATTTTTTATAAACATACTAAGGATATGTCTGATGTTGAAAAAATTAAATTTGGGAACGAGTTTGTTAATATTGCTAGAAATGCGAATTCAAAAATGGTTGATGATTTATATAAAACTATTATAACATGGGATAAATTTTCAAATGTGGATAAAAATCTATTGAAGAAACTATTTCAAGATGAAAAGAGAATAAAATTATTAGAAAAATATAATGGAGATTTAAATTTGGTTCTTAATGAAATAAGAAAAACATTAACTAGAGACCAAAAAATTGATTTTTGTTTGCAAGTTGGGTTATATATGACAATTAGTGAAATATTACCTAAGATTGTTGATGAGGATTTAATAATTGAATTATATAAAACAGGACTTTTAGGGTTTAAAGAAAAAGTTGAAGGTAATGGATTTGAATGGAATCAGACACTTAAAACGTTTATGGTTAGTGATGAAAAAACAAATCCGAATGAGTATAAAAAAGATTTAGCATTACTTGAATCTGCTTGGAATTCAGGATGGAGACCCTTTAAAAAAGTAGGGGGTAATTTTGTACCTATCGAAGTTCCTTTAAAATTTCAAACTAAAAAATATAAAGATTTTTTAAAATCCCAAATTGAAAAACAAAAAGAAAATATAGAAAAAAAGACTATTTATGTTGTAAAAGGTGAGAAAGTTGAGGGGGGACAACAAAATGTAACCTATGTGGATTCTCAAGAAGAGGCCGTTTTTTGGAATGGTGAGGATCAAAAAACAACTAATACTGATGATTATGACGCGATTGATGCATTTTTAAATAAAAAATAATTAAATAACAAAAAAATGGAAAATACATTAAAACTTTATGAAGAAATAAAAAGAATAAAATTTCTTTTGGATGAAGGTAGTGTTTATAATAATGACATGCAAGTAATAACAGAACAATGGAAACCTCTTGGTGATTTTGCACAAAGTGTGATAAAAAGGGCTAAATTAGTGGGTAAATATGTTGCCAAAACTATTGATTCTGCAGATGATGTATTACCACATTTTAAATTATATAAATCTCTTTGGAAGGCAATAAATCCGGCTTATAAAGTAGATACTATTGAAAACTTAATTGATGTTATTATATCGGGTAAAAATAACCCGTTTGAGTTAGTTAATGGAACTCCATTATATAGGTCAATACCTAATGAAGGTAATTTACGTTATAATGTAATTCAGGCTTGGAGAATAAAAAATAACATCACAGACGAACAATATAAAAAATTTTTAGCCTCGGTGTCTTCGTCTGAAAAAAAATCAATACCAGATGTAAAAACAGTAACACCAAAAGTTGAACCTAAAGTTATTGATCCAAAAACGGCACCTGAGGGTACAGAATGGAAAAATACCATCACAATAGATATTAATGGTAAAAAACAAATCATTACTGGGGATAAGTTCATAAAAAATTCAGATGGAACCATAAGTAAATATGATGTTAATGGAAAAGAAGTAGATAGGATTGATATTACCAAATTAGAAAATGAATCAAAAATAATTAATGAACCTATAGATGAATTTACTCAAGAAGTTCTTAACGATCTTGACGAAGTTGCTGATGATATTGTAGACGATGGGAATCAAATAACTATGAGTAAAAAAGACAGGAAATTCCTTTTAAGATATGTTGTACCTGATAGTGGATTTTTTAATAAATTTTATAATTTATTAAGATCTTTTGGTGGTTTTAAAAGTCCGGACACATATTTAGAACAAGTTAAAAAACAAATAAATGATTTTTATGAAAATACATTTAGTTCTTATGTGGATAAAAATCTTTCTTCTTTGGAAACTATGTCTCCTGCCGACATTCAAAAATTTAACACAGATCTAAGAAATCTAATTTTAAATTTTGATTTATCAAGGAAAAATACGGAAACATTTGATAATCTATGGTTAGAGATTAAGGATGAATTTTTAAAATCAGTGGATGAAATTAAAATACCAACATCAATTACTGATAAAAACCAAATATCTAAAATTAAAATAAAAAGAAAAAATTTAGCAAATAAAATAATCCAAATGTGCGAGAAGGGTGTTGATGGTAAAGAAGGTACTTTTAATAGTATTAGTAAATTTTTAGAAGTGATGAGACCTACAACTAATGATTATTCATTATTTCCTAGTGGAGTAGAAAAAAGTGCGTGGTATGATTTAGGATCGCTAAAAAAATGGTCAGGACTTGATGATGAATTAAAAAATATTAAAAATACGTATAAAAATTCCGCAGATAAAGGAAATTATATAATGGGTGTCTTGAAATTAATTTGGATACCATTTAAAAGAATAGGTGAGAGATTAATTTCATACTTAATAATGGAAGCACCTGTTAGGTTTACTAAATTAGTACCTCAGTTACAAAATGTCTTTAGACAAGGAATTACTGCTAAAAAATTTGGAAAAATACCTGAGTACCTTTATGAAGCTGTCGTAACATATATAAAGTGGATGTTTTCAAAACTATTAATGTTACCATTAATTAATGCTGTTAATTCTACCATAGAGTACTTCAAGTATACAATTGGTATGGAAATAGATCCAAGGTACTCATCATATAACCCAGTTGAAGAATTTTGTAGAGGTTATATGCCTTTGTTTGAAGAAAAGGGTGAATGGAAAAAATTATTTGTTACATTTGGTGTTGGTCCTCTTATTGAGGGGACTATTGATTTAGGGTATTTTTTAAAAAACTCCGATAGTCCCGATGAATTGGTCAAAAAAGAAGAAGAATCATTACAACAAAAATTAGAACGTTTGGGTTTGGAATCAGATGAAATAGAAGAAGTTAAAAATATTGACACTAGAATTGACCGAGCCAAAAAAATAAAAGAAATATTATTAAAAAGAGTTGAATCATACAATAAATTATTGGAGGATTATGACATTGAGATGATCTCTAAAAGATTCCCACAAAGAATGGTATACCTTAAAGATTCTATTCAAGAAAAATACGGAGACGTTAAGGGTAAAATGATTTTTGGTTCGATTAAAAAATATTTTTTATTTACAGATGATACACAAATTCCGTGTATCGCATATACAAACAATTTGAAAAAGTTAAGTTTATATGTGTCGAAAGAAGGTATTTATGCAATTGATGACACGGGTAAAAGATATGGGGAAAGTGAACTTTATTCTTTCGGTGATTATGTATATAAAAATAAAAATAAATTACTTACTATAAAATCAATTACAGAAAAAATAAAAGCGTCAAACAGTAAAATTGCCGAGCAAGATAAGGAATTAACCACAGAATCTATATCACCAATAATAAACAAATTAATTAAAGAAATGGAAGAAGGAAAAAAATTCGGAGAAGATAATTTTAAACATTGGAAGGATACGTTCAAGTTTAAAAAATACGATGAAAAAACAGGACAACTTAAAGATGTTAAGATCACAACCAAAATGGATGAGATAATGGATCGTATTGATCACTTTAGAAAAAAATACGATGAGGATGATTCTTTTGTTCGCGCGGTTATTGATGTTTTTGGTACAGGTATAGATGTAATTCAATATACTAAAGGATTGGCACATTTAACTGAAGGTGTTATTGTTGAAGGTTTAATGGGTGTTCTTGCAAATATTAGAGAAAGTAAAGAACTTGTAACTTGGACTGTTAAACATTATAACGATGGAAACTGGGAACTTGTAAAAGGAAACTTTAACAAAAAAGAACTTTTGAATGTTGGAAAAACAAAAAGAGAAAGAGACGAAAGACAAAAAGAATCTGATAATCCTGCTGAAGGATTAAAAAAAAAAGAGCAGGAATCAATAATGATTTTAAATAGAGACGAAAAAGAAGGATTAAACGGCCTTCCAACAAAGATTAAAGAAAAGGTTAAAGAAAAGTTAAGACAAGGATGGACAACTGAAAAACCATTTGATTTTTTAGATACTTATTACACAGAAAGTGAAATAAATTCTGTTTTTAATGATAAGATCAAAATTTATAAGTTAAAACCATCTGCTGAATTTTTTAGATCATTGGCAAAAAACTCATCAAAAATCACAGTTAAAAAAGGTTTTTGTAAATCAGTTAAAAATGCTAAAGGAGAATATGATTTAAGTGAAAAAGAAAAAAACACATTAAATCATTTTATTTCAAAATGTGAAACAAAATTTGGTGTTTAACTGAACATTTTAAAACAATAAAATATTTATAATAAAATTACAATTATGTCAATACAAAAAACAATAAGACAAGTAATTTCTGAACACAAGGAAAACAAAAAATCTTTAATAGAAGAAACAAAGATTATTAAAAAAAGATTTAAGTTTATTTTAGAAGGATATGACTTAAATTCAAGTCGTCAAAAAACAAAAGCATTTTCAAAACTTCAAAAAGAAAGAAGACATTTGGTAAACATAGGATTTAATCAAAGTTTGGTTAAAGAATCTTTTATTGATGTAATGGGTAGTTTATATTCAGGAGAAGGAAAAGACGTTTTAGGCGATGTTAAAACAAAGCTTGGTGAAAGAATTGCTGCTTCCGTTCAAAACAAGGCGGAAGAACATCAAATGATATTAGATGCGTTTAATGAACTTGATTCTTCTGTTGTTGAAAAAGCAATTAAAGAAAAAAGAGTTGATGAATTAAGTGATATTATTTCAAAAAAGGCTCTTGAAAAATATAAAACGGATTTTGGAGAAGAAGGTTTAATAGGGTCTATGATTTCAAGTGTTGATCCATCAAAATTTAAATCTGAAGTTGCAAAACTTGTGGCTCCGGCCATTGACGATATAACCTCAAAAATGGATCAAAAACTCCAGCAGGTTAAAGATGCTGTTAAGGGTATTGGCTCTTAACACAAACGGAAAACGGGCGTAGTTGCCTTTTTTCATAAACATCTAAAATAAGGAGGTGTTCGTTTATCTAAGAAAGGTGTTCCAAAAGGGACACCTTTTCTTTTATGGAAGTATTTATTAATATGGAATTTTTCATAAGAAAAAACAGCACGCTCCCCGTTTTGGAAGTTAATTTAGTAAAAGATGGTAGGTTGGACTTTAATTACATAAATTCTAATCTAACTAATTCTACCATTTATTTTTCAATGATGGATGTTGAAACAGGTGTTTATAAAATAATAAATGGTGTTTGTGAACTAAACCAAGAAAACAATTCTGTTTATTATCAATTTACCAAAAAAAACACATTAAGAACAGGAAGATATTTATGTGAGTTTAGTTTCGGTACAGAACAAGGGGTTATTAATTTACCACTAAAAGATAAGTTATATGTTTCTATAACGGAATCTTTCAGTGATAGTAGTTTTTGTTGTGGTGCAGGAATACAAATCATTACCCCTACCCCAACATTAACACCTACTCCTACACCTACTCCGACACCCACACCTGGTCCTGATAAACCTAAACTTTACTTTGGTAAATTTAATTCTCCGTCAATTACGTTGCCTGATATACCATCGTTAAGTAGTGTTTATAGAAACGTAGCCGTTAATAGTTATGTTAATATTTCAGTAGGTACTGGTTATGCTTATATTCTAATACCTGTCGGTTTTGCACAGCCTAATGAATTTAGAGAAAGTACAAATGGTTGTGATGGATCAATTATACCTATGAATAATATTGGGCAAATTGTAATAAATGACATATACGGATTTCCAACAACATATAACATTTATAGATCCTTCTTTAGTTTCTATGGGCAGATATATGCTTGGATGTGCGTTTAAAGATAAATAATATATGGGAACATTTAAATTTTCTGGTGGTGTTGAAATTGTTGGGTTTATATCCCCAACTGACCCTACGGATTTATATCCTGTAATTGATCCATTATATGGTATTGACGGGTTTAGAAACGTAAATTTACTATCAGATTTAAATAACATACCAAATCTTAGAAGACGTGCCGGAATGGTTGTCGGTGTGAGTGGAGGTACTTCGTATTATAAATTAAATCCTGAGCCTTGGGTTGGTGACATTAGTGATTGGAGTGATTTCCTTCAAGTTGACCCGTTTACTGGGGGGTCAGGAAACTGTGTTACTGAATTATATGTTGAAAACGTATTTTCTTGCAATACTGGAGTTACAATACATAATGATTTTATTCCTTCTGGAGATAACACAATAGATTTAGGAACGACAATAAAAAGATTTAGAAATATAAACACAGTAAATGGTTATGGAACAATTTGGTCTGCAACTACAAGGGTTTATACACCTGAACTTGATTTAGGTTTAGATGGTGATGGTAATATCAGAAAAATAACAGCAAATAATTCAATCATTCAAGATGACACATTGAATGGGGGGACATTTTAAAAGTAAATAATATTTATAAAAAAAGAAAAAATGGCAATTAGAAACACAACTCACGTATTAAAAAATTCCGACATAGTAAATAGGCCGTTACCGGTTAGTTTATTAAAAGGGGAACCGATTGTAAACACGGCGGATGGTATTTTATATTTTTCGGGCGTAACTACATCAACATCTGAATGGACACCTGCGGGGACAGGAACAACTGCGAACTTTTTTGAAGTTGGATCTAACCTTTATGATTTAAAATTAAGAAATCAAATAACAAAATATCAAGGTGTCTCCGGATCGGGACTTATTGGTAAATTTTTGTCAGGTACAAGTACTGGGTTTGTATTAGCAGATATTTCAGAAATTAATGGTATTAGTGGATTCACATATGATCCAGCATCTAACACATTTAGAATTACTGATGCTAGTGGTGATATTTATGATGCTACAATCCAATCTGTAACGGGTTTAACGATCAACGGTAATTTAGATGTTACAGGTTCAAGTACTTTTAATGATGTTACAATATCAGGAACAGGGTTATATACTCTTGTTGCGACAGGATCAAATGCTAATGAAATTGTTAACTATCAGACTTTAACAGGTTTTAGTCAGGCGAATGATGTCTATGTAACAGGATCCACATTAACTCCAGCCGACGATAACTCTAATTTACAATCATCACAATTATTATATTATAATGTACCTATTGGAGGTCCTTACAGTATTGATACTGAAAACACGTATACAACAGGCGGTACATATGATAACAACACAAAATTAATTTCATTTTTAAGAAATGATGGTACTTCAGGATACACAGTTGACTTAACTAATATTGACACGAATGATACTTACGTTACAGGTGGTACTGATAATTCAGCTACGGTAAACACACCTGTCGCATCAATTGGTTTATTATATAATCAAGATGTTACTCCAGGTACGTATACATTACCTTATTCAAATGTATTCTTAACAGGGTTTACTTATGGTAATAACACATTCACATTAAAAGATAATTCAGGTAATACATTTACCCAAGTTGTAAATCAAGTTACAGGGTTAACAGTTAATGGTAATTTAACAGTAACTGGTGAAACATCTGTTCAGTCATTAACAGGATCCACTGTTACTTTACCTTCTTTAAGTGATAATAGAGTTGTTTACACAACAAGTGGTGGTACTTTAACAACTGAAAGTAATTTTACATATGACGAAGGTACTGACACATTAGGTGTTGATAATATCCAAGCGGCGGGTGACGTTACAATTCAAGGAAGTTTAACAGTATTTGGTCCTTCTGTTTCGGCATTTACTTCTAATCTTTATGTAGAAGATCCAAACATTACACTTAATTATAACCCAACAGGAAGTACTACAGTTACTTCAGTTAATTCAGGATTTGTAATTCAAGATGGTAATGGTGTATCATCAGGTGATGTAAACTTTGATATTATTAGAATGCAAAACCTTACAGGTTTAACTGCAACTGAAATACCTAATGTTAGTGAATATGTTAGTTTAACAGGTTATGCAAATAGAGGATGGATTACACAGTTAAACGATATCGTAATTAGAAGTACGGACCCTACAGATGGTGGATCTGCCGGAGACATTAACGGTGTTAGAGTCTTGACCGAATTTGATGTACTCGATGGCGGGTTTTATTAGGAATGTTCGTGGAACATACTAATAATAAAAAGTTAAGAAAGGAAGGATTTACCTTCCTTTTTTTATTTATACCATATTTATAAATAAAGGTTATATAACCATCAAAATTTTGCGTCATACATATGGCTAATAGACAGAATACTCTTTTAATTAAAAGGTCAAACGTACCTTATAAAGTACCACCTCTTAGTGGTCTTACACTTGGTGAATTAGCACTTAATACCGCTGACGCAAAATTATACACACTTTTTACTTCAGGAACAACAGGAGCAACTGAAGTTAGAGAAATTGGTTGGGATAGAATACATAGAACAGGGGACACTGTAACAGGTAACTTTGTAATTAATGGTGGTCTAACGGCTAATACATTATCAGCAACAACTTATCAGAATTTACCTGTTAGTGGTTTAACTGCGGGTAATAATATAAATATAAATGGTTCTAATGGGAACTTTACAATATCACTAACAGGATCTGCTGACGGTGACTTATCAGGAACATACCCAAATCCAACGGTTGATGGATTGCAAGGAAACCCCGTAAGTGACATAACACCTTCAAACGGTCAAGTATTACAATGGAATGGTAGCTCATGGATTCCTGGGGCTATTCCTAATGGTGGTTCAGGTGGTGGTGGACTAACTTATTTTTTAAACTTTCAAAATACAACTGATATTACACCAACAACAGGACTACCAACTACGCCTGTTCCTCCTTCACAACTTGGAATTTCATATAGTACTGGTTCAGGCACTACTATTTCTAACGATTTAACACAAGGTTCGTATTCACTTGTATGTGGATTTGTTACCATTTCAGGAACACCAAACCTAACTAATATTCCTGCTGGTCTTTGGGACTTTAATATTTGGGCGGCAGTTACAGGTGCGACAGGTCAAACAAACCAAACTCAATTTCAAATAAGGGTATATAAATATACTTCAGGGGGAACATATACATCTTTAGCTAATTCAGATGATGTTTATATTTATGACCCTACAAATATATCACAATATATTGGTAATGTAACAATACCACAAACAACACTTCTTTTATCTGATAGGATTTACGTTGAGCTTTGGGCTCAGAAAAATGTCAATCAAATAAGACAAGTACAATTTTATTTTGATTCATTACATCCATCACACGTTCTTACTACAATACCCTCCGTTGCAGGAACGGGTGTTGTAAAAGTCGTAAATGGTGTTTTCCAAAGTCCTGCAAGTACAATTGTAAATGATGATGTTTCATCAACTGCTGCTATTACAGTTAGTAAACTATCGATGTCTACATCCAAAATTCTTGGGAGAACAACGGCAGGTACTGGATCTGTTGAGGAAATAGGTCTGACAGTGAGTGGTTCTTCGGGTTCAGCGTCATTAAGTGGTGGGAATTTAAATGTACCCACATATACTTTGTCTGGTTTAGGTGGGGTACCAACAACACGAAATATAACAGTAAATGGTACGACATCCGATTTATCTACCGATAGAACTTTTACGGTAACTGATGCTAATTTATCAATGAGTAACATTACCACCAATGATGTTAGTACGGCACAACACGGATTTGTACCAAAAGCCACTAATAATTTAAATCAATACTTAAGAGGAGATGGTACTTGGTCAGTAATAAACAATTTAACTGGTCTTACAATTAATGGTAATTTAACAGTAACAGGGGACACATCACTTCAAGCGTTTACAGGTACAACAGGAATAATTAATGGTAATTTAACAGTAACAGGAAACACAACGATTGGTGGTAATACAATATTACAAGCAACAACTGCTAGTACATTAAATGTTACAGGTAATACAACTATTGGTGGTAATTTAACCGTAACGGGAGGTACTGATGTTAATCGTATAAGTGGAAATACTTCTACTGATATGTTAAGAATAACTCAAACTGGTTCAGGAAACGCCTTTGTTGTGGAAGATTCGTCAAATCCTGATTCATCTCCTTTCCTTATTAATAGTACGGGTAATGTAGTTGTTGGTACAACTACTGTGCCATCAACAACTAGATTCTTAGTACAACCAAACTATGTTGCAGGTGATACCGTTGGTATAGCTGTTAACCCTGATGCTCAAATTGGTATATCTGCTATTGGTAGTATTTATGGAGGTGCATTTGGTGGTGAAGGTAAAAATACTACCGTATATGGGGTACAATGTAATGTTCAATTCAACGGTGACCCTGAATTAGGTGATACATTACCTGTAGGTATTGGTGGATGGTTTACTAGTTATCAAGCTACAGCAAACTATGCAATACAATTACAAGATGGGACTGAAGGCGTTGGTAAATTCTTATATTCGGTGACTTCAGATGGTAAAGCCAACTGGACAAGTCAATTAAGTGGAACATCTTTAACAATTAATGGCGATGCAACTATTACAGGGTCAACGTATACAAAAAATTTAATTGTTACTGGGGGAACTCAATCTATATTTTCAGGAAATAGTTCATCGGATCTTGTTAGGATAACACAAACGGGTTCAGGAAACGCCTTTGTGGTTGAAGATTCGTCAAATCCTGATTCATCTCCATTTGTAATTGATAATAATGGAAATGCCGGTATTGGATTAACAACTCCTAGACAAAAATTAGATGTCTCAGGAAATACAATAGTTTCAGGTACAATAAGTGGTGGTACTATGGTAATAACAACACAACCAACAAGTGGATACACTACAACACAAATTTTAATGAGAAACTCAACTACAGGTCAAGTTGAAATAACCGATAGTACTTCTCCATCAATTTATAATTATGGTATGACATATGCAATGACAACATTTAACTATTTAACATAAAAATAAACTTAATATTATTTAAAATAAAATGCCAGCGAATAACCAACCAATTTTTACAAGATTAGCGGACGTACAATGGACGGTATCCGCAATGACTGTAGCTAACACAACTACAGATTTAACAGCAGGAACCATTTATTTGGCTTTCACCGCCGATACAACAAACGGAGGATATGTCCAAAGAATTCGTTTTAGACCTTTAGGTACTAACACAAATGCAACGGTTGCGAGAGTTTGGATTAATAACGGATCAACAACTGCAACCGCAGCAAATAATACTTTGTTTGATGAAATTACGTTACCATCAACAACGGTGTCACAAGTTGCCGCTCAAGCAAACTATGAATTACCTTTAAACTTTGCATTACCAGCAACTGATAGAATTTATATAACATTAGGAACCGCTCCAACATCTGCGGGATGGAGTGCAACTGTAATCGGAGGAAAATATTAACGCCATGATATATAGTTTATGTGAATTTGAATATGGCTACGAAGGTCAGTTTTATCAAGAAAGTGATATTAACGGACTTGTTAGATTCATTGATCTAAATTGTAATACAATGGATTTAATACCTCCATATGGATATTATGTTATTGAGGATAGCATACCAAAACCTGATTGTATAATAGATTAATATGTATGATAGATTATTCAAATATACCATCAATTACCAATCACCAAACATTTTTTGCTCTTGGGTCAACCGCTTGGCAAACTTGGCAAAAACCTAGAAATTGTAAATTTGTGCATATAACTGCCATAGGTGGTGGTGGTGGAGGTGGATCTTGTTCTGATGTATTGGGTACTTCAGGTGGAGGTGGTGGCGGAGGTTCATCATCAATAACAACAATTTTAATTCCTTCAGTTTTATTACCTGATACATTATATATTCAAGTTGGTCTTGGAGGTGCTGGCGGGGTTAGTAATAGTGTTGGGTCATCAGGAGGATTATCAACTATTTCAATACAACCAAATACTACAGCAACTAATGTGATTATAAGATCTGGAACTGTTGCCGCTGCTGGTGGTAATAATGGTACAACAACTGCAGGATCAGGTACAGGAGGGGCGGGAGGAACCGTATTTACCACATCTTCAGGGTTTTTATCAAGTTTGGGATCATTTTCATCAACCGCCGGAGATTCAGGAGCTAATGGTGGATATGGTGCTGCCGGTTCTACTAAAACCGCATTATCGACTATGCCACTTTGTGGAGGTGGTGGCGGAGCAGGAAAAGTAACGGGAACTGATTTTGCGGGTGGATCAATTTTAGCAGGTGGAGTCTTAGGTAGAGTTGCTGGGGGTACAGGAGGTGTTGCAGCAAGCAATGGTAATGGAGGAGTTTCAACAATAAGACCTAATTTACTTACATATTCATCCACAGAATTCCCTTTTGCTTCTACAGGTGGTAGTGGTGCAGGTTCAAATCAAAATGGAACGGGTGGTGGAAATGGAGGAAACGGAAATATTGGTTCAGGTGGTGGTGGTGCTGGCGCTTTAGTCGGTGGTACGGGTAGAGCTGGTGGAAATGGAGGAAACGGAATAGTTTTTATAACGGCATTTTAAAATTTTAAATTATGATAGATATTTTTAACATACCAAATATTGATACAAACGTACAAGTACTTTATACCAAAGGTTCAGGTGTTTGGCAAAACTGGATAAAACCTAAAAACTGTAAATTCGTTAATTTTTTCGTATTAGGAGGAGGTAGCGGTGGTGGAGGTGGAAGAGGATCCAACAGTAATACGGCTATCGGTGGCGGTGGAGGAGCATCATCCGCTCTTTCAACAGGATTTTTTCAAGCAAATTTAATTCCTGATAACTTATATATTCTTGTGGGCCCTGGAGGTAGTGGTGGAACATCAGGTGCTGCAGGATCAAGTGGTGGTGCTGGAGGTGCAGGATCAATATCGTATGTTTCAGTTTCAGCATCAACCGCATCAACATCAAATATAATTTTAGCAAGTGGTGCCGCGGCGGCGACAGGAGGATCAGGTGGGGTAATAGGACCTGGTACTTCAAATGGAGGAACAGCAGGAACGGTATTCACTCAAACAAATGGAATACTATCAAGTTTGGGTATTGTAGACTCTATCGCGGGACAAAATGGTGCGTTAGGTCAAAACACTACTTTTGGAGATAGTATAACAATAAGTACCATTACTTCAGGCGGAGCGGGAGGTGGAGGATCATCAAGTTCATTATCATCTTTTTCTGGTGGGTCAATTACTACTTCAGGGTTTATACCCCAACTTAATGGTGGTGCATTAGGTTTTGTTACTAATGCTGGTGGTGGTAATTCCGGTTTTATTAGTTTAAATCCATCATCTTTAACAACTTCAAGATCCCCATTTTTAACTACAGGTGGAGCTGGTGGTGGAGGGGCGACAAACAACGCTTCAGGTACATTCATAGGAGGAAACGGAGGTAATGGTGGATATGGATCGGGAGGTGCCGGTGGTGGAGGTTCATATAATGGTGCGGGAGGCACTGGAGGTCGTGGAGGCGATGGTATAGTCATTATTACTTGTTGGTGATTTTAAATTACCATTTTTATTCTATTAGTATATTTATAGAATAAAAGTAGATGGCCGATAAAAGAATATCCGAATTACCATTTATTGGTAATGACAAAATATCAGGAAATACATTAGTCCCTTTAGTTACTTATTTTTCTGCAACAACAGGAACTACTGTTCATACGTACATAAGTGATGTGCAATCATATATCTTAAGTGGTCAAACCATAACGGGTGGGACATATAACTCAACTTCAGGAAATTTAACATTATTTAATAATACAGGAGGTACCATTGTTATATCAGGAATAACGGGGTCAACAGGAAGTAGCGGTAGTTCAGGAACTAGTGGTGAAAGCGGAACATCAGGTACTAGCGGCGAAAGCGGAAGTAGCGGATCTTCAGGAACTAGCGGTATTAACGGTACTTCTGGTACAAGTGGAATAACATTTAGCGGTGGATCCGGAAACTGTATTACTGATTTATATGTATCTAACATCCATTCTTGTTCTCCATTAAACATTAATCCATTAGACGAGGGGAATGTTTATTTTGGTTCCACAAGTGGTGTTACCATTGATGTTGCAAATAGTAAGATTGGTATTGGTACAACGACACCAACCTATCCTTTACAAATAATTAATACAAATTCAAAACTAGAATACCAACCAAATTCAAGTGTTGGTGGTAACTTAATTGTGAGTGGAGACAGTCTTCTATCAAGAATTACAGTTTCCACAACAGGATTAACGGGCCCTGAATCATTAGGTGATATCACAATTAGGAGTTGGAGTGACACGTCAACAACTGGTAGGGGGGAACCTGGTGATGTAAGTTTTAGATCAGGCACATACGCAAATGGATTAAATATTATTAAAGCATCAGGATCAGGATTAACACCAAATTACATAAGAATGTATGCGGGAGTTAACGCAACATCGGGAGCAACACCAGATATCCATATTCAAGGTAGTGGATCAACTAGAGGTTATGTTGGTATTGGAATTAAAGATCCGACAGCAAAATTACACATTAATAACATAACAACAGGTGCAACATTCTTAGTTGAGGACTCAACAAATCCTGATTCATCACCATTTATAATTGATACTGATGGTAAAGTTGGTATTGGTACAACAAGTTTATCGTCACAATTGACTGTTGTAGCACCATCATCAGGATCCACAGGTGAATCAATTGCAAGATTTAGGGTGAGTGATGTTGGCTCAGCTTATTTAGGTATTGATAATGCTGTTAACACCAATAGCGTTTTTGTACCGGCGATATACGGGTTACAAGATTCAGGGACTACCCAACCATCAATATATATTGGGGGTTATATTAACTCTACACAAGATTCAGGAACAACACCTGTTACCATATTTAGAAGTGCAAAATCTGATTTAACCACAGTATCAACAAGACCATTATTTTCTTTCAGAAACTGGACAACGGATGTAATGAATATTCAAGCCAGCGGTAATATTGGTATTGGGACAACTTCTCCTTCAGAAAAACTAGAAGTTAGTGGTAAAACAAAAACCACTAATTTCCAAATGACATCCGGTGCAACACCTGGTTATGTTTTAACCTCTGATGCATCGGGTAATGCTAGTTGGCAATCGGCATCTGTTCTTTCTGGTACATCAGGAACAAGTGGAATAAACGGTAGTAGTGGAACATCAGGAATAGACGGATCAAATGGTACTAGTGGCACATCAGGTATATCGGGATCAAGTGGTACATCAGGTCTTAATGGGTCTAGTGGAACATCTGGTATTTCAGGAACTAATGGTATATCGGGAACTAACGGAACATCAGGTACGAGCGGAATAAATGGTACTTCAGGTATTAGTGGAACAAGTGGTTCTTCGGGTACTAGCGGCATTGACGGTTCTTCAGGGACAAGCGGAATTAGTGGTACTAATGGTACATCAGGAATAAATGGTACTAGCGGTACATCAGGAATAAATGGTTCTTCAGGTACTAGCGGAATAAATGGTACTAGTGGTACATCCGGTATTTCTGGAACAAGTGGTATTAGTGGAACATCGGGTACTAGTGGAATTAGTGGAACATCAGGGACTTCAGGTGTTAGTGGATCTTCAGGTACAAGCGGAACTAGCGGTTCTTCAGGAACAGGATTTAGTACAGTTCAAGATCCAGCATTAACAAGAGTTTTAACTTCAGACGGAACTGCCGACGGGGCAATTGCACAATCTGGTTTAACATATGACGGAAGTCAATTAACTGTAAGTGGTTTAACATATACAAATGGGTTAACCGCAAATACAATATATGCTACAACATACTACAATTTACCAACATATGATTATGAAATTCACGTTAGCACCGTAGATGGAAATGATACTACAGGTAATGGTGATTTACTTAATCCTGTTGCGACTATTACTAAGGCATTAACCTTACTTACTGGGTCTCGTAAAACAATAATTATCCACCCTGGTACTTATTCAGAAAATGTTACGGTTGCTAACACTAATACCACAATTTCAACATCCGAGTTAACAGGAGCAAATACACTATTATCAGGTACATTAACTATTGGTACATTAGGTTCTGGTACTCGAATTTCAGGTTTGAAGATGAGTAACCTCGTTATTAGTGGAACTGCACAGGCTTACATAAGCAACTGTACTATTGATACTCAAGTAACCAAATCATCCAGTGGGTTTGTTGAAATTATTAACTCAGAAATGCAATGTATTTCAGGTATTCAAATCTCAGGTTCGGGTACTACAATTATTAACGGAAATAAAAATGTTGGTATATCCGTAAGTAACGCTTCAGCACAAGTCATTGTAAAAGGGTGTAATAGTGTAGTAACACCATCAGCTAGTGCTGGTAATTTATCTATAGTTGATTGTATTGTTACTGCTTTAGGTGGAAATGCTATAACTATTACTAATTCCGCTACAACTTTAACTTTGATTAATAGTCAAGTTCTTGTTACGGCAGGGAATAGTGCGGCTCCCATTAGCGTTGGGGGTATTTATTCAATTATTAACACCATCTATGATAAACCAGGTTCCACTTTTACAGGAACTAGTACTAATTCTATTGACTATTTTCAATTTATAAATGCTGATAAATTTATAACACAAGGCGGTACCTCATTACAATATGTTATGGGTGATGGTTCGTTAAGTAATGGATTTACTGGAGGTACTAGTGGTACTTCAGGAACTAGCGGTACTTCAGGTGTTAATGGTCAAAATGGAACTTCAGGTACGTCCGGCATAAGTGGTACAAGTGGTCAAAATGGAACATCTGGAACCAGTGGCATCAACGGGTTAAATGGTACTAGCGGAACAAGTGGTAGAAATGGTACTTCGGGTATTGATGGAACATCAGGTACTAGTGGTAGAAATGGTACTAGTGGTACCTCAGGAATAAACGGGACTTCAGGAACTAGTGGGATTGACGGAACTTCGGGAACATCAGGTGTTAGTGGAACTAGTGGTATTAATGGTACTTCCGGCACGAGCGGTATTAGTGGGACTTCAGGTATAAACGGAACATCAGGCACAAGTGGATTGTCTGGCACATCAGGTATAAATGGAACTAGCGGAATAAATGGAACTTCGGGTATTAATGGAACTAGTGGAACATCAGGAATAAACGGAACGAACGGAACATCGGGAACGAACGGAACATCGGGGACTAATGGAGCTAATGGAGTATCAACAAGTTTATTCTATTATGAAGCAAAAGATAATTCACAATCAGGAAACCCTGGCGCTGGGCATGTATTGTGGGATAATGTAGTAATGACCGCATCAACCCAAATTAACATCAACCATTTAACAGATACACCAGTAACAGATATTGATATATTTTT
>Ga0209596_1000898_pt1 | contig 26488 bp, 26 predicted proteins | sample M_130807_MF_Meta_FD_187314 | JGI IMG/M metagenome (GOLD analysis project Ga0209596, IMG submission 187314) | Freshwater microbial communities from Lake Montjoie, Canada to study carbon cycling - M_130807_MF_MetaG (SPAdes) (version 2) | ecosystem: Environmental > Aquatic > Freshwater > Lake... | reverse complement strand
AATTTAAATTTTAACTTAAAAACTAAATTGGTTGACATACTTTGTCAAGAGTTGTAAAAGATTTTTGAAGATTTATTTATAAAATGTTTTTAATTTATGCCACTGGATAATCTTAAAAAAAATATTGGAGTAGCTGCTTATTATGTTGGTGGCGCTATACGGAACGCAATTAACGGTATTGGAGTAGCTACTAAATATGTTGGTGGCGCTATTCAGAGCGCACCGAAGGACGTCGCTCAAGTTGGTGTTGGCGTTTTTACGAACGCAGCGGATAGTATCGCAACAGGCCGCACCTTAGACGGTACATCGGATGCGCTTGATGAGCAAGCCGTTAGGGCTCTAGCATTTCAAAGATATATAGATAAATGTTCTGTGTCGGTCACGCATAGATTAAAAAATCATTCTCAAAGTCAAGAAGAGTATAGCGATGCTAAGACTAGGAATGCTGACATGACAAAGTTTACAGAAGATCAAGTTTTGCTGTGGGAGGTAAATAGAAAATTAGAAGAAGAAGAGTTTAATAAAATTCTTAAGGAAGAAGAGGAGTCTCGTCAAAAGGCAAAGAATAAAGCCCTACAAACTCAAAATGCTATTCAAGCAAATACCAATGAAGTTGAAGATGCAAATCTAAATGCCGTATTAGGTAGAGCTCTACTTTTTGTTGTTGGTTTTCAAATTTTGGATATTTTAGATATTGCCGGAAATATATGTAAAGCGTTTAATCTTCCAAATTTTGAGGATGGTGTCAAGGCGGCTCTTCAGGATCCGAATGTTATGGGTTCCATGGCTAAGGTAAATGAGACTTTGCATCTTGGTGAATTTGCTAAAGATCTTTCGAAAATTCCAATTTTGAATGATTTTAACCAATTTGTTATTGACGTAGCAAAGTCTGAAGCGGTATCGCCCTTTACAGCAATTGCTGGTGAGGCTCTAGTAAGCGATCCAGCGAATTTTGCACTTACGGCTGCGTTGTTGCTTGTTCGATTTAACGAGGAAGTTAAGCTTAGTATAGAAGCTACAAAAAAAATTAAAGAAGGCGACGATAAGCTTGAAAAACTTGGGCCAGAACTCATGAAAATGGGTGAAGAGCGCTTAGAGAAATCTGCTCGCTCGATTATTGAATTGGAGACTAAGGCCAATTTGAAACGCATCGATTTTAAAGTTTTGCAAAATATTAGGAGTAATCCAAATCAACAAATAGATGATGAATTCAAAAAGGATTTACAAGGTTTTGACTTATTTTATAAGGATAGCAATGGCAATCAAGCCAAGGTTAGCGCATTTGATTTGTTGAATGATAAAGGACAATATAATGACGAAAAATACCTGAAGATTATGCATTGTCAAAATAAGGATGATTTAGAAAAATTAACAGAAATAGTAGCAAAAAATTCCGAAAAACTTAGCGACAAATTAAATCCAGAGCACCGGAAATTAAGAGAAGATTTATTATTAAAATCCATAGAAAAGCTTGATTTGCAAGATATAAGAAATGTATTGAGTGGGCTAGGTGGTGGAGCGAAACAAATAGGCGATGCAATAAAAGGCGACGAAGACAAGCAGGATGTGGTGAAAAAAATTATGGAGTTAAAAAGGAGTGAGGCTGATAAAGCAACAATTGAATTAGCTACTGAGAAGGGCAATGTAAATGCAAGGATTGCGGAAATTAAAATTAAAGCAGAGAAAATTAAAGCTACTAAGATTGCTCTTCCGACTCCTGATTCCGTAGGCGCATTCCAGCCTAAGGGTCCCGGTGATATTGTTGCTCCCGGCTCCGCCCTCTATCTATCTCAAGATCCTAAAAGGCCAGCTGCCACGAATACAGTTAGTGGTCAAAATTTTGGCCCACAGTTATCGGGCGCGCAAGCAATCCGCGTTCATTAAAATAATTTTATGTTTCAGAAAAAAAATATTCACAATCTTGTTTTTGATTTCGCTTTAATTGCCAATCAGCAAGATTTAAATAATTTTTCAGACTTAATCACCGACGAATCAATCATTGCTTTGGATACTGAATTTACAAGGCGCACCACTTATTATCCAATTTTATCAACCATTCAAGTTGCTTTAAAAAATTTAGATGGATCAAAAGTTATTGTGATTATCGATGCCATGCAAAACATTGATTTAACTGGCATTATCAACAAAATTAATAATCCAAAAATCGTTAAAATTTTGCACTCGCCTTTGCAAGATTTGCAAATTTTTTATCAAATTTCTAAAAATTATCCAAAAAATATTTGCGATACGCAAATGATGGCAAATTTTTGTGAAAAAGATTTTAATGTTGGATATTCGAGCTTGGTTAAAGAAATTTTTAATATTGAAATTTGCAAAGATATGCAAATTAGCAATTGGCAAAATCGACCATTAAATATTAGTCAAATCGATTATGCTTTGGTTGATGTAATTTTTTTGCATGAAATTTATGAAAAATTTTTAGAATTTCTAAAAAAACGCCAGCAAATTGAGTGGTTTAAAGAAGAAATGGTGGATTTTGTAAATAAATCATTAGATGAAAATAATAAAAATTTAATGCGTCACTTTTCAACGCGCGGTAAGTCAAAGCAACAAATTTCTTACCTTAATAATTTAGTTTTATTGCGAGAAAAATTTGCGCAAATACAAAATGTTCCGCGTGAGCATTTATTAAAAAATGAAGATGTCGAAAAAATCGCTGAAAATTTTCAATATTTTGATTTTAATAAAATTAATTTAAAAAATATTTTTGTTGAGGAAATTAAAAAAGTTCTGACAATTAATGAGAATTTTCTTGATAATAATGAAGATTTTTTTATGAATGATAATCATAAAGAAATTGCGAATCAAATTAAGTCTTTAATTGCAAAAATTGCCAAAAAATACAAAATAAAAGAGCAGTTTTTATTAAGCTCTACGCAAATTAAAAACATAGTTAAGGTTAATAAAATCAGGGGCGAAGTTAATAATTGGCGTTATGAAATTTTAGGAAAAGAAATCGAAAATTTATTAAAAATATGAAAATAATTGTAGCTAATTGGAAAATGAATCACGGCTTTGATGAGGTCGATGATTGGATCGAGGGTTTTTATAAAGCATATTCTGATAATTTAAAAAATGAAAAATTTATTGATGTGGTTTTGTGTCCGCCATTCGTTTTGCTTGATTATGTCGACACTCAACTTATCGAAGATGGCTTTCACTTTTTAGAATTTATTGCCAGCAAAGAAAGTCGCGCCGTTGAAGATTTTGATGCAGAAGAAATTTCTAGATATGTCTACGATGCGCGTCCATTAAAAATTGGCGCACAGGATTGTGGATTTGAAGATGAGGGTCAATTTACTGGCGATGTGAGCGCCAAACTTTTACAAGAAGTTAATTGTGAATATGTTATAGTCGGGCATTCGGAGCGCAGAAAAAATCAGCAAGAAACCAATGAAATTATTGCAAAAAAAGCCTTGAGTGCTTTTAAAAATAAAATAACGCCAATAATTTGTGTCGGCGAGTCAAAAGAAATTCGTGATCAGGGCCAGCATTTTGATTTTGTCAAAGAGCAAATTATAAAATCAATTCCATTAGTAAAAACCTCAAGAATTGTGATCGCTTACGAACCGATCTGGGCGATTGGAACTGGAGAGACCGCGCAAGTTTCGCAAATCGAAGAAATGGTAAAGTTTATTCGTCAAGTTTATGAAAATGAAGTTGCACAATTTGCGGAAGAATTTTTCTTAATTTACGGTGGCTCGGTTAATTCGACTAACTCAGGTGAAATATTGAGAATAAAAGGACTTGATGGTTTGTTGGTTGGAAAAGCAAGTCTCGATATTGAAGAGTTCACGAAAATTTTGACAAGCTAAAATGCTAAGGAAAGATGTCATGAAGCGTCAAAAAATCTCATGGCAAAATCCGCTTGAAATTGCTCATAAAATTTCACAAAATTATCAAAAAAATTGGGTTTTTTTATATTCCGCTCTTCATCAAGAAAAGCCCAATTCAAAATCCTATATCGCAATTTTTGAAAGCCAAAAATATTGCGGAAGTGATTTCGAAGAATTGCAAAAAATTATTAAAAAAGATGTTAATCAAATCTGGTTTGGAGGCTTAAGCTACGAGCTTTCAAGTCAATTTGAAAATTTGCCCAAAACCTCAAAATCTTTTATCGATATTGAGCAAATTTTCTTTAGTAAATTTGATTTAATATTGGAGTTTAATCACGATAATCAACAATTGGTGGCCCGTTTTAGCAATAAAATTTTCTTAGATAAGTTGTTGGAATATAAACTTTTAGATGAGAATCAGCAACTTCCAAAAGTAGAAAAAATTTCTTCAAATTTTAGTGATGAATCGTATAAATCTTCGATAAATTCTTTAAAAGAAATGATCTCGGCTGGAGATTTTTTTCAAGCTAATTTAACGCGTAAATTTTTCGGAAAATTTTATAAAAAAGTTTCGCAAAATGAAAATTTTAAACTATTTACCGAGCTTACGAAGAAAAGCCCCGCTAACTATTCAGCTTTTATGCGATTCGATGATAATTTTATAATTTCTTCAACTCCAGAACTGTTTTTAAAGGGTAAAAATAATAATATTTTTTCGCGTCCAATTAAGGGCACAATAAAGCGCGGAGAAAATCCGCAAGAAGATCGGAAAAATAAAAATTATTTAAAAAATTCTTTAAAAGAAAAAGCTGAAAATTTAATGATTGTTGATTTGGTGCGCAATGATTTATCAAGGGTTTGCATGCCATCAACCATTAAAGTAAAAAAACTTTTCAACATCGCAACTTACAAAACAATTTATCATTTATCTTCGGAGATTCATGGTAAAATTTCTCAAAAATTTTCAATTTTTGATGCGGTACGGGCTTGTTTCCCAGCAGGTTCTATGACCGGTGCTCCTAAAATAAAAACCATGGAAGTTTTGAGTGATTTTGAAAAAATAAATCGTGGAATTTATAGTGGCGCAATTGGATATTTTAAGGGTGATAATGAGGTAAATTTGGCGGTGGTTATTCGCACTTTAATTGTCAAAGAAAATTGTTTTGAATATCAAGTCGGCGGAGCGATAACTTTTGATTCTGATGCCGAGCTTGAGCTTCAAGAAACTTACGCTAAAGCCTCGGCAATCGTAAAAATTTTAAATTTAGAAGAAGCTAATTTTTCTTCGCTTGGATTTCAAAATTAACTAAGACTTCATCAAGAACGCCATTCGATTTATTAATATTTTTATCGCCAATATTAAAATCCGTTCTTTTTAAAACCACATTTCCAATCGCGTGGGCGTAACGATCATTAATTGCTTTGAGATTAAAATTCAGATTTATCGGAACCTCTTTGCCTTTAAGTTGCAAAACACCCTTTGCTAAAAAATTATTTTTGCCAGGCATGGCGATAAAATTATTTGATTTGAAAATAGCTTTAGAATAAGTCTCGGTGGCAAGCCAGCCAACGCTTTTGGCGGTTTCCATAGCTTCTAAAAATGGAATTTCAATTGAGTTGGTATCGACTTCAATTTCGACTGAATTTTTTTCGAGCAAATTTGGATCAAAATTTATTTTGCCTTTAAATTTTTTAAACGAACCGCTTACTTTAGAGCCATTTTGAGTGGCAACAAATTCAAGTTTACTTTTGTTATCAATGATTTCCCAACCTGATTCCGAATTGTTAGATTCGGTGTTTGCGCCTTGATAAATTGCCTCGCATTCAATTTGTAAGCTTACCTCATCGGAAATTCCGGGAATGCCATAATTTATTCCAAATAATGAGCGCTTTATTTTTCCAGAAACAGTCATTCCAATGGTTTTGTTTTGAGTAACTGGGCTTTTGCCAATTTTATTAATTCTAACATCAAGGACGATGGGTTTGGCAATTTCTTTGATGGTTAATAAGCCATAGACCTTTGCACCAGTAGAGCCAGAAGTTTTTATGCTGGTACTTTTAAATATGGCGATTGGAAATTTTTCAACATTAAAAAAATCGGCGCTTTTTAAGTGAGTATCGAATTTTGGAAAGGCGGTGTTAATTGAATTGGTTTTTATGATGACTTCAATCGAGCTATTTTGCGGGTTGCGCTCATCGACAATAATTTTACCTTCGACATCACTAAATTTACCACTTGGACTTGAAAATCCAAAATGATTTGCCGACCAAACAACATTGGCATGCATTGGATCGATTTTGTAGAGGTCGGCGCCGTTTGCTAAATTTATAAAGCAAAAGAAATTTGCCAAAATTATTAATAATTTTTTCATAATTTTATATTTTTTTATAACCGCAAATTTTAATTTCAAAAGCATCAAGACCAATTACGGATTTTTTGGAATTTGTTAATAGAATCAAATTTTTAATTCCTAAGTCAGCAAGAATTTGTGCGCCCGTGCCATAATTACGCAATGTTTTTAAATTTTGTAAAGAATCGGGAGATTTATCAAAAAATAAATCTTCAATTTTTTCGTGAGGTTGACGAATAATTACGATAACACCATTATTTAATTTGTGTATTTTATTTAGAGCTTTTCGCAAAGAACCACTTCGCGGATTCTCGTTTTCATCAAGGCAATCGGAAATAATATTGAGATGATGCATGCGCACCAATGTTGGTTTTTCTTGATCAATCGTGCCTTTTATTAACGCCAAATGTTCAATATTATCTATTTTGCTTCGATAAATTTTGGCAGTAAATTCACCAAAATTTTTACTATGAAATTTTCTTTCGGAAATAAGTTCGATAATCTTTTCTTTTTTGCGACGATATTCAATTAAATCGGCAATTGTGGCGATTTTTAAATCATGTTTTTTGGCAAATTTTATAAGGTCGGGAAGGCGCGCCATTGTCCCGTCTTCATTCATAATTTCGCAAATAACTCCCGACGGATTAAGCCCCGCGAGCTTAGCAATATCAACTGACGCCTCGGTATGGCCAGCGCGCACAAGAACGCCACCATTTTGTGCTTTAAGTGGAAAAATATGTCCCGGACTCACGATTGATTCTTTGCCCTTGGCAGAGTCGATGGCGACTTGAATTGTGGTAGCGCGATCTTGCGCTGAAATGCCCGTTGCGATTCCTTCTTTGGCTTCAATTGAAATTGTAAAAGCGGTGCGATGACGCGATTCGTTATTTAGTGACATCAACGGTAATTCAAGTTGGTTAACTCTTGATTCATCGAGCGCCAAGCAAATTAATCCGCGACCATATTTTGCCATAAAATTAATTTTTTTATCGTCGCACATTTCGGCGGGAATGATTAAATCACCCTCATTTTCACGATTTTCATCGTCAACTAAAATGAACATTTTGCCATTTTTAGCATCGTCGATTATTTCTTGAATAGTGGCGAGATTTTTATTTTGAGCCATGATTTTTTATAAGTTGAGAGAGATAGCGAGCGATTAAATCGATTTCTAAATTTACCAAATCGCCGACTTTGGAATGTTGAAAAATAGTATTTTCCATGGTGTGTTTTATGATATTAATTGAAAATATTTTTGTACTTACGGCGTTAATCGTCAAAGAGGTGCCGTTAATTGTTACTGAACCTTTTGGAGCAATAAATTTTTGTAAATTTTTAGGTATTTCGAAATCAAATTTCCAAGATTCTTTAATATTTTTTATGGAGATTATTTTTGAAATATCATCGACATGTCCTGAAACTAAATGACCACCGAATTCATCATTTAAACGCATCGAAAATTCAAGATTAATTTTTTGATTAATTTGCCAATTTTTAAGAGTAGTTTTATTGCAAGTTTCTTGCGACGCTTGAAAAGATAAAAGTAAATTTTCTTTCACGATTTTTTGTGAAATTAAAGTTAAACAAATGCCGTTGCAAGCAATCGAACAACCGATTTTGAGTTTTCGATCCAAAGCAATTTTTTTAATTTCTAAAGTTAAAATTGCATCTTTTTTTGCATTAAATTCTAGATTTTTAAGCGTTGCTAAATGGGTAATAATTCCTGTAAACATGTTTTTTTATTTTATTAATTCGGCTATGGTTTTTTTTAATTTTTTCATGGCGCTTTCTTCAATTTGTCTAATTCTTTCGCGCGAGACTTTATAATGTTGACTTAACTCTTCGAGAGTTTGCGAATCTTCAGAAAGTTGTCTTTTAAAAATAATTTCTTGCTCACGAGAATTAAGTTTTTCAAAAGCTTGTTTAAATAAATTTCTTTGTTGATCTCTTTGTTGGTTTTCAATTGAAATTTGTTCTTGATTGTCGCGGTTGTCAGCAATTAAATCAAGCGATTCAGGGTCGCTATCATCTTCGCCAATTTTATTATTTAGCGAAGAGTCGTTTTGCGTTAAGCGCGAATTCATGTCGACAACTTCTTGTGAAGAAACATTTAAAGTCTCGGCGATGTATTTAATTTTTTCTTGCGAAAGGCCGAATTCATTATTTTGAGCGCCGAGGCGTTTTTTAATTTTCCCAAGATTAAAAAATAATTTTTTCTGAGCCGAAGTTGTGCCGATTTTTACCAAAGACCAAGAGCGCAAAATATAATCTTGGATAAAAGCGCGAATCCACCATATTGAATAAGTTGAAAAGCGAAAGCCCTTTTTTGGTTCAAACTTTTTCAAGGCTTGAATTAAGCCCATATTGCCTTCGGCTACTAAATCGGCGGTTGGCAAGCCATAATTTCTAAATTTATTGGCAATTTTTACAACTAAGCGCAAATGGCTTTGAATAAGTATTTTACCGGCTTCGCTATCATTTTGTTCGGCAAAACGAGTGGCATAATCATATTCTTGTGCGGGGGTAAGGAGTGGAAATTTTTGAATTTCACGAAGATATTTGGCAAAGCCATCATGACTTCTGGAGCCTTCAACCTTGATTAAATCGAGTTTATTTTTAATGTTTTGGTTAAGTTTTTTGGTCATGTTAAAAATATAATTTTGATTAATAATCATATTTTTACTTTTTAATAAAATCAAGATTAAAGCTTTTAAAAATAAAAACTAAACCCCCGTAATATCAATTTTATATTTTTTAGAAAAATAGTTAAAGATTTCTTTGCGTTCGGATGATTTAATAGCGCGATTGAAAATCGCAACTTCGGAAATAAAGCCGTTAAAACCTAAGTTTCCTGACTTATTTGTGCCAAGAGTTAGTCCCACTAATTGCTTGGTTCCGCTATCGAAGATATTGTTATTGCCTCCGAGCGTTGATTCGGTGTTGTTTAAAAAAACTTTAGAACTGGTTCCGTTGAAATATATGGCAATAACATATTCGCCAGAATTTAAAAAACTATTTGCCACTGAATTTGTATGGGCACCAGCTATTGTTCCGCCTGCATAGACTTGCGCCATATCATTTTTTATAGAAAAAGAAAAATCGTCAGAGGTGGAAAAGCCATCAAAAATTGTTTTATAATTTGAAGCATCTGTAACATAATTGAGTTTGATTACTAAGAAAATAGTTGCTTCCGAATAGGCCTGAGTAAAAGCTAAAAGAGATAATTTGCCAGAGCCACTAAATTTAACTGCAGGAAGTTTGTTGATTGAGGACTGAGAATAGGTGACATTAGGGGAGGCGGTTGTAGTCAGAATGTTTGTGCCAGTAAGGATCGAGCTTGAACTAATATCTTTCCATTTAGTAAGTTGCGCGCCATCTATAACTTGAGATTGCTCAAAAGAATCTTTCGAGGTGGTTTCATACCACGCTTGGAGCCCTGGCATTTGAGAAATTGGAGATTTTGCAGTTATGCTTCGTGCGTTGGAAATTCGTGCCGATTTTACTAAGCCATAGCCTTGACTGGCGCCAACAATTAAAATGGCAATAACCAAAAAAACGATCGATAATTCAATCAAAGAAAAAGCCGAATTTTTAGTTTTTATTGTAGAATTTTTTTTAAACATCGTAATAGAAATTGTTATAAAATATTTCTATTACTTATATTTTGTTAGCAAAAAAAAATCCAGTAATTATTGAAGTTCGCTCCAAGTTAATACTGGAGTTTTGGCGGCGCGAACATCATCAAGCCTTTTTCTCGGCGTGCTTAAAGGATATTGATGAAATTTATCACCGCGATCTTCTTCGATTTCTTTGGAAATATAAAGCATGATATTTATGAAATTATCGATACTCTCGCGAGTCTCGGTTTCTGTAGGTTCAATCAACATTGCGCCTTGCACCACCAGTGGGAAAAATACCGTCATTGGGTGAATACCAAATTCAATTAAGGCCTTAGCAATATCAAATGTCGAAAGTCCTTTAGCTTTTTGAATTTTATCGGTTAACAAACATTCATGCATACAATTTCCCGGGAATGGTACATGAAAATGATTTTTCAATTTTGCTAAAATATAATTTGCTGAAATTACCGCATCTTCGGCAACTTTTTGTAAACCATCGGCGCCATGAGAAAGCATGTAAGTAAGGGCACGAACATGCATGCCAAATTGTCCGTTAAAGCCTTTAACTTTTCCACAAGAATTTTTTGGTTTAGCAAATTTATATTTATCACCAATTTTTTCAACATGAGGCGAGGGTAAAAATTCAGCTAATTCTTCACGAACGGCAATTGGACCAGAACCTGGGCCACCGCCACCATGAGGTGTTGAAAAGGTTTTGTGTAAATTAAAATGCATAACATCGACGCCAATATCTGCCGGACGAACTTTGCCGACGATGGCGTTGTAATTAGCGCCGTCGCAATAAAAATAACCGCCAACTGAGTGAATTAAATCGGCAATTTCGATGATATTTTTTTCAAATTTTCCGCAAGTGTTAGGGTTGGTAATCATTGTCCCTGCAATGTTGGTGCCATGTTCAACAACTAATTTTTTGAATAAATCTAAATCAACTAAGCCATCAGCGTCGGAAGGAATAACTTTGATTTCAAAGCCACACATCGCTGCGGTTGCTGGGTTGGTACCGTGAGCTGAATCAGGAATTAAAACGATTTTACGATGTCCTTGCCCTTTAACTTCATGAGCTTTTTTTATGACCAACATGCCTGCTAATTCACCTTGAGCGCCGGCTGCTGGAGCTAGAGAAACACCTTTCAAGCCTGTTAAAGTTCCAAGCCAATTTTGTAAATTATACATCAATTCTAAAGCGCCTTGAACGGTTGATTCATCTTGAGCGGGGTGAATATCGGCGAAGCCAGCGAGACGCGCCATTTTTTCATTAAGTCGTGGATTGTGCTTCATGGTGCAAGAGCCAAGCGGATAGAAGCCTGCATCAATCGAATAATTTTGATTCGATAAGCGCACGAAATGGCGAATCACTTGCGGTTCATTGACTTGCGCTAAGCCAATTTTTTCACGAGATTTTTGTCCAGTTTTTAATTTAAATTCTTTAACATTTGGCAAATCAACGCCACACGCACCCTCGCGTGATTGTTTGATGAGCAGTTCAGTTTCATGATTCAAACCAGTTTGTGCGGGAATAAAATTTTGCATATTTTTATATTTTGTTATATTTTATTTTTTAATTCAAAATTGTGCTTAACTCTTTCGCTAAAAGTTTAATATCTTCTTCGCTAGTCAACTCGCTGAAAGCTAAAATCATTTTGTTATCAACGCAATATCCGCCGATAATATTTTTTTCTAAAAGTTTTTTATTAACTTCGTGAGCATTTTTAGAAAATTCTATCGTAAATTCATTGAAGAAATTTTCGTTTAAAACTTTTACGCCTTTGATTTTGCTTAAGATTTCATAGGCTTCACAAGCTTTTTGATGATTAATCAAAGCAAGTTTTTTATAACCAATTTCACCTAAAAGTGAAGTGTGAATGGTAAAAGCGGTGGCGCATAAACCTTGGTTTGAGCAAATATTTGAAGTGGCTTTTTCGCGACGAATATGTTGCTCGCGAGCGTTTAAAGTTAAAACGAAACCTAATTTGCCATCGGCGTCAATGGTGGCTCCGCAAATTCTTCCGGGCATTTGGCGCACGAATTCTTTTTTACAAGAGAAAAAACCTAAAAGCGGACCGCCGAAATTTAAACCAACGCCAAGCGAAGAGGCTTCGCCAACAACGATATCAGCTTGCGCGGGGGCTTCAAGAAGTCCTAAGGATAAAATTTCACTCACCACGACAATCATTAAAGCGCCGACCTCATCGCATTTTTTGCGAACCTCGGCGAGATTAGGAATATTGCCATAAAAATCTGGATATTGCACCACAACGCCAGCGCAATCATCGTCAATTTTATCTTGTAATTTTGCCGAATTTAAATCGAGGAAAGTCTTGCAAACATCGAGATAATCGGGGTTAACATCGTTATATCTAGCAATATTTTTTTTGCCAGATTTTATGCGTAGTGCCATCAAGCAACTTTCGGCTAAAGAGGTGGCGCCATCATACATTGAAGCGTTTGCAACCTGCATGCCCGTTAGCAAAGAAATGATTGATTGAAATTGAAAAATCACCGTCAAAGTGCCTTGCGCAATTTCAGGTTGGTAAGGCGTGTAAGAAGTTAAAAATTCCGAGCGTTGAATTAAATGATCAACCGCAGATGGAATGTGATGTTTGTAGCATCCAGCTCCTAAGAAAAAAGGACCCTGAGATGCTGGGCGATTTTTTTTAGCAAATTCTTGTAAGATTTTTTCTACTTCGATTTCACCTTGATGAAGAGGTAAACCAGTGATTGGATTTTTTAATAAAAATTGATTTTCAACGGCATCGTAAAGGTCATTAACGCTTGAAACGCCGATTTCAGCAAGCATTGATTTACGATCATTTTCAGTTAAAGCTAGATAGCGCATTTTGTAAAATTTATAATTTTATGAAATAAATTCGGTATAATAAATTTTAGTATAATCGCCATTTTTAACTAAATTTCAAGAGGATATTTTTTGTGCTTAAAAAATAATTTCGATTTAGTAAATTTTAACTAATTGAAATTGTTTATACTGCATGAAGTAATTTCTCGACCGAAATCTTCTTTTCATAGAGCGCACGCCCTACAATTGCGCCAACTACACCATCTTTTTTTAGTTGGTTAACTTTCATAACATCGTCATTTGAAGAGACTCCGCCTGAAGCAATAATCGGAATTAAGAGATTTTGTGCAAGTTTTTTGGTGCCTTCAAAATCAAAGCCCGAAAGTGTTCCGTCGCGTGAAATATCGGTATAAATTATGGCGCTGGCTCCGCAATATTCGAGTCTTTTACCGAGTTCGATGGCAGAAATTTTAGAATCCTCAACCCAGCCCTGAGTTGCAACCAAGCCGTTTTTGGCATCAATGCCAATCACAATTTTTCCTGGAAATTTTTTACAAGCCTCAATAACTAATTTGGGATTGGTAAGGGCTACGGTGCCTAGAATGATGCGGTTTACGCCCAAGGACAAAGCTTGCTCAATATCGTTCAAAGTGCGAATTCCGCCACCAAGTTGAACGGGTATTTTTATAGTTTCTAAAATTTCTTGAATTGAAGATTTGTTAATAATTTTGCCAGCGATTGCGCCATCTAGGTCGACTAAGTGTAAAAATTTAAAACCTAACTTTTCAAATTCTAATGCTTGACTTGCAGGATTGTTATTGAATATAGTGGCTTGGTTCATATCGCCTTTAAATAAGCGAACACATTTGCCGTCTTTTAAATCAATGGCGGGGAAAAAAATCATAATTTTTAATTAATATGTTAATCAAAATTTTACTCAAAATCTGGCCAGCGATTACACCAATTTTGCTTTATGCGATTTGGCATTTATTTATAAAAAAATTAATAAATCGCATTTTTCGTAAAAATTATTGTGCTAAAAATAATAATTCACAATCAAAAAATGAAGAAAAAATTATCGAAGGTGAGTTTGCCGAAGTTAATAAAAATCAAGAGAATCAAAATTTTAGTGAAAAAAAAATTGACGAAGAAAGCAAAAAAGTTTTCTCTTTAGAAAATAAGAATTTTATAAAAATTCTTTATATAAGCTTGATTTTAGCGATTGTTTGCTTGATTTCTTTTGCATTTTAAGCTATAAAATCATAAAACATTTTTCTTATTTTTTTTAAGAAATTTCGATGATTGATATTTTAAAAATAATTTATAAGATTCTATAGAAAATTACAAAAATAATTTAAGTTTTTATACTGAATTAACACCCAAAAAATCAACTAATTATGCATAATTTAGAAAACAAAATTCCGAGCAAAAATATTAATTATACTCCAGCTCACATCGCTAATTTTTTTATCGTTAAATCGCTAGAAGACCGCATCAATCTTGATCCGATGAAGCTTCTCAAATTGGTTTATATCGCTTATGGTTGGAATTTGGCAATCAATGAATCAAAGCTTTTTAACGAACCAATTTTGGCTTGGAATTACGGTCCCGTAATCGCCTCGCTCTATCATGAAATTCGCGCATTTCCATTTAACGATAAAAATAATATCGATAAAGATTTTCGTTGCGCAATTTACCAAGAAGATTCCGCGACATCTAAGGCAACAAACATTCCGCATGTTGAGCCCGATGATATTAAGGTCAATAGAGTTTTAGATGCGGTGTGGATTAATTATAAAAAATTTGACGGAATTTCTTTGAGTAAAATTACTCACGAAGATGGTAGTCCATGGCACCAAGCCTATTTTGGCAATGGCAAAAATGCTCAACTTGATGACGAATTAATTAAAAATCGTTCGACGCTGGCGATAGAAAAATTTATTGAGCGTGAAAAAAATAAAAATGAGCAAGCAGCATGAGTATTACAGATCAGCTATCGCAAATCTTAGATCAATATTACGATCCCACTAAAAACTTAAAAACTATAGAAGAAAAAAAAGTTGATTTTGCTGATAATGGAGCGCTAAAAAAAATTAATTTCTCAGAGCAAAATATGATGACAAAAAGCCCTTTGAAGCAAGGGCAACAAAATTTCAATCAAGAGCTAGAAAAATTAAATTTTAAAAAAGCCGAAAATGATTTTGATCGAGCCAAACATGATTTTGAGTTTGAAAAAAAATATAAACCGCGGATTTTACATTGGTCGGTATGGATTTTAATCGCCTATTTATTTTGGCTTATCGGCATTATTACTTTTGATTATCTTTGGCACATTAATGATGCGTCAAATAGGCTTTCAAACCCCGTTATCATTGCCTTGGCATCTTCAACCGCAGTCGCAATTGTCGGCCTTCCTTCATTGATTGTTAAGTCACTTTTTAAGTAAACAAAAATTAAATATTTTAAATTTATCTATTTTTATCTATTAACTTTTTTATTTAATAAGTTACTTTTTGTTAAATATGACTTTTTTTAAATTAAAGTCACAAACTTTACTAGAGGTCACAAATATTATGATAGAACAAAATGTTATCGTTAGCGAAAATGGCAGGATTATAATCCCCGCTATTTTTAGAAAAGAGTTGAACATAAAATCCGGCGATGAGCTGATTTTAAGGCTTTCGCCCGACAATGAAATAATAATTCATAGTCCACGACAATCTTTGCAAAAGCTTCAAGAGCTTTTTAAAAATAAATCAGGGAGTTTTGTTGAAAAGCTTTTTGAAATGCGTAGAAAAGAGGAGATTTAATGACCAAAATAGTTTTCGATGCTTCCGCAATATTGGCTTTGCTTAAAATGGAAAGCGGTCATGAAATTGTTGCTAAGAACCTTGAGCAAGCGGTTGTATCAAGTGTAAATTTTTGTGAAGTTGTGTCTTTTTTATCTAAAAAAACTCAAAAAAAAGAAGAGATGATTAAGTTTTTAACGGATACTTTTGATTGCGTTGAAGATTTTAATATTGAACAAACAATAATTGCAGGTTCATTTATAAGCGCTACCAAAGATTACGGTTTATCTTTGGGTGACAGAGCGTGCTTGGCTCTCGCTAAATATAAAAATATCCCCGTGCTTACGGCGGACAAGACTTGGAGTAAATTAAATTTAGGAATCAAAATAAAATTAATTCGCTAAAAAATATTGAGATAACATAAATATTTTACTTCTAAATTTAGTGAAATATATTTGAAAATATTTTTAAAATCACCACAAAATTAATGTATGAAAGATTTCTTAAAAAATTACAATTTTATTGATTTATTTGCTGGTATTGGTGGGATCAGATTGGGCTTTCAGTCTCTGGTCGGAGATTGTGTTTTTTCGTCAGAATGGGATAAGTTTTCACAACAAACATATTTCACAAATTTTAAAGAATTACCAAGTGGCGACATTACTCAAATTGATGAAAAAATTATTCCAAAATTTGATTTATTGTTAGCGGGATTTCCATGTCAACCCTTTTCAAACGCGGGTTTGAAACTTGGTTTTGAAGATACCCGCGGGACTTTATTTTTTCATATTGCTCGTATTATAAATTTTCATAAACCTAAAATAATTTTTTTAGAAAATGTCAAAGGACTAAAAAATCACGATAAGGGCAAAACTTTTAAAACCATTAAAAATACATTAGAGTCGATTGGCTATAATGTTTTTTCCAAGGTACTAAATGCTCGTGATTTTGGGGTTCCGCAGAATAGAGAAAGAATTTATATTATTGCCTTTCTTGAGAATGTTGATTTTGTTTTTCCCGATCCAATTCATTCAAATATTGTTTTGGGAGATATATTGGAAAATAATGTTGATAAAAAATACACCATATCAGAACGCCTTTGGCAAGGGCATCAAAGACGAAAAAAACAACATATTGAGAAGGGTAACGGCTTTGGCTATTCATTATTTAATAATCAATCGCAATATACCAGCACTATATCCGCTCGATATTATAAGGATGGCTCGGAAATATTGATTGAGCAAAAAGGTGATAATCCAAGAAAATTAACCCCAAGAGAAGCGGGAAGATTGCAAGGATTTCCTGATGATTATAAGATTGTCGTTTCCGATAATCAGGCGTATAAACAATTCGGCAATAGTGTCTGCGTTCCTGTAATAAAGGTTATCGCAGAGCAAATTGAGATGGCAATAAAAAAACCAAGATTAAAATATAAAAACATTGATTTAGATTTGTTTAATTATGAATATGAAAATAGAAAAACTGCAACTTACTAAAGATAAATTAGGTATAAATTTAAAATTTTATTTTTTCCTAAAATACATTAATAAAATTAATCCAAGCGATTCACAAATTGGCCAAATATCTGAAAATATTGGATTGTTTAGAAAAAATATAACCGATTTAAATTCGTCAATATTAAAAATTTTTTTAAAATCACAAATAAAATCAGAATATGTTAAGGAATTAAATTTGAGATTAATAAATTTGAGAGATGTTGAAATATTTGAATTTAGTTTAGATTTGTATCGAATCAAAGATTTGCTTTTGCAAGAAGCGAAAGTTCAAGAAATTTTTGATTCAAAAAAACTTTTTGAAACCGATCCTTTGTCTCTAGAATATGACAATATTTCAGTTCTAAAGCCTTACAAAACAAGAGTTAGCGGAGCGTTATTATCTTTATTATTTTTTGAAAAATTAGGACAAAATGATTGTAACTTTATATCAAAAGATTCTGTTGATTTTGTATCTGGACTTGCAAAACAAATGCTTAATCTAAAAAAATTTGGACTCGAATCAAATCAAATTTTTATGCTAATGTTTAGCGAATCAATTAATCAATCGATCATATCAGATTCTGGCTCTAATTATGAAAATAGAATTTTATCAGTTTTGAACAAAATCGGCATAAAAAATATTAGAAAAATTCATGATGAAGGTGATAAAAGTACCGAATATGATTTCTTTTTTGAAATTGATGGAAAATCTTACGGAATAGGAGCAAAAAGAACGTTAAGGGAAAGATATAAGCAGTTTATAAAAACTAAACTCACAACAAAAATAGATTTTTCTATACAAGTAACTCTAGGGTTGGATTTGTTTGAAGAAAAAGCTAAAACAATCGTGAATCACGACACTTATATTTTTGTTGCTGATGAAGTATATCAAACCAGAGCTTTTTTAAAAAAAATTAAAAAAGTTTACTCGGTTAAAGATTTAAATTTGCAGACATTAAAAAATCTAAAATAATTCAACGAATATTTTTCATTGAAAAAAAACTTTCTTCGGAGTTTTTTAAGGCTTTTAAAATCTTTGGAAAATATAAATTTATTTTTTCATCAACCTGCCACGGCATATTGAAAATAAACATTCCACAAGCATGCATTTTTTTTGTAAATTCCGAATTATTACCAATGTCACAAACGATATGAGTAATTTTTTCAAATTTTAACTCAGCAATTTTTTGATAAAAATTTGTTAAATTTCTTTCGTCACCCTCAATGATTGGATGCCACAATAAGTAAATCCCGTTAGCAAAACGACGCTGACCATCTTGCAAAGAATTTAAAGCGTCTTGGTAATCATTTGAAATTAAATTATGATTTTTTTCGTAAGCCGGATCGATTAAAATAAGAGCGCGTTTTTCTAAGGCAGGGAGCTTTGATTTTAAAAGATCAAAGCCATTTTCTTGAACACATAAAATTTTTTTATTGCCAACAAAATTTTTACGCAATTCCTGAAAAACTGGGTAATTATTTTCGGCAAAAATCGCTTTATCATCATAGCGTAAAAAATTTTTTATAATTAAGGGCGAACCCGCGTAATATTTGAGCTTCGAGGGCAATTCATGAATTTCACAAACATTAATTTTTGCTAAAATTTCAAGAAATTTGAGTGGTAAAATTTCTTGAAAATTATTTTGATCTAAAATTTTTCGTAAGCCTTCGTTAAATTCGTTGGTTTTGGAAATTTTTTCGTCAAAAATTGAATATTTTGCCGAAGATGAATGAGTGTCGATTGCTAAGAAAGAGTTGGGTTTTTCGTGGAGTTTTTCTAAGCAAAAACATAAAATGCTATGCTTGAAAATATCAGCAAAATTTCCAACATGAAAATAATGCTGATAATTCATTATTCTTCAATTTTATCGTCACCTTCTTCGCTATATTGGTCTTGTAAAATAACTTCACAATTGCCGTTAACGATGTAGGCATCTAAACCAACGGTAGCAATTTCTTTGAAGCGACTATCGCCAAGGATACGAATTAAAGTACCAACTGGTCCCGATGTTTGAATGTTGAAATAAACCCCAGTTTGTGCAAATTGAGCTTTAAATCTTTCGCAATTATTTCCTTTTTCACATCTTTTAATAATTTTATTTTCTTTATCCAAAATTAAAAAAGATTTAATGTCGCGTTTTTTACATTCGTGTTTGGTGCAAATAAAACCGCTCTTCGGAGTGCATTTTAATTTTTTCCAAGCTTTGGCAGAATTGAAATAACTTTCAGCATCAGAAAATAATTTTTTAAAATCTATTTCTTGAATAGTTTCGCGCGAATCAGTTTTTTTAGTGTTTAAATCGGTGTTTTTGATTTTATTTTTTAAATCAATTTCCTTGGCGAAGCCTTCAGAGACAACAAAAGAAAGTAGTGATAAAAAACAAATAAATAATTTCATAAATTTTAAATAAATAATTTTAATTTCCAATAGCAACCCCGTTTCTTCTAGGGTCGGCGGCACCATAAAGCTTTTTATCGACAATTTTTATTGCCTGTATAGCGCTGGTTATATTAGTGATTTTTACCTTATGTCCTAATTTTTGCAAAGGTTTTTTTAAAGAAGTTATATCGGTGTCGTTTTCTAATTCTACAAAATTGTTTAAAGCAATGAAGTTCGGAAGCGATACCGCCTCTTGAACATCAAGGTTCCAATCCAAAGTTGCGATCAAAGTTTTTAAGACATGTTGAATAATTCTTGGGCCGTTTGGCGAACCCAAAACCATTATTAAATTATTTTTTTCATCGAAAACTAAGGTTGGAGACATCGAACTTCTTGGTTGTTTTAAAGGTTCAACGCGATTTGCCACTAATTCATTATTAATTTTGGGTACAAAAGAAAAATCAGTCATTTGATTATTTAAAATGAAGCCATCAACGGCAATCGTGGAGCCGAATGGATATTCGATGCTACTCGTCATCGAAACTGCATTGCCATATTTATCCACAATCGATAAATGAGTCGTTGAAGGCTTTTCGACGGTTTTATAAAAAACTTTTTTAGCGGTTTTAAAATCTCCGGCACGAACATTTTTATTGGCGTGGTTTGGATCGATAATTTTAGCGCGCATTTGTAAATAATTTTTATCGAGCATTTCTTTGATGGGAACATTTTTGGCGTCTGCCAAATATTGATTGCGATCAGCATAAGCGAGTTTGGTTGCCTCAGCAATTAAATGCACCGCCTCTTTCGAATTAATGCCAAGGGATTTTAAATCAAAATTTTCAAGCATTCCCAAGGTTTGAAGAATGGTTACGCCTCCCGAACTTGGCATCGGCATTGAGCAAATTTTATATTTTTTACGATAAGTTCCGCACAATAAATTGCCCGTCGCAGAGCGATAATTTTTTAAATCTTTTTTGGTTAAATATCCCGCATTTTTCTTATTAGTTTTAACAGCGAATTCGATATTGTCGGCAATTTGTCCTTCATAAAAAGGTTTTATGCCTTCATTAGCAATGATTTCGAGAGTTTTAGCGAGTTGATAATTGCGAATTATGGTGCCAACTTTTTTAGGATTTCCTTTGTGATCAAAATAAATTTTCATGCCATCGGAGGTTGATAAATGTTTGACCGATTTTAAATTTACATACATTTTATTGGTAAGAGGGTAACCTTCGCGAGCAATCTTAATGGCGGGTAAAAAAAGTTTTTGCCATTTAATTTTACCATATTTTCGATGAGCATTTTTTAAGGCATGAAGCGCTCCAGGAGTTGCAACTGAAAGACCAGTGCCGACTACATCTAAAAATTTTTGCGGATTACCTTCATTGTCAAGGAACATTTCTGGAAAACTGTTGATCGGAGATGTTTCGCGACCATTAAAATAAATATTTTTCTTAGATTTTTTGTCGTGATAAAGCAGAAATAAGCCACCGCCAATTCCCGAAGAATGCGGTTCGACAACATTCAAAACCATTTGAGCGGAAATTGCAGAATCAATGGCGTTACCGCCATTTTTTAATATTTCAGCGCCGGCTTCGGAAGCGAGTTTTTCGGAAGTCGAGATCATGTATTTTTCGCCGATTACACTTTTATATTCGCTAAATCCAACATAGCCATCGCCATTCCAATCATCATTATTTGTAAGATTTTTATAAAAAAATTTTGAATTTGAGCAATTGAATGTTGATAAAATAAAAATTAAGCAAAATATTTTTTTCATTTTTATAAATTTAAATTTCAAAATTGTCGGCGCCGTAAATGTCGGAAGATAAAACCCAGCCTTTCTTGTCGTTAATTTTCAACGCGCACCACAACTCTTCGCATTTTAAATATTCGCCAATTACATAATTTTCTAAGTGAAAAATAATTTTAGAATTAATGTCTTTTTTGGTATGCATATCAACGATATTTTTTTTACTAAAAGTCATTAAATGGCGTTTTTTTGTAATCAAGTTTTGAGCAACCCAACCGCGACTTTTTTCATAATCTTCAATCTCGCACCAATTATCATATTCACTGACGATTTTCACTGGTAAATTGCGCAATTTAAAGGTAAATTTGACCGGATAATTGGAGCCTGGACCAGAGCGAATATTGGTCTCGTTTGAGCGCAAGGATGCAAAATAATTTACTTCCTGAATTTGTTGTGTAGCAAAAACATTCTGGGAAAACAAAAGAATAGCAAAAAATGTTACGAAGAATGATTTTTTAATCATTTTTTTTAACTGATTTGGATTTGCGAAATTTTGTAGCGCCGGAAGCGTGGTTGGTTTGAGAAGTTCTGGAAACTGCTAAATCATCACTCTCGACATTTTTGGTAATCACGCTTCCAGCGCCAATAATTGCGCCATTTTTAATTTCGATGGGAGCAACGATAGCGCTATTGGAGCCTATAAAAACATTGTCACCAATTTTAGTTTTAAATTTATTAAATCCGTCGTAATTGCAAGTTATTGTGCCGGCGCCAATGTTGGTGTTTTCGCCAATTTCACTATCGCCGATATAACTTAAATGATTAATTTTAGAATTTTTGGCAATTTGCGATTTTTTGATTTCAACAAAATTACCAATATGAACATTTTCGGCGATTTCACTTTGAGGACGAATGCGCGCGAAGGGGCCAATTTTGGCATTTTTTTGAATTTTTGCACCTTCGATATGGCAAAAAGATTTAATTTCGACACCGCTTTCAATAACAACTTCGCTTCCAAAAAAAACATTGGGATAAATTATTACATCTTGGGCAATTTTGGTGTCAAAATTAAAATAAACGGTTTTTGGCGAAATTAGAGTAACGCCATTTTCCATCATTATTTGACGAATTTGTTGTTGTTTTATTTTTTCAACATTAGCGAGTTCAATACGAGAATTTACTCCTAAAACTTCGGCGATATTTGTTTTGATAAAAGTGCATTTTAAACCCTGATTATTAGCGATTGCAACAATGTCGGTTAAATAAAATTCTTGAGCGGAATTGTTATCTTTGATTTGAGCTAAAAGATGGGGTAGGGCATCGCCATCAACTGCGATTACACCAGAATTACAAAGGGCAATTTTTTTTTCAATTTCATTGGCATCTTTAAATTCAACAATTTTTTCTAGATGTCCAAAATCGTTGATAACCAAGCGTCCGTAAGCATTTTCTTCTTCATCATCAAAACCTAAAATACACAAAGAAAAATCATCGATTTTTTGCAACATTTTTTCAAGAGTTTGATGAGAAATAAGCGGAGTGTCGCCGTAAAGAATCAAAACTTTTTTGTGTAATTTTTTGTTATCGTTGAAAGTTTTTGTTGCACAAGAAGCGGCATGACCCGTGCCTTTGCGCTCATTTTGAATAACGAAATCAATTTGCTGATTTTCATGTTCATTTTTAATTTTGTCGTAAAAAGTTTCCATTTCCGACGAGACCACTAAAGTTATATTTTGTGGATTTAGTTTTTTGGCTTCATCGATAACCATATTTAACATTTCTCTTCCCGCGACTTTGTGCATAACCTTAGGCAAGCTTGATTTCATGCGGGTTCCTTTACCAGCTGATAAAATAATAATTGAAATATTTCTCATCATAATTTTTTTGCATTATTTTTTTATTTATCTAAATTTAATTAATCAAAATTTAGAAATAATAGTTTTGTTGGCTGTCTTTTAAAACTTTTTATCAAAAGTTGTTTAATTTAAAATATAAAATTATCATAATGGTTTATAACTTTTAAATGCTATCTTTATGCAAATTTATTTTCAAGAATTATGAAGAATTATTTTAATATTTTGTCCTATTATTTAATAGCACCTTTTATCTCTTTTTCTATTTTATTTTTCTACTTCGATTTAAATATTTTTAAATATGATGAATCAATTTTGTTTATTTCGGCTGATGGCATTGGTGCAATGGCCAATGTAAAATTAATAACCAAAGAAGGTCTTACTTATTGTTCAAAATATGTTGGTTATCCACAGATTGACACCAATTGCTTTGACGATTATCCATTAAATAACAGCATTATTCAATTTTGGATAATAAAATTCCTCTCTTTTTTTTCAAAAAGTCCTTTTATCGCTACTTATTGTTATGGTTTCGTTGTAGTTTTTTTATTAGCAATTTCTGCTAATTTTTGTTTTAGAAAAATTGGAATATCAAAATTTAATTCTACTCTTTTAGCGGTTCTATTTTCGATTACTAATAATAAAATTTATTATTTTAGCTACGTGGCTGTGGGAAATTATTTTACTATTCCTTTTATTATATTGATGAGTTTTTGGGTTATCGAAGGTAAATTAGTTTTTGTCAAAACTAACGAAAATGGCCTAACCAAAATCTCGCCAAATAAATATTTCTATTATTCTCTTATAATAAGTGTTTTTGCTTCAACATCAAGTGCTTATTATGGCTATGCTTGTATAGTTTTGTTAGCGCTATCGGGTTTTATCTTTTTTATAGGTAACGCAAAGTCTTATCAATTGTTGCTATCGATAATAAGCTCCTTGTTTATTTTTGTTATTATTGCAATTCTAATCAATTCTTCAGCGTTGATTTTTTGGATGGAACATGGTTTTATCGGATCGTCATCTAGATTAACTATAGAGAGCGTTATTCATGAAATGGCGATTGCCCCATTAATGCTTCCAATCGAAGATCATGTAATTAAATCTTTTGGTGAATTTGCGGTTCAATTTAAGCAAGCTTTTTTTATCTATGGCGGTGAAAAAAATTTTCATCAGCTTGGCCTGTTTGCTTCTATAGGTTTTTGTTCATTATTAGTTTTTTCTTTAAGTTCATTATTTTTAATTCATAAAAACACTCTAAAATACAGATTTTATGGCCTAGAACTCACCAAAGAAAAATATTATGTTTTAAGTATTTTGGCTAGCCTTAATCTATTGTTAGTTGTATTTTTTTGTTCGGGAGGTTTTTATTTATTTTTGCATTTCTATTTTTCACAAATTCGAGCCACCGCAAGACTAAATGTAATTTTTATTTTTCTAGCCTTGACTTTTTTTGGCATTATTTTTGATCAATTAATTTCTCAGAAAAAAATATTTAAAAAAACTATTTTTACAAAGATTTTTACCATAATAGTTTGTTCTTTAGCTTTAGTTGACGCCATTGGCGGCCCAACAAAGATTTCAAAGAATTTTGCTAATCAAAAAAAAAATTACGAAAGTCATAAAGCTTTTGTTGAAAATATTGAGCAATCTCTTCCGGTTGGATCTAAGATTTTTATGATGCCAGTCAAGGGTTTTCCAGAAGAAATGTATGATGATTATCAATCCACAATTGGCTACATATTTGGTAAGGAACTAAAATTTTCCTATCCTGCTCCGAAAAATCGTAAATCACATTTGTGGCAAAGAGAAGTGGCGAACCTAAAATTTCAAGATTTTGTAAAAGAAGTTAGAAAAAAAGATTTTACGGGAATCTGGATTCAAAGAAATATTTTTAAAAAAATTGAAACTAAAATAAAATTAGTAGATTTTGAAAATAATGTTAAAAAAATTGCTAAAAATTCAATTGAATCTAGTGATAAAATTTTTGTATTTTATGAAATATAAAGATTAAAATTATAAAAACTTAAATCAGCTTTAACCCCTCCCGCGAAGGGGAGGGTGATTAGACCGAGCTAGTTGAAATTAACTCCTCTGCTTTATAGGCTAAAGCTCCAATAGTTATAAATGGTATAAATTTAGTTTTTATTTTTATCAACTAATTTATTTTTGCCAATCCAAGGCATCATAGCGCGAAGTTTCTCGCCGGTATCTTCGATTGAATGAGTTTTGCCTTTGTTGCGTAATTCATCAAAATGTTTTTTACCAGTTTTATTTTCGTTCATAAATTCTTCGACGAATTTGCCCGATTGAATTTCTTGCAAAATTTTCTTCATTTCGGCTTTAGTTTCCGAGGTTATGATTCTTGGACCTCTGGTTAAGTCGCCATATTCGGCGGTATTAGAAATTGAATAACGCATATTGGCAATTCCACCTTCGTAAAGTAAATCAACGATGAGTTTCATTTCGTGTAAACATTCAAAATAAGCCATTTCAGGGGCGTATCCGGCTTCGGTTAAAGTTTCGAAACCAGCTTGAATTAAGGCTGTAACACCTCCACATAAAACAGCTTGTTCGCCAAATAAATCGGTTTCACATTCTTCTTTGAATGTGGTTTCAATAACGCCCGAGCGACCACCGCCAACGGCAGAAGCGTAGGAGAGGGCGATTTCAAGCGCTTTACCAGAAGTATTTTGAGCGACGGCGACTAAACATGGAACGCCACCACCTTTAACATATTCGCCACGAACTGTGTGTCCAGGACCTTTAGGAGCAATCATAAAAACATCAAGATCCCCGCGCGGTTTGATTAATCCAAAATGAATATTTAAACCATGAGCAAAAGCGAGGCTGGCGCCTTGTTTCATGTTATTTTGTAAATCATTTGAATAAAGTTCGGCTTGAAGTTCATCGGGAGTTAGAACCATCAATAAATCAGCCCATTTAGCGGCTTCAACATTTGTCAAAACATCAAAATTAGCATTTTTAGCTTTGGCAATTGATGGAGAATTTTCGCGCAGAGCGATTTTGACTTCTTTAACTCCGCTATCGCGAAGGTTTTGGGCGTGAGCATGAGCTTGTGAGCCATAGCCAATTACAGCAATTTTTTTATTTTGTATGATGCTTAAATCAGCATCGCGGTCATAATATACTTTCATGGAAATAGAAGATTGTGTTATAAATTAAAATTCCTTACCAGATTACATTTTTTTAATAAAAATTGTCAATTACTAAAATAAATTTTTTAGAATTTTAATATTTCTTAAATTTTTAAAAGGAAAGATTTTAAAATGAGCACTTAAAACATTTGCATTTTATTTCTTTAAACAATAAATTTGTGAGATTAAAATCAAATGGATTAAAGATTTGTTTCATTGAATCTTAATTCTGTAGCTTTGGTTATTTTTTAGAACAGCACTAGAATCTCAAAGAATTATATTTATCAATTTTTAAATAATTAATTTATGTCTAAACAAACCTTTAAACGCACTAAACCGCATGTTAACATCGGAACCATCGGTCACGTAGATCACGGTAAAACAACTTTAACCGCCGCAATTACAAACTATCT